>Ga0081540_1000372_pt1 | contig 44934 bp, 46 predicted proteins | sample TabmetS2T1R1_FD_71024 | JGI IMG/M metagenome (GOLD analysis project Ga0081540, IMG submission 71024) | Tabebuia heterophylla rhizosphere microbial communities from the University of Puerto Rico - S2T1R1 | ecosystem: Host-associated > Plants > Roots > Rhizosphere ...
AGCCGGAGCTGACCGGGGCGATGGACCTGGTCCGCATCGTCTGCAGCACCGCGCTCGGCCTGCGCAAGGCGCACCAGCTGCGGGTCAGGCTGCCGCTGGCCTCGCTGACCATCGCCCACCCGGCCGCCGGGTCGCTGGCCCCGTTCACCGGGCTGATCGCCGATGAGGTCAACGTCAAGGCGGTCGAGCTGTCCGCCGAGCCGGCCAGCCTGGGCCGGTTCGAGCTGGCGGTGAACCCGCGGGTACTCGGGCCCCGGCTCGGCGGGCAGGTGCAGCAGGTCATCCGGGCGGTCAAGGCCGGGTCCTGGACCCGATCCGGCACGCAGGGCGACCGGATCGAGGCGGCCGGCGTCGAACTGGAGCCCGGCGAGTACGAGCTCAAGCTGGCCGCCGCCGATCCGGATTCGACGTCGGCGCTGCCCGGCAACACCGGGCTGATCGCGCTGGACCTGCGGGTGACCCCGGAGCTCGCGGCCGAAGGCACGGCGCGTGACGTGGTGCGGATCGTGCAGCAGGCCCGCCGGGACGCCGGGCTGGCGGTCTCGGACCGGATCCGGCTCGACATCGGCGCCGACGGCGCGGTCGCGGACGCGGTCCGGGCCCACGCCGGGTTCATCGCGGCCGAGACGCTCGCGGTCGGCCTGGAGGTCCGGCCCGCCGCCGAGGTGGAAGGCGACCCGCATGCGGTGGCCCTGCTCACTCCCAGCGCGGCCGTGACCGTGGCCCTAGCCCGCGTGCCGTCCTGACGGCCCGGTTCCCTGCCGGCGGCGGATGACCAGCACCGCCGTCAGCACGACGACCACGAGGCCGAACGCGCCGGCGATCACCGCCAGGGCCACCGTGCGCGTGGAGATGCCGGACGGCGCGGCGCTGGCTGGGTTGCTGGCTGGGCGGCCGGCGGCGCTGGCTTGCTCCGCCGGCAGCACCGCGGTCACGGCCCGGACCGGGTCGACCATGCCGTGCCCGGTCCCCGGGCTGGTCCCGCCGTGCGCCGTGGCCTCGATCCGCGCCACCACCTGGGCTGCGTTCAGCCCTGGGTGGGCCGACCTGACCAGCGCGACCACCCCGGACACGAAGGCGGCGGCGAAGCTGGTGCCGTTCTGCGCCGCGTCGTAGGCGGCGGGGAAGGTGCCCGGGTAGGCGCTGGTGACGTTCACTCCGGGCGCCGTGACCCCGACCGGGGTGTACGGGTCGGAGAAGCCGGCCAGGACCCCGCCGGGCCCGACCGCGCCGACCGCGAGCACGCCCGGGTAGGCGGCGGGGTAGAACGGGCCGGTCCCCTGGTTCGCGTCGTTCGCGCCGGTGCCGCCCGGCCCGACGTCGTTGCCGGCCGCCGCCACCACGACCACGTTATGGCGCAGCGCGTAATCGACCGCGTTCCGCAGGCCCTGGACGTCGTCCGGGGTGGCCAGCGACAAGTTGATGACGTCGGCGCCGAACTGCACTGCGTCCATGATCCCCTGCGGGGTCACCGCGGTCGGGAAGGTGTCCGTGCCGCTGATCTTCACGGACAGGATCCGCGCCGCCGGCGCGACCCCGGTGAACGAGACGCCCGGCACGGGCGCGGCCGCGATGATGCTGGCCACCGCGGTGCCGTGGCCCACGCAGTCAGCGCCAGGCGGGATGCCGGGCTTGGTCCCGGCGACCAGATCCGGCCCGGGGATCACCCGGTCCCCGAACTGCGGGTTCGCGTCCACGCCGCTGTCCACCACCGCGACCGTCACGCCGCCGCCCCTGGTCCGCTTCCACACCGAGGCGAAACCGAGTTCCCGCTGCGCCCACGGCGCGGCGGCGGGCGCGACGACGCCCTGCTGCGGCGGGCAGCCAGGGCGCGGCCCGGGCAGGCCTTGTAGCGCTGCCTGGGCCGCCGGCCCGGTCAGCAGCAGCGCAGCCGCGCAGACGGCGAGAGCTAGCCCCCCACGTCGTGCCACACCCACCTCCGCCACCCCTGGCCTTATATCCATATGTACGGCGCTGACCCGGGCCGGGCTCACAATGACGGTAATTGTTACCCGCCGGTGCCACTGCGGATCGGGGTGCGCACCGGCGCCCGGATGCCTGCCTACTGCACCGCCGGGGGCAAGGCCATGCTTGCCGACCTCGACTGGAGCGAGGTCCAAACGCTATACCCGCACGGGCTGCTCCCCTGGCCCCACGCCAAGATCCGCGATCTGCCGTCGCTGCGGCGCCATCTGGCCAAGGTCCGCGAGCGGGGGTACGGCGTCAACCTCCAGGAGAGCGAGCCGGGTCTCACCGCGGTCGGCATGAGCGTCAGGTCACGATCGGCACGACCCATCGCCGCGCTGTCGGTGGCAACCCCGACAGTCAGATTCTACGGACACCAGGAGCCCGAACTGGCTGGGCATCTCCGGGAAGTCTGCGCTGCTGCGGAAGAATCGCTGGCGGCGACACTCCCATGAGGCCCGCCGGTGCCTCCAGCAGCCTCAGCTGCCCATTGGAGTTCGCCTCGGCGAGGGTGTGACGCGCAGAGGTTAATTCCATTCAAGTCAGGCTCGCGGCCAGCTCCTAGTGTTGGTGGGGTGCCCCGAGATGGATGACCGGACATGGCCTGGGGCACCCGCGGGGAAGGCCAGCCGGAATGACGAACGCCAAGGAGAAGTAATGAGTCAGCGATCTGGGCCGCACCGGGGTGCAGTGCGGGGGCGGGCGCCGCTGCACCGGGCGGCGGCCACCCTGGGATCGGAGAAGAATCTGCCCGCGGTGACCGGGAAACTTACCGCGGAACCGGCCGCGCTGTCCGCGGCCGCGGATGATTTCGGTCACATAATCCACCGCACGTCACGGTATGTTCTCAGGCCCGCCTCGGGAGCCGAGATCTCCGCCATCGTGGCATGGGCAGCGAGCCAGGGCCTGAAGGTGGCCGCGCGCGGCCAGGGCCACTCGAACTATGGGCGCCCGATGGTGCAGGGCGGCGTCGTCGTCGACATGAGCACGCTGAACACGATCCGCAGTATCGCGCCGGACCGGATGGTCGTAGACGCCGGTGCTAAGTGGAGCGCGGTCATCGACGCGGCGCTCGCACACGGGCTCACGCCTCCGGTGCTCACCGCGTTCACCGGGCTTTCCGTAGGTGGCACGCTTTCCGTCGGCGGGATTGGCGGCATGTCGCACCTGTACGGAACGCAAACCGACAACGTTGTGGAGCTCAATGTCGTTGTCGGTGACGGCAGGGAGCTGACCTGTTCGGCAACGCAGAACGCGGACCTGTTCAATGCGGTCCGGGCAGGTCTTGGTCAGGTCGGAATTATCACCAGGGCCACCCTGAAGCTGATGCCGGCTCCCACGCGCGTCCGCCGTTATCAGCTTTTCTACCCGGACCTGGCGACATTGACGGCCGATCAGCGGAAGGTGCTGGGCGAGCGCCGGTACCAGCATATTCAGGGCCGGTTTATTCCGGACGGACCGGCCGGCTGGAAGTTCCAGCTCGAAGGCGGCGTCTTCTACACCGGGCCCGCGCCGGAGGACAGCACGGTGCTCGCCGACCTGTCGGACACACGCACTTCCGCGGTCATCGCCGACCTGTCGTACCCGGAGTACCTCAGCACGTTCGATGCGCTGGAGAACGCGCTCCGCGGGAACGGCCAGTGGTTCAATCCGCACCCGTGGTGGCTGACGTTTCTTCCCGATACGGCAGCCGAGTCGCTGGCGGCCGAGATTCTCGATCAGCTCACCGCAGACGGTGTCGGCCCGTTCGGCCAGGTTACGTACTACCCGATGACCACCGGCGCGTTCCGGACACCGTTGCTGCGGATTCCCGGCGGGAACGTGGTTTTCCCGTTCAACATCGTCCGGCTCCCGGCGACGGACGACCAGGCGGCCATCGATCAGATGGTGGCGCAGAACCGGAGGTTCTATGACCGGATCCGGGGCGCCGGCGGCCTGTTGTACCCGGTTACCGCGATGGCGATGTCGAAGGAAGACTGGAAGAACCACTTCGGCCCGAGCTACCAGCTGCTGTCCAGCGCGAAGACGAAGTACGACCCGCAGCACATCTTTGCTCCCGGTTACGAGGTGTTCTAGCGACACCTTCCCCATTAGGGTTCGAAAGCCCGAAGCCATGCAAGCCGCTTTCGCCAGCCCGCGAGGTCAAGTGATCAAGGTGATCTGTGCGGGCAAGCACCAGGGGTGTGCCCGCTGGGCAGCCTGCCGCCGGTCAGGCATTGAGGTATTTGATGGCCGAGGTGCGGGCTGGTGTCCAGTCCAGCGGGGGCAAGCCGGACCCAGCTACGACACGCCGCCGCCATCGCCCTGCACACGTGGCCAGCACCCGGGCCAGCCGACGGGTCCTAGCCGTTCTGCTCATTCGTGCTGAATGCCGGCATCCCCGGGACTGGGCTGCTCGCGCGGCACGGCCGGGATGGAGCGGGCGAGGAAGTCAGCGGGAGTGCCGCCAGTGAACTCGTGGAAATCGCGGATGAGGTGTGACTGGTCGGCGTAGCCGCCGTCGGCGGCGATGCGGTCCCAGTGGGCCGACTCGCCGGCGCCCAGCCGGCGCCAGACATGCTCGAAGCGCAGCAGCCGGGCCGCGGTCTTGGGAGTGAGGCCGACCTGCTGCCTGAATTTGCTGATCAGGTGCTTGTGACTCCAGCCGGTCTCGCCCGCCAGAGACCCGATCGGGACCGCGCCGACGGTGCTGACCAGGCGCCGCCAGGCCCACTGCACTTCGGGTGCGACGACGGGGCCGCTGCCCGTGCGCTCCAGCAGGAACTCATCGAGCGCGACGAACCGCTCGCTCCAGGTCCCCAGCTCGCGAACCGTGTCACCCAGCCGCCGCCCGTGGCGGCCGACCAGGTCCCCTAGGTCGACGAAGGTCCCGCCGAACTCGCCCGGCGGCGCGCCGAACAGCGCGTACGCGCCTAGCGGTGACAGCCACGCCTCCAGGTAGGACGGTGCACAGGTGCCGTCGACCACCGCGAACGAACCATGCGGGCCGCCGGCGAACTGCGGCGGCCGCAGCGCCGAGTCCTGAACCTTCACCACGACGAGCACCGAGGTGGTCGCGGGCAGGACAAAACCGCCGGACGGCTCGGTCGCGTCGGTGAACCCGGCGTAATCACGGGCGAGCACCGGCCTCAGCGCCGGATGCGGCGTGCCTCGCGCCGCCGGACGCCGCGCCCGCTCCGACAGCGGCCCGCGGGATGAATCGGGTTCCACATCCTGGTGCAACCAGCCAGCCAGCCGGGCTGTTCCACGGCTGGCACGCTGAGCGTGAGGTCAAATCTGTTCAATGCAGGGCCGCGGGCCAGCCGTAGGGTCGGACCACGGCGCCTGGCGCTGACAAATTCACCTCGCAAGGAGTAATCATACGAACGTTCGGGCCATGGCGCGCGGCACGCCCGCCGCACAGCCAATCGCTTCACGCCCTTTTCGCATCTCATTCCTGGGAGAACCCGATGATCGCCCACACCTGCACTCGACGGGCCAGCATGCCTGCCTACTATCTAGGCCGGCCAGCTGAAATCTGGCTGGCCGCATCGGCGCCGCGTCAACGAATCCGCTGTGGCATAGCCGTTGCCGCAGCCGACGCCGACGAGCATTGACCAAGCCACAGGCGAATCCCGAGCTGCAAATCAATTCAGCCAGCGGCAATCCGCAAACCGAAGGGAAAGCAGCATGCGCCCTTCCTAGAGGGTGACGCCGACGAGAACGGGTTCGGGGGCGAGCGAGACGCCGAACGTGTCGCGGACCCCGTCCCTGATCTCCCGGGCCAGCGCCAGCAGCGCGGCGGTGCTGGCCGTGCCGGCGTTGACCAGGGCGAGCGTGTGCTTGGCCGAGATCCGGGCGCCGTCGCCCGGGTTGTAGCCCTTGCCGAACCCGGCCTGCTCGATCAGCCAGGCCGCGGGCACCTTGGCCAGGCCGTCCCCCGCCTCGAAGTGCGGCACCCGGGCCTGCGGCCCGCTCCTGGCCCGGGCGGCCGCCTCCACCGCGGCCAGCGCGGGCGCGTCCAGCACCGGGTTGACGAAGAACGAGCCGACGCTGCGGGTGTCGGGGTCGGCGGGGTCGATGACCATGCCCTTGCGCTGCCTGAGCTCGATGACCGCCGCGCGGGCCTCGGCGCTTTCCACCTGGCCGCCGACGGGGACGCCGAGGGTGGCGGCCAGCTCGGCGTAGCGGACCGGAGCGGACAGCACCTGCACCGCCAGCCGGAACGTGACGCTCAGCACCACGAACCGCCCGGCGCCGCGGAACCGGCTGGTCCGGTAGCCGAAATCGCACCGCTCGTTCGGTATCTGATGGACGTCTCCGGTCACCCGGTCGTAGACCCGCACCGCCGTGATCGTCTCCGCGACTTCCTGGCCGTAGGCGCCGACGTTCTGAATCGGGGTGGCGCCGGTGAGCCCGGGGATGCCGGACAGGCACTCGAGCCCGGCCAGCCCCTCGGCCACGCTCCGGGCGACCACCGCGTCCCAGTCCTCGCCGGCCGCCACGGTCAGCACGCCCGGCCCGCCGTCCCGGCTGACGCCGCGCGTCGCGACCTGGACCACGGTGCCGTCGAACCCCTCGTCGGAGACGACCAGGTTGCTGCCGCCGCCGAGGATCAGCAGCGGCTCGCCGGCCGCGTCGGCGACCCGCACCGCGTCGATGAGCTCGTGCTCGGTCTCGGCGCGGACGAACGCCCGGGCCGGGCCGCCCAGCCGGACCGTGGTGTAGTCGGCCAGCTTCACGGGGGTTCCAGGGGGATCAGGGTTTCGTCCCCCTGGGCCAGCACAGCCGGCAGGCGGACGACGGCGTGCGCGCGCGTCAGCACCTTCGCATCGCCGGACCGGGCGGTGACGTCGACCGCGACCTGGTTGCCGTCGAGCTTGCCGGTGATGACGCCCGCGATCTCGACCTGGGCGCCCTTGTCGTCGTCGGGCACGACGACCGGGGAGGAGAACCTGACGCCGAACTCGGTCACCGCGCCGGGGTCCCCCGCCCATTCGGTGAGGTACCGGCCCGCCAGGGCCATCGTGAGCATGCCGTGCGCGATCACGTCGGGGAGGCCGACCGCCTTGGCGATGCGCTCGTTCCAGTGGATGACGTTGAAGTCGCCGGAGGCGCCCGCGTACCGGATCAGGTCGCGCCGGGTCACCGGGTAATGCCGGGACGCGATCTCGGCGCCCTCGCTGATGTCGTGGTAACCGGGACCAGCCATTGCTACCCCCTACGCGCCGCGCTCGACCGCGGTGGAGCGCGCCGTGCAGACGTGCTCGCCGTCCACGGTCCTGATCTCGGTGACCGTGGCCATCGTGGTCATGGTGCGGATCTGCTTGATCGACTCGATGGTGGACTGGGTCACCACGACGTCGCCCGCGTGCAGCGGGCGGGAGTGGGTGAAGCTCTGCTCGCCGTGCACGATCATCGCGTAGTTCACGCCGAGATCCGGGTCGGCCATCAGCCGGGCGGTGTCGGCCGCGGTGATCACGATCGCGAAGGTGGGCGGCGCGATCACGTCCGGGTAGCCCGCCGCCTGCGCGGCGGCGCGGTCACGGCACAGCGGACTGGAATCGCCGATCGCGGTGGCGAACTCGGCGATCTTGACCCGGCTCACCTCGTACGGCTCGGACGGCGCAAAGGTCCGCCCGGCGTACTCCGGGTTGATGGCCACTAACGAGTCTCGCGGTGCGGCCGGTGGCAGCGGCAGTTCGGGCAGAACTTCTTCAGCTCGAGCCGGTCCGGGTCGTTGCGCCGGTTCTTCCTGGTGATGTAGTTACGGTGCTTGCACTCCTGGCAAGCCAGCGTGATCTTCGGCCGGACATCGGTGGCAGCCACGGTCGAGCCTTTCTCATCGTTTAAGGATGTGAACGAACAGTAGCGGAGGCCGGACTTGAACCGGCGACACAGCGATTATGAGCCGCTTGCTCTGCCTGACTGAGCTACTCCGCCATCGCCAACGGAGAAAGGGTACCCGATCTTCTGTTCCTCGCGGCGCATCGGTCCGCTTTGACCACCGGCGTCCGGGGCAGGCAAGATCGTCAGCGTGAGCATACTGGGCACCCGGGTCATCCGGACCGAAGACCCCCGCTTCCTGACCACGGGCGGCGTGTACACCGACGACATGCGTCTTCCCGGCGCGTGCCACGTCCACTTCGTCCGTTCGGCGGTCGCGCACGCACGGATTACCGGCATCGACGTCAGCGCCGCGCTCGAGGCGCCGGGGGTCATCGCCGTGTTCACCGGGGCCGACCTGGCCGGCCTGCCGGTGCCGCCGCCGCCCATGGCCGGCATGATCAACGCGGAGATGGGCCAGCCGCTGCTGGCCACCGACGTGGTCCGGTACGTCGGCGAGCCGGTGGCCGCGGTCGTCACCGAGCAGCGCTACCAGGGCGAGGACGCCGGGGACCTGGTGGACGTGGACTACGACATGCTGACGCCGGTCATCGACATGACCACCGCGGCGGTGAAGGGGGATGGGGAGGCGGGCGGGACGCCGGTGCTGTTCCCGGCGGCGGGCACCAACGTCGCCGCGTCTTTTGGTGACCGTTCCGCGCTGGCCGCGGACCTGTTCGACGGGTGCGAGGTGGTCGTCTCCCGCACGATCGTCAACCAGCGGGTCGCGCCCGCGCCGATGGAGACCCGGGCCGCGGCCGCGTCCTGGGGCGAGGACGGCCGGCTCACCGCGTGGATCCCGAACCAGGGCGCGCAGGGCACCCGGTCGTCGCTGGCCGGCATGCTCGGCATCGACGAGGCCATCCTGCGGGTCATCACCCCGGACGTGGGCGGTGCGTTCGGCGCCAAGTTCGGCGCCGACCCGGAGCACGCGGTGGTCTGCTGGGTCGCACGTGAACTGGGGCGGCCCGCGCGCTGGGCCGAAACCCGCAACGAGAACCTGGTCGGCATGACCCACGGCCGGGCCCAGATCCATAAGATCACCATCGGCGGCAGCCGGGACGGGACGGTGGGCGCCTACCGGATCGAGATCCTGCAGGACTCCGGGGCCTACCCGAGGTTCGGCGCGTTCCTGCCCTTCCTGACCATCTTGATGGCGCCCGGGCCCTACGCCTTCCCGCGCGCCGAGGCGGTGGCGACGTCGGTGGTGACCAACACCACGCCGGTCGGCGCCTACCGCGGCGCGGGACGCCCGGAGGCCACCGCGGCGGTGGAACGCGCCATGGACCTGTTCGCCGCCGAGATCGGCGTCGACCCGGCCGAGGTGCGGCGCAAGAACCTGCTGCCCGCGTTCACCGAGCCGCACACCACCGCGTTCGGCGCGGTGTACGACAGCGGCGACTACGTCACCGCGCTGGACCGGGCGCTGACCGCCGCGGGTTACGAGGATCTCCGGGCCGAGCAGGCCAAGCGGCGCGCCTCCGGGGAGGCGGTTCAGCTCGGCATCGGCCTGTCCTGCTACGTGGAGATCACCGGGGTCGGCGGGGAGGCGGGCGGGGCCAAGGAAAACGCCACCGTCGAGGTGCACCCGGACGGCAGCGCCACCATCTTGACCGGGACCTCCCCGCACGGCCAGGGCCACCAGACCGTATGGGCCATGCTCGCCAGCGAAGAGCTCGGCATCCCGGTGGACCGGATCACCCTGAAGTGGGGTGACACCGACCTCATTCCCGAGGGCGGCGGCACCGGCGGCTCGCGCAGCCTGCAGCAGGGCGGGGCCGCGGTCCAGCAGGCCTCCCGCGACCTGCTCGACGTGGCCCGGCAGCGGGCCGCTGACGAGCTCGAGGCGTCGGCGGCGGACCTCGTCTTCGACGTGGGCCGCAGCGCGTTCGCGGTAGCCGGGGACCCGGATGCCGCGGTGCCGCTGGCCCGGCTCGCTGCGCATGAGCGGCTGTTCGTCCGGGCCGTGTTCACCGCGCCCGGGGCCACCTTCCCGTTCGGGGCGCACGTGGCCGTGGCCGAGGTCGACACCGAGACCGGCAAGGCCGTGCTGCGCCGGGTCGTCACCGTCGACGACGCGGGTACCGTGATGAACCCGCTGCTGGCCGAGGGCCAGCGGCACGGCGGGATCGCTCAGGGCGCGGCCCAGGCGCTGCTCGAGGAGGTCGTCTACGACGCCGACGGCAACCCGCTGACCTCGAGCTTCGCCGACTACGCCATCGTGACCGCGACCGAGGTGCCGACGTTCGAGCTGGTCGACAGCCAGACGCCGACCACCTACAACCCGCTCGGCGCCAAGGGCATCGGAGAGGCCGGCACGATCGGCTCCACCCCCGCCGTGCAGAACGCGATCGTGGACGCCGTGGCGCACCTCGGCGTCCGGCACATCGACATGCCCGCCTCGCCGCAGCGGGTGTGGGAGGCGCTCCGCGCCGCCTCCGCCTCATAGGTGATAGGCGTACTCGCGGAATTCCCAGTCGGTGACGTAGCGCTCGAAGCGCTCGATCTCGTTGCGCTTGTAAGCCAGGAACGAGGAGACGAAGTAGCGTCCGAGGACATCGGCCAGCTCGCTGTCGGCCTCGAGAGAGTCGAGCGCGTCGCCGAGCCGCATCGGCAGGATCTGCGCCCGGTCCGGGTCGTAGCCGTACCCCTCGAGCTTGTCCCCCGGCTCGATCTTGTCCGCGATGCCCAGGCAGGCGGCCGCGCCGACGGCGGCCATGGCCAGGTAGGGGTTGGCGGTGGCGTCGCCCAGCCGGACCTCCATCCGCGCCCCTGGCCCCCGCTCCGGCGGCACCCGCACCATGGCGCTGCGGTTGTCCAGGCCCCAGTCGACCAGCCACGGCGCCAGCGTGTCGGGGCCGAACCGCTTGTAGGAGTTGACCGTGGGGTTGAGCAGCGCGCTCAGCGCCCGCGCGTGCGCGAGCACCCCGCCGATCGCGTGCCGGCCCACCGCGGACAGGCCGTCGGGTCCGCCGGGATCGCCGAACACGTTCCGCCCGGTCTCGTCGTTGACCGAGACGTGCACGTGGAAGCCTGACCCGCCCTCGTCGTTGAACGGCTTGGCCATGAACGTGGCCATCAGGTCACGCTGGCGGGCGATCTCCTGCACCGCGGACTTGAGCCGGAACGACCGGTCGGCCGCGTCGACCAGGCCCGAGTAGCCGAGGTTGATCTCGAACTGGCCGGGCGAGAACTCGTGGTTGGCCGCGGTCACCCGCAGTCCGGCGTCGCGTAGCTGCCGGAGCATGTGCAGCAGCAGGCCCTCCGGGTCGCCCTTGCGGCCGACCACGTAGACGTTGCCCGGGTCGTCCGCGTAGCGCCGCCAGCGGCCGTCCGGCGCCTGCTGGCACAGGTAGAATTCGAGCTCGGGGCCGCACGCCAGCTCATAACCGAGAGCCGAGAGACGCTCCGCCACCCGCCGGACCACGGTGCGCGGCGCCTCGGGCGCGGCCGCGCCGTCCGGGGTGAACGCCTCGCCGATGCACCAGGCCGCGTGCGGTTCCCAGGGCAGCGCGGTCAGCGACGACAGGTCGGGGACGACGTGGATGTCGGGCAGCCCGGCTTCCAGGCCGCCGTCAACCGGGACCACGTCCCCCATCGGGGAGGTGTGGTAGACGGCGCGGCAGAACGCCAGGCCGTGCTCCATGGCGCCGGGGAGCATGTCGAGCAGCACGTCGCGGCCGCGGTCCACGCCGATCAGGTCCGGGTAGGACACCCGTACCACGTCGACGCCCTCGGACCGCAGGCGCTCGCAGACCTCGGAAACCGAGGAATCCTCGGGGGACGACGGCACGGCGACATGCTAGCATCGCAGATCGTATGGACACAAACGATCCGGGCGGGAGCGGGTGTGGCTGAGGTACACGGGAGACGACGTGGCTGAGGTATCCGGGTTCTTCTACCCGCGGACGGCCACCGGCCGGTCCTCGCTGCTGCCCCCGCCGCCGTGGCACTACTCGGGCGACCTGCTCACGGTGGAGTACCGGACCGACCCGGCGCGCGTCGCCGAGCTGCTGCCCGGCCCGCTCCAGCCCGCCCCGGAGGATCCCGGCGCGGTCGCGCTGATCTGGGCCGACTGGCAGTCCTGCGGCGACTCCGGGGACGAGCTCCTCGACCCGGTGCGGGCCCAGTACCGGGAGTGCTTCGCCGTGGTCCGGTGCGCGTTCGAGGGGCGGGTCTACTCGCGCTGCGTGTACATCTGGGTCGACGCGGACTTCGCCCTGGCCCGGGGGCTGCATCAGGGATACCCGAAGAAGCTCGGGTCGATCCATCAGACGAGAGCCCACCCGTTCGGCCGGGCCGCGCCCAGGATCGGCCCGGGCGGCACGTTCGCCGGGACCCTGGCCGCCGCCGACCGCCGGCTGGCCCAGGCGGTGGTGACGCTGGCCGGGCAGGCCCCGGCGGCCGGGTTCGTCAACGCGCACCCGATGGCGCATCACCGGTGGATGCCCTCGATCGAGAAGGGCGCGCCCGATGCCCTGGACGAGCTGGTCCGGTCCGGCAGCGCCAGCGTCGAGGCCGGGCCGGCCTGGTCCGGCGAGGCCACCCTCGAGCTGTTCGAGTCGCCGACCGAGGAACTGGCCCGGCTCGAGGTCGGCGAGATCATCGGCGGCTACTACCAGCAGGTCGGCGTCACCTGGGACGGCGGGAAGGTCTTGCATAAACCATGAGCACCGCGAACGTGGCCGGGGTGGCTATCGACACGCGGCACTGGATCGGCGGCCGGCGGGTAGCGTCCGCCGCCGTTTTCACCGACCTGTCCCCCATCGACGAGCAGCCGCTCGCCGAGGTGGCGCGCGGCGGCGAGCCCGAGGTGGCGGCCGCGGTGCGGGCGGCCGGGGACGCGTTCGGCGGCTGGTCGGCGACGCCGCCGAAGGACCGCGCGGCGGTGCTGCACGCGATCGCCGACGGCATCGAGGCCCGCGGGGCCGAACTCGCCGCGGTCGAGACGGCCGACAACGGCGCGCTGCTCCGCTCGCACCGAGCCAGCGTGATGCCGCGGGCCGCGCACAACTTCCGGTTCTTCGCCGACTGGCTGGGCGAGCTGGACGCGGGCGAGCTGGAGATCCGCGGCCACCGCGAGGAGGTGTCCTGGGCCCCGTCCGGGGTGACCGCGGTCATCACCCCGTGGAACGCCCCGCTGATGCTGGCCACCTGGCGGATCGCGCCCGCGCTGGCGGCCGGGAACACGGTGGTGGCCAAGCCGCCGGAGTGGGCGCCGCTCACCGCCAGCCTGCTCGCCGACATCACCCGCGAGGCGGGGCTGCCGGACGGCGTGTTCAACGTGGTGCAGGGCCTGGGAGAAGAGGCCGGGGCGCCGCTGGCGGCGCACCCGGACCTGGCCCGGGTCTGCTTCACCGGCTCGGTGGCGACCGGCCGGCTGGTCGCGGCCGCCGCGGGCGCGCAGCTCACCCCGGCCTCGCTCGAGCTCGGCGGCAAGTCGCCGCTGATCGTCTTCGCCGACGCCGACCTGGATCTGGCCGTGCGGCACGCGGTCGGCCAGTACGACAACGCCGGGCAAGTGTGCCTGGCCGGTACCAGGTTGCTGGTCGAGGCGCCGGCCGCCGGCGAGTTCCTGGCCAGATTTACCGAACGGGCCAGGGTGCTACGCCAGGGCGACCCGCGCGACGACACCACCGATGTCGGGCCGAACATCACCCGGGAGCACCTGGAACGGGTGGACGGCTTCGTCCGCCGCGCCGTGGCGGCCGGGGCCACGGCGGTCCTCGGCGGCGCGGTGCACCCGGAACTGGGCGGCCTGTACTACCAGCCGACGCTGCTGACCGGGGCCGCGCCGGGGTCCGAGATCCTCACCGAGGAGGTGTTCGGCCCGGTGCTGACGCTGCAGACCTTCGACGGGGAGGCCGAGGGCGTCGCGCTGGCCAACAGCACGCGCTACGGGCTGGCGGCGACGCTGTTCACCGGCGACCGGGAGCGGGCGGCGCGTGTCTCGGCCGAGCTGGTGGCGGGGACGGTCTGGGTCAACTGCTTCTTCGTCCGCGACCTGCGTGCGCCGTTCGGCGGGGCCAGGCAGTCGGGCATCGGCCGGGAGGGCGGCACCTGGAGCTTCGACTTCTACGGCGACGTGAAGAACACCGTCTACGCACCGGAAGGATGGCGCCATGGGTGAAATAGCCGGAGCCGGCCTCCTGGCTCATGTCCCGACGATCATGCTGCCCCGCGCCGAACGCCTCGAGCTGAACGAGGGCAAGGAGATCAGCCTGGTGCCCGGCCTGGAACGGCTGCGCCGTGAGGTCTTCGAGGTCCTGGACTACGACACCGTGGTGGTGCTCGACTCGCACTGGCACACCACGGTGGAGTTCGTCGTGGCCGCCCAGCCGGTCCGGGCGGGCCTGTTCACCTCGGACGAGCTGCCGCGCGGGATGTGCCGGATCCCGTACGACTGGCGCGGGCACCCGGAGCTGGCCCAGGCCCTGGCCGCGCAAGCCGACCGAGAGGGGACCTGGATCACCGCCATCGACGATCCCTGCCTGCCGGTGCACTACGCGACCGTCAACCTGTGGAGCTACCTGGGCCGCGGCCTGGACAAGCGGTGGGTCTCGGTCAGCACCGCGCAGACCGGCGAGACCGAGGACTTCCTCCGGGCCGGCCGGGCGCTGGGCGCGGCCATCGCGGCCGCGAGCTGCTCGGTGCTGCTGATCGCGTCCGGCGCCATGTCGCACACGTTCTGGTCGCTGCGGGAACTGCGGGCGCACGAGGCCAGCGACCCGGCTCACATCAGGACCGCGGCGGCCCGTGCCGCCGACGCCGAGCGGATCGCCTGGCTGCAGGCCGGCGACCATACCCGGGTGATCGAGACCATGCCGGACTTCCTGAAGTACCGGCCGGAGGCCAGGTTCGGGCCGTACCTGATGATGATCGGGGCGCTGGGCGAGGGGGCGGTGACCGCGCCCGGCCGGGCCTACAGCGAGTACGAGAACTCGGTCGGCACCGGCCAGATGCATATCTGGTTCGACCGGCCTGCCGGGGGCTGGCGATGAGCGAATACCGGCGGATCCTGCTGGACGGGGCGAGCGTGCAGGTTGCGCGGGACGGGGACGAGCTGGTCGCCGGGGACGGGCGCCGGGTGGCGGTCGCCGAAGCCGTGCACCTGCCGCCGTGCGTGCCGACCAAGATCGTGGCGGTGCACCTGAACCACTCCAGCCGGGTCGCGGAGTTCGGCGCCCGGCTGCCCGCCGCGCCCACCTATTTTCACAAGCCGGTCTCGGCGCTCGTCGCCCATGGCGGCGCCGTGGTCCGGCCGGCCGGGTGCCAGTACCTGAACTACGAGGGCGAGGTCGCCATCGTGATCGGGCGCGCGTGCCGGGGGATCACCCCGGAGCAGGCCGGTGAGTACATCGCGGGCTACACCATCGCGAACGACTTCGGCCTGCACGACTTCCGTGATACCGATGCCGGCTCGATGCTCCGGGTCAAAGGCTCCGACACGATGGCGCCGCTCGGCCCCGGCCTGGTCACCGGCTGGGATTTCCGCGGCAAGCACCTGCGCACCTACGTCAACGGCACGGTCGTGCAGCACGGGTCCACCGACGAGATGCGCTGGGACATGCACTACCTGGTGGCCGACATCGCCCGCACGATCACGCTGCTGCCCGGCGACGTGCTGCTGTCCGGCACCCCGGCCAACTCCCGGCCGGTCCAGCCGGGCGACGTGGTGGAGGTTGAGGTCGACGGATTGGGCCGGCTGAAGAATTACATCGTGGCGGGCCCGTTCGGCATCCCTGCGGACTACGGCGCCCAGCCGACGGCCAGCGAGGAGGTCCTCTCGACCGCGCTGGGCGGAGACTGGGAGTTCCGCGGCATCCGGCCTCCGGCCAGGAGCTGAGGCGACAGAACATAACATCGTCCCATGCCCCGCCGCTTCGCGATCGGTAGCGCCCAGGACCTGGTCCAGGCCGAGCGCGACATCCGGGCGCGCGTCGGCGACTCCGAGCTCGACTTCGGCGCGATGGCGGCGGTGTCGAACATCTACCGCGCGGCCAACGCGATCCGCAACCACATGGAGCAGCAGGTGCTCGCCGAGGAGGACCTGTCCTGGGCCGCGTTCACCGTGCTGTTCGTGCTGTGGATCTGGGGCGACCAGCAGACCAGGCACCTGGCGGCCGAGGCCGGGGTGACCAAGGGCACGCTGACCGGGGTGCTGAAGACGCTGGAAAAGCGCGGCCTGGCCCGCCGCCGCGGCCACGACGCGGACGGCCGGCTGGTGCTGGTGTCCCTGGAGCCCAAGGGCCAGGACGTGATCGAGAGGCTGTTCCCCGCGTTCAACCAGGGCGAGGCCCAGGTCAGCGCCGGCCTCACCACCCGCGAGAAGGACCAGCTCGCGTCCCTGCTGCGGACGATCATCCGCACGGTGGAGGAGGACTAGCCGCTTGTTCGTCAGTTTGTGTCGGCATGACAGCCAAAACTGACGAACGATCTTGATCGGTTACCCGTCCGCCCGGAAGTGCGCCACGGCGGCCTCGTCCCATTCCAGGCCGTTGCCGGGGACGGCGGGCAGGTGCAGGTGGCCGTCCCGGACCTCGAAGGGGCGGGCCAGCACGGGATGAGCCCAGTCCTGCCATTCGAGCCACTGCCCGGTCGGGGTGACCCGGAGCAGGTGCCCGGAGACCTCCGGGTACAGGTGCGAGGACATGGGCAGGCCGGTCACCTCGGCGATCGCGGCAGCCCGCAGCCATCCGGTCACTCCGCCGATCCGCATCAGGTCCGGCATGACCAGGTCGCAGGCCCGGGCGCGGATAGCCTCGTACATGGCCAGCGGGCCGTAGAAGTTCTCCCCGAGCATGACCGGGGTGGCCAGGTCCGCGGCCAGCCGGGCGTGACCGTCCAGGTCGTCGTAGCGCAGCGGCTCCTCGATCCAGCTCAGGCCCTCCGCGTCCAGCGCCCGGCACCGGTCCAGCGCCTCACCGAGGCTGAGCCCCTGGTTGTAGTCCGCGACCAGCGTCACGTCGTCGCCCACCGCGGTCCTGACCCGGCGGACCGCGGCGAGATCGTCGGCCGTTCGGTCCCGGCCGACCCGGACCTTCAGCGCGGTGAACCCGCCCTCGGCGAGCAGTTCCAGCGCCTCATCGGCGACCCGCTCCGGCGGGATGAGGCCCAGCCCGTTGCTGTTGTAGGCGGGGACCGGGGCCAGCGTGCCGCCCAGCAGCACGGCCAGCGGCAGCCCGGCCGCCTGGGCCAGCGCGTCCCACAGCGCGATGTCGAGCCCGGCCACCGCGGCCAGCGCCAGCCCCTGGTATCCGGCCAGGCCGAGCCAGCCGCGGGCACTGGCGTACGCCGCGGCCGGCGAGACCGGCTGGCCGCGCAGCGCGGCGCCCATGTCCTCGAGCACCGTCCGCAGGGCCGCGGCGGCGCGGCTCAGGTAGGGCGCCAGGTAGCCGCGCCCGGTGATGCCCGGCCCGGTGGTCACGTCGATGAGCAGCAGCGGCCACCGGGAGAAGTCCCCCACCTTGGTCGCCAGCGGCCGCCGCAGCGGCACCACCACCGATCGCACCGTCACGTCCCGCACGGTCAGTTCTGTCACGTCAGCCTCCGAAGACCACGTCTAGCTCCTGAAACCGGCCGCCGGTGTCTCAGTTGGCGTCATGGTGTACGGTGCGCGTGAGGAGGTGAGGAGGCGTGCCGGTGGCGGAGACACCAGGTTTTCGCGGGCTGTACGGCTTCGACGCCCGGGTGGCCCATCCGGCCCGGGTCTACGACTACTGGCTCGGCGGGAAGGACAACTTCGAGGCTGACCGGATCGCCGGCGAGGCGACCATCGCCGCCTACCCCGCCATCCGTGCTTCGGCCCGGGCCAACCGGGCCTTCCTCGCCCGGACCGTGGGCTACCTGGCCGACGCGGGCATCCGGCAGTTCCTCGACCTCGGCACCGGGCTGCCCACGGCCAGCAACACCCACGAGGTGGCCCAGTCCGTCGCGCCGGAGAGCCGCGTCGTCTACGTCGACAACGACCCGCTGGTCCTGTCGCACGCCCGCGCGCTGCTGACCAGCAGCCCGGAGGGCGTCACCGCGTACCTCGACGCCGACCTGCGGGACACGGACCGGATCCTCGAGCAGGCGGCCGGCACCCTGGACTTCGGCCGGCCGGTCGCCGTCATGCTCCTGGCCATCGTGCACTACATCCCCGACCTCGCCGAGGCGCGCCGGATCGTGGCCCGGCTGGTCGACGCCGTCCCGTCCGGCAGCTACCTGACCATCTCCCACGCGGCCAGCGACATCTCGCCCGAGGCCATGGCCGAGATGATCAGGCGGATGAACGAGCACCTGGCCGAGGGCAACCACGTGGGGCGCACCCGCGAGGTAGTCGCGAGCTTCTTCGATGGCCTGGACCTGCTCGACCCGGGCGTGGTGAAGGTCACCGAGTGGCGGCCGCGGTCGGAGCTGGAGGCCGAGGGCCCGACCAGCCTGTGGGGCGGCGTCGCCCGCAAGCCGTAACGGGCCAGCGAGGGACGCGCTCCGCTCCTACGGCGTGGATGCGCTCCCGGCGTGGTCCTTGCAACAGCATGGAACCCCAGGTTCATGACGTTCAAACGCACTGGATTCCGGGTTTCATGGCGTCGGGGACGGGGCGCGTGCGTTACTGCAGGAGCCTACGGAGGCGTGAGCGGCCCAGGGGACATCGGGCCGGGTAGCCGCGCGGACTCGCCTCGCAGTCCCGGCCCCGGCTGATCGATTAGCCTGCCGCCCGTGCCGGCAGCAAGGAATCGGGCGTTTCCGCGGAAACGTCCGGCCGACCCGGGCGCTGCGCGGCCTGCGGGCCTCCGGTGTCACAATCGGCGGGTGGCAGAGACGACCGGGGAGATGCTGGCCCGGGTGCGGGCCAGCTTCAACCGCCAGCAGATGATGAGCACGCTCGGCGTCGAGGTGACCTCGGTCGAGCCGGGCCGGGTCGAGATGTCGCTGGGGCACGACGACCGGTTCACCCAGCAGCACGGGTTCCTGCACGCCGGCGCGGTGGCCTCGGTGCTGGACAGTGCGTGCGGGTACGCGGCGTTCAGCATGATGCCGCCGGACGCCGCCGTACTGACCTCGAGCTACACCATCAACCTGATGGCGCCCGCCGCCGGGGAGCGGTTCACGATCACCGGCAAGGTGGTGCGGGCGGGCCGCACCCTGGTCGTCTGCCACGGCGAGGCGTTCGCCGACGGTGACAAGCGCCCGTTCGCGGTCATGCAGGCCACCATGACGGCGTTGTTCGGCCGACCCGGCATCAGCGGCTAGCACGCTGGTCGGTGACCAGCGCGCCGGGCAGGTCGCCGGGTACCCTGCCTCCCCGGCATCACGAGTTTCGCGGACCCAACGCGCACGCTGCCAAGCGGGAACCCTGTCCATTTATCGTGGTGGATCCGGGCTTCGTGGTTGATCTGGTGGACCCGGGTACCCCCGATCAACCGCATAACCCCGATTAACCACGTTAAACGGAGCATTCCTCCAGTTGGGCACGACTGGATGTGGCTTGTGGCGCTGTCGCGGTGAAAGAGGCCACTTGTGCGGGACTTCCCGACGCGGCGGGTTAATGGTTGCGGCTGGCGCGGCCCTCTGAGGGAGGCGGCTAGCGGTTGCGGAGGGCGTTGATCAGCTGGGCCTTGGTCATGCTGGAGCGGCCCTTGACGCCGAGCTCGCGGGCGCGCTTGACCAGGTCCTCCTTGGACCAGTCGGCGTAGGACGGGCTCTTCCCGCCCTTCCGGCCGACCTGCTTGCGCGAGCTCCCCGCGGCGGCGTTGGCGATGCGGGCCGACTTCTGCTCGCTGTTCCCCTCGCGGCGCAGCGCCTGGTAGGTCTTCTCGTCTTTGATCTGTGCTCTAGGCATCGCCCTGCCCTACCCCGTCCTGAGCAGGCAAACGTCCCAGTTCCGCGGGGCCGAACGCGGCCAGTTGCTCGTCCAGGCCGCGGGCCCGGGCTGAGCCGAGATAGGCCGGCCGCGACAGGCCGGCCCGGAGCACGGCCAGGCGCTGGCCCTGGACGGCCGTGCGCTCGCCCGGCGGCAGGGCCAGCACGGGCTCCAGGGCCGCGATCGCGGCGTCCAGCGCACCCGCCCGCAGCCGCGCGATGGCCAGGTCGGTGTGCGCGAGCATCCGGCACCGGCGGCTGTGCTGCTCGCCCGGGCCCGGGCCGGCCGCGTACAGGCTGGTGGCGAGCTCTAGTTCGGCGGCGGCCTCGACCGCGCCGGCCTCGGCCAGTACGAAGCCCGCGTAGTAGGCCTGGGTCGCCCGGGAGAAGCCGAACTCGCCGCCGATCTCGAGCAGCTCGTCGTGGTGCTCGCGGTCCCTGGCGTCGCGGGCGGCCGCAATGGCCTGGCGCGCGCGGGCGGCGTCGCCGCGGCGGGCCGCGGCCAGCCCGCCGAGCAGGTGCAGCTGCGCCGCGCCCTGGCCGTCGGCGAGGAAGCCGAGCCCGCTGCGGGCCAGGTCGGCGCACTCCCGCGGGTGCCCGCTCCAGTAGGCGGCGTAGGCCGCGCACAGCCGCAGCCGGGCCATCAGCGGGCGGTGATCGATGCCCGTGGCGTAGGCCCAGCCGGCCCTGGTCAGCTCGCCGGCCGCCTGCGGGTAGCCGAGGTTGACGGCGGCCGCGGCCATTAACGCCGACAGGCAGCCTGCCAGCAGGTAGAGCTCGGCGGCGTCGCGCGGCCACTGCCGCCGGCCGAGCGCATCGGTGATCCGGTTCCTGACCCGGCGCATCTCGGTGAACAGGTCGAACGCCTCACCGGTCAGGTACTGGACGGCCAGCTGAGTGACATCGGCGCGGAACTGCTCCAGGGTGGCCTCGCCGATGCCGCGCTGCTCCACGCCCTCGGCGTGCGCGCTGCCTTCGTGCGCGGCCATCAGCACCTCTCGCCGGATCGCGGACGCGCCCCTTTCGGGGAGAGGAGTCTCACGGTAGGCGGAGGCGGCAGGCAACCCCGTGCCAGTGTCGACCATGCCCGGCGGCAACGCGGTGCCGAACTGGCTGAACGGGATGCCGAACGCGCTGCAGTAGAGCAGCTTGTAGCGCTCGGCCGGGGCCACCGCACCGCGCTCCCAGCGGTAGATGTTGTGGCTGATGTTGTCGGTGCCGGGCAGCGACGTGTCGCCCCGGGCCCGGGCCGCCCTGATGAGCTGGCGGGCCAGCTCGGTTCTCGTCCAGCCGCGATCCTCGCGCTGCCGGCGCAGCCAGGCAGCGAGTTCGGATGACATAGAGCCGTATGGTAACGGCAGGCAATTCCGCCGGGACACGCTGTGTCCGGCGATGTCGCGGATTGTCTAGTGCGGTGACCACGGACGGCCGCCGGGCCGGGCGGGTTGGAGCCGCTGCACAAGTAACGCGAATCTTATTTGGTGAATCATCACTGCTAGCATCACAAATCGTAATTAGCTAAAGATTATTAGTTTTTTATCCCGCTGGACGGGTAGGCACACGGCGCACACGCACTCCACCGTGAAAGGAGAGGCCCATGCCCCGCCCCCCTCTCGTCCGGATCGCGGCCGCCGCCGTAGCCACCGCGGCCGGCCTCACCGTCGCGGCCGCCACCCCGGCGCTCGCATCCGGCCGCGACACCACCCCGCCCACGGCCCCGCACCTGATCTATTACACGGGCTACTACTGCGGGGTCCTCATCGTCGGCATGGACCGGTCGACGGACAACGTGACGCCGCAGTCCCAGCTGAAGTACGAGGTGTTCATCGACGGCCAGCCGTTCGGGCCCGCCGTTGACCAGGGCAGCGAGTCCGGCGTGTGGGCCTGGTTCCAGGGTCCCTCCGTGCCGGGGGGGCCGGTTCTGTCGCCGGGGCAGCACACGGTCACCGCCAAGGCGCAGGACGCCGCCGGCAACTGGTCCGCGTCCAGCCAGGCGGAACCCGTTACCGGGTACCGCTGCTGACCGGTCATCCGCCGCGCTGGCTGTCCCGGATGGCCAGCGCGGTGGCGACCAGCCGGTCCGCCCGGGCGCGGGACGCCGGCTCCTCGCGGATGGTGTCGGCCAGGAACTGGTCCGGGTCGGTGCCCGCCGCCACGGCCTCCCGCTCCCCCAGCGAGTCCAGCCAGCGCTTGAGCTGCGGCCCGTCGACTTCCGGGTGGAACTGCACGGCCAGGTGCCGGCCGATCCGGAACGCCTGCACGGCCGCGTCGTTGCGGGCCAGCACCGCGGCGCCATCGGGCAGCAGGCAGCGGTCGCCGTGGAACTCCAGCCAGGGGCCGGCCGGGACCGCGTCCTTGTCGGCCGACTCGACCGTGTACCAGCCGATCTCCTTGGCTTCCATGGCCTCGACCCGGCCGCCCAGCGCGGCGCACAGCGCCTGGGCGCCGAAGCAGATGCCGAACACGGGCACGCCCGCCTGATCGGCCCGGCGCAGCCAGGCCAGTTCCCCGGCGATCCACACCGAGGCCGGGCCCTCGTCGTTGACCGAGTTCACCGCGCCCAGCACGATCACGTGGTCGACCCCGTCCAGCGCGGGCAGCGGGCCGTCGTCGGGCACCAGATGGACGGCGAGTTCGGCGCCGCGCGCCTCGAACGCGTCGGCGATGAAGCCGGCCGTGTCCACGTCGTGGTGCCTGATGACGACCACTCGCATCATGATCAGCCTCCGCGGGCCGTTGCGGGCCCATTCGTTTGGTGCCAAACTATCTGATTATGGCCGGTAAAGTCGATCTCACCGATCTTGACATGTGGGCCCGCGCGGTGCCATACGGGGAGTTCGGGCGGCTGCGGCGGGAGGCGCCCGTCGCCTGGTCCGCGGACGAGGGCTCCGGCTTCTGGTCGGTGAGCAGGTACGCGGACATCGTCGCGGCCAGCCGCGACGTAGCCACGTTCTCCTCCTCCCGCGGGGTGTCCTTCGAGGATCCGACCGACGAGGACATGGCCGCCCGGCGCACGATCATCGACACCGACCCGCCCGAGCACACCAAGCTGCGCAAGGTCGTGGCGAGCACGTTCTCGCAGCGGGCCGTCGCGGTCTACGAGCACTTCATCACCGGGCTGACCGAGGAGGTGCTCGACAGGCTGCCGGCGCCCGGCGCGGCCTTCGACTTCGTGGACGCGGTGGCCAAGGAGGTCCCGATCCGGGTGCTCGCGCAGGTCATGGGCCTGCCAGCGGCCGACCTCGACCTGTTCATCGACCTCGGCGACCGGCTGATCGCCAACACCGACCCGGAGATCACCGACGTGGTCTGGGGCCGGGACGACACCGACGCCTACCGCCGGTTCCCGTTCCGCAGCCCGTACGGCAAGCGGCTGTGGGACCTGGGCCGCGAGGTGGTCACGGACAAACTGCGTGAACCCGGCGACGACCTGCTGTCGAAGCTGCTGCGCGCCGAGGTGGACGGCGACCGGCTCAGCGAGACCGACCTGGACAATTTCTTCTCGATCCTGGTCGTGGCGGGCAACGAGACCACCAGGATCGCCATCGCTCAGGGGGTGCTGGCCTTCTGCCAGTACCCGGAGCAGTGGGACCGGCTCCGGGCCGGCCCGGACCTGATCGAGGCGGCCACCGACGAGGTGATCCGGTGGAGCTGCCCAACCCACTTCATGCGGCGAACCGCCGCAGCAAATACCGAGCTGGGCGGCGCGCGGATCCGGGCCGGGGACAAGGTGGTGCTCTGGTACGTGTCCGGGAACCGGGACGAGGCCGAGTTCGCCGACCCCGACGCGTTCGACGTGGGCCGCAGCCCGAACCGGCACCTGTCCTTCGGCCGCGGCGGCCCGCACCTGTGCCTGGGCGTGCACCTGGCCCGGCTGGAGGTCAAGGTGGTGCTGGCCGCGCTGGCCCGCCGGGTGAGCCGGTTCGAGCTGGCCGGCGAGCCGCGCCGGATCCGGTCCAACTTCACCAACGGCCTCAAGGCGCTGCCGGTCCGGGTCACGCCGTGAGCCGGGTAAGGATCGTCCTGATCCTGACCGAGAACTGGACCATGCGGCCGGCTCCGGACGTGGCCGGGCTAGTCCAGTTCGCGATTGAGGCCGAACGGGCCGGGCTGGACGCGGTCATGGTCAGCGAGCACGTCGTGCTCGGCCCGTCGGCGGACGCGGCCGGGCTCCCGGCCAACCCCCGGGACTACGCGCTGCCCGGCAACCAGAACCCGGCCACTCCGTGGCCCAGCCCGCTGGTCCTGCTCAGCGCGATCGCCGCCGCCACCACGCGGATCCGGCTCGTCGCCGGGGCGCTGATCAGCCCGCTGCGGCACCCGCTGACCAGCGCGAAGGACCTGGCCACGCTGGACCGGCTGAGCGGCGGGCGGCTCGTGGTCCAGCCCACGGTGAGCTGGCACCGGGACGAGTACGACGCGCTCGGCGTGCCGTTCGGCCAGCGCGGGGAGATCCTGGACGAGCAGCTCGAGATCTGGGCCGAAGCCTGGAACGGCTCGCCCGTGAGCCATAGCGGGAAGCATTACTCGTTCGGGCCCATCTGGGTCGAGCCACAGCCGGCCCGCCCCGGTGGTCCGGACCTGTGGTTCGGCGGCTCGAGCCTGCACCCCCGGCTGATCGCCCGCCTGGTCCGGTACGGGAGCGGCTTCAACCCGCTCGGCCCGGCCGGGGACCTGGCCCCGCTGGCGGCGGCGATGACCGCCGCCGGGCGGCGGCCGGACGAGCTGGAGTACGTGGGCGGCACCCGCGGTGACTTCCCCGGGCCGGACGCGGTGGCGGACCTGGACCAGGCGCTGGCCGCGGTCCCGGCCCAGCTGGCCCGGGGCTTCACCACGATCTGCGTCAAGCCGTCGCAGTTCATCGACGACACCGCGGCGATCGGCGCGTTCTGCCGCACGCTGGCGGCCAGGGCGGCTTCGCTGGGCGAGTCTTGACAGTAGATCGTTTGCGTCCGTACGATCTGGCCAACCCCGGGAGGCGGCCATGGCCAAGCATGAGCAGCAGGCCGCGGTCCTTGTCACCGGGGGCGGCACCGGGATCGGGGCCGCGGTGGCTCGTTGGCTGCGCGAGGCCGGGGACGAGGTAGCCATCCTGGGACGGCGGCCCGAGGCGCTGGCCGCGGTGGCCGCGTCGACGGGGGCGCTGGACGTGGTGTGCGACGTCAGCGACGCCGGGCAGGTGGCCGGGGCGGTTGCTCTGGTCGTGGAGCGGTTCGGCCGGCTGGACGGGCTGGTGCTGAACGCGGGCGTGATGGTGCCGGGCGGGATTTCTGAGTTGTCGCTGGCCGACTGGGACGCGCTGGTCTCGGTGAACCTGACCGGGGCGTTTCATGTGGCCCGTTGTGCGCTGCCTGCCTTGCTGGCTTCGCGGGGGGCGGTCGTCTCGGTGGCGTCGGTAGCCGCGCTGCGGGCTTCGGCCGAGATGGGCGGGTACGCGGTGACCAAGGCGGGGCTGGTGATGCTCACCCAGTCGCTCGCCGTCGACCACGCGCACCAGGGACTGCGGGCCAACGTGGTGTGTCCCGGGTGGACCGTCACCGAGATGGCGGACTCGGAGATGGCCGCCTTCGGCGCACCGCGCGGGCTCGGGGTTCGGCAGGCCTACGAGCAGGTGACCTCGCTGGTGCCTGCGCGGCGCCCGGCCTCGGCCTCGGAGGTGGCCGCGGTCGTCGCCTGGCTGCTGTCCGACGCGTCGTCCTACGTCAACGGGGCGGTGATCCCGGTGGACGGCGCCGGGATAGCCGTCGACGTCGGCACCCTGCCCTTCGACCCCCGGGTCCAGGTGCGCCCCGATCCGTCGCCTTAGGGGGTGTAGCCGGCCGCGGTGAGCATGTGGCGAAGGTCGACGACCATCTGGGCGTCGATGTCCTTGCCGACCGGATGGTCGAAGATCTGACGCTCGGCGCCGACCGTGATGGTGACCTTGCCGCCGTGGACGGTGACCGTGCCGATCGCGTCGAACAGCGAGGTCACCGCGTGCCATTCGATGTTGTGGCTCACGGGGTGCTCGAAGATCTGGCGCAGCGTGTTCCGGTGGTGGTTGTCGAGATGCGGTGATTCCGGCGAGGATGACATCGTGCTCCCTTCCGGTCCGACCCTACCCGGACACGCGCGGTCCGCACCCGGCCGGGCACCAGCTGCATCAACTCATGGTATGCGGGCCGATAGGGGGATGAACCGCCTGCACTTGCTGGTCATGGGGTCGCGGTCCAGCGCGCCGACCCGGCAGAAGCCGACCTGCGGCGAGGCCAGGCCCGCCTGGCGCAGGCCGCGTTTGACCGCGGCCTCCACGGCGGCCGGGTCGAAGTCGCCGTCGATCACCGCGGCGATGTCGGCACCCCGTTCGGTCTGCCGGATCTGGAATTCGCGCACGGCGGGGTCATGCAGCAGCGGAGCGCCGATGACGAACGGGTGCACGCTCGCCTCGGCGTACCGGAACAGGTCGTCGGACCGCCCCTCCACGCTGGCGCGCAGCGCGCCGCCGGCGCTCGTACCGGCCGGGGTGAAGCGGTCGGTCAGCTCGTAGCGGATGATCGGCTGGGTCAGGTTGTGCAGGTTCGTGACCAGGACCTTGGACGAGGCCACGCCGTCCGGGACGGGCTGCCCCTCGTCGTCGACGCACTCCGCGATGCAGGTGTCGCCGGCGAACGTGAGCACCGTTTCGCCCGGCTCGCTGTGGCCGACCAGGCCCTCGGTGGAGGCGAACAAGTCGATCACCGGCACGCCGAACGCCTCGGTGACGGCGATCCGTTCGGGCATGCTGATGGCCTCAGCGAACGAGGCGACCGAGCGCAGGTTCAGCTTCAGGCGGCCGTCCCGCTGCTCCCGCGCCAGCTCGGCCAGCTTGGCCGCGTAGGCGAGCAGGTTCGGCGGCTGGGCCGCGTTCAGCCGCCGGACGATCTCGGCGACCGGGAGGCTGGCCGGCGCGCTCACCAGGCGGACCGGCGGCCGGGTCGCGGTCACGCAAGCCAGGCCGCTGGAATGAACCGGCGAACCCGCGCCTACCATCCCGATGACCAGGCCCTCCGGCGGCATACCGCCGGCCGCGGCCATAGCGGCGGCCATGGCCCGGCGGGTGACCGAGGCGGCGAACTCGGCGTACTCGTCCGCGAACTGGACGAACAGGCCGCGCTGCCCGGAGCTGCCACCCGAGACCAGGACCACGTAGTCGTCGAAGAGCAGCGACGGGTCGGTCACGGACCTGGCCAGATGGCGCTCTACCAGGCCTCTGGTCAGCCGCCGGTCGGTGGTCGCGGCGTCGAAGTTCTCCATCATGTCGGCCTTGGTCATCACCGGCAGCCGGGCCAGGTCGGCGAGCTCGAACCGGTCCGGGTCGACGCCGCGGAGCCGTCCGGCGTGGAAGGGCGAGCCCTCGATGGCGCGGGCGAGCAGCGCCCGCAGCCGATCCCGCTGATGCGCGGCGAGCCGTCCGGCGTCCCAGCCGAGGCGTCCGATGTGCTCCGGCATCCGCTGGCCGACGGCACCCGACACCCGGGTCTTCAGCAGCTCGAGGTCGGTGATCGTGGCGGTGGTCATCTTTCCTCCTGATTGGGCATCGGCTGTCCCGCCAGCCAGTCCGCCAGCTGATGCAGGGCAGGGCTGCTGAGGGCGTCCGGGTCGGTCATCCGCTCCAGGGCGCGGCCGGTCTCGATGGCCAGCCACAGCTCGGCCATCAGCCGGGGCGGGAACGGGAGACCCTCGCCGTTCTCCTTGCTGACCTCGGCGAACATCCGCGTGACCCCGTCGAGTGTCCGCGCGTGCAGGGCCGCGTACCTGCGGTTGAGCTCGGCATCCCGGGCGGCGTGGACCCGGAACTCGGTGACCAGCAGCCGCCAGCCCGGTGCGCCGCGCTCGTCTCCCTGGGCCTGGTCGAGCAGCACGGCGAAGTTCCCGGTGCCGGCCAGCTCGCGGGCCAGCTGCGCGTTCCGCGCGGCCCGTTCGGCGATCCGCTCCTCGAGCAAGGCCAGGAACATGTCGGCCTTGCTGGCGAAGCGCGAGTACACCGCGCCCTTGGAGAAACCCGCCTCGTCGGCGATCTGATCCAGGGTCGCGGCGTAGTAGCCCCGTTCCAGGAACACCCGGCGCGCCGCGTCCAGCAGCAGGGCGCGGTTGCGGTCGTTCTGTTCGGCGCGGGAGAGGCGAGGACTCATACCGAAGATATTTAAATACCGTCGGTATCGATGTCAAGGGGCGCGGAGCAAATGGAATGGATGGGGCGGAAGTGGCGGGCCAGGCACGGGTGATGCGGGGGGCACGCGCCCGGGCCGTTCGGTCGTTAAAGGACGGTCAGGACCTGCGGGCCGTCCTTGGTGACGGCCACCGTGTGCTCGGCGTGCGCGGCCCGGCTGCCGTCACCGCTGCGGATCGTCCAGCCGTCGCGGTCGATCCGGTACATGTCCCTGCCGCCGGCCAGGAACCAGGGCTCGATGGCGATGACCAGTCCGGGGACGAGCCTGCGGCCGCGGCCCCGGGCGCCCTCGTTGGGGACGGACGGGTCCTCGTGCATGGTCCGGCCGACGCCGTGACCGCCGAAGTCGGTGCAGATCCCGTAGCCTCCCGCGCGCCCGACCGCGCCGATGGCGGCGGAGATGTCGCCGATCCGGGCGCCGGGAACGGCCGCGGCGATGCCCGCGCGCAGGGCGTCCCTGGTCACGTCGATTAGCCGCGTATCGGCCGGCCGCGGCGTCCCGATGGTGAACGAGACCGCGGCGTCGCCCGTCCAGCCGTCCAGCACGGCGCCGCAGTCCACGCTGAGCAGGTCGCCGTCGGCCAGCTTGTAGCGGCCGGGGATACCGTGCAGGGCGGCGTCATTCACCGACGTGCAGATGGTCGCCGGGAACGGCACCGGGGCGAAGCCCGGCTGGTAGTTCAGGAACGGCGAGTACGCGCCGTTCCTGGCCAGCACGTCGCGGGCGATCTCGTCCAGTTCGGCCGTACGCATCCCGGCCTTGGCCTGGTCCTGGAGGGCGGCCAGGATCTCCGCGACCACCCGCCCGGCGCCACGCATCGCCTCGACCTCCGCGGGTGTCTTGATCTCGACCATCAGCCCTGCACCTTTCGTCTGAGCACCTCCTTTGCGGTATAACTATACCGGTATTACTATCACGGTATGGTCCGACCGCCACTGAGCCGCCTGGAACACGAGCGGGGGCAACGGCTCGGCATGCTGCTGCGCGAGGCGCGCGGGCCGCGCAGCATGGCCGAGATCGCCGCCGTGTCGGGCGTTCCCGCGGAAACGCTGCGCAAGATCGAGACCGGCCGCATCGCCACCCCCGCCTTCTTCACCGTGGCCGCGCTGGCCGGAGCGCTCGGCCTGGCGCTGGAGGAGATCGTGCAGGCCTGCGCCGAACCCGCCGAGGCGCTCAGCGCCTGACCGTGCCCTGAGCCGGGCCGCGGGCTGATGTCGATCCGGGCTGGTGTCGATCCGGGCTGATGTCGATCCGGGCGGGGGGCGTTCGTGTAGGAACGAGAGCCCTACCGAAAGGAACGCAGCCATGAGGAAGCTCACCGTCATCACCCACATGACGCTCGACGGCGTGATGCAGGCGCCGGGCCGCCCCGACGAGGACACCCGCGGCGGGTTCGGCCGCGGCGGGTGGGGGCAGGCCGGCAACGACCAGGTGATGGCCGATTTCATGGGCGTCGGACGGGGCGGCGACCCGGTGGCCCTCCTCCTCGGCCGTCGCACCTACCAGGACTTCTTCGGCTTCTGGCCGCACCAGCCGGACAACCCCTATACCGAGTCGCTGACCAAGCAGCAGAAGTACGTGGCCTCACGGACCCTGGCCGAGCCGCTGCCGTGGCAGAACTCCACCCTGCTGCCCGGGGACGCGGCCTCCGCCGTGGCCGCGCTGAAGCAGGAGCCCGGGCCCGACCTGCTGGTCCTGGGCAGCGGCGAGCTCGTCCAGTCGCTGCGGCCGCGCGCCCTGGTCGACGAGTACCTGCTGATGATCCACCCGCTCATCCTCGGCCAGGGCCGGCGGCTGTTCCCCGAGGGCGCCGCCGCCGACCTCCGGCTGGCGGAAAGCGTCACCACCACGACCGGCGTCATCATCGCGCGCTACCAGGCGCGCTGAGTGACGACGGATCGCGTCCGGGCGATTACGGAGCAAATATCAGCCATGCGGCTGATGCCAGCCGATGCGGCATGGTGCACAATCGAGGTGTCCGGATTTACGGGGATCCGGAGTTACGCCTCACGGGGGTGAAGCGACATGACGAGCATCTCGCTGGCCACGTTGGCTAGACGAGCCGCTGACCTGGGCAATCCGCTGCCCTGCAGCGACGACACGCAGTTGTGGTTCTCCGAGCATCCGGCCGACCTCGAGCTGGCCAAGGCGATGTGCGAGACCTGCCCGCTGCGCCGGCCGTGCCTGGCGGGCGCGATCGACCGGGCCGAACCGTTCGGTGTCTGGGGCGGCGAGATCTTCGAGAAGGGCAGGATCATCGCCTTCAAGCGGCCGCGCGGCCACCCGGGCCGCCGGGCCCGGGCCAGCTGACACCGTCCGTTGACACCGGCCGGGTCGTTACCGGGACTCCTGCTCTGACAGGTTGCGGTAGCCCGGGTGGACCCCGGGCACCAGGCCGTGCGCGGCGGCCAGCTTGGCCAGGAGCTTGCTCAGCTGGGCGCGTTCGGCCTCGGTGAGCGGGGCGCTGATGGCCTGCTCGTGTTCCAGGCTGGCCTGGCTCAGGGCGGCCATGGCCTGCTCTCCCGTGGCGGTGAGGTGCAGCGCGTAGTTGCGCCGGTCGCCGGGATTGCGGCGCCGTTCGATCAGGCCGCGCTGCTCCAGCCCGTCCACCAGTGCGACCAGCCGGCTCGGCGGGGTGCCGAGCCGGCGGGCGACCGCCTGCTGGCTCTGCCCAGGTTCCCGGCTGATCAGCCGGAGCAACCCCGCCTGCGGGCGGGTGAAGTCGAGCGCTGCGGTCCGCTCGCCGAACCTGTCGGCGGCGTAGGCGCCCAGCTGCGCGACCAGGAACGCGATATCCGTCCGCTTGCGCCGGGCCGGCGCGGACTGGGCCTGCTCGGACTGGGCCTGCTCGGATCGGGCCTGCTCGGATCGGGCCTGCTGGCCGGGCGGCCGTGCCGCCGGTGTCTCTGTCGTCGCCACGGCACCATAATACACATTTGACAATCATTAAAAACTGTAACTATTCTCCTAGTGCATCATTACGTTGATGTCGGCAGCTGGGAGGAAGTCATGTCCGCACCGAATGCCCGGCGGGGCCCGCAAGGCGGCCCGCCCCTGCTCGCGCCCGCTCTCGCCTACGGCGCGCTGCTGATCGCGGCCGTCGCCGTCTGGATCGGCGCGCCCCAGGCCGGGGCCTCGGCGGCCAGCACGCTGAGCTACGCCCAGGCGCACACCGGCCAGCTGCACGCCGAGGCGGTGCTGGTGTTCGGCGCCGCCGTGCCGCTGGCCATCTGGACGGCCACGGTCTACCGGCGGCTGCGCACGCTGGGCGTGACCGCCCCCGGCGCGGTGATCGGGCTGGCCGGCGGCATCCTCGCGGCCGCCTCGCTGGCCGTATCCGGCCTGGTCACCTGGGTCGCGGCCGACACCGCGCCCATCGTCAGCCCGGCGCTGGCCAAGGTCCTGTCCGACCTGTCCTTCGCGGCCGGAGCGGCCGGCTTCGTGGTGCCGTTCGCGCTGCTGATAGCCGGCGTGGCCGTGCCGTCGCTGATCCTGCGGCTGACTCCGAGGCCGCTGGCCTGGTTCGGCCTGGTGGTCGCGGCGATCGGCATGGTGTCCACGCTGACCCTGCTCACCTCGGCGCTCGACTTCACCCTGCCCATCGGCCGGTTCGGCGGCCTGATCTTCATCGTCGCCGCCAGCGTGCTGCTGCCGGCCAGCCGGCACCGGCTGACGGCCGCCGCCCAGCCGGTCGCGGCATGAGACCACGGCGATGTGACATTGCCGTGGTCAGGACAACGGCGATGTGACATTGCCGTGGTTCCCTGGGCGGCGGGTAAGGTCCGCTTCTCCGGACAGCGTCAGCACCGGGCCGGCCTCGCCGGCGGCTACCGAGATCTCGAGCAGACCCACACCGTGGTGACTACCACACGATGCGTGGTCGTCACAACCACCGGGTTTCGCCAGCCGGGCACCGATCGCATACTGGGCGAATGGCGCGGAGTCCGGCGGGTAGGGAAGCGTGCACCGCCTGGCCCGTGGTTGATGGGGTGATCCGCATGAGCATGACGGGCCCGGCCGCACGGACACGCCCGTGATCGCGGTGCGGCAGGTGCCGGGCCCGCGCTACCGTTTGGACCATAGCGCGGATTACGGCCGCGCCTGGATGCGCGGGTGGCGCACTGGTGGAGGTGGCGCGGTGACGGTCGGCGCGGACGCTCAGATCACGGATCTGACCGTGGACGATCACGCGTGCCTGACGTTCGGCGAGGCGGAGGAGCTGTTCGACCTCACCGCGGCGTTCGTGCGGGACGGGCTGGCCAGCGGGCTCAAGGTCGTCTGGATCAGTGATTCGGCACCGCAGCAGGCCACCGCGGAGCTGGCGCGGCGCGGGATCGCGGTGGAATCGGCACTGGCCGCCGGGCAGCTAGCCACGACCGGATGTGAGACCCGGCTGCTATCCGGGCAGGAGTTCGACGCGAGCCGGGCGATGGACTGGCTGACCAGCCAGATGGCCGACTGCCAGCGGGAAGGATTCCCGGGCCTGCGGGTCGCGGTGGACATGAGCTGGGCACTGCGCCCGGTGACCGGGGTGGAGCAGCTCCCGGATTTCGAGGAGGGCGTCGCGGCCGCGCTGGCCGGCTCCATGGTCTCCGTGCTATGCCAGTACGACCGGGAGGGGTTCGATCCGGTGACGCTGGCCACGGTATCGGCCTTCCACACCCGGTCGGTAGCGGCGGCGACGTACTACGCCGACCCGATGCTGCGGATCTGCCGCCAGTACGCTCCGCCCGGCATCCGGCTGGCCGGAGAGATCGACTACCGGCACGCGGAGCCGCTGGCCCTCTCGCTGACCGAGGCGATCAGGTTCGACGGCGACATCACGGTCAACATGACCGCGCTCGCGTTCATCGACGGCTCGTGCGCCCGGATGATCGTGGACGCGGCCCGTGGCCTGGCCGCGTCCCGGACGGTGGCGCTGCACTGCCACCCCGGCATCGAGGCGACGTTCGTGCTGCTCGGCGCCGGTGACATGGCGGGCGTCAGCCTGGTGAGCGGATGACCGACAGCGCCCCGAACCAGACGGGGAGCGCGGCGGCCAGGAACGGCGAGCCCCCGGCCCTGGATCAGGCTTTCGACGGTGATTCGCTCTATGCGCTGCGGGCGACGGTGGCGGCGCACGGCTCGCAGGCTGGGCTGTCCGACGGCCGCACCAGGGATCTCGTCCTGGCCGTGCACGAACTGGCCGCCAACGCGGTGCGGCACGGTGCCGGGCAGGGCCGGCTGCGGATGTGGGCCACCCCCGACGGGGTGCGCTGCGAGATCGCCGACGACGGCGCGGATGACACCGGGGAGGAGCCCGCGGAGGCGGCGGTCTGGCACGTCCAGCCGGGCCACGGGCTGTGGCTGGTCCGGCGGATCGCCGATGGGGCCAGCGTCCGGTCGGACCCGTCCGGCACCGTCGCCGCGGTGAACTTCCGGCTGGGCGCGCCCGGATCGCCGACGCCGTTCCGGCTGGACCGGCGGGCCGAGGGCGGCTGCACCATCCTGGCCGTCACCGGCCAGCTGGACCTGGGATCCTCGGGCGAGTTCGGCGGCGCGGTCGCCGAGCTGATCGCGGCTACGCCCGGTCTGCGCCTGATCCTGGACTGTACCGAATTGGCCTGGTGGGACTCGTCCGGCCTGGCCGCGCTGGTCACCGCGCAGCAGCGGATCAGCCGCGACCGTTCGGCCCATATGGTCGTGGCCGGCCTGCCCGGGCCGCTGGCCGAGCGGCTGGACGAGGCCGGCCTGGCCGGCCTGTTCACCCTGGCCGACAGCACCGCCGCGGCGGTGGCCGCGCTCACCGCGCCGGGGTGATGACTCCGGAGGAGTGGACGCGGGCGGCGCTGGCACCGAAGTCCGCCGAGGATAGCCGCGCGACAAACGAGATGGTGCCGCCGCCGGGCACCGGCCGCCCGGTCCCGGCGAACTCGACCGGGTAGAGGCGGGCCCGCTCGAACCGGCCGGACGAGGACAGCGTCACCCGCAGGATCGCGCTCATGGTCATGGTGCCGTGGATAGAGAAGTTGCCGTAGCCGGCGAAGTTTCCCAGGCTGTAGGCGATCAGCTGGCCGTGGTAGAACTGCAGGCCACGCAGGACGTGCGGGCCGCTCGCGATGACCAGGCTGGCGCCGGCGTCGATCGCCATGTGCGCGAAGGCCTCGGGGTTGCCGCGGTCCTCGCCGAGGTAGACCTCTTCCCGGCCGGTCACGTGATCGGCATCGGCTCCTTCGGCGCCGGCGTGCATGTACGCCACGACGATCCGCGCGGTCCGGGCGGCCTGCCTGATCAGCGCGCGGGCGGCGGGCAGGTCGAGCAGGCTCGCGGTGTAGTCGAACGGCGCGAACGCCACGAACGCGACCGGGACCCCCTTGACGGTGACGCGGGTGATCTGGCCGGGCAGGCCGGTCTGGACCAGGCCGGCCGCATGAATGGACCGAACGGTCTGGGCCTCGCCCGCGGCACCGAAGTCGTGGAAGTGGTTGTTGGCGTCGTTCAGCACGGTGAAGCCCGCCTGCTTGTAGTACCGCGCGTACGACGGCGGGGTCCGGAAGGCGAAGCAGTTCGAGCTCGGCGTGCTCCCGCACTTCCCGGCCGTGGCCGTGGTGAGCGTGCCTTCCAGGTTGCCGAAGACGATCTGGGCGCCGTTCCTGAGCTCCGGCCGCACCGCCCGGAAGTACGTGCCCGGATCCGGCGGGAGATCCGGCGTGTTGCCGAGCATCATGTCGCCGACGGCGGTGAGGGTCACCGACGCGCCGGCCGCCGATTTCCGCGGCAGCGCGGCGGCCCGCTGCGTCGCGGCGCTGGCCAGGGCGGCCGGGTGGCTCGAGCCGGCCGGGCCGGCGGCGGGAGAGGCGGCCGTGCCGCCGGGCGAGCTCCCGGAGGAGCAGGCGGAAACGACCAGCGCGACGGCCAGACCGGTAAACGCCAGGAGCCCGCTGCGCCGCATGCGACCTAACTTAGCCCGGAACGGGGCTACCGGCGGGGACGTTGCGCGGGATGGCGGCTAACAGGATGGCACCCTATGGGAGGGGGCGTCCCGGTCTTTCCCCACGTCGCTCGGCTGGCTGACGCCACGAAGTGGCTCCTGGACGCAGGGTCCCCTTCCGTCCCAGCAGCACCACCTCGTGCCGGGGTCTTACTACATCAATGTCCCAGCCATGTCGCTGGAACGGCATGAACGCGGCATTCATGCAGTATGAACCTGGGATGGAGCGGCAAGAAGCGCGTCCGCGGCCTGTGGCCATCCGGTCAGGATCTCGCGGCTTCCTGGTCAGGATCTCGCGGCTTCGCGGCCTGGTGGCATCGTGAATTCGGCGTGAATTTGTTGGTTTACGGGGAAAGTTGCTGGTTTGAGGTGTCGTGTTCTGGGCAGTGGGTATCGCGGTACCGGCTGCGCATCGGTGCCGGGGCGTGTCCAGATCCGTGATAGCCAGATCCGGCTGGCCAGATCCGACTTGGGAGTGGCGCCATGCGGCGGTTCCTGTTCCTGGTGACGATCGTCGCTGTCGTAACCGTCGTTGCGGCGGGTGCCGCCTCCGGCGGCGTGTCCGGGGCCCGGGCAGTGCCGGTGCTGCCCGGGTCGCGGACGGCGGCCGGACCCACGCTGTCGGTGAGCTCGCAGCTCGACGTGCGGCGGTACGCGGCGTCCGGGGACCGGGCCTACGAGCTCGGCACCGAGGACGGCCGGTATCCGGCCATGGGCTTCCACACCCGGGGCGAGATGGGCGGCATCTGGACGCCGCCGGTCAAGCTGCTCGACGGCATCTGGTTCGGCATCAACGGCCAGTGGATCGGCCCGGCGACGACGTTCACGTCCGGTTTCGGCTACGTCCAGATGGGGCTGCCGTCGGCCGGCGGGGTCCGGCTGAGCAGGACGGACTTCGCGCCCGACGGGCGGCGGGCGGTGGAGATCGGGCTGACCCTGTCGGCCGGGGCGCAGGCCGCGAACGTGAACCTGAACGTCGACGCCCACTCCGAGCTGATGAGCGCCTACCCGTGGGGCTCCACGAAGCCCGACCAGACCACGTTCAACCTGCCCGACAAGGCGGCGTTCAACGGGAAGCAACTCGTCTTCACCGATACCGGCACCCCGCCGGGCGCCAACGCGCCCGCGCAGGACTACGCCGCGATCGTCGGCGCCACCGGCATGACCCCGGCGGCGGGAAAGACCGGCCCGGACTTCCGCGGGCCGCAGGACCCGCCGGTCATCTGCCCGGTCGGCTCGGAGCCGGACAAGTTCCGGTGCGACGACACCGCGTACGGCCAGGGCGCGGGCGGCGAGCTGACTTACCCGGTCAGCGTGCCCGCGGGCGGCAGCCGGACGATCTGGTTCACCGTGGCCGGCTCGGACCAGGGCATGTCCGACGCCCAGGCGCAGTTCCAGGCGGCCAGCGCGGACCCGGCGGCCGAACTCGCCGCCAAGGTCGCCACCCGGCAGCGGCTGAACGGCCAGACGCGGGTGTCGCTGCCCGGCGACCCGGCGCTGGCCCAGTCGGTCACCTGGAGCAAGCAGGACCTGGCCGACCTGACCCAGCAGGCGGACAACCTGAAGATCCGCGCCACCGAGGAGGGCACCCTCTACCCGGCGCCGCTGGCCACCGTGCCGAGCATCAGGTTCGAGGGCGCGGGCTTCCCCGACTACCCGTGGATGTTCGCCACCGACCAGGAGTACACGATGTTCGCCCTGCTCGCCGCCGGGCAGTTCGGCACGGCCGAGGACGGGCTGCGCGCGCTGGCCCGGGTGAGCATGATCGCCAACCACGATTCGGGCAAGGTGGTGCACGAGACCGTCACCGACGGCTCGGTGTACTTCGGGCTGAACGACGAGCCCGGCGACGTGGACGAGACGGCCAAGTTCCCCAACGCCGTGGCCATGGTCTGGCGCTGGACCGGAGACAACGCCTTCCGCGACCAGATGTACGCGTTCACCAAGAAGAACATGCAGTACATGCTGAACCTGATCTCCGGCGACGACCCGTGGCCGTCCGGGGCGGGCAACGTCGAGTCCAGCGTGCTCGGCCCGGACGCGGTCGACGTGGCGGTGTACACGATCCGCGGCTTCTACGACCTGGCCGACATGGCGGCGAGCAAGGGCGACACCGCCACGAAGCAGTGGGCCGACAGCCACGCCGCGGCCCTGGTGAAGAAGTTCTCGGCCGCCTGGTGGATGCCGGGCATCCCGCAGTTCGCCGACTCGCTCGCGGACGGGGGGAAGACCCAGCTGATGCAGCGCTGGTGGACCGGGGTCACCCCGATGGAGGCCCAGCTATACCCCGATGGGGTACCCACGCCGGGCCTGGTCCCGCCGTCCGAGGCGCTGCCCGCGCTCAAGCTGCGCGAGACGTCGTGCTACTCGGGCACCTACGGCCTGTACGTGGAGGGCGGCCCTGGCTGCGATCCGGGCACCTACACCGGGCACACCCAGCAGGCCTACACGCTCAACACCGGGGTGATGGCGGTCGGCCTGGGCAACTACGGCCTGCTCGGCCCGGGCCAGCAGCAGCGGTACACCGACGACCTGGCCACGTTGCAGCTGGGTAGCGTGGCCGAGCAGCCCGGCGCGATGCCGGAGATCGGCCCGTCGCCCGACTTCGCCGCCAACGTCAGCCAGCCGTTCAACGAGCGGTCCTCGCTGGACCAGGCCTGGGGCACCTACGGCGTGCTCTGGCCGGTGGTGAACCAGCAGCTCGGGGTGGATCCGCAGCTCGGCGACGGCCTGCTCGAGGTGCTGCCGGATGTGCCGCCCGGCCAGTCGTCGGTGAGCGGGACCAACATCAGGGTCGGCACCGGCGCCGTCGACGTGGCCGCCACGCACCACGGCAGCTCGTACACGACCACCGTCACCGCCAGCATGGCGTGCACCCTGCACGTCGGCGCCACGGTGCCGGCCGGCGCGACGGTCCATCAGGTCACGCTGAACGGATCGGCGGCGCACTTTACGGTCCGGGACACCAACGCGGGCCGTGAGGTCATGGTGTCGACTCCGTGCCGGGGCCAGACCTGGCGGGTGCACGTGGTCGCTGGCTGAGCCGTCACCCGGCCCGTTCGGGATCAATGTTTTCGACGGTGCCGTTCAGCCGCGCGCGTTCGGCGGCGAAGACGGCGAGGTGGCTGGCCAGCGATTCGCGCGGCCCGGAGGAGATCAGCGCGCGGTCCCCGGTCGCGACGGCGGCGGTGAACGCGTCCATCAGGCCCGCGTCGCCGCCGGCGTGTCCTTGCCCGGCGTTCATCCCGCCCGCGGCCGCCGGGGTGACCGTCCGCTCGGCCCGGGTGAGGAAGTCGTAGACGCGGATGGTCTCGCCGTCGCCGGTGAGCTCGGCGCGAGTGCCGAACACCTGGGTCCGTCGGTGGCCGGCCTGGGTGAACGCGGTCATGGTGAAGGTGGCCGTGGTCGCGCCGGGAAACTCCAGCGCGACGACCTGGTGGTCGACGGCGTCGTTGTCGCAGGCGTAGACGCACCGGCCGTACGGGCCGTGGATCAGCGCTTCGTCAAGGGCGCCGGCGGAAAAGTCGCCGACGACGACGCTCAGCGGCCAGCCGTGCGCGCCCCGGTCGAGCAGGCCGCGGTAGAGCCGCGGCGCCGAATAGGGGCAGTCCGGTTCGACCGAGCAGGCCACGCACCGGTCCGCGGCACCGGGCGGCCGGTTCGCGGCGGTGAAATGGGTCAGGCTGCCGAAGCTCGAGACCCGCAGCGGCGCCCGGCCCAGGATGTACTGCAGCCAGTCCAGGTCGTGGCAGGACTTGGCCATCAGCATGGAGGTCGCCAGGTCGCTGCGCCGCCAGTTGCCGCGGACGTAGGAATGGGCCTGGTGCCAGAAGCCGACCGGCTCCAGGTGCTGGACGCTCATGATGTCGCCGAGCTGGCCGGAGTCGGCGATCTGCTTGACGGCGCGCGTGTACGGCGTGTAGCGCATCACGTGGCCGACGGCGAGCATGACGCCGGCCTTCTCCACGGCGGCCACGATCCGCCGGCACCCAGCCTCGTCCGGCGCCATCGGCTTCTCCAGCAGGATGTGGTAGCCGAGCGCGGCGAACGCCTCGGCCGGCCCGGCGTGCATCCGGTCCTGCGTGCAGATCAGGACCGCGTCGGCCAGCCTGCCGCGGCCGGCCAGCTCCCGCCAGTCGGCGGCCACGCTCCCGGCGGGGATGCCGTGCTCGGCGGCGAGGCGGGCGCGGCGGGCCGGGCTGGGTTCGGCGACCGCGACGACGGTGGAGCGTTCGGGGTGGCGCCGGGCCCACCGGGCGTACCCGGTACCGCGCTGGCCTGCCCCGACGACGATCAGAGAAACCGGTGCCATACCGATGATCTTCCCGTACGGACCGGTGGCCAACTACATCGCGTCTGTGTTCTAATGGTTAACACGGGTCGAACACGTGATCTAGGCCACTGACCATCGCCGGGTCGGGGGCCGCCGGTCTGCAGCGTACCCGGGTCAGGCCATGGGTCAGGGGTGATCACGACGAGCAACGAATTCGAAAACTTTATCGATACTGAAGATGAATGGTTCTCAGACATAGAACTCAAGGTCCTGGACCTGGAACAGGAGCTCACCGAGTGGCGGGAGTCGCGGACCCGCGAGTTCACCGAGGTCTCCGGGCCGCCGCCGCGCCGGGACCGCGACATGCTGCGCGCCAGGGGAAACGCCGGGCGCAGCCGACCCAGCCGGCCCAGCCCGGCGGGCAAGCCGCGCAAGCCCTCCGACCGGGCCCAGGTGCTCATCGAACAGGGGCGGCGCCCGGCCGGGCGAGGGCGCCGGCCGGCCCGGCGGGCCCGTCCGGGCCGCGGCCTCAAGATCGGCATCGGGACGGCGGCCGGCCTCGTGGTGCTCATCGCCGGCGCGATGATCGTGTTCAGGAACGGCCCGTCGTGGCCGCCCAGCGTGGCCACCGTGACCAGCCAGATCACCACCGCCTGCCGGAACCCGAACGTCGTGTCCGAGCCGGGCCAGGTCAACTTCGCCTGTGACACCGACACGAGCCAGATCCTCTGGGTGTTCGCGCTGCTGACGAGCAACAACGATCCCGGCTACGCCGACGCCAGGACCGGCAGGAAGGGGCTCGAGCCGATCACGCCGGCCCAGGGCGGCCAGATCGCGTGGTCGCTGAACCTGCATCACCCCTACAACCCGCTCAACCCGGTCGACAGCCTGGCCGTGGCGGCGCGCGCCATCAACAACATCATCGGCGGGGCCACGCTGACCGGCGCCAACGGCAAACCGACGGTCCAGCCGGGCCTGGAGGGCAAGCCGGAGAACTGCGCCCGGTACACCGGGTCGCCGGCCATCGTGTCGCGGGCCGGGTTCCCCGGCCGGTGCGCCAGCCCGGTGGTGACCCAGGAGGGACGGGGGGCGCTCGTCGCCGACGTGTACCGGCAGTGGATGCCCGGCGCCAGCCCGGTCGCCGCGCAGAACGCGAGCGTGCTGTTCCAGAACTCAGGCAACCCCGGCGACCCGCAGGTGCAGGCCATCCTCAAGACCCTGCCGGACCACGGGGGGTAACGACGAAGCCGACGTGGCAGCGGGCGACCGCGCTGGTGAGCCTGTCCACCTGCGGGACGGTGACCGGCTTCACCGTCGCGCACGACACGATCGCCGACATGACGTCACCGGCCGGTGTTCCGGCCCACCTGCTGGCCCTGGACAAGCCGGCTGCTGGTCCGGCGGCTTCCCCCGGGGACGGCGCGCTGCGATCGGCGATCGTCAGCGTGGCCAGGCACTACCTGAAGCTGGCGAGGACCAGGACGCCGGCCGAGATGGAGTCGCTGATCTGGCAGGTCAGCAGCTTGGACGGGGCCGATCACGGGCAGTCGTGCGCGGCCTTCGCCAGCCTCACGCTGGCGCTGGGCGCCCAGGCGGCGGGCCAGCAGAGCTGGGTGACCGGGGGTGGCTCCTATCCGTGGCCGCTGCACCGATGGGCCGACGTCCGGGTCCAGCCCAACCCGGCATCGCCGGACGTGGTGTCGATGCTGGCCGATGCGCGGGCGCACCACCGCTGGCACCCGCTGGGCGACGGCTACCGGGCGCAGCCGGGAGACTGGGTGCTGTTCGACGGGCATGTCGAGGTGGTCACCAGGCTGGCCGGCTCCGCGCTGTACACGGTGGGCGGCGACTCGCTGCCCGGCTTGACCGTGAACGCGCACAGGTTCCCGGCTCCGTTCGGCGACGTGGGAGTGCTCGGATTCGTCAACAACGGCGACCTGGACCGCCGGGCTGACCGGTCCTCCGCCGGCGGTTCGCGGGCGGGGAGCGCTTCGCAGGCTGGGGGGGACGCGGCGATCCCGGGAGTACTCGCGGACGCGCTGGGCGACGCAGCCGCGCCGAGTGGCACGGCGGCCGGGCCGGTCGATCCCGCCTACCGCAGGCACGATGAGCAGCCGGCGGGCGTGCCGGAGACAGCGGCCCAGCAGGCGTTCATCAGCCTGGTGGCGCCGGGGGCGATGGCGGCACAGCAGCGGTACGGCATCCCGGCCGCGGTGACGATCGCCCAGGCCATCGACGAATCAGGCTGGGGGCGCAGCGTGCTCGCGACGGCGGACCACAACCTGTTCGGGATCAAGGGGGCGGGGCCGGCTGGGCGGGACATGCTCCCGACGCGGGAGCACGAGAACGGCGTGTGGGTCACCCGCACCGCCCCGTTCCGGGTGTACCACAACGTCGCGGAGAGCCTCGAGGATCACGGCCGGCTGCTGGCCACGGACCCGGCCTACCGGCACGCCATGGCCAGCCGCGGCCGGCCGGACGCCTTCGCGACGGCGCTGACCGGCGTCTACGCCACCGATCCTGGCTACGGCTCCAGCCTGATCGCGCTGATGCGGCTGTACAACCTCTACCGCTACGACGCCGTGCCGCCGCCCGACGCGCCGACCGCCCCGCCGGCGGTGCCGCCTGCGGGCGCGTCCGCCGAGCCTCGGGTCGCGGGCCAGCAGGCCGTGGTGCCGGGCGTCCCTGCCGCGGCGGGATCAGCCGGCCGGGACGGCATTCCGGGTGTGGCCGGCGCGCTGGCCGTCGGCGCCGTGCGGGCGCGCCCGGCCCGGAGCGGGCGGCACGGGGAGCAGCCGGCCCGGAGCGGGCGGGGCGGGGAGCAGCCGACCCGACGCGGGGAGCGGCCGGGGGCGCGGATCGCGCCGAGGGGTCCGCTGCCGGCGGCGCGCCGCTACGTCCCGCGGATTCCGTACCCGGTCGCCGCCGACTTCGTCGCGACGGCCAAGGGCCCGCTGACCCGGGCTCAGCCGCTGTACCAGGATGTGGCCGGCCAGACCGGGATCGGATGGGAGCTGCTGGCGGCGTGCGACTGGATGCAGTGCCAGGCGCGGTCGCGTTACTCACCGGTGCACGGCGAGAAGCTGGGCACGGTCAATCCCGACGGGACCGTGTTCCGGACCAGGTCAGCGGCCTTGGCGCAGTGCGCCAGCGAGCTGGTCGAGCTGGCCGGCGCGGTCTACCAGATCGGCCTGCCCGCTAGGCGAGCCCTCTCGGTGCGGGAGCTGGCCAACGTGTTCGCCGCGTTCCGGTGGGGCGGGCTGCTCCGGGAGCACGGGATTTCGGCCATGGAATTTCCGTACTCGGTCGCGGGCCTGACCGCCCAGCACCTGAAGATGCGCTGGCCCGACATTGACGAACCGTATGCGCCGGACAAGCCGGGCACGCGGTTCCGGATGCCCTTCGGTGCGGTTCCCGTCGCGCTCAGCCTCGGTTACCGCGCCGTGGCCTAGGTCAGCCGGGCAGCGGAGAACCGCGCCCCGGCGAAATCACACGAACGGACGATGCCGGCTCACCCAGCCGGCCCGAAGCTGGGACAGGAACCGGGACCGCCGAAGGGAAAAGCGATGGAACCGTCCGCTACCGGCCAGCAGGCCATGGATCGCGACCAGGAGGCCGTGCACGACTGGCGGGTGTTGCAGCTCATGCGCCTGGGCTTCCCCGGGACGCTGGCCGAGGTCTACGCCGACCGCATCGACTGGCATCAGGTCGCCAGGCTGATCCGGTGCGGCTGCCCCGCCCGGCTCGCCCTCCGCATCGTCCTGTGACGCCACCGGCGTGGACCAGCGCGATGACCGTACACGTGAACTGGCGTGAGGACGCCGCCTGCCGCGACGCCGATCCGGAACTGTTCTTCCCGGTCGGCACGACCGGGCCCGCGCTGCGCCAGATCCGGGAGGCCAAGCGGATCTGCCGCGGCTGTCCGGCGCAAGCCCCGTGCCTGGCCTGGGCGCTGGACCACGGCGTCACCGACGGGGTGTGGGGAGCGACCACCGAGGGACAGCGGCGCGCTATCCGCAGCCTGGCCCGGGCCGGCAGCTCATGACCAGCCGCGCTGGACCGCTCGCGGCGGGATGGCACGAAGCCGGGAGCGGCCGCCGCTCGCAGTACGTGTTCACCCGCGACTTCGCCACCGCGGACGGTCACCGGGTCATGGTGGCCGCGCTCACACCGCGGCAGTTCGCCGACCTCGCCACCATGGCCAGGCTCGCCCGGACCTTCGCCTTCCTCGAACGCCTGCTCCCCGCGGACTTCTCCACCCGCGGTGATCTGTACACCCACCGGGCCACGCTGGCCGCGCTGCTCGCACCGTGGTTCGCCCGCCGCACCGTGGCCGACCTGGCCGCGGCGTTCGCCGCGACCTCCGTGCCGTGGACGCACGCCGCGGATCACTGCGGATGGGAACCCGGTGTTCCTACTCGCCCGCCGAGCCCACCCGGTGGACGGTGAGCTGAGCTCCGTAAGCTGGCTAGTCCGGGAGGCCTCATGTCTTTTGACACGCTCATCGCCACGACCCGCCAGGCCATCGCCGACGACACCGCGAAGGCGCACGTGGTGCTCACCGCGCAGGGGACGCTGGTCGGGGTCACCGAGGTGGACGTCACGACGGGCGCGCACAGCTTCAAGGCGGACGAGCCGCGCTCGATCGGCGGCGGCGGCGGCGCCGCGAGCCCGGTGCAGTACGCGCTGGCGGCGCTCGGCTCCTGCCAGGCGATTACGTACCGGTTCTGGGCCGCGCATCTCGGCGTCACACTGGACTCGGTCACCGTGCGGGTCGAAGGCGACCTGGACCTGCGCGGCTTCTTCGGTGTCGACGACGCGGTACGGGCGGGGTTTACCGCGATCCGCGTCGCGGTGACCGTGGCCGGCCCGGAAAGCGAGGAGCGCTACGCCGAACTGGCCGCGGCCGCGGACGCGCACTGCCCGGTGCTTGACCTGTTCCAGAACCCGGTCCCGGTGTCTCGCGCGCTCCAGCTCGCCGAGCCGCGCTGACGGTTGCCCGGTGGCGGGCGGGCACGACGGACCGTTCGGTCCAAGACCTTGACTCCCGAACGGCCTGGGTATCAGCGGCCCTGAGCCGCGTCCATCTCGTCTCCATCGGCGCTGCGCCGTAGTTGCACGTGTCACGGCGATGGTGAGTGGGAAGCCAGCCGCCGAGACAGAGGAAGACCAGCACCGTGACCGATACGGCCAGCGGCAGTTACTTCGCTTCCCTGGCGAAGGCCAGGTACCTGCGGCTCACCACGTTCAAGCGGAAGGGAACCCCGGTGTCCGCCCCGGTGCCGGGGATCGTCGACGGCGACCGGGCCTACTTCGGCGTCTCGAGCCGGTCGGGCGCGGTCGGGCGCCTGGAGCATACGGAGGGGGTGCAGGTGGCGCCGTGCGGTGCGCTGGGCCTGGTGAGCTACGGGGCGCCGCTCGACGCGGCGGCCCGGCGGCTGGTGTACTACGAGCTCCTCGGCGGTTAGTCGAGATAGTCCCGGAGCAGCTCGGACCGGGACGGGTGGCGCAGCTTCGACATGGTGTGGGACTCGATCTGCCGGATCCGCTCCCGGGTCACGCCGTAGACCTTGCCGATCTCGTCCAGCGTCTTGGGCTGCCCGTCGGTCAGCCCGAACCGCATCGATACGACGCCGGCCTCGCGCTCGGAGAGCGTACCGAGCACCGAGTGGAGCTGCTCCTGCAGCAGGGTGAAGCTGACCGCCTCACCGGGCTGAATGGCCTCGGAGTCCTCGATCAGGTCGCCGAACTCGCTGTCGCCGTCCTCGCCCAGCGGGGTGTGCAGGGAGATCGGCTCCCCGCCCCCCTTCTTCTCCCCCGCCCAC
>Ga0081540_1000373_pt1 | contig 44890 bp, 36 predicted proteins | sample TabmetS2T1R1_FD_71024 | JGI IMG/M metagenome (GOLD analysis project Ga0081540, IMG submission 71024) | Tabebuia heterophylla rhizosphere microbial communities from the University of Puerto Rico - S2T1R1 | ecosystem: Host-associated > Plants > Roots > Rhizosphere ...
TGCTCCAGGAAGCTGATCATGGCGCCGGCGTTGTCGAGAAACGCCGCAACGCGCGCTTCATCGAAATGGTTTCCGGCCTCGTGCTGGATGTAGGTTTTTGCTTCCTCCCGCGGGTCGTCGACGCCGGCGCGTGATGCGAGCGGATTTCCCGGCACCCACAGCCAGCCGCCCGATCGGGCGGTGGTGCCGCCGAACGTGGAGGCTTTTTCCACCACCAGGACGTCGGCGCCGAAATGACGGGCGGTGATGGCTGTCGTCATCCCGGCCGCGCCGGAGCCAATGACCAGCACGTCGCAGGTGATGGTTTCCATCTATTTTCTTTCCACGGCGGCTCTGGCGGCCGCCTATTGCAAATACGTTGCGCGCAACAAAGCACATACCGAGCGGGATTGGCTAGGCCGGATGGCGCTCGTTGGCGTTGCAGACGTCGCCCGGATGAGCCAACGGGGCGCGCATTCGCGCGACCCGTTGGCTCATGCGGGCTACTTGCTTGGTTATGATTCGTAGTATGGGTGGAGCGAAGCGATACCCATCAATCGCGTGCGCGGACAGAAGATGGGTATCGCTGTCGCTCCACCCATCCTACGCGTCGTAATCGGCAGCTAGCCTCGGCTCAATCGCAATAGGTCCACCTGCCGTAGCCGTCGTCGCATCTGGCGCGCGACCGATGGGGCACGGGCAGCGGCGGGCGAGGTGCATATTCCAGCGTGTAGTCGCGTTCCTCGGCGTAGTAACGCTCGGGAGCATAGTGACGCTCGGGAGCGTAGTAACGCTCGGGATAAGCAGGGGCGCGGTCGACATAGACCGGCCGCGCCGCGTAGGGCGGTCCGTATTCGCCATAGACCGCCGCCGGTGCGCGATAGGCAGGGGCGGGCGGCCCGTAAGAGCGATAGCCGTAACCGGGCTCTGCGTAAGGCGGCGGCACATAGGCCGGAGCCGCAGGCGGCACATAGACGTTGGCCGAAGGCGCGTAGATTCCGCCCGGCGCCACGTATACAGAGTCAAGGTCGCTGGCCGCGGCGCCTGCCGAGCACAGCACAACAAAGGCCAGCGTGAGCGATGATCGGTACATTGTGAAGCCTCCAAGAACTCTAACCGCGCCAGCCACCATGATTAATTTTCGCTTAACAATCCGCAGCGCGCAATGACATTCTGCGCGAAGAAAGTGTGCCATTTCTGGACTGCGCTTGTTCATCTTCATCACGCGTCGAGGAAGGCGTCGTGAAATCAACTATGCAGTCGTCATTGCGGGCGAAGCGAAGCAATCCATCGGGTCACACGGGGATAGATGGATTGCTTCGTCGCTTCGCTCCTCGCAATGACGGCTACACACATCCGAAGGATCGCAGCCATGAATTCCTTCACCATCCGAACGATGCGACCGGATGAAATCTCATTGGCCGTGAACTGGGCCGCGGCGGAGGGCTGGAATCCGGGCCTCGCTGACGACGCCTGCTTTGCTTCGGTCGATCCCGGAGGCTTTCTCATCGGCGAACTCGACGGCGTGCCGGCCGCGACCGTCTCTTGCGTCAATTACGACGCGCGCTTTTCCTTTCTCGGCTTTTACATCGTGCGCGCGGATCTGCGCGGCAAAGGCCTTGGGCTGCGCATATGGAATGCGGCGATCGCCCATGCCGGCGCGCGCGTGATCGGGCTCGATGGCGTGACGGCGCAGCAGGACAATTACAGAAAGTCCGGCTTTACGCTTGCCTACGCCAATGTCCGCTATGGCGGCACGGTTACAGCGCCGGATGCGCCGCGGGCTGATGTCGTTGACCTCTGCGCAGTGCCGTTTGTGGCGATCGAGGCTGATGACGCGACGGTGTTTCCGGCGCCGCGGCCGGCGTTCCTGCGGGCCTGGATCGGTTCGCCCGGGCATGTCGGCTGCGCGGTCGTGCGCGATGGCCGGCTTGCGGGGTGGGGCGTGATCCGCCCATGCCGGCAGGGTCGCAAGATCGGGCCGCTGGTGGCCGATGATCGCGCCACCGCCGAAGTGGTGCTGTCGGCGTTGGTTGCGCGGGTGGGCGGCGGCGAGATTTTTCTCGACGTGCCCAGCGTCAATCTCGAAGCCGTCGCCTTGGCGCAGGATTTTGGGCTCGCGCCGGTGTTCGAGACGGCGCGCATGTATACCGGCGCGATCCCGCCGCTGAGACTGGAGCGGGTGTTCGGTGTGACCAGCTTTGAGTTGGGGTAATGTGTAGGATGGGTGGAGCGAAGCGATACCCATCGTCAGCATGCGCTTCAAGAAAGGTGATGGGTATCGCTTCGCTCCACCCATCCTACGAGTTGCGCGCTACGCGCCGCCGACGCCCTCATTGCCTGCGGCCCGCCTCGAGATGAAGATTTCCCAGCTCACCATGAAGATCGCGGCGACCAGCGGGCCGATGACGAAGCCGTTGAGGCCGAACACGTCGATGCCGCCCAGCGTCGAGATCAGCACGACGTAATCCGGCAGCTTGGCGTCCTTGCCGACCAGGAACGGGCGCAGCAGATTGTCCACCAAACCGATGACGACCACGCCATACACAATGAGCCCGATGCCGTGCCAGACCGAGCCGGTGGCGAGAAAATAGATCGCGACGGGGAGCCAGACCAGGCCGGCGCCGATCGCCGGGAGCAGCGACAGGAACGCCATCAGCACCGCCCACAGCAGCGGCGCGTGAATCCCCAGGAACCAGAAGGCCAGACCGCCGAGCGCGCCTTGCACCATCGCGACCAGGATGCCGCCTTTGACGGTGGCGCGAACGACGTCGGCGAACCTGGTGAACAGCGCCTGCTTGTGGTCGGCGCTAAGTGGAACGGCTTCCCTGATCCGCTCGGCCAATGCCTTGCCGTCGCGCATCAGGAAGAACAGCAGGTACAGCATGATGCCGAAACTGATCACGAACTGGAACGTGTCCATCCCGATGCTGAGCGCCTGCGGCGCCAGGATCTGGCCGCCCTTCATCAGGCCGGAGGAGAGCGTCTCGCGCAGGCCTGAAAGATTGGTCAGGTTGAAGCGCTCCAGCCAGCCTGTGGCCCAGGCCGGCAGCGCATCGAAAATGCGCTGGATGTAACCGGCGAAATTGTATTCTCCGGACTGGATTTTCCCGAACAGGCCGGTGGCTTCCTGCACCAGCGAGGCGGCGACGATGGCGAGCGGGAGGATCACGATGGCGATGATGAGCAGCACGCTCAGCAGCGCGGCGAGGTTCGGCCTGCCGGGCATCGACCGCAACAGCGCGCGATTGAGCGGCGCAAAAATGACGGCAACGACGATCGCCCAGAGGATGGCTCCATAGAACGGCCAGAGAATCCACGCGAAAGCCAGCGTGACCGCGAGCAGCAGGAGCCGGAAAACCTGGTCATCAATCCTTCGCACTTGTGTCTCGTCCGGTTGCCTTCAATTCGGCCGCGCCGATGTAAGGACAACGAACCGGGCGGGCTTTGTTCACCGCCTTGTAGCGTGTTTTTGCCGGATGATGGTGCCGGCGGTCTCTTCGCCCTCCGGTTTCAGCAGCGGATGCCCCGTCACATCTGCATGCCCAATATCGCGGCAATGCGGCTTGACCTTGGGCGATTGACCCTCGAAATTGCGCCCGCCGTGGACATTTCTTCCGAGCTTGCCCGAGATTCCGACCTGTTTGTTCCCGACTCGCGCCGGGCGTGGACGCGGCTTGCCGTCGCCGTGCTGATCGGCTCGCTCGGCAGCGTCGGCATGTGGTCGGTGGTGGTGGCGCTGCCGGTGGTGCAGGGCGAGTTTGCCGCGAGCCGCGGCACTGCGTCGCTGGCGGTTTCGCTGGTCATGCTCGGCTTCGGTTCCGGCAACGTGCTGACCGGCAAGATCACCGACCGCTACGGCATCGTCACCGCGATCGGGCTCGGCATCGGCATTTTAGCGCTTGGCTATATCGGCGCGGGCATGTCGGCCTCGATCTGGCAATTCATCCTGGTGCATTTCGCGATCGGGCTGTCTTCGGCGGCCACTTTCGGGCCGCTGATGGCGGAGGCCTCGCACTGGTTCGACCGCTACCGCGGGCTCGCCGTCGCCATTGCCGCCAGCGGCAACTACATCGGCGGCACGATCTGGCCGCCGCTGGTGAATTTCGCCATGGAACAGTTCGGCTGGCGCACCACCCATATCGCCGTCGGCCTCTTCACTGCGGTGGCGATGACGCTGGCGCTGATGGTCTTGCGGATGCTGATGGGAGCGGCCGCGCAACGCGACCACCAGAACGCGCCGCCGCCACGGGTGGACCTGAAGCTCTCTACCAATGCGCTGACCGCGATCCTGGCGCTGGCCAGCATCTCCTGCTGCGTGGCGATGTCGATGCCGCAGGTTCACATCGTCGCCTATTGCGGCGATCTCGGCTATGGCGTGGCGCGCGGCGCCGAGATGCTGTCGCTGATGCTGGGCTTCGGCATCATCAGCCGCATCGGTTCGGGCTTCCTCGCCGACAAGATCGGCGGCATCCGCACGCTTCTGATCGGCTCGTTCGCGCAATGCACTGCGCTGTTGTTCTATTTATTCTTCGACAGCCTGACCTCGCTCTACCTCATCTCGGCGATGTTCGGCCTGTTCCAGGGCGGCATCGTGCCGAGCTACGCCATCATCGTGCGCGAGTCGATGCCGGCTTCGGAGGCCGCCACACGCGTGGGCATCGTGATCTTCGCTTCCGTGCTCGGCATGTCGTTCGGCGGCTGGATCTCGGGCGCGATCTTCGACGCCACCGGCTCCTACGTCGCGGCGTTCGCCAACGGGGTGGCATGGAACGGGCTCAACATTGCGATCATGCTGCTGCTCCTGATGCGCATGCGCGCGCATTCCGCAAAGATGAGCGCCAGGCTTGCGGCCTGAATAGATCATGGCGTTCGCGATCAAGGCCGAAATCCACGATCCACGCGCAAAGGCTTTCTCGTTCATCGCGCAAAAGACGATGTATGGCGGCAAGCTTGTCGCCGAAGGCGATACGATCTTTCTGTTCGCGAGCGAGAACGAGGGCGGGCAGGGGCTGATCGCATGCGGCGTCGTCACCTCCGCCGAGCCGGTGGCGAAGAAGCGCGGCATCGCCAGACAAACACCGCGGGTGAGCGTCAGCATCAGATGCACTGCGCTTGCGAAGCGGACGCTGGGGCGGGGCGAGCTTAAGGCATTCAGCGACTGGCATGACGGCCGGCCGAGACCGAACTCAATTTCAAATTCTATCGTCAGGCCACCAACAAGATCATCGGCCTCTCGGAAGAGGCCGCCAAGTTCCTTGGCGAATTCTTCTAAACCGCTTGACCAGCTTTCAATAGCGAGCATCCCGTGATCTTGAGGCTGCCGTCCGCCTGCTGTTCAAGTGTATAGAGCGCTTCCCAGGCTTCGCCGTTGTCGTCGACGATGTGGACGCGTTGCGCGATCCGGCCATCGGCTGCGCGCGCCTCGCCGAATTCAAAGCTCTTGTGGCGATAGACCGGCGCATAGCCCTGGCGAACCATCTGCATGAAGATGTCGGCCTGCGGAAAGATCTGCCGGATCTCGGGCGCCGCATGGGAATAGGCCGCGGCGGAGTCGTCACGGGAAAACGCCTGCTCCTGCGCGCGGATCACGCCCTGCGCGGTGGCGACGTCGTCGGCGTAGGCGGGGGCGGCGAGGGCGAAAAGGAAGGTGAGAAGCAGGACGATGGCGCGCATGAAGATGCTCCCGATGGATCGCGTTCCCCGGCCGTACGCCCAAGCCAGACTATCACGGCGCGGCGGCAGTGACGATACTGCCTGCGTCGTGTGTTCAGGCCGGTTTGATCGAGATACGGCGGCCGGGTCGATACGGTTTCGGATTGCGCGGCTAGCGGATCGAGCCGCCGAGATTATCGATGTCAGGCGAAGGGCGGGCGGGAAACAGTTTTGCCGTCGATGAATTCGAGAGATTGCGGCGGCATTTGGCTTCATCGGCCTTTTCATCCGCGGTGGCGAAGACATCGTCGAGACGGTTGATGATCAGCGCGGCGTGATCGCGCTCCAGCGTATCCGGATTCTTGCGCTGCTCGTCCGCGCGGAAGACGCCGTTGACGATCCTGCCGTTCATTTCGTACTCGCAGCCGGCCTTCCAGTCGCCCTGTTCCCACTTCCAGCCCTTGGCCGTGATGCTGCCGTCGGCGTTCGCGGTGATCCTGATGATCGCGTTGTAGGCAAGCCAGATGCCGGCGAGGCCGGTGCGCTTGTCGTCAAAACCTTCGAGCAGGGCGATCCGCTCGCGCTGCAATCCGTTGACATGGTCGCGGGCGTCGGTCGTGTGGTGCATCTGCGAGCTACGTTTCTCCCAGGCCGGGTGCAGGAATTGCGGGAATTGCGCGGCCTGGGCCTTGACCCAATTGCGCTGGTCTTCGGTCAGCGCGCGCCGGGTTGCGTCGTCGAGCCGCGGCAGCAATGCCTTCCAGGCGCGGTTCAGCCGCTGGTCGTTGTCGGCAAGGTCCGGATCGGCGCAGATCTCTTCGTCGGTCGCGGTGGCGGGATGGGTGCAGTCGAAGGTCGGCGTCACGAAGCTGGTGTCCGCCTGGCCTGGTGCGGCCTCCGGCTTGCTGCTTGGGAAATAACTTGCGGTGACCTGTTCGACCGATTCACAGCCGGGCAGATCGTTGGTCGAGCCGTCGTCGGCGGCTGCGATCACGACGCGAAGCGTTTCGCCCTGGCGGCGCATCCTGATCGTCGGCGGCTTTTTCGCGTCGGATGTGGCACCGTCGACCGCGGCCGCCTCATCCGGCAGCAACGATCCCGTCAGCCATGCGTTTCCCGCCGGCTTCACGAGCGCGCCCAATGTGCACTCGGCGTGGCGGTTACTGCCGTAGTTGACGCGAACGTCGATGGCGACGCGATGGGCGTTGTCTTCCGCCGGCGTCACGACGATGCTGCCGAAGGCGCTGCTCCATCGTTCAGCGAAACCGGTGCGGCCGAAAGCGTCAGGCATGCTTTCGAGCGTGGCGGCGCGCGACTGCAGCGTCTCGGCAAAGCGTGCGCGGATGTCGGCATCGTCCGTTTCCACCACCAGGTCGGCGGCTTCGAGGATCATTTCGTTGAACCATGCCTGATCACGCTTGAGAAGCGGCCGGACATTGGCGGGCGTCCTCAGTAGTGCGGCGTCGAACGCCTTGTCGATCCGGGCGACCAGCTTGTCGTAGCCGGCTTCGCGGCAAACGGCGGTCTTGATGCGATCGCCATCGGCTTCGCCGCACAGCCTGATCGGCGTCGGCGCGCTGCTGGACGCGGCGATATAGTCATCGACCGCATAAGCCGCAGCGGGCGCCAGGGCGGATAATGCGATTGCGAGCGTGACAAGGCGGGACACGAACATGGATTTTGGCTCTCGGGCGGGAGGAGGCGGACCCTCCGCCGTTTAAGTCGTCCATCGTGCCGTTCGGGTTCAGGCCGGGCGCGCGGCCGCCAATGCCTGTCGCATCTCCTCCGGTGTAGCCGGCTCGGCGCCATGCTCGCGCACCAGGCGCACGGCCTCTTCGACCATTTCGAGATTGGTCGCCCGTGTACCCAGCGGCGCATCCTCGAGGCCGACGCGAACATGGCCGCCGCGTGCGATCGTGTCAGCGAATAGCGGGCGAAGATCGGCGCTGACGCCCGCGATCATCCAGGGTGCGCCGGGTGCTTCCTCCTCCAGTAGCGCGTGGTAAGCGGCGAGCGCATATGCCTTTGGCGGAAAGCCGACCGCTAGCAGATTGCAGAACATCAGACGGTAGATCGGCGCCTTGGTGCCGGCCGCGCGCGCAAGCGCCGCGCCGGCACGAAGAAAGCCGGGCTCGTAGACCGCAAAATCGGGATGCAAGCCGTGGCGCACTGCGAAATCGAGCACATACCGGATCTGGGATTCAGGATTCATGTAGGTGTTGCCGGGCTGCGCTCCCGCCGTTGGCCTTGTCAGGCTGAAATTGACGCTGCCGGGATCGACGGCGGCGAAATCCAGTAATCCGCGCGCGGCAAGCTCTTCGATGCCGGCAAAGCGCGCCGCGGCGTCGGCGAACGGGCTGCTGTCGCTGCCCGTTGTCAAGAACACCGGATACGACGGATAAACCGGCACATCGACCTCGTTACGAATGCCTTCGATGATGCGCGCGTAGACTTGCCAGTCGTGGGTCTGCGGCCCGCCGCCATCATAGGCATGGGTGTGAATGATGGTGGCGCCGGCCCGCGCGCAGGCGACGCCCTCGGCGATAATGGCTTCGACCGTATCGGGAATGCCAGGCTGCAGCGCACGACTCCAGGCGCCATTCAGCGCCGCCTCGATCCAGACCTTGCGCATGCTGTTGCTCTCCTGAAAATTCGGTCCGTATAACCATGGGGCGTATACTCATCAACTAGCGACGCCAAGCAGACACATCTTGGAGGTCAGGCGGATGCTCACAGAATGACCCCCTGACATCGACCTCCCGTAGTGAGTGGCGTGACGAGTTTCCTATCCATTTACCTCCACACAACCTTGACGAGCCTTTCGAAAAGATTAAACTTGACGCAATCTCGACTTTCCGAAATTTGGTGAGCGGGGCGAGCTATGGCTGCAGATGAGGGCTACTATCCACGTCCCAACAGGCGCCGTTTGCGCATCTTCTCTTTCGATCCGGCGCTTGCCGCACGCTATGATCTCGCCGGCATAAGCGGCATAACGATCGAAATTCCGTGGGAAGACGATCTAAAGCCAGGTCCTATCGGCGAATATATCGAAGTTATCGACATCGACCCTGGCAGCAATGCTGCCTACGCGCCGGTTGACTTGGACTCGCCATCGCTGCTCGCAACCGATGGCCTTCAGCCATCCGAATCCGATCCGCGTTTCCACCAGCAGATGTGTTACGCGGTTGCGATGAAGACGATCGAGCACTTCGAGCGCGCTCTGGGACGAAAGGCGCTCTGGTCTTCGCACCGGCGTCACGACGGCACCGGCTATCATGAAAATTACGTTCCCCGGCTCCGGATCTATCCGCACGCATTGCGCCAGCAAAACGCTTTCTACAGTCCGCAGAAGAAAGCGCTGTTGTTCGGATATTTCGCTACCACAGCCAAGGATGGAAGGAATACGCCGGGAACGACGGTGTTCAGCTGCCTGTCACACGACATCATCGCGCACGAAACGACGCATGCTCTGCTTGACGGCGTGCATCCGCGCTTCAACGAGCCGGTCAACGCAGACGTCCTGGCGTTTCACGAAGCCTTTGCCGACATCGTGGCGCTGTTCCAGCACTTTTCCTATCCGGGCGTGCTGCGCGACCAGATCGCGCGTACCCGTGGCGACCTAGCCCGCCAAAGCGTGTTAGGCCAACTCGCGCAGCAGTTTGCTCTTGCATCAGGCCGCGGCGACGCACTGCGCAGCTATCTCGGAAAGAAGAACGAGAAGGGCGAATGGGAGCCGATGAGGCCGGATCCCACGGTTCTGGATCAGACCCCCGAACCGCATGACCGCGGTGCAATTCTCGTTGCGGCGGTCTTCGGCGCATTCTCAAAGGTCTACCAGGCGCGCACGCGTGATCTGTTCCGCATCGCCACTGAGGGCACCGGTGTGCTGCGCGAGGGGGACATCCATCCTGATCTCGTTAATCGGCTTGCAGAGGAGGCTCAGCGCGCCGCCGACCGGGCGCTCCAGATGTGTATTCGTGCCATCGACTATTGTCCGCCGGTCGGGATCACGTTCAGCGCATATCTGCGTGCGATTGTCACCGCCGATTATGACATGAACCCGATCGACCAACAAAATTGGCGGTTGGCTTTCATCGAGAGCTTCCGCGAATGGGGGATAACGCCGCACGTTGCACGGTCCATGGCGGAGGATAGCCTGCTATGGCCGACGGAGCAGGACGTGATCAGCGAACAGGTCAAATACGAACAGACACAGATCAAGTACGAGCAGGCGCAGGCCTCGTACAGGCCCGGAAGCTTCGGCGATGACGCTGAATCCGCAGCGCAGCGCGGCCGCCATGCCATGAGAAAGCTGTTCAGCCTGGAGGCCCCGCAGTCCATTGACGACAGATATTCGCGCAAGGCGGCGAGATCTGCACCAGCGGGTCCAGCCAGGTCGCCCAACGTGCTCACGCCCGCGCGATCGTCGATGCCGCGTTTCGAAACCTGGTTTGATGCTGACAAGCAGGCGGGGATGTTTCATGCTTGGCTGATGGACGAGGACTTTGCTTGGCTATCCCTGGCCCTCGGTCTGGTCGTCGATATCAGCGGCCTGCCGACGACGATCTCCGCCAAAAATGGCCGGGCGAACATCGAGGTCCATTCCGTGCGTTCGGCCATAAAGCAAGGTGCACTCGGATGGTCGGAACCGCATATGGTCGTGGTCCTTACTCAGTGGCGTGCGGGATTTTTCGACAATGACAAGCAGAAAGCAAAGGATCAGGTCCCGGACGCATTCAACGATTCGGAGCGGGATTTCAAATATCGCGCCGGCTGTACACTGCTGATCGACCCAGACGAAATGCAGATCCGCAGGGTCATCCGGACGCGGGGCACAGTGGCTGACGAAGACGGTCTCAACCGCATGCGGGACTACCTTCTTGGCGGCCTTACGCCGCCGAATGCCTTTGCGTCGGTCACCGACCGTTTTGCGGCAAATGTCGAGCCCTTCGCGTTCCTTCATTCTCACGGTGGGGAGTGACCATGGCGAAGAAGGCCGCGGCCAAGGCCAGTGACATCAAAAAGAGCAAGAAGACGACGAAGAAAACCAAAACAGGAAAAGCCAGGAAGCCAATGCCAGATGATGCGCATAATGCCGATGCTCACGACGGCGCCCTGAAACCGCCCCCTGGCGGCGCTGTGGTTCGTATGTACCGTATCGGGCACGGCGACTGCTTTCTCATCGCCTTTGATGGCAAGAGCCCGGAGAAGCCAGCCTATGTGCTAATTGACTGCGGCTACAAGCCAGGTTCACCCGGCAAGCTCAATCCTCCCACGAAGGTGAAGGAGATCGGTGAGCACATCATCGCGACCACCGGCGGCTTCGTTGATGTCGGCATCGTGACGCATGAACACCAGGACCACGTCAACGGCCTGACGTCCGGCAACTTTCCCGGACTTAAAGTGGGCAAAGTCTGGTTCGCTTGGACTGAGAATCCCAAGGACGATATCGCCAATCAACTGCGCAAGAAATTCAAGGATAGGCTGCTCGGCATGATCGACACCCGAGCCAATCTCTTGGGTCTCGGCAAAAACAAGGCGGCCGAGGACGTTGACTGGTATCTTGAATTCGAGTTGGGCGAGAACCCCGATCAATTCAACGGTGTCAATCACCTCCCTGCCGCTGGAAAGGACCCTGCCAGTTCCGTAAACAAGGTCGCGATGAAATTTCTCCGCGATTGTGCGGATGGGGATCCGGAATACGTCTATCCACACCAGAAGGTGCTTGCGGTCCCGGGCGCAAAGAGTGCGCGCGCCTTTGCGCTTGGTCCACCGCGCGATGTCGACAAGATTGATGACCTCGATCCGGTCGGGGACGAGACGTTCGGGGACGATCACGCGTTGGGCGCAGGCGCCGGTGGTGGTGCGGGCGGTTCGCCGAAGGCACCTCCATTTTCGCGGCGTCACGTGGTCCCGCTGGACCAGGCTTTCACGGATGCCAAGTTTGGAAAATTCTTTTCTGACCACTATGGACCCGAAAACATCACCATAGCCGAAGCGGACGACGGCAAAGCAGTCCCGACCAACGCCGGGTGGCGCCGCATGACCGCCGATGACGCAGCAGATGCAGGCGCACTAGCGCTCGCAATGAACAACGCCACGAACAACGCAAGCCTCGTGCTGGCGTTCGAACTGTCCAAGGGAGGCAAGGTCCTGCTCTTCGCCGGCGATGCGCAGGCCGGCAACTGGCGATCCTGGTCCGAAGACGATTTCGATGACGGAGGCGTGAAGGTCACCGCCGAGAATCTGCTGGCGCGCACCGTGCTCTACAAGGTCGGCCATCATGGAAGCCACAATGCGACGATGAAGGGCAAGGCAGGCTCCCATGCGGCAAGTCTTGCGGTGATGGCGCAGGGCAAGCACGCAGCGGAGTTCGTCGCGATGATTACCGCGGTTGAAGCCTGGGCACATCAAAAGCCCAAGCCTGACTGGAATCATCCATTCCCGGCAATCAAGCGGGCGCTAGTGAAGAAGGCTGGTGGGCGCGTCCTGCAAACGGATTCGAGCGTGCCAGACGGGCCTGCCGGCGATGGAGCAAGCGGTTGGCAGGATTTTCTGGATCGCGTGACCGAAGAGCCCCATTATTTTGAACTGAGGATCGATGCATAACGCCCCTGCCGATCAAAACGTCGGCGGCGTGCAGGCGCTGATCACTTCGCATGCCTTGGCGCCGACGCAGCGGAAGCGGTGGGGGCGGCGGCTTTCGAAATAATAGGCGTCGCCGGGATCGAGGATTCTCCGCTCGTCGTCGACGGTCACTTCCAGGCGACCGCTCACCACGATGCCGCCTTCCTCGCCGTCATGGGTCAGCGGCACGCGGCCGGTGTCGCTGCCGGGCTCGTAGCGTTCCTTGAGAATCTGCAAGGTGCGGCCGAACATGGTGTCGCCGACCTGGCGGTAGGAGATCGGCTGCTTGCCGATCTCGGTCAGTTCGTCGGAGCGGTAGAAGGCCTTGCGCGGCCGCTCCGGCTCGATCGCGAAGAATTCGGCGAGCCCCATCGGCAGGCCATCGAGGATGCGCTTGAGCGCGCCGACGCTCGGGTTCATCTGGTTGGATTCGATCAGCGAGATCGTCGAATTGGTCACGCCGGAGCGCTTCGCCAGTTCCCGTTGCGACAGCTTGTGCCGCGCCCGAACGAAGCGGAGTCGTCCACCGATATCGACACTCATCGCCAAATCCCTGTTGCAGGTGTTTCGGATAGAACAAATATGCCCTGCGCGTATCAATAAAATCAATGGGTTGTGAAAGCGCAGAAAAAGACTTGTTGCGACTCCCCGAGCGTGGCCCGGTAGGGTCCTGAGCTGCCAGCAAAGGAGCCGAAGCCGTGACCGTCCATCAAAAGCCGAACACCCTGCAGACCGATTCGTTCTGGATGCCGTTCACGGCCAACCGGCAGTTCAAGAAAGCCCCGCGGCTGTTCGCGTCCGCCGAGGGCATGCATTACACCACCGTCGACGGCCGCAAGGTGATCGACGGCTCGGCCGGCCTCTGGTGCGTCAATGCCGGCCACGGCCGCCGCCAGATCGCCACCGCCGTCGAACGGCAGTTGATGACCCTCGATTTCGCGCCTTCGTTCAACATGGGCCATCCGCTGGCGTTCGATTTCGCCGAGCGACTGGCCGAGATCGCGCCGAAGGGGCTCGATCGCATCTTCTTCACCAATTCGGGCTCAGAGTCGGTCGATACCGCGCTGAAGATCGCGCTGGCCTACCAGCGCGCCATCGGACAGGGAACGCGGACGCGCCTGATCGGCCGCGAGCGCGGCTATCACGGCGTCGGCTTCGGCGGCATGTCGGTCGGCGGCATGGTGGCCAACCGCCGCGCATTCGCGACCCATCTGCCCGGCGTCGACCACATCCGCCACACCCATGATCTCGCCCGCAACGCCTTCGCCAAGGATCTGCCCGAGCATGGCGCCGAGCTTGCCGACGATCTCGAGCGGATGGTGGCGCTGCATGGCGCCGACACCATCGCCGCCGTCATCGTCGAGCCGGTGCCGGGCTCGACCGCGGTGTTGCCGCCGCCGAAAGGCTACCTGAAACGGCTGCGCGAAATCTCCGAGAAGCACGGCATTCTCTTGATCTTCGACGAGGTCATCACCGGCTTCGGCCGCCTCGGCGCGCCGTTCGCGGCAGACTATTTCGGCGTCACGCCTGACCTGATGACGACCGCCAAGGGCATCACCAACGGCACCATTCCCTGCGGTGCGGTGTTTGCGAGCCGCAAGGTCCATGACGGGCTGATGACCGGCCCCGAGGGCACGATCGAGCTGTTCCACGGCTACACCTATTCGGCGCATCCGACCGCCTGCGCCGCCGGCCTTGCAACGCTCGACATCTACAAGGACGAGGGATTGCTGACGCGCGGCGCAACGCTTGCCGATTACTGGCGCGATGCGCTGCATTCGCTGAAAGGCCTGCCGAACGTGATCGACATCCGCAATGTCGGCCTGATGGGTGCGGTGGAGCTTTCGCCACGCAGCGACGGCGTCGGCGCTCGCGGCTACGACGTGATGGTCGATTGCTTCAATCGCGGGCTTTATCTGCGCATGAGCGGCGACAGCTTTGCGATGTCGCCGCCCCTGATCGTCGAGAAGAGCCATATCGACGACATGGTTTCGATTCTCGGGGATGCGATCAAGCGCGTGGCCTGATCCTTGCTCGCAAGGAATACAGAAGCCGCGGCGCGTTGTCGCGGCGGATGTGTGAGGGATCGTGAAGACAATCGTACTCGGCAGTGGCGTCATCGGCGTCACCACGGCCTATTATATGGCGCGCGCCGGCCACGAGGTTGTTGTCGTCGACCGCCAGGCTGAGCCAGCGCAGGAAACCAGTTTTGCCAACGCGGGCGAGGTCTCGCCCGGCTATTCATCGCCCTGGGCCGGGCCCGGTGTTCCGGTGAAGGCCATCAAATGGCTGTTGATGCGGCACGGGCCGCTGGTGATCTGGCCCAAGCTCGATCCCAACATGTGGATCTGGGGCCTGAAGATGCTGCGCAACTGCACGGTCGAGCGCTACGCCATCAACAAGAGCCGGATGATCCCGATCGCCGAATACAGCCGCGACTGCCTGCGTGCGCTGCGCGCCGAGATCGGCATCAAGTATGACGAGCGCAGCCAGGGCACGCTGCAGCTTTTCCGCAAGCAGAAGCAGCTCGACGGCACCGGCGGCGATATCGCCGTGCTGAAGCAATATGGCGTGCCCTATGAGGTGCTCGATCGCGAAGGCTGCATCGGCGTAGAGCCGGCGCTCGCGGCGGTGAAGGAAAAGTTCGTCGGCGGATTACGATTGCCGCAGGACGAGACCGGCGATTGCCACATGTTTACGCAGGCGCTAGCCCAGGAAGCGGCGCGGCTCGGTGTGCAGTTCAGGTTCAACACGTCGATCGAGCGGCTAGTCGCAGATGGCGGCAAGATCACCGGCGTCGTCACCAGCGCGGGGCTGTTGCAGGCCGACGCTTACGTCGCCGCGCTCGGAAGCTGGTCGCCGCGAATGCTCAAGCGCATCGGCATTTCCGTTCCGGTCTATCCGATCAAGGGCTATTCGATCACGGTGCCGATCATCGATGCCGACGGCGCGCCGGTGTCGACGGTGATGGACGAGAGCTACAAGGTCGCGATCACGCGGCTTGGGAATCGCATCCGCGTCGGCGGTACCGCGGAAATCTCAGGCTATTCCGACCGGCTCGACGCGTCGCGACGGGCGACGCTCGATCATTCCCTGACCGACATGTTTCCGCGCGGCGGGGACTTGAGCAAGGCGAGCTTCTGGTGCGGCCTGCGCCCGATGACGCCGGACGGCCCGCCGATCATCGGCGCCACACGCTACAGCAATCTGCATCTCAACACCGGCCACGGCACGCTCGGCTGGACCATGGCCTGCGGCTCGGGGAGGGTACTGGCGGATATGATGTCGGGACGGAAGCCGGATGTCGATGTGAGTGAGCTTACGGTGAGCCGGTACGATCACCGGTTCGGATGAGAGCGTGCTCAGCCTTTCCCGCAAAAGTGAGGCGAGAGGCCGTCATTGCGAGGAGCGCAAGCGACGAAGCAATCCATGTCTCCGCAAGCGGCGCGATGGATTGCTTCGCTTCGCTCGCAATGACGGCGCTTGATGACGAGCCAACTCACCCCGTCTGCGTCACGCAGTTCACCCAAAGCACCACGGCTTTTGCGTCATTGGCGGGATTCGAGAAGCGATGCGGCCTGCGGCTGGCGAAGCGGAAGCTGTCGCCCGTCTTGAGCGACCAGGTTTCGGAGTCCACCGTGAGCGTCATTTCGCCTTCCAGCACGAGACCCGCTTCCTCTCCATCGTGGGTGTAAAGCTCGTCGCCGGTGTTGCCGCCGGGCTCCATGTGCACGAGAAACAGGTTGAGGCGATTCTCCGTGCCGGCCGGGCTCAGCAATTGCTTTGAAATTCCGGTGCGCCATAGTTTCAGTTCGGCGCGCTGCGACTGGCGCGTCACCACGCCGCCGGACGCCGTGTCGTTTGGCTGCGAGCCGAACAACGCGGCGATGCCGACGCCGAGCACATCCGCCAGCGTCGCCAGCACGCGTAGCGAAGGCGACGACAGGCCGCGCTCGACCTGGCTGAGGAAACCGATCGACAGATCGGTCCGATCAGCGATCGTCTCCAGCGACAATTTGTGTTCGCGGCGCAGATCGCGAATGCGACGGCCGACGGCGAGATCCATCGCGGGCTCCGCCGGTCTCGCGGCAGCCTTCGCTCTCGGCCGGCGCGCCGCCGTGCGGGCTTTTGCCCTGGCTCTGGGCGCCGGTTTGCTTATCCGCTTGCCACCGCTCACGTCAGGCTGCTTCCTTCATGTGCATGAAAATTGCTTGCAATGGCCTGGGAAGTGTGACCACAATTTCATATAAGTGAAAATAGGCCTGAACGGCGTTGCCCGCAACTCTCTTTGTTCGAATGCGCGGGCGGCGCCGGCAGTGTCCAAAATGCAGGAGGGTGGTGCGATGGCTCTGAAGCGTCTCGTTCAGGCTGCGTTGGCGGTTTTTATGCTCACAGCCGCGATGCCGGCATCCGCGCAGCAGGTGCTCAAGGTCGGCTCGACGCCGACCGGCGTGCCCTTCACCTTTCTCGATACCAAGACCAACAGCATCCAGGGCATCATGGTCGATCTCATCACCGAGATCGGCAACGACGCCGGCTTCAAGGTTCAGATCGAGCCGATGCAGTTCTCGACGCTGATTGCCTCGCTCACCTCGAACAAGATCGACATCATCTCGGCGGCGATGTTCGTCACCGCGGCGCGCAAGGAGGTGATCGATTTCTCCGAGCCGTTCTACAGCTATGGCGAAGGTCTGATCGTGCCGAAGGCCGACACCAAGGCCTATGCTTCGCAGGAGGACCTGAAAGGCGAAACCGTCGGCGCACAGGTCGGTACCGCCTTCGTCGATGCGCTGAAGAAGTCCGGCCTGTTCGCTGACGTCAAGGCTTATGACGCCATCCCTGATATCCTGCGCGACGTGAACACAGGCCGCCTCAAGGCCGGTTACGCCGACTATCCGATCCTCGCCTACAATCTGAAGCAGGGTGGATTCCCCGGCGTGCGTCTCGTCGATGGCTACAAGCCCGTCACCGTCGGCTCGGTCGGCATCGGCGTACGCAAGGGCGACACCGAGTTGCTGGCCAAGATCAACGCTTCGCTGGCGAAACTCAAGGCCAATGGCACGGTGGCAAAGATCCTCGATAAATGGGGCCTGAAGGCGCAGGGGGCCTGATGCAGGCTTTCTGGCGCGACACGGTCGAGTTCCTGCCGATACTGATGCACGGCGTGGCGCTGACGATCATCGTCACCATCGGTTCGCTGTTGCTGTCCACCTTCCTCGGCCTGATCTGGGCGCTGATGCGGGTATCCGGCATCGGCGTGCTGTCGGGACTGAGCGCCAGCCTGATCAACGTGATCCGCGGCATCCCGATCATCGTCCTGTTGTTCTACCTGTACTTCGTGATGCCGGATCTCGGCGTGACGCTGACGGCGCTGCAGGCTGCGATCCTGGGCCTCGGCATCGCCTATTCGGCCTATCAAGCCGAGAATTTCCGCGCCGGCATCGAGGCGATCGACAAGGGGCAGATCGAGGCGGCGCAGGCGATCGGCATGGGCTGGTGGCAGACCATGCGCCGCGTGGTGCTGCCGCAGGCGATCAAGATCGTGCTGCCGCCCTACGGCAACGTCATGATCATGATGCTCAAGGACTCGTCGCAGGCCTCGACCATCACGGTCGCCGAACTCGCGCTGCAGGGCAAGCTGATCGCGTCCTCGACCTTCAAGAACACCAGCGTGTTCACGCTCGTGGCGCTGATGTATCTGACCATGAGCATTCCGCTCATCCTGCTGGTCCGTCACTTCGAAAAGCGCGCGGGCCAGAAATGATCGAGCTGACCGACGTCCACAAGAGTTTTGGCAAGGTCGAGGTCCTCAAGGGCATCACGGCTTCGGTCGAGAAGGGCGAGGTGGTCTGCATCATCGGCCCGTCAGGCTCGGGCAAATCCACCATCCTGCGCTGCATCAACGGGCTGGAAAGCTACGATCGCGGCGACATCCGCGTTGAAGGCGCCCGCGTCGATCGCGCTGCGCCCTCGATCGTTTCGATCCGTACCCAGGTCTCGATGGTGTTCCAGCGCTTCAATCTGTTTCCACATCGGACGGCCCTGGAGAACGTCATCGAGGGGCCGGTCTATGTGAAGAAGGAGCGGCGCGCCGAGGCGCTGGAGCGCGGCCGCGCGCTGCTGGCGCGGGTGGGGCTGGCCGAGAAGGCCGAAGTCCATCCGCCGCAGCTCTCGGGCGGCCAGCAGCAGCGGGTGGCGATTGCGCGGGCGCTGGCGATGCAGCCGAAGGCGATCCTGTTCGACGAGCCGACCTCGGCGCTCGATCCCGAACTGGTCGGCGACGTGCTCTCGGTGATGCGCAAGCTCGCCGACGACGGCATGACCATGGTCGTCGTCACCCACGAGATGGGATTCGCGAGAGACGTTGCCGATCGCGTGCTGTTCATCGACGGCGGCGTGATCGTCGAGCAGGGGGCCGCGAAATCCGTTCTCAACCAGCCGCAGCATGCGCGCACGCAGGATTTCCTGCGGCGCGTGCTGCATCCGCTCTAAGCTTTCGGTTTGCTCATGAATGCCACTGCAATTTTGCCGCTACCGCCAAGCCTCTACGCCGATACGGCGGTCGCGCCGGCACCGACGCCGCCGCTCGACGGCGACCGGAACGTTTCGGTCGCGATCGTGGGCGGCGGCTTCACCGGACTGTCAACGGCGCTGCATCTCGCCGAGCAGGGCGTGAATGCGACCGTGCTGGAGGCGCAACAGCCGGGCTGGGGCGCATCCGGCAACAATGGCGGCCAGGTCAATCCGGGCCTCAAGCATGATCCCGACCGGATCGAGGCTGATTTCGGCGCCGACCTCGGCGGCCGCATGATCGCCTTCTCCTACGGCACCACCAACTACACCTTCGACCTGATCCGCCGCTATCAGATCCCCTGCGAGGCGCGGCAGAACGGCACGTTGCGCGCGGCCTATAACGAAGCAAGCGCCACGGCGATCGAGGCGACTGCGAAGCAGTGCATCCGGCGCGGCATGCCGGTTGAGTTCTTGAATCGCGAACAGATGCGCGAGATCACCGGGGCCGACCGCTATCTCTGCGCCATGCTCGACAAGCGCGGCGGCGATTTGCATCCGTTAAGCTATGCGCGCGGCCTGGCGCGCGCCGCGCTCGCGGCCGGCGCCGCGGTGCATGGCGAGACGCCGGCGCTTTCCCTGTCGCGCGAAGGCGCGCACTGGCGGATCGAGACGCCGCGCGGAATCGTGCGCGCCGAGAAAGTGCTGCTGGCGACCAATGGTTTCACCGGAGACTTGTGGCCGGGCGTACGCCGGACCATCGTGCCGGTGTTCTCGTCGATCGCCGCCACCGCGCCGCTGCCCGACGATGTTGCGCGCGAAATCATGCCGACGCGCTCGGTGCTGTACGAGAGCGGCCACATCACGGTGTACTACCGCATCGATGCGCATAATCGCCTGCTGATGGGCGGGCGTGGGCCGATGCGCTGGATCAGCAAGCCGTCCGACGTCGCCTATCTGATCCGCTACGCGGAACGGCTGTGGCCGCGACTGAAGGGCGTGACCTGGACCCACGGCTGGAACAGCCGGCTCGCGATCACGCCGGATCACTATCCCCATGTGCACGAGCCGGCGGAGAATCTCCTGATCTCGCTCGGCTGCAACGGCCGAGGCGTCGCGCTCTCGACCGCGATGGGCGCGCAGCTCGCGCGCCGGCTGATCGGCGGCAAGGACGCTGCGATCGACATGCCGATATCCGGCATCAAGCCGATGCCGCTGCACGCATTCTGGCCGGTCGGCGTCACCGCCGCGGTGCTGACAGGACGGGTGAGGGACCGGCTGGGGATGTAGTCACCTCTCCGCTACCGCTTCGCTCCAGGCGTGGAACGGCTCGGTGGCGCCGCTGTTGGTGGCGCCGTCGCGCAGCACCACGCTGGGGCAGGCGAACTTCATCGGCAAATTCTGGATACGCGCTTCCTCGTAGTCGAAACGGGCGGCTAAGGCTTCGCGCGCCGCCTGCGGCAGGCGCACGTCGCCGATGACGATTGCGCCTTCGCTGGCGTCGATGCGCGGTTGATGGATCGCGGCATCGAGATCCATGCCGTAATCCATCACGAAGGACAGAAGCTGGCTCACCGCCGGCAGAATGCGGCGGCCGCCGGAGGCGCCGACCGCGACGCGTCGGCCGTCGGCCGCCTGCGCCACCACGGGTGTGTAATTGGTGAGGCAGCGCTTTCCGGGCGCGAGTGTGTTCGGCGTGCCCGGCGTCGGATCGAACCACATGATGCCGTTGTTCATGGTGATGCCGGTTTGCCCGGCGACGAATTTGGAGCCGAAGGTCGAGAGCAGCGTCTGCGTCACCGCGGCCATGTTGCCTTCACGATCGACCGCCGCGAAATGCGTGGTGCAGGCCGGGGCCAGCGCTTCGGCGCCGAGCGAGCGCTTGCCGTCGGCGTCACCCATGTGCTTCAATCGCGCGCGATAGGCGGCCTGCAGCGCCGACGCATAGGCGCTGTAGGCAGCGGCGTCCGGACCGCTGTGCGCGGGCTTCAGGTTCTCCTGCAGCAGGCGCAGCGTGTGCGCCAGTGTCGGCCCAGCGGTGAGTTCGGGCGTCGCGAACACCTTGCCGCCGCGATAGGGAATCGCCAGCGGCTCGCGGAGGTGAGCGCGGAACGGCGCGAGGTCCTCGACGGACAGCGCGCCGCCGGCAGCCTGGATATCGTCGGCGAGGCTCTTCGCCAGATCGCCCTCGTAGAAATCACGCGGGCCCGCGCTTGCAAGGTGCGCCATCGTCGCCTTGAGCCGATCCTGCGGCAGGCGGACATTGGCCCTGATCGCCCATTGCGGATTCGGCGGCAAGCCGTCCTGCAGATAGGCGGCGGCGCTTGAGGGATAACGGCGGAGATCCACCGCCGCGCTCGAAATCATCAACGTGGTCCACCAGTCGACCGCGAGGCCTTCGCCGGCAAGCTTGACGCTTGGAGCCAGCAATTCCTTCCACGGCAGCCTGGCGTGGCGGCGATGCGCCTCTTCCATGCCGGCGACGACGCCGGGCACGGCGATCGAACCGGGACCGTGAACGTTGCGGTCGTCCTTGACCCGCGGCCAGGGGAAGATGTCGGAAGCGGCGCCAGCGCCGACCAGCGGATAATCCTCCAGCCGCAGGCCGAGCGGCGCGCGCATACCGTAGTCGATCACCTCGTAGCGGTCTTCGCGCGCGCGATAGAGCACCATCGCGCCGCCGCCGCCGAGACCGCTCATCCAGGGCTCCACCACGCCAAGCGCAAAGGTGGTCGCGATCACCGCGTCGACGCAGTCGCCGCCCGCCGCCAGCACCTCGGCGCCGACCTCGGCGGCCTTGCGCGACTGCGCGGCAACGATGCCGCCCTTGGAGGCCACCGCGGGTTTGCGGATCGCCTGATTGTTCGAGAACTGGTCGCGCATCGGATTACCTTGTCATTCCTGTGGTGTTGGCACTGGCCGGCATTCCGGCAATTTCCTAACGCTCTTCCTTGCCTTGCCACCAGGGATACTGGCTCGGCATGTCTTTCGACACTTTCCCCGGAAACGACGGCGGGCGCTTTTCGAGAAAGGCCTGCACGCCCTCGCGCACGTCGGCGTGGCTGCCACGCTCGATCGACATCGGCTTGTCGATGTCGAGCAGTTCGAATGGCGCAGGCGCGCCGGCAAAGCGCCACAGCATCTGCCGTGTCAGCGCGACCGAGACGGCGGAAGTGGCTTCCGTCATCTCATGCGCGATCTCTTTTGCGCGATCGAGCAGGTGCGCGGGCTCGACCACATCGCTGACCAGCCCGCCATCGCGGGCCTCGTTTGCATCGAACGTGCGGCCGGAGAGGCACCAGCGCAATGCCTGCGGCAGGCCGACAAGCTTGGGCAGGAACCACGCGCTTCCGGCCTCCGGCACCAGGCCGCGGCGGGCAAAGATGAAGCCGATCTTGGCGCAGGTGGCCGCGATCCTCACATCCATCGGCAATGTCATGGTGATGCCGACGCCGACGGCGGCGCCATTGATGGCGGCAATGGACGGCTTGCGGCAGTTGAAAATCGCCTCGACAAACCGGCCGCCGCTTTGCTTGGGGCTGGCGAAGACGCCGGCGCCGTGCTTGCCGGAAGTATCGAAACTTGCCGCCCCGCCGGATACGTCGGCTCCGGCGCAAAAACCTCTGCCGGCGCCGGTGACGATGATGGCGCGAACGTTGTCGTCGCCGTCGGCGCGCTCGAACGCGTCTGCGATCTCCCCGCCCATCTGGCCGGTATAGGCATTCAGCTTGTCAGGCCGGTTCAGCGTGACGATCATGAGCGGGCCATCGAGATCGCACCTGATGTGTTCGTAGCTCACGCCCTGGCCCCCTGATCTTGTTGCTTGCTCGGGTCATTACACCCTGAAAATCCTGGGCCTGCCATGGCAGAATTGCATGCAAGGAATCCGCATCGGCTCGCCGGTGCTTTCAAACAAAGTTTCACGGCTGATTTTGCAACGCAACCCCGACATCCTGACGCAAGTGCAGGCTGCCGAAAATTGCTACAGTGAAGCCGACCGCACAGAGATCGCAGACGCCAAGAGCAACATCGGGGAAGCCGCGCATGACCGAGGGGATCAAGCCGCACTACGAAGTCATCGTGATCGGCGCGGGCGTGGCGGGCATCTATCAGATCAAGCGGCTGGCCGATCTGGGCGTGGACGCTTTGCTGCTCGATGCCGCTCCCGATCTCGGCGGAACCTGGTACTGGAACCGCTATCCGGGCGCACGCTTCGATTCCGAGAGCTACACCTATGGCTATTCCTTCTCGAAGGAACTGCTCAACGAGTGGCACTGGAAGGAACGCTTTTCGGCGCAGCCGGAGAACCTGCGCTATCTCAACTACGTCACCGACAAATTTGGCTTGCGCAAATACATGCGGTTCAACTGCAAGGTCGATGCCGCCGACTTTGACGAGGCGCAGGATCTGTGGCGGATCAGGCTTGGCGACGGCCGAGAACTGACCTGCCGGTTTGTCGTCCTCGCGGTCGGGCTGCTTTCGATTCCGACGCTGCCGCGCCTGGAAGGCATGGATTCTTTCAAAGGCCGCTCGTTCCACACGTTCTATTGGCCGCACGAGCCGGTCGAACTGGCCGGCAAGAAGGTCGCCATCATCGGCACCGGCGCGACCGCCATTCAGGTGATTGGAGAGATCGCCGACAAGGTCGGGGAATTGACCGTGTTCCAGCGGCGGCCGAACTGGGCCGCGCCGCTCAACAACAGCCAGATCTCGGATGAGGAGATGGCCGACATCCGTGCGCGCTACGACGAGATTTTCGCGGCCTGCAAGCGCACGCCGGGCGGCTTCGAGCATGAGCCGGACCGGCGCGGATTCTGGGAGGTCACGCGCGAGGAACGGGTGGCGCTGTGGGACAAGCTCTACGACGAGCCCGGCTTCGGCATCTGGCTGAGCAACTTTCGCGAGATTTTCACCGACGAGGCGGCCAATGCCGAGTTCTCCGCCTACATCGCCGACCGCATCCGCCGCCGGGTCAAGGACCCGGCGACTGCGGAAAAGCTGATTCCGAAGGACCATGGTTTCGGTGTGCAGCGGGTGCCGCTGGAGACGAATTACTTCGAGGCCTACAACCGCGGCAACGTGCACCTCGTCGACATCAGCGAGACGCCGCTCGAGCGGGTGACCGAGACCGGCTTGCGCACCAGCGCGCGCGATTACGACTTCGACATCATCGTCTATTCGACCGGCTTTGACGCGATCACGGGCGCCTTCGATTCGATCGACATCACCGGGGCCGGCGGTGCACAGCTGTTCGACAAATGGCGCGACGGTCCCTCGACCTTCCTCGGCATGATGGTCCACGGTTTTCCAAACCTTCTGATGCCGACCGGGCCGCAGAGCGGTTCTGCCTCGACGAACTTTCCGCGCGGCATCGAGAACGGCGTCGGCTGGTGCATGGGCCTGCTCGGGTACATGTGGGACCGCGGCTACACGCGGGCCGAAGCCACGGCGGAAGCGCAGGCGCGCTGGACCGCGCACGTCACCAAGATGTACGCGATCATGCTGATGCGCAAAGCCAAGTCGTGGTTCACCGGCTACAATTCGAACATCCCCGGCCATGAGCACGGCAAGACGCGCTACCTCGTCTACAATGGCGGCACGCCGAAGTATGTCGCCGCCATCACCGAGGTTGCGGCAAAGGGCTATGAGGGCGTCGTGTTCGATGCGGCGGAACAAGTTGAGGCGAGGGCGTCGGCCGCAGGGTGATGCGGTCCGATATTAAGTCGCCTGCGTCCGCAGCAACCGGCGCGGATGCACGCCGTCGACATATCCCATGAACGGCGGATGAATCGAATAGCCGATCAGCTCTCGCGCGCGCTCGGGTAACTTGCTAGCCACATCGGCGGGGACGGCGAGCGCCATGTTCTCGAGTTGCCGCACCCAGCCTACGCAGTATTGCGGCGTGATGATCAGGCGCGGCCGGTCCGACCGGTTGGCGCCGCCGCGGTGCCAAAGCGTTCCCTTGGTGATCGCCAATGATCCGGACGGCATGGTCAGCTTGATGGCGTCCGCCCTGTCGCTCTCATCATGTTCGGCCTCGTTGGTGAAGTGCGCGGGCTTCACCGCGCCCTCGATATATTGTCCGTCCCACAGATGGCTTTCCGGGATGATTTCGGTGGCGCCGTTCTGTTCGGTCGTATCGTCGATCGCCCAGAACGTGCTGATGCCGAGCGCAGGACGCGGCCGCGGAATTTTTGCGCCGCTGTCGTCGAAATGCCAGGGCTGCACGGTCTCGCCGGGATGCAGGTTGATGGCGAGCAACGCCGACAGCAGGCAGCTCTCGCCGAGCTCGGCTTCGACAAAAGCGAGGGCGAGCGGATGGATCGCTAGCTCGGCGAAAACCGGCGATTTCGCCAGCAGGGCATAGACCCGGTTGGTCTTGGTCCCTTCAAAGTCGTTGCGGCCGAGCAGGTCGCGCGCCAGATGCGGCGCCAGCGCTGCGCGGATTTCGGCCACGCGATCGGCATCAAGGACGCGTTCGAAGATCAGGTAGCCGCGACGGTCGAATTCTTCCCGCCAGGAGGCGAATGAGCGTCCCTTGAGCCAGGGTGACGCCTGCTCCGCTGTCGTTGCCATCGGCGCTCTCCCTTGCGAGCCCAGTCAGGCCGGGCCGCTTGCCAACCATCATACGCAATCGGGAGCGTTTTTCACCGGATTTCTGCAGCGCAAGCGGCAATGGAAATTACGATCGCGGCGCAAATGCGTAACGGAAGGTGCAGCTTGGCGCGCCCTGCATCAGGGTCTGCTCGCGCGTGAGGCTGACTTCGCTGCCGCCGGCCGCGACGATATCGAAGTCGGTTGCGCAGACCAGCAGCGCGCCGAGTTCGGGTTCGCCGAGCGCGCGGAAGAAATCTGCGAACCGGCAGCGGGTGACGTCGAATTCCAGCGCCTGCTCGTCGTGGCGGCGTATCTCGAACGTCACTTCCCGCTCGGTGACTTCGGTGAGCGCGGTGTGCATCGCCGCCCATTTGCGCCGCGGGCTGCCCTCGACGCTCTCGCCCACGGCGGCGAATAGTTGTTTCGACCAGTCGCGCAAGGCGCCTCTGACGATCGCGTCAGCTTTTTCCTTGCCCAGTTCGGCGCGCAACGCTCGAAGCACCGGCACCAGGACCTGGGCCTGGATCCGCGTCTTGTCCAGCAGCGACAGACGGGGATCGACCATGTAGTCGTTGAGTACGTTCATGGCTTCTTCCTTCCCACGGTGGATCACTCCCGCAGCTCGGTCATGAAAACCTTTTGTGCGATCTGCCAGCGGCCTTCGATCTTCAGCAGCGAGAGCTGGTCGGTGAAGAAGCTTGGTGGAATCGCGCATTTCAGCCTGACATAGGCCATGGTCGGACCGATGAGGTCGATCGACAGCACCTGGTCGTGGCGCGGCAGGCCCCGTTGCTTCGGCGACTGTCTGTTCTTCACGTTGTTCAGCCAGACATCACGCGGAGTGATCACCAGTTCGCCGTCGGCACCGACGCTGGTCAGCGCGCTGGTCGGATGAAACGCACTGGCGATCTTGCCGGCGTCGCCCTCGTGGAGGCCGTCGAGATAGGACTGGATCACGCCTTCGATATTCTTGACATCGTCAGTGGCGGTCATGAGGTTTGGCTTTCCGGTTCTTGATGGACCGGGCGACGACAAACGAAATCAGTTGAGGGGTCAACGTAGAAAATCTAATGCATGATAGTCGGGTGCTGAGGACTGACGATGGTTGCCAGCGAAACCTATGCCGAGTTTCTGCGCGAGCAACTTGCCCCGCTCGGCCATGTCGCCATGCGGCGCATGTTCGGCAAGACCGGCGTGTTCTGCGACGGGGTGATGCTCGGGATGGTGACGGAGAACACGCTTTACTTCCGGGTGGATGAAGAGAACCGGGAGATGTTCAAGGAAGCCGAGGCGTTTCCGCCGCTCAACTACGCGAAGCAGGGCGAGACCATCGACCTCGCATTCTGGCGCGTGCCGGAACGGCTGTTCGACGCGCCCGATGAGTTCATCACGTGGGCGCGCGCCGCTCTGGCCGCCGCGCACCGTGTCGCGGCGAAGAGGTCGGTCGCGAAGCAGCCACGCAAGCGCCCATCGCTTTGAGGGAATGACTGAGCGCCAGCAACGCGGACTCGTTGTCGGTCCTTGCCGTGCGGCTGATCTCCCTCTCCCCGCGAAGGGCGGGAGAGAGAGACAGCGTCCGGCGTGAGCGGCCCAAACCTGTCGAGCCGCCCTGCGGCAAGGCCGTCGTCGCCTTGCGCGCTACCCCGCAGCAGCGTCGATCTTGATCGGCGTCTCCGCGCCTCTCTCTTCCAGTTTCGGCGGTAGCCCGGCAAACGCACGCAGCGCTTCGGCCATTTTCACGCGTCCACCGACGCCGGTGATGACAACATCCACCATCATCAGGGAAGAGTGGAAGTGGCCGCGCGCCTGCAGTTGCTCGACCGGGACGCCCGCGGCAGCCAGGCCTTCGGCATATGCGATGCCCTCGTCGCGCAGCGGGTCGAACTCGCAGGTCGCCACGAACGCCGGTGGCAGGTTCGCCAGATTGCCGCGCAGCGGGGAGGCGCGCGGGTCGGTGCGATCGGCGGGCGAGCAATAGATGTCCCAGAACCAGTACATCAGCCCGCGCGTCACGAAATAGCCGTTCGCATTGTCGACGTAGGATGGGCGGTCGAACGTGCAGTCGGTCACCGGGCAGATCAGAAGCTGGCCTGCGATTTCCGGGCCGCCGCGGTCGCGCGCCAACTGGCAGGTGACGGCCGCGATGTTGCCGCCGGCGCTCCAGCCCGCCACCACCACGGGCTCTCCCGTGCCGCCCAATTCGGCCGCGTGCTCGGCGATCCAGCCCGTCGCCGCATAGCCGTCCTCGGCGGCGGCCGGGAAGCGATGCTCCGGCGCGTGGCGATAGCCGACGCTGACGACGATCATGCCGCTGCGCCGGCAGATGTCGCGGCAGAACGGATCGTCGGATTGCTCGTCGCCCAGCACCCAGCCGCCGCCATGGAAGTAGACCACGATCGGATGCGGACCCGGCGTCGCCGGCCGGTACAGACGATACGGCAGCGGACCTGCCGCGCCTTGCAGCATGCCGGTGCCGACTTCGCCGACGGGGCGGCCCACCGGGCGACCCTTGTTGAATTCGGTGAGGAAGTCGCGCGCGCCCTGCGCGCCGAGCGACTCGAACGGCGGCAGGTTCATTTCCGCCAGCATGCCCAGCACCAGCCGGACGTCCGGCTGCAGGCGAACGACCTCGCCGTCGTTGCATTGCTCGGCAACATTGGGGCCGGTCATTTTGAAGCCCAGCATGCCGCGGCTGACGATCTCGTTGCAGATGCTGCGATAGGGGCCAACGCCGCCGGTATAGGGCATCAAGCCCTGCACCTTGCCGGGAACGTTGGCGCCCGTGTACCAGGTGTTGGCCAGCCGGTGCAGCGTGACCGTCGAACAATCGGCCATGTGCCGCGCCCAGCCGGCCTGTGCGGTTTCGGTCGCTTCCATGGTCGTGTAGCCGGCATCGCGCAGCGCCGCCAGGCGATCGACTACCCACTCGACATGCTGCTCGATCGACACCGCCATGTTCGACAGCACCGATGGGCTGCCCGGACCGGTGATCATGAAGAGGTTGGGGAAGCCCGCGACCGTGAGGCCGAGGTAGCTCTGCGGGCCGTTGGCCCAGACGCTCGACAATGATTTGCCGTCGCGACCGGTGATCGGATGCACCGCCATGATCGCGCCGGTCATGGCATCGAAGCCGGTCGCGAACACGATGGCGTCGACATCGACGCTGCGCTTGTCGGTAACGATGCCGGTGGCGGTGATCGACTTGATCGGCTCCTGCCGCAAATTCACCAGCGTGACGTTTGGGCGGTTGTAGGTCGTGTAGTAGTTGGTATCGAGGCAGGGCCGCTTGGAGCCGAATGGATGGTCGTTCGGGCTCAGCGCCGCGGCGGTCTCGGGGTCCTTCACCACGGCGCGGATCTTCTCGTGGATCAGCTTGCCGATCAGCGCGTTGCCGTCGACATCGACGCCCTGGTCGGCCCAGAGCTGGGTCAAGATATGGACGAGGTCGCCGGCCGCCCACGCTTTCTCGAAGCGCTCGCGGCGCTCGGCATCGCTCAGTTGCCAGCTCACCGCCGTCTCCTGCGGATACGGCACGCCCGCCATCGACCAGCGCGCTTGCTCGCGATAGGCGGCGCGGTCAGCCTCGAAATAGGTCTTGCGATCGTCGGGCGACGGACCGTTTTGCGCGGGCAGAGCGAAGCTCGCCGTACGCTGGAACACGGTGAGATGCGCGGCCTGCTCCGCAATCAGGGGTATGGACTGGATGCCTGATGATCCCGTGCCGATCACGGCGACGCGCTTGCCGGTGAAATCGACGCCCTCATGCGGCCAGCGTCCGGTGAAATAGATCGCGCCCTTGAAGTCCTTGACGCCGTCGATCTCCGGCGGCTTCGGCGTGGAGAGACAGCCGGTGGCCATGATGTAATAGCGGCAGGAGATGTTGGCGCCGTTGTCGGTCGTCAGCAGCCAGCGGTCACTGGCGTCATCCCAGTTCGCGGCCTTGACCCCGGTGCCGAAGCGGATGTCGCGACGGAGGTCGTAACGATCGGCGACGAAGGCGAAATAGCGCAGGATTTCCGGTTGGGTCGCGTATTTTTCCGACCAGGTCCACTCGCGATCGAGTTCGGGATCGAACGTGTAGCTGTAATCCATGGTCTGGATATCGCAGCGCGCGCCGGGATAGCGGTTCCAGTACCAGGTCCCGCCGACGTCGCCGGCCTTCTCGATCACCACCGCTGAGAAACCCGCCTTGCGCAGGCGATGCAGGAGATAAAGGCCGGCAAATCCGGCGCCGACCACGGCGACATCGACCTGTTGCGTCGTGCCGCTGTCTGTTGTTTCAGAAGAACGTGCTGCGACCGCTGCGTCTGGCATGCCACTCCTCCCTGATGTTTTATTTTTAAGGAGGCTAACGCTGCGTGGTCACTTTGTCATCAGGACAAATGCAATCCTTGAGTGTTCCTCTCACGTGCGCGCTGGCGAAGCTCACCTCGGGCCCCTTACGAAATTCTTAGTGCGCAGACGGCCGTGACGGATCAGGCGAGGCCCGCCCTCCGCGGGGCGCAGATTCCCGGTAGAGCCGCGCGATGTGCTGCAGCATTTCGTCGGCCGAGAACGGCTTGATCAGGACAAAAATGCCGTGCGCGGCAATCGAGTCAACGATTTCCGACCTGATGTCGCCGGTCATGACGATGGCCGGAACGTTCCAGCCAAGGGCGTTGCGCAGGGCATTGACCGCATCAACGCCATTTGCCGATCCGCGAAGATTGTAGTCACAGATCACCAAGTCGGGGCGGAAAGCCTGTTCGCCGATTTGAGCCAGCGCGTCTTGCGCGCTTGCCGCCATCGTCGCCTCGATATCTCGCGCTTTCAGCAGACGTCGCAGCGAGGAGCGGACGCTCGTCTCGTCTTCAACGACAAGAATGGCGCCGGGAAGGTCGCCGCTGTCATATTGCAGCGCTGGGGCGCTTTCGGCGGCGTTCAGGTTCTGCTCGCCGCGCGGAACCTCGATCGAAAACACCGTGCCCTTGCCGGGTGTGGAGCGTACGTCGATCCTGTGCTCCAGCATCTCGCCGAGGCGCCTGACGATGGCCAGACCCAGTCCGAAGCCGCCGCGTCCGGCGCCATGTTCGCCCTGGTAGTATTCCTGGAATATATGAGGGAGCTGATCCTGCGTGATGCCGACGCCGCTATCCCAGACCTCGATCCTGACCTTGTCGCCGGCCCGGCGGCAGCCCAGCAGCACTGCTCCCCGGTCGGTATAGCGTACCGCGTTCGACAGCAGGTTGCGGATCATTGCTTCGAGCATTCGCTTGTCACTGCGGACGTGAAGCTCCGAACGCACCAGGCGCCACCGCAGCCCCTTGTCGGCGACGTCATCGTGGAAATCGGCTGCCAGCGAATCGAATATTTCGTTGATCGCGAAGTCGCGTCTCGACGGACGGAGATTGCCCGCCTCGAGGCGATTCACGTCGAGCAGGCTCGACAAGATGCTCGACATCGTATCGAGCGATCGCGAGATGCCGCCGACGAGATTGCGCCCCTCTCCATCCGGAAGGTGGGTCTCGAGTGTCGCTTGCAGGAATCGCAGCGTTTGCAATGGCTGCCGCAAATCGTGGCTGGCGGCCGACAGGAAGCTCGATTTGGCCTGATCCGCCAATGCCGCGGATTTCCAGGCGCGGGAGATCTCCTGTTCGAAACGTCTCCGCTCGGTGATGTCGGTCGTGAGGCCATTGATGCGTGCGGGTTTTCCTGACGAGTCGAAGTGCGTAACGGCAACCTGCTCGAGCCACACTTCGCCGCGTCCGTCCGGGCGCACGAAGCGAAACGTCAGCGAATGCGAGGGCTCGTCCCGGCGGGCGGTATCGAGGCGGGTCGTGACCAGGCGGCGATCGTCGGGATGGATCTGTCTCACCCATTCCGCGCTGGCAAGAACCTGCTTTGTGCCGGGGCCCAGGATCTTCGCCGCATTCTGGCTGAGCTCTATCAGGCCGGTGCGGAGGTCCCAATCGAAGGTCATCACGCCGCCGGCCCGCAGCGCTTCCTCCAGCCGGCGCTCCCGTTCGAGTATCGTGAATTCGTGGATGCGCCGCTCGCTGAACAGGGCCGCAAGGACCAGCGCGCCCAACGAGGACGCCAGAATGGTCGCCTGGGCCGACAGGATGCGTTCCTCGATCGGCGATCGTAAATCGCCGAACAAGCCGACGGCAAATGTTGTCGTCCAGACAATCGTGAGGGCGCACATGAACGTGGCGATGGCCATGAACGCCGGGCGAACGCGGGCGGCGATCCAGATGAACAGCGGGCAGAGCGAGGCAATCGCCAGTTCAAGTGTCCACGGCTCATTCGGCAGAACGACCAGCAGGACACATAGCGTCGCCACGATCGTGAGTGCGAACGCCCCCTCCGCAATTTCGCGCTTCGGCGGGGCGTCGCGCAGGAATGACGCGAGCCCGATCACAAGCGGCGCAACCGTGATGCTGCCCAGCGTCTCGGAGACGACCCAATGAAGCCATATGGCCGCGGCGGATCCGGTCGACGGGTGAAAAAACACAAATCCAAACGCCCCCACGGCGCCGGCAATGGTGGCCGCGAACGTCGTGGCGGCGAACAAGCCGAAGACACGGCGCAGCTCGTTGAGCTCGAACGGCGCGCCAAAGAACCGCTGGATGAGCGCTGCGACAATGAGGGCGCCGCTGGTATTGGCCACGGCAAAAACCGTCGTGCTGGCAATATTGCGATCGGCAAGCAGATTGGCCGCGAAAGTTGCGGCGACCGCGCCGATGACGACCGGCCACCGCACGGCCGGGCCGAATGCCACCAGGAAGCCGGTGGCGATGCCGGCGGCCGGCCAGAACACCGCGACGCCGTCTGCCTTGTCCAGCAGGGCGAGACTGAGGCGGGCTGCGAGGAAATAAATGACGGCCACTGAGACCGAAACGGCCCACGGCTGCCATGCCATGAGCGATCGCGCCGGGGGCAGATCAGTCGTCGCCGCCTGCAAGCTCATGATGCCTACCCGCCGAGCATGAGCAATTCGGCTGAATTGCTGCCCGTGTTACGCTTACCCGTCGGCCATTCCTTGCGGCGATCCCATTCGGCGGCCTGAGTATTTAATGTCTCCGGAGGCCTGACAAGTGCAATTCGGGCCGCCGCAGGCAGCCACGTCGTGCGGTTCGGTAATCGGCTCCGCGTTTCGTGATCGAAATCAGCGTTTCGTACGGCGGTCGGGGCATGTGGAACAAGACGATGACTTAGACCGAACTGCCTTAGTGAAATGACACCGGCGCCCTGGACGCCGGTGTCATTCGTTTTGTCCGCCGATCGAATGGTATCCCCCACAGCCTTGCCCAAACGGGACGCGGGAATACACGGGTTGTGTGCGACGCACGGTCGAAATCGGGTTGATCCAGATCAATGGCTTGGATGGCAGACCTGCGAAGGGAACCACATCAGGCCGTGGGAGCCGAGAGTTCCTTGCTGATCTCACGGCTGCGTCCAGCCAGCCGCGGAGAACGGTCATGACAAGCGCTTCGGACACCCTGCAAGATTCTCAAATGCGTTCAGAACTGGCGCCACTTCGGGCGAAGTGGGGCTGGATCGTCGCACTCGGCGTCGTCTACGTCGTCGCGGGCTTCATCGCGCTCGGCAGCGTGGCGATGGCGACGGCGGCAAGCGTGCTCGTCGTCGGCATCATGATGATCGTCGCCGGCGTGTTCGAAATCTTCAACGCCTTCCAGATCAAGGGGTGGGGCAAGTTCCTGATGTGGGCCCTGCTCGGCGTGCTCTATATCGTCGGAGGATTGGCGACGTTCTCAAATCCGCTGCTCGCGGCGGTGCTTCTGACCCTGTTATTGGGCGCCTCCCTGGTCGTCTCCGGCATCGTGCGGCTGGTTCTGGCGTTCAGCATGAAGCGCGAAACCCCTTGGGTGTGGGTGGCGCTCTCAGCCGTCATCACGCTGTTGCTCGGCCTGTTGATCCTGGCGCGTTGGCCGATCAACAGCCTCTACATCCTCGGCCTGTTTCTCGGCATCGATCTGATCATGGCAGGCGCCGGATGGATCGGGATGGGTTTTGGCCTGCACCGGGTTCCGGCCGCGTCCCCGGCGCGGGCGCCCGGCTGATCACGCCGGCGCAGAAAAACGCAAGCCAGCTATTTCGGCGGCGTGTTTGTTCCTGATGTCGAGAATGCGGATTCGATCACGTCGCCGATCGGCAGCCACGTGCGGCCATCGAACTGGACCAGCCGCATATTCTCGATCGGCCGGAAGTCTCCGGGGCCGGTGTTGATCTTGATGCCGGGCAGCATCACGGAGGCGTGGAAGTCCTTCAGCGCCGCCGCCTGCCGCATGATATTTTCACGCGACAGGTCGTCGCCGCACTGCGTCAGCACCTGAACCAGTGTCTCGGCGGCCGCATAACCGAAAAGGGCAGCGCGGTCGTCCTTGTGACCTTTCGGATAGTATTTGTCCATGAACGCGGACCAGTCCTTCATGGCCGGATCGTCCTTCCATGCCGGATCGTTCACATCCTTCAGGAAGGAGGTCGAGATCACGCCCGCGGAATTCTCCAGCCCGGCCGGCCGGAGCGCAGTGGCGATCGAGGCCGCGGCGTCGCCCAGAATGAACACCGGGTGCCAATTGAGATCGGCCGCTATCCGAATGACCTTTGCGGCATTTGCCGGCACGCCGGCGAAAACGAAAACCTCCGCACCCGACCCCTTCAGGACCGATACGTGCCCCTCGAGATGCTCGTCCGCGATATCGTAGGCGATGTCGACGCGGATGAGATCGCGCAGCCCGTCGTTCAATCCCTTGAACAGGTCGCGGCCGAATTGATCGTTCTGCCAAAGCGCGACGACCTTGCGTCCGGGGTAATAGGCCTGGATGTAGTTGGCGTAGATCCGCCCCTCGGACTGGTACGAAGGCTGCCAGCCCATGGTCCAGGGAAACAGGTTGGGCTTGCTCCACTCGTCGTCGCCGGAAGCAACGAAGAGCTGGGGAATGTTTTGCTCGTTCAGGTATTTGCGGACGGCGAGGTTGTCGGGTGTTCCGAACGACCCGAACATCAGGAGGATGTCGTGCCTCTCGACCAGGCCGCGGGTCAGATCGAGCGCGATCGAGGCGTCGGAATTGTTGTCAAAGGAGAGGAATCGCAGCTTGCGGCCGTTGATCCCGCCGCGATCATTGATCATGTCGAAATACGCCGCCTCGGCCTTGCCGATTGAGCCGACCTCGGCCAACGGCCCCGTGTAAGGCATGAGGTTGCCGATGCGGATTTCCTTGTCGCTTGCTCCCGGTTCGCGGGCGTTCTGCGAGATCAAGCCGAGCGAAATCGCCGCAAACACGATGGCAAGCAATGTCCGGTGCAACGCGCTCATGATCACCGACTCCAGTTTTCAGAACTGATCGGGATCCGGCGCAAGGCGGCTCGAGATTGCCGCGCAAGCCGGTACCCTCGCGATTGATGCATGCGTTAGAGAAAATGCGCCGTCCTGCCCCGCTTGCCGCTGTCCCCCAGCACACACGGAACTGCGCACCTACGCCACGTTCACCCTGTCGATCCAACTCCTGACAAGTCATCTGGTCAAGTCAGCCGGGCGGTCTTGACATAGGTCAACGGCCCCGGAACTGCGTCTGGCGGAGCCGTTGTCTCGGAATTGGTTCGGTGGGTGTCTTGCAGGACATCCAGTGGTCCGCTTCTATGCACGCTGCCCGCCTGAACGCACTCCGCTACCCCCGAGGACCACCACGATGCCGATCGTAACCGACGCCGCCTTTATTCTGCCCGACGATTTTACCGAGGCCGCCTTGATGGGGCGGATCTGGCGTCCCGATCTTGCAAGCCCTTCGGTGGTGGCGATCCGCGGGGACGGGGTATTCGACATCACGGACGAATTCCCGACCGCCAGCCAGCTTGCCGGGGAGCCCGACCCCGCCCGCGCGCTACGCGCCGCGCGAGGCGAGCGGGTGGGCACGCTGCAGGACCTCTTGAACAACACGCCGCCGGATACCCGCGATCCGGCCAGGCCGTGGCTGCTCGCGCCGATCGATCTGCAGGTGATCAAGGCGGCAGGAGTGACCTTCGCCATATCGATGCTGGAACGCGTGATCGAGGAGCGGGCGCGTGGCAACCCGGATTCGGCGGAAGCCATCCGCGCCGAGGTGACGAAGATCGTCGGCACTGATCTATCCCGATTGAAGCCGGGATCCGCCGAGGCGCAGCATGTCAAGGACGTGCTGGTCGCGCAGAATGCCTGGAGCCAGTATCTCGAGGTCGGCATCGGGCCGGACGCAGAGGTATTCACCAAGGCGCCAGTGTTGTCCGCCGTCGGCACTTGTGTCGATGCCGGCCTGCATCCGAAATCGACCTGGAACAATCCGGAGCCGGAGGTGGTGCTGGTGGTGACGAGTGACGGCCGGATCGTCGGCGCCAGCCTTGGCAACGACGTCAATCTGCGCGACTTCGAGGGACGCTCGGCGCTGCTGTTGTCCAAGGCCAAGGACAACAACGCGTCCTGCGCCATCGGACCGTTCGTACGCTTCTTCGACCAAGGCTTCACGCTCGATGACGTGCGCAGGATGGAAATCTCGCTGGAGGTGAAGGGGCCGGAAGGTTTCGTGCTGCACGGTTCGTCCTCGCTGACCCAGATCAGCCGCGACCCGGCCGATATCGTCGGGCAGACCATCAACGAGAACCATCAATATCCCGACGGTTTCGTGCTGTTTCTCGGCACCATGTTCGCGCCGATCCAGGACCGCGCCGCGAAAGGGCAGGGCTTTACTCATGTGGAAGGCGATCTGGTGACGGTCGCCACATCGAGGCTTGGCCGGTTGACCAACCGGATGCGCCACAGCGGCGATTGCGAACGGTGGGAGTTCGGCCTGACCGCGCTCATTGCGGCGCTGATGCGCCGGAAGAAGTAATCGAAGGACCGCTGCTGGGGCTAACGTGAAACCTGATCGAGGCCAACGAACATGAGCCTGCTGAGCAACCCTTTCGATCCCTCGCGTGAGGCTGCGCTCGTGACCGGCGCCGGGAACGGCATCGGCCGCGCCATCGCGCAGGCTCTGGTCGGCGAGGGTGTACGTACGGTTTTCGCCGACATCAACGAGGAAAAGCTCACCGCGGCGATCGCGTCTTCGCCCCGGCCCGATCTTGCCGTGCCGTGGATCGGCGATCTCGGGCATCGTGAGGCGTGCGACGCATTGCTGGCGCACGCCCGGTCCGCCGTTGGGCGTGTGACCCATTTCGTTCACTCGGCCTCGCCGCCGCGCCGCGAGGCCGATCACGCGATGGCTGTGGACGGCGAGACGTGGGAGCAGATGCGATCGGTTAATGTCGACGCCGGCTTCCATCTGTCACGCGAGCTCGCTCGCCAGCTCATCGCGGCCCGTGAGCCCGGCTCGTTCCTGTTGCTGACATCGCTGCATGCCGGCACGCCGCGCAATCTGCCGCACTACAGCACGTCCAAGGCCGCACTCGCGATGCTGGTGAAGGAACTGGCCAAGACGTTCGGTCGATATGGCATCCGAGTGAACGCACTTGTACCCGGGGCCATTGCTGCGGGTGGCTTCGTCGCCGATCCCGCGCTCGCCCGCCACATTCCGCTTGGCCGCCTGGGGCAGGCCGACGATCTCGCGTCGATGGCGCTGGCCGTGCTGTCGAACCGCATATCCGCCTACGTGACCGGCGCGTCCTTTGTCGTCGACGGCGGGCTGTCGCTGACAAACTGGTTCGATCCGCCGGAACTCGACGGATTGTGATTGCTTCGTGTGATCGAAGAGGATGCGGCCATGGCGAGATGCCGGCCTGTTCTGAGGCACAGTGGTGCGGCTCGCGCCATCGCCGGTTTATTTCTTGCAATTGCGCTGACCTGGTGCGCCGGCGCAATGGCGGCTGCGGGAGTCGATCTGTATCGCGCGCAGACCGTCGTCACCGGTCAGGGCGAAGCGAGCCGCATGATCGGCTTTGCTACTTGTCTCGAAGACGTCCTCATCAAGGTATCGGGCGCACAGAAGCTCGCAGGTGACCGCCGATTGGCATCCTACAAGTCGCACGCAAAGGATTTTGTCAGGGCATTCAGCTATCACGATCAATTTGCGGGCAAGCCTATTCGCGATGAGCAGGGCACCCGCGATCGGCCCTACGATCTGACGGTCGATTTCGAGGACAGGAAAATCGACGATGTCCTCAAGGCGCTCAGCCTCAAGCCCTGGCTTTCGCAGCGTCCGCCTCTCGCGGTTTTTGTCGAGATGGAGCAGGGCCCGAGGAACTTTATCGTAGCTTCGGATGGAGCGCAGTCCGACCTGCAACGCGATGCGCTGCTCGCAGCAGCCGACAGACGCGGGATGAATATTGTGCTGCCCAGCGCAGCAGCGTTGGCGAAGTCGAGCCTCGACGGCAAAAAGCTCCTGACTGCGCCTTCGTCGACCTTGATGCCGCTTGCGGCCGGGCAGGCAGAATTCGCTCTGATCGGACGGTTGGTCTGGGACGACCAAGCGCTCGGATGGACCACGAATTGGCAGATCGACTGGCAAGGCCGCACGCACCGCTGGCAGGTCCGCGGCGTGACCTTTGATGAGGCCTTCAGGCGCGGCATCGGCGGCGCGGCCCAGATTCTATCTGATAATGGCGATCCAGGCAGCTACGTACAGCGTTGACGAGGTAGACCGCGAGCCGTTAGCGATCCGCGGGGAGGGCGGCGGATTTGGGCTCGTCGGTTCGGAAGGACACCCAGACGTTCGGGTCCGAGGGGCTTTGCCGCGCCAGATAGCGATAATTCGTCTCGTACCAGAACAGGATTTCCGGCGTCTCGTTGTCGAGGATCATTTCGCCGCGATCGGAGCGGACGGTCAGCACCGCGTGCCGTCCCTTGTCTGCATTGCGCTCCTCCACTGTCGTAATCAACAAGGCGCTCATCGGCCAACCAGCCTCGGCGAGCAGCCGCCGCTTCAACAGAACGATGTCCTCGCAATCGCCTCGGTCGAGTGGAAAAGCCCAACGCTCGATCTTTCCATAAAGCTCGGCGTCAGGGGTCCATTTCACCCGATTGTTGGCGTATGAGTTGATGGAGTGAAGCTGCTGCAGAAGATCGGGCGTGAGGATAACATCGCGCGGCGCATCGGCCGCCGGCCGGCACTCGCCCGCGTTTTCAGCGCAAAATTGCAGCCAACCGCTCGGCGCCATGGTGACGGTTCCGAGGTGGGCGAAGATCACCGGTCTCGCCAGAAATCCGCAGGCGGGCATGGAACTTGCCAGTGCAGCCACAACCACGGATGCTGCCGCCAGTCCTCTTCCAAAGGCGCATAGCGCGCCTTTGCGCCGACTATCGCTACCGCCCGTCGACATCACCTTCCCCCTTTTTCTTGTTCTTGGGGGAAGTGTTGCAGAAAGGTCCGGAAGTTCCGCTAAGCGATTGGCTCAAATTGATTCAAATAGCGCAACAGATTGGGTCGAAGACGTGCTGGTGGCCTAACATTGATATGATATGGTTTCTGAAACCTGAACTCGTTGATCCGTGTCATATTACGAGCAACAAACGAGCTTACTGAGTTAATGTTATATCCGGGTGAGATCATCCGAGACCGTCGTGGTGACGTTTGCAGTCTTTGGCCGGTGACCGGCAACGAAAGATAATTTGGATCATGTCTGTTCGTTGGGTCATGTCTCTTGGTGTGCTTGTGCTGCTGACTGGCCTTGTGGCGGCTGTCCACGATGGGGCGCTGGCTGTAACGGCGCCGGTGGCCGTCGATCCTCGCGAGCAGCTTTTCGAGTCCAAGAAGGCCACGCCCTCGGAGCCAGCGGCCGGCGCGCCTGTTGGAGCAAAACCGGGCCTTCCGAAGCCGGCTGAGGGCGCGACGGCAGAGAAGGGGGCGACCGGCAACCCGTTATGGGCCATTCCGCTGGGCCGGTTGACGGCCACCCGCCAGCGGCCGCTGTTCGCGCCGACGCGACTGCCGCCATCGGCTGCGGCAGTCGCCAAGCCGCCTCCCGCCCCAACGGCGCCTCCGCCGAAGCCGGCCGAGGCCGAAAAGCCGCCAATCTCGTTGCTCGGCACCGTCGTCGGGCGTGAGAAAATCGGCTTGTTCATCGAATCGGCCAGCAAGACCGTGGTCCGCCTGAAAGCCGGGGAAAGCCACAAAGGATGGGTTCTGCGTGCCGTCAGCCGGCGCCAGGTGGAGCTTGCGAGAGGGCTCGACATCGCGGTGTTGGACCTGCCGCCGCCCGACATGAACGCCGCCGCCGCGCCGCCGCCGGGGGCGCCTGCGGTAGCGGGGCCTCCGCCGCCCGGTAATCCTGCTTTGCCGGTCAATACCGCCAAGGCAACCGGCGCGCCTCCACGGGTAACACCGGTTTCGAACCCGCCCCAGAGCCCGCCACGTGGCCCGGCGCGATAGGAATTTGGCAACTGCGTACAGAGCGTGATCCAGCGGCAGAATAATTGGCGCGCGACTTGTTTTGTCCGCCGAATGGGTCGGCAAGTGATGGTTCAATGACACTCCGCCGCAGTGAATGTTGGATAACGTTACGCCTGCAGCGAACGTAACGTCCTCTCGACTGCCGTGCCGGAGACGGCGGTCGTGCCGACGGAGTGAGCGAGGATGCTGGTTCGATGGTGAAGGTGGCTGGTCATGACGGCACTCCGGCCGTGCCGGAGGGGGCGGCGCCCGCGGGGGAGGCCGTTGTGCCGCTGGCGGCGATCGTTGCGCTGTCAACCGACGGATCGGCGCCTGCCCTGAAGCCGTTTCGGTTCGCCCAGGCTGTCGCCGTTATCGCGCTCGGTGCAGCGCTGGTCGTTGTCAGCATGGCGGCCGCTCACGGTACACCCGGCTGGCTCGGCGCGGGACTGGCGCTTGCCATGCTGGCGATCGCCATCGTGGACGGCCGGCATTTGATCATTCCGGACCCCTTGAATGCCGCGGGCCTGGCGCTCGGCCTCGTCAACGCCGCGATATTGGGGGAGGGCGATCTGGCCGCGGCGATGGCGGGCGCCACCTTGCGCGCCGCGTTTCTGGCGCTCTCGTTCCTCGGTCTGCGGCTGATCTATGCCCGGCTGCGCGGGCGCAATGGCATCGGCCTTGGCGACGTCAAGCTCGCGGCAGTTGCGGGGATCTGGCTCGACTGGTCGGTCATGCCGATCGCAGTCGAGATCGCCGCTCTCTCGGCGCTTTCCGTCTACGCGTTGCGCCGTTACGTGCTGCGTCATCCGCTTCGGTCAAGCAGCCGTCTGCCGTTCGGATTGTATTTCGCACCGGCCATCTGGATCGGCTGGCTGCTGCAGACAACATCGATGCAGTGGTAAGCGGTGCAATATCCAACATCAGAACTGGGAATCCGCCGGCCATCGCACGGCATACCATTGCCCCTCGGCGATCTGGCCGCGGCTCATCTTCGATGCCACCGCATTGCGCAGCCGCGCGAAGTCCTCGCGCACGCGCTTTGGCGCGCGGGATGCCGCAAGATTGAGCCATTTGTAGGCCGCGACCTCGTCCAGCGGAACGCCCTGACCCTTGTCGTAGGCCAAGCCCAGAAGATATTGCGCCGTGGTGTCGCCGCGCTCGGCAGCCAGCCGATACCAATAACTCGCCGCATCATAGTTTTGCGGAACGCCCTGGCCGGTTGCATACATGAAGCCGAGCATGGTTTGGGCGCGCGGATTGCCGCGTTCGGCGAGCGGCACAAGCTCCCGCGCGGCACTATTGTAGTCGCCGCGCACGAAGGCGGCGTTACCCCTCGCGAGCGAATCCGCGTGGCCAGAGACTGTTGCGGCGAGCACGATAGCGGTGGCGCAAACGACCAGTCTTGTTGACCTGTACATAAATCCGCTCCTGCTATCGTTCCGCATCACTTTCACGATCGCTTGTCACTTCCACTCAGCGATATGTCGCAGGCGCCGTGCGTCTGGATCCCACTGTGCCGATCGTGCCGCGCAGTTTCGTGCGCAGCTCTTCCGCGACGAAATGCGCGTCCATGCCGTCGCGGATGATCTTCGGCCGGATGAAGATGATCAACTCGGTGCGCTTGATCGCCTTGTCCGTCTGCGTGAACACGTCGCCGAGGCCGGGAATCTGGTCGAGAACGGGAATCCCCGAGCGGCTGCGGTTCGTGGTGTCGCTGATGAGGCCGGCGAGCAGCACCGTCTGTCCGCTTGCGACCGAGACTGCACTGCGCACCTTGCGGGTCGAGACCGTGGGCGTAAGCGTATTTGTTGCAGTCGATGACGAGGAGGACGAGGTGCCGTTGACCGGATTACTGATCTCCTGTTCGATATCAAGCCGAACATTGCCGTTGGCATTGATGCGCGGTGCAACGCGCAGGATGATGCCGGTGCTGCGATAGTCGGTGGTGTTGGCAATGGTGTTGCTTCCCGTCAGCACGGTGGCGCTGCCGGTCTGGATCGGAATTTCGTCTCCGACCTGCAGGGTGGCGACCTGGTTGTCGATCACCACGAGCGAAGGGTTGGACAGGACCTTGACGTCGGTGACCGCGTGCAGGGCGCTGAGGATCGCTCTTGGCGTGGTTCCGGAACCGACGAGGAAGTTGAATCCCGGCAACGCGCGATTGAGCACGACGTCGCCTGCGGCAACCACCGCTGACGCCGCCGCGTTGCCGAACGAGCCGGTATTCGGCTTCAGCCCGACATCGCGGCTCGTGATATAGGACTGAACGCCATATTGCAGGTCGTCGGTGAGGGTGACTTCGGCGATCGTGGCGTCGATGGCGACCTGCAGCTGCGGTTGATCGACCTGGCGCACGGTCTGTTCGATGATGCTGTATTGCTCCTGGCTGGCATAGATGAGGAGCGTGTTGTTGACGGTGTCGGCGGTGATGCGCACGCCTTCCATCACGCTGCCGGCGCCGCTGCCTCCGGTTCCGCCGCGGGTGCCCTGGCCGCCGGCTGCGGAATTGTCGAACAGGCTGCCGCCCTGCGGCGTATTCGACGCCGCGCCATAGCTGGGTTGCGCGGCTCCGCCCCCGGCTCCAAGCCCGGCTGCCGTTCCCGCGCTGCTCGCGGTCCGGGAGTTCGATCCGATTCCGCCAGACGATTGACCAGTCGCCGAGAGGCGATTCAGCGCCGAGCCCCCGCTGGAACTCGAAGCCAGGCCCGATCCTGGTGCGATCTGGCCCGAGGGGCTGTCCAGCCCCGACGACGCGGATCCCGTTCCGCCACCGCCGAACATGTCGTTGAGCACGCGGGCGATCTGCCGGGCCTCGGCGTACTTCACGTGATAGACATGGATCGCCGAACGACCCGTATTGGTGGTGTCGAGGCGATTGATCCAGGTCTCGACGCGGCGGAGCAACTCGGGCTTGCGTGTGATCGCGAGCACCGCATTCATCCGTGGCATGACCTGAAATTTGATGAGATTCTGGGTCATTCCGCCATCCCCGGAATCCACGATCTTCTCCAGTTCGGAGATGATCGGTGCAGGGTTGCTGTTCTGCACCGGAAAGATCCCGACGGATTGCCCGCGCATCCAGTCAGCGTCAAAGCTGAGCACGAGGTCGGCGGCGTTGCGGCGCTCGCTGCCGCTACCCTGGATAAGAACCAGATTGCGGCCGGGGTCGGCCCGCACCATTCCCGGTTTGGTGGCGAAGCTGTCGACCAGCTTTATCACCGTCTGCGCCGAGACGTATTGCAGCGGCACCACCGAAATTCCGTACCCCGGCTCCATGCGCTCGGCGGTATCCGCGGCGCCCGCGCCGACCGCATCGGCCTGAGGCATCAGGCGATAGGTTGCGTTGTCTCGCACCAGCGCGACCCCGCCAACTCGAAGCGCATTTTCGAGTGCGAATACGACGTCGGCCTTCGGTATCGGGCGGGCGGATGACAGGCTGATCGTGCCCTGCACGCGCGGGTCGATGATGTATCCGACCCCGAGTATGTCGCCCAGCACAACCTTGGCCACCGATGCGACGGGCGAATTGTTGAAGTCGAGTTCGAAGCCGTCGCCGCTCGCGGCGGCCTGCGACGGCTGAGCAGGGTTGGGCTGAGAGGAACCGGGCTGCGGAGCATCGCCCGCCGGCTCTGCCGGGTAAATGACCGGCTTTGCCTGACGCCCAGTACTAAGCTGAGTTTGCTGAATTTGACTCGGATAACGCGGCAGCAGATCGATCGACCGCACCTTGTCGAAGACGTCGGGATCCTGGGCGTCGCCCCTGTCGGCCACGCCGGTAATCGTATTGCACGCCGTCAGCAACGCGCAAACCATGCCCCATTGGGCAAACAAGCCGATCCGGCACGCTGTTCGGCCCACTGTCTGCCTCACCATACGCTGGCCAATTATCCAGCCTGCGGGCTGCAGGCGGGAGGCCGAATGATAATCTCATAACCAGCGTATGTGACGGCAGTGTGTGAGTGGTATCGCTATCTATCGACGTTGGGATGCGACATGCATGCGGCGCGAACCCAAAGATCAAGCAATCTCAATTCATTACAGGATCAATCAAGATGCGTATTCTAGTCTGAGCGGTGGCTCGGGCCGATGCGATCATTCGATTGTTATCGTGTCGGCGTCCGAACGATATGTGTCGTCACATTTGTAACAACAAAGCAGCGATAAATTATACGCCGTCCCCGGTTTTCCAGAACGACATTGGTGCACGTCTATGACCGCTCCGAGCGCGCACGAGTTTGCTGCTCATTTCTGCCAGAAGATGGGGCTGGTGGCAGAAATCGACGCGCTCAACGGGCGGGGCCACGCCGAAAACGGCCTGCGCAAGCTTTGGGAAATGAGCGAGCTGTCCGCCAGCGAATTCGCAGACGAGATTGCCGGCTTTTACGAACTGCCCCGTACCACGCTTCAGGACTTGATCGCGGCGCAGCCCAGGGTGCAGCAATTTTCGCGTCGATTTTTGCGCGACATGGCGGTCTTCCCGCACCAGTCCGCGAACGGGGAGGCCGCCGTCGCGGTCGCCGATCCGAGTGACAGCGCATCGATCCAGGCGGCGCGGATTGTGATGGGTACGGCGCCCTTGATCAAGGTCGCTTCGTTCGAGGACATCGCAACCGCGCTTGATCAGCGTCTCGGTGAAGAACCCACCCCTGACATCGAAAACAAGGGCAGCGACGCTTCGCACGACGACGATATCGACAATTTGCGCGACCTGGCGAGCGGCGCTCCGGTGGTCCGGGCCGTCAACGATATGTTCGAAACAGCGATCGAACTCCGCGCCAGTGACATTCACATCGAGCCAGCCCGCGCCTCGCTGGTCATACGGATGCGTATCGACGGCCTGCTGCGCGTCGTCCCGACGCCGAGCGGCATTCCTCCGCAAGCCATCATCTCCCGCATCAAGATCATGGCGGGCCTCAACATTGCCGAACGCCGGCTGCCGCAGGATGGAGCCGCACGGTTGCGGGTCGCCCGCACGGAGATCGACATGCGTGTCGCCATCATGGCTGCGCAGCACGGCGAATCCGCGGTCATCCGCCTGTTGCCGCGGGACCGAAGCCTTCTCTCTTTCGAAAAGCTCGGCTTCCTTTCCGCCGATGAAGGCAAGTTGCGGAGGGTGCTGACGCTGCCGCACGGCATGATCATCGTGACGGGACCGACCGGCAGCGGCAAGACCACGACGC
>Ga0081540_1000374_pt1 | contig 44794 bp, 47 predicted proteins | sample TabmetS2T1R1_FD_71024 | JGI IMG/M metagenome (GOLD analysis project Ga0081540, IMG submission 71024) | Tabebuia heterophylla rhizosphere microbial communities from the University of Puerto Rico - S2T1R1 | ecosystem: Host-associated > Plants > Roots > Rhizosphere ...
TTCCGCTTCACCCAGGCCGGCTCGGAAGTGTCGGCGCTGCTCGGCCGTATTCCTTCGGCGGTGGGCTATCAGCCGACGCTCGCCACCGACATGGGCGCGCTGCAGGAGCGCATCACCACCACGACCAAGGGCTCGGTCACCTCGGTGCAGGCGATCTACGTGCCGGCCGACGACCTGACCGACCCGGCACCGGCGACCTCATTCGCCCACCTCGACGCCACCACGGTGCTGTCGCGCGACATCGCCGCCAAGGGCATCTATCCGGCGGTCGACCCGCTCGACTCGACCTCGCGCATGCTGTCGCCGCTGATCGTCGGCGAGGAGCACTACGCGGTGGCGCGCCAGGTGCAGCAGATCCTGCAACGCTACAAGGCGCTGCAGGACATCATCGCCATCCTGGGCATGGACGAGCTCTCCGAAGAGGACAAGCTGACCGTCGCGCGCGCGCGCAAGATCGAGCGCTTCTTCAGCCAGCCGTTCCACGTCGCCGAAGTGTTCACGGGTTCGCCCGGCAAGCTGGTCGACCTCGCCGACACCATCAAGGGTTTCAAGGGCCTGGTGGACGGCAAGTACGACCACCTGCCGGAAGCCGCCTTCTACATGGTCGGTACCATCGAAGAGGCGGTCGAGAAGGGCAAGAAGCTCGCCGCAGAAGCGGCCTGAGCTGAGCGGGCGGGCGCGCGATGGCCAATTTCCACTTCGAGCTCGTGTCCCCGGAGAAGCTGTTTTTCTCCGGGGAGGTCCGCCAGGTCGACGTCCCGGGCGAGGAAGGCGAGTTCGGCGTGCTCGCCGAGCACGCGCCCTACGTCGCGACGCTCAAGCCGGGCGTGCTGACGATCTACCGCGACGACGGCAACATCCGGGTGGTTGTACGCGGCGGCTTCGCCGAGGTGGCGCCGGGCGGCAATCTCACCGTGCTCGCCGAGCAGGCGGTACCGGTCGATGAGCTCGATCCCGAGATGATCACGCAGGCGATCCAGGACACCGAGGAAGACATCTCTGACGCGACCGACGAGGTCGCGCGTGACAAGGCCCGCGAGCGGCTCGAGCAGTTGCAGACGCTGCAAGCCGCGCTCGGTCAGTAACCTCATCCTTCGGCAAAACGCGCGAACTCCGCGGCCACGCGCTCGTAGACCGCACGTTTGAACGGCACGACCAGCCTGGGCAGCAGCGCGAGCCGTTCCCAGCGCCATTCGCCGAATTCGACCTCCTCGTTGGCGCGCTGCGCCGTCACCTCGATCTCGCTCTCCGGACCGGTAAAGGCGAAGGCGAACCACTTCTGCCGCTGGCCGCGGAAGCGCGACAGGTTGACCGGCAATCCGTGATAGGGCGGGAAATCGTAGCTCAGCCAATCGGCGGTCTCGCCGAGATAGCGTGCGCTGGTGACGCCGGTCTCTTCGTAAAGCTCGCGCCGCGCAGCCGCCAAGGGCTCTTCGTCGGCATCGATGCCGCCCTGCGGCATCTGCCAGTCGTGACCGGGCAGGATGATCTCCGGCCCGTCGTCCTTGAGCCGCCGTGCGATCAGCACGCGCCCTTCGACGTTGAACAGTGCGATGCCGGCGTTGGGACGATACGGAAGCGTCGTCATCGGCACATGTCATTCAGCCGGTCGGTGGGACGCCAGATGGGTGAACTCTCGCACCACGCGTTCATAGACCTTGCGCTTGAATGGGATGATCAGCTCGGGAAGATTTTTCATCGGCTCCCAGCGCCACTCGACGAACTCCGGCTTGTGGCCGGGATGCGCGATGTCGATCTCGCCGTCCTTGCCGGTGAAGGCGAGCGCGTACCATTTCTGTGTCTGGCCGCGATATTTTCCGTTCCAGGCCTGGCCGGCGATGTTGGCGGGAATGTCGTAGGCGAGCCATTCGCCGATCTCGGCGAGCTTCTTCACCGAGCGGATGCCGGTCTCCTCCTTCAGCTCGCGCAGCGCCGCCGGCCACGGATCCTCGCCCGGGTCGATGCCGCCCTGCGGCATTTGCCAGACATGGGTCGCATCGACGTGCTCGGGACCGTCCTTGCGGCGGCCGATGAACACGAGCCCGGTGCGATTGATCACCATCAGGCCGACGCAGGGGCGATAGGGCAGATCGTCGTAGCGAGACATGCGGGGTTCCGTCCACGCCACGCGCGGACGCCCGTGGCGCGCAATCCATAACCCGTGTCAGGACGCGAATCGAGGGAGTTGATCAGGTCTTGCCGTCGCCCGATGTCTTCGGCTTCGACGCGACGCCGGTCACCGGCACCAGCGAGAAGCCGCGGGTCTCCACCGCCTTCACCCAGCCGGCGATGCGCTCGACCGAGCTCGGCAGCGCGGAGGCGATGCCGACCGCGAAGCCGCGCTCGGCGGCGATGGTCTCGAGCCGCGTCAGCGCGCGATCGATCTCGTTCGGCATCGGCACCGCGTCGAGCACGACGTCGGCCTTGGCGAACGACATGTTGTTGGCGCCGGCGATCTGGCCGGCCAGGCTCCGCGGCGACGAACCGTCGTCGACATAGACGAGCCCACGCTTCGCCACCTCGCGCAGGATCGGCGCCAACGCTGGATCGGTCGCGGTGAAACGCGCGCCCATGTAGTTGGAGATGCCGACGTAGCCTTTGAAGCGGCTCATCAGCCAGTGCAGGCGGTCGATATTCTGCTCGGCCGCGAGCGACGTCAGCAGAGTCTGGGGGCCGGGATCGTTGTCGGGATAGTCGAACGGCTCCATCGGCACCTGCAGCAGCACCTCATGGCCCTCGCCGCGCGCGCGCGTGATCAGGCGCTCGAGATCGGTCGAATAGGGCGCGAAGCCGAGCGTGACGGCGGCGGGAAGCTTGGACAGGGCCTGCGCGGTGCCGTTCGAGCTGACGCCGAGGCCGTTGACGATGATGGCGATCTTGGGCGCGTCGGGACCGCCCTTCGCCTTGATGACCGCACGCGAATAGACATCGGCCGGACGCGCGCCGTCGGAACTGATCTGCGGGATCTGGCCGTGCCGCGTCGTCTCGAGGAGCCGCGTATCGATCAGCGCGGCCGTCTTGGCCGCGGTCGACGCCGCCGCGTTGGGCGCGGTGCCGGGCCCGGCTCCAGGACCAGCTCCGGGACCGACCTGGACCTCTTCGCGCTTGCCGCTCGAACCGTCGATGATGGTGACCGTCTGCGCCGGCTCGGTCTTCGCCGGCGCTGCGGCCTCGTCGGGCTTCGGCGCGAGCGGAGCGCCGTCCTTCAGCGGCGCCGTCGGCGGCTGCTCGTCCCTTCTCGCGGCTGGCACGGCGGCACGCGCGTCGGCCGACGCGACCACGATCGGCTCCCCGCCATAGGGATCATCGACCAGCGCCGCCCACATCAGGAATACGGCCAGGAACGCACCGAGCGCGCCCGCTACTGTCCAGGTCGCGGCGGAGGCGATCATGCGCGGCAAGGCCGCTAGCAGCGAGAAGCGCCGCTTCTCCGGCTGTTGTCCGAGTGGAGCGCTCAGATCGTCGGTCACCGCCCATGCCCCTGTGCAATCGGTCGGGCAAGCCTATCGGTGAGCCGTTAGCCAAACGTTAACCGTAAAATTCGATGCAAAATCAATCGGGGCGGCCCTGGGCCGCCCCGATCAACATCCTGATATCCGAAGCGAATTTACTGCGGAATGGCGGCGGACTTGGGGTTCGGCGGGAATGCCGGATTGGTCTTGACCCCACGCATCAGCTCGAGCGCCAGATTGAGCGCCTTGTCGTCCTTGGCCTCCGGCGGCACGTAGGATTGCGAGCCGCCCTGCTCCTCGCCCTCGGCCTTGAGGTGGCCGCGCAGGGACGATTCGCCCCGCGTCTCGGTGCGCGACTTCACCTCGTCCGGCACGTCCTGCAGCGCCTCGATGTCGGGCACGATGCCCTTGGCCTGGATCGAGCGGCCGGCCGGCGTGAAGTAGCGGGCGGTGGTGAGGCGCAGCGCGCCGTTGCCGCCGCCGAGCGGGATGATGGTCTGCACCGAGCCCTTGCCAAACGAGCGCGTGCCGAGGATGGTCGCGCGCTTGTGGTCCTGCAGGGCGCCGGCGACGATTTCCGAGGCCGAGGCGGAGCCGCCGTTGATCAGGACGATCACCGGCTTGCCCTTGGTGAGGTCGCCGGCCCGCGCGTTGAAGCGCTGGGTCTCCTCGGCGTTGCGGCCGCGAGTCGACACGATCTCGCCGCGCTCGAGGAACGCATCCGACACCGAGATCGCCTGGTCGAGCAGACCGCCCGGATTGTTGCGAATGTCGATGACGTAGCCGCGCAGCTTGTCGGCCGGGATCTGCGTCTGCAGCTCCGCGATCGCCTTCTTCAGGCCCTCGGTGGTCTGCTCGTTGAACTGGGTGAGACGGATATAGCCGACGTCGTCACCATCAGTGCGCCAGCGCACCGAGCGCACGCGGATGATGGCGCGTTCGATCGTCACCTCGATCGGCTTGTCGACGCCCTTGCGCTGCAGCTTGAGCCGAATCTTGGTGCCGACCGGGCCACGCATCTTCTCGACCGCCTGGTTGAGGGTAAGGCCCTGCACCTGGTCGTCGTCGAGCTGGGTGATCAGGTCACCGGCGCGGATGCCCGCCTTGGCGGCCGGCGTCTCGTCGATCGGCGCGACGACCTTGACCAGGCCGTCTTCCATCGTGACCTCGATGCCGAGGCCGCCGAACTCGCCGCGCGTCTGCACCTGCATGTCGCGGAAATTCTTGGGATCCATGTAGCTCGAGTGCGGGTCGAGCCCGTTGAGCATGCCGTTGATCGCCGATTCGATCAGCTTGGAGTCGTCCGGCCGCTCCACATAGTCCTGGCGAACCCGCTCGAAGATGTCGCCGAACAGGTTGAGCTGGCGGTACGTGCTTGCGGAAGCCGCCGCGCTCGCGCTGGACCCGATCAGAAGGATGCGGGGCTGGGTCGCCACAAGCGTCAGAGCCGCACCTGCCGCCGCGCCAAGGAGAATCAGGGGTATCTTGCGCATTATCCGCGAACCTTCTGCTTGTCGTTATTCGCCCACCATGGGGTCGGATCGACGGGGGCCCCGTCTTTTCGGAACTCGATATAGAGAACCGGCTGGCTGGAGGCGACACCGATCGTCGACGCGACTTTCGGCCCGTCCCCCATTACTGCCACGGGTTCCCCGGTCAGCACGAACTGTCCGAGATCGACGGACGTTCGTTCCATTCCCGCAAGCAATACATGATATCCACCGCCCGCGTTCAGGATCAAGAGTTGCCCATAGGACCGGAAAGTTCCTGCATAAACCACCCAGCCATCGCACGGAGCCGTCACCTGGGCACCTGAGCGTGTTGCAAGAACGAGGCCTTTTTCCAGTCCGCCGACGCCGTCCGAGGCGCCGAAATCACGGATTTTAACCCCGTTCACAGGGAGGGGGAGCGTCCCCTTGGCCGACGCAAAGGCAATAGCCGGCCCGAGCCGACCGGGGTCCTTGACCGCGCCCAGATCCGGCTTCTGCTCCCGTGGAGCAAGCTTGGCCTGCTGCTCGGTAGCGCGCGCCGCCGCCTGCGCGGCGCGCCTGGAGCTCCCGATCTCACCCTCGAGTTTGGCGATCAAATCTTTGAGATCATGAGCTTGGCGCGCCAATTCCGTCGCCCGCCGCTGCTCGGCCTCGATCGCCTTCTCGACCTCGCCCTGGCGGCGCTTGCGCTCATCGCCCAGGAGCCCGAGCCGCAGCCGGTCTTCCGACAGGGACACCAGATCGCGCGAAAGCTTGTCGCGCTCGTCGGTGATGTCCTTGCGGACTTTGATCAGCTCGCCGAGATCGGCCACCAGCGTCTCCGCCTCGTCCTTCATGTCCGGCAGCACCGCGCCCAACAAAATCGCCGTCCGTACCGAGAGCAGCGCGTCCTCCGGCCTCGCCATCACCGCCGGCAGCGGACGGCGGCCGATTCGCTGCAGTGCCGCCAGCACCTCGGCGATCGTGTCGCGCCGACGACCGAGCGAATCACGCAGTGTCTTCTCGCGCTCGTCGAGCTGACCGATCCGCTGCTCGGCGATTGCGGTACGGCCCTCGATCGAGCGCACCCGGGTCGCCGCGTCGATCAGCGCCTGGTTGAGCTTGCGGCGGTCCTCGCCGATCGCATCGACTTCCGCTTTGAGCCTCGCCTCGGTCTCTACCGACTTCTTCTGCTCGGCGCGGATCGTCTCGAGCTCCTGGTCGCGCCGCTTCATCGACTCGAGCGCAGCGGTCGCCTCCGGCGACGGCGCCGTACCCTGCGCCAGCGCGCCAGCGCCGAGACCAAGCGCCAGCATCGTTGCGACGACAGGACGAGAGTCCACGCGCGCTGCCAAGGCCGTCACCGAGACGGTCATCTGGTGCAATCTACGGATCCACGCGCCGAAAACGACATCGGCGAGCCACGTCGCACGGGATTGAGGCAGCTTCACGTCGGGCTTCCCGATCAAGCCGATTTTAAGCCGGAACCATGGCCGATTCGTAGTAGTGCTTAGTGCCTTTCATTGCGCATGTTCTCGGAAAATCGGTAACCACTTTTCGGACATGCGCCCGGGCACGCGGCTTACCGCGCGCCAACCCTTGTTGGCTCCGAATCAAGTCCGGAGCAAGTCTCGCCTTCCAAAGATACGCCGATGCTGAGAATCCAGTTTCGGGGCGCCGGCTCACTCCCGGTGGTATGGATGCCCGGAGAGGATCGTCACGGCCCGATAAAGTTGTTCCAACAGCATGATTCGCGCAAGCTGGTGCGGCCACGTAGCCGTGCCGAAGGCCAGGCGGACATTGGCCCGCTGTTTGATATCGCGGTCGAGCCCGTCGGCGCCGCCGATGATGAACACCGCCGCCGACCGCCCGGCCTCCCGCCATGCCTTGATCTGGCCGGCGATCGCCGCGCTGTCGAGATTGTCGCCACGCTCGTCGAGCACGATGGTAACGGCGTTGTCGGGAATGATGTTGGCGAGCGCGATCGATTCTTCGAGCACGCGCTTCGCGGTGTCCTGCGCGCGGCTGTCGCGAATCTCGACGATCTCGACGTCGCGCAGACCGATGCCGCGCCCCGCCTTGGCTGCGCGCTCGCGATAACGCTCGGCGAGCTCGCGCTCCGCCCCGGCCTTCAACCGGCCGACGGCGGCCACGATCAGCCGCATGATCCCGCGCCTGGTTCGTTCAATTCAAGCGCGTGAGACCCGCACCGCCCGGCGCCCACATCTTCTCGAGATTGTAGAAGGCGCGGACTTCGGGCCGGAAGACGTGGACGATCACGTCCCCCGCATCGATCAGCACCCAATCGCAATGCGGCGTACCCTCGACGCGGATGCCGGACAGGCCGGCCGCTTCGAGGTTCTCGACGACGCGATCGGCAACCGATCCGACGTGACGGTTGGACCTGCCGGAGGTCACGACCATCTGGTCGGCGATTGCGGACTTGCTGGTGAGGTCGATGGTGACGGTGTCCTCGGCCTTCATGTCGTCGAGGCTCGCGAGGATCAGGCGGAGGGTCTCCCCGGCTTCGGGGCGAACGGCGGAGACCGGTTCGGGCTTACGACGAACTGCCCGAGAGAGCGTCGTGCTGGACAGGGGTCCTTCCTTTCGGTTCGACCGCCCTGGGCACCCTGCCCGGGGCCTGTGTCCTAAGATATGCGCCGCCGGTTAACAGATTCAACCTGGCAGCGTTCCAACGGTACCTATTTTTACGATTCGGCGCGTCCTTTTTGTGACAGCTCGCGCGCCGCGCGCAGCGCGGTCGAGGACAACGGTGACTTCAGGCCATGCAGAAATACCCACGCGGGCGGCGCGCGATTGGGCAGCGTCACGGCGTCGCGCTCGGGCAGCCGGAAACGATTGAGCGCCTGGCCGGCGACGCCGGCCGGCGCATAGAGGCTCGGCCCGACGCGGTCGACCACGGCGATCGGAACCAGCCCCGCAATGCCGCGCCAGTTCTCCCAGCGATGGAAGCTGCGCAGGTTATCGGCGCCCATGATCCACACGAAGCGCACGCCCGGGCAGCGCGCGGTCAGCCAGCGGACCGTGTCGTAGGTGTAGCTCGTGCCGATCTGCGCCTCGATATCAGTCACGTTGATGCGAGGATGGCGGGCCAGCGTCTGCGCCGCGGCGATACGGTCGGCGAGCGGGGCGAGGTTGCGCGTATCCTTGAGCGGATTGCCCGGCGTGACCAGCCACCACACGCGGTCGAGCTTGAGCCGCTTCATGGCGAGCAGACAGGCGCCGAGATGCGCCTGATGCGGCGGATCGAACGTGCCGCCGAACAAGCCGATGCGCATGCCGGGAGCATGCGGCGGCAACACTACGCGTGACATCAACAACGCCCCCGGGCCCCACCCCTAATGCTTATCCCAACAATAATCGCACGGCGACCCGCCGGCGTTCCACCGGTTCTGGAAGGATATCTCTGCTGGTCACGGCCTGATCTGTCCCGCGCCGTGAATACGGTACTTGAAGGTGCAGAGCTGCTCGACGCCGACCGGACCGCGCGCATGCATGCGGCCGGTGGCGATGCCGATCTCGGACCCGAACCCGAACTCGCCGCCATCGGCGAACTGGGTCGAGGCGTTGTGCAGCACGATCGCCGAATCGACCTCACGCAGGAATTTTTCCGCCGCCGCCGCGTCGGCGGTGACGATCGCGTCGGTGTGGTGCGAGCCGTAGCGCTCGATATGGGCGATGGCATCGTCGACGCCGTCGACGACCTTCGCGGCGATGATGGCGTCGAGATATTCGGCCGGCCAGTCGGCCTCGGTCACCGGTTTCACCCGCGCGTCGGCCTTCTGCGTCTCGGCGTCGCCACGGACTTCGCAGCCGGCATCGAGCAGCATCGCGACCAGCGGCTTGAGATGCGTCGCCGCGGCAGCGCGATCGACCAGCAGAGTCTCGGCGGCACCGCACACGCCGGTGCGACGCAGCTTGGCGTTGCGCACGATCTGTGTCGCCATGGCGAGGTCGGCGGCCTTGTCGACATAGACGTGGCAGACGCCCTCGAGATGCGCGAACACCGGCACGCGCGCTTCCGCCTGCACGCGACCGACCAGGCCCTTGCCGCCGCGCGGCACGATCACGTCGATCGCGCCGTCGAGGCCGGCGAGCATCATGCCGACCGCGTCGCGATCGCGGGTCGGAACGAGGGCGATCGCATCGGCCGGCAGGTTCGCTGCACGCAGGCCTTCGGTCAGCGCCGCGTGAATCGCGCGTGACGAGCGGAAGCTGTCGGAGCCGCCGCGCAGGATGACTGCGTTGCCGGCTTTGAGCGCGAGCGAGCCGGCATCGGCGGTGACGTTCGGTCGGCTCTCATAGATCACGCCGACCACGCCGAGCGGCACGCGCACCCGTTCGATCACCATGCCGTTCGGCCGCGTCCACGATTCCATGACGGTGCCGACCGGATCCTTCAAAGCGGCGACCACCTCGAGCGCCTCGGCCATGGCGGCGACGCGCTTGTCGTTGAGCATCAGACGGTCGATGAAAGCCCCTGTCACGCCGCCGGCCTTGGCCTCGGCGACGTCCTCCGCATTGGCCGCGAGAATCTTGTCCGCGTGCGCCGTGACGGCGCGCGCCATGGCACGCAGCGCGCGGTCCTTCTGCTCGGCCGGAGCGAGCGCCAGTGCATGCGCAGCCGTCCGTGCGCGGCGCCCGAGGTCGCGCATGGTGGCGGCGAGATCGCCCGTGTTTTCAACCGTCTTGAGCGGGGCAGTCATCGGAACTTCATTGGCTTGTCGCACGCCCTTCCTAGCATGGCAGCCGACCTGCCGCGAGTTGGGCATCAAAAAGCCTGGATATGAACCTTAAGAAATCAAAGTCGCCAAGAATGCTGCAATTCCGGCCCAAACCTGGCGGAGAGGTCCAATCCGCCGGCATTTGGCGCCGCGAAAAGTGCCTCAGGTAAGCGTCATGGTCGCGTCGCTCTGCCATCAGCCTATCGATCTTCTGCCAGCCTCCTTTCCCGACGGAACGCGTTACATCATCGAAGGCGAGCCCGACGAAGAGGGCAAGCTCCGTGTAACGTCTCGTTGCATCGTGTTTCCGGACGGAAGCCGCCTGCATCTCTCCGCTTCCGCCACCTCCGACGACCGTTTGTGGAGCATTCCACACAAATGCGTCGTGGGTTGGCCGGAACCCTGACCCCTTCTACTACCGTCGATCACATCGGCGAGACCGGTGGATTGTGGGGATAGCCCGCAACCGGCCGAAGTGATGTCCGTTGCTTCTGGGCCACAGACCAGGAGCACGGCATGCCTTCGTCACGATTGAAACAGGACTGCCTGCCGGACCGATTTCCGGCCGGGACCCGGTACATTGTCGAGGGCGGCTCCGACCGCCAAGGCCGCTTCCGCGTGACCCTGCGCCGGTTGGTGTTCCCGGACGGCCGGCAGATAGAACTCGCCGTTGCCGCCGCGCCGCGGCCACCACGCGCCTCAGGTCGTCCGCGGCGGTGAGGCGGCCGGGCTGCTGATCGGCTTGAAGAAGCCCGCGCTCCAGCCAGCGACCAGCCAATAGGCGAGCCCGGCGGCGAGGCCCGAGGCGACGGTCAGCATCGGGTTGGTGAAATATTCGTCGTTGAGCCCGTTGACCATGGCGCCGCCGACCCAGGCAGACAGGCCGCCATTGGCGGCGTGATAGATCCACGAGCGGATGGCGAAGGCCTCCGCGATCAACACGCCGACCGCTGCCGGGATCAGCATCAAGGACACACTGATCGCGAGCACGAGCAGGATGGCCGGCGCCGCGACGATGAGCGCGAAGACGTAGTCCTCCATCAGACCGGGCGCCTTGGTGGCCTGCAGCACGAACAGGTTCCAGTGCGCCAGCACCAGCGTCACGACCGCGACCACGGTCGCGACCATGCCGCCGAGCGGCACCACCAGGAAGCGCAGGATCAGGCGCGCCAGGCTGTCCATGCGATCACGCCGCCTCGTCGGTTTTGGTTTCGGCGCGGCCCTCCGCGTGAGTGGTCGCGGTCATGGACGGTTGCTTTGCTCGACCAGCCGTGCGTCCGGCAATCGCCCAATACAGAACGCCACCGACAAAACCACCGCCGATGATGATGTCCTGCATCTCGTGCGGGAAGCCGTACTCGCTCGGTCCGAACATCCAGTCGCCGATGCCGGCATTGTAGGTGAGTAGCGCGATGGCGATGCCGACGATCACGTAGATGCGCAGCAGCTGCCAGCCGTTGAGCTCTGCGAGCGCGATGACGATGATCGAAGGAGGCGCAGCAGCAGCCGCGATGTACGTGCCGGCAAGGACGATGATCCACAGCAGCGAGTCGGCGACGACCGCCGCATCGCTTCCGGGAATGCCGGCTCGCAGCCACGAGGCGGCGATCATGGCCGCCGTCGCCCCCGCAGTTGCAACCAGATAGGCGACGGCGACGATGGCGAGGCGCCTGCCGAAGGCGATCGGCTTTTTCATTTGCGCATGTCCCTTTCGGAAAACCGGAGACCACTTTTCCGGGACATGCGCGCTCAATCCGTCATCGCCATCGCGCGCAACGCCATGCGCTCGCGCGCGGTGAGCTTCTCGGTCGCGCTCTTGAGCTGACCGCAGGCGGCGAGGATGTCCCGCCCGCGCGGCGTGCGCACCGGCGACGAATAACCGGCGTTGAAGATCAGCTCGGAGAATTGTTCGATCTGCTCCCAGTCGGAGCACTCGTACTTGCTGCCGGGCCACGGATTGAACGGAATGAGATTGATCTTGGCCGGAATGCCCTTGAGCAGCTTCACCAGCGCCTTGGCGTCGGCGATCTGATCGTTGACGCCCTTGAGCATCACGTATTCGAACGTGATCCGCCGCGCGTTCGAGACGCCCGGATAGTTGCGGCAGGCGTCGAGCAGCTCGGCGATCGGATATTTGCGGTTGAGCGGCACCAGCTCGTCGCGCAGATCGTCGCGTACCGCGTGCAACGATACCGCCAGCATGACGCCGATCTCCTTGCCGGCGCGCTCGATCATCGGCACGACGCCCGACGTCGACAGCGTGATGCGGCGCTTGGAGATGGCGATGCCGTCGCCATCGGACACAACCTGCAGCGCATCGCGCACCGCCTCGAAATTGTAGAGCGGCTCGCCCATGCCCATCAGCACGATGTTGGTCACGAGGCGTCCACCACCCAAGTCGGGTTTACCCGACTTGGACATTTTAGAGCCCAACTCGGGCAGGCCCGAGTTGGGTGTCGGCACGATCGCGCCTTGCGGCGGCGACTGGCCGGGCCAGTCGCCGAGCCGGTCGCGCGCGACGATCACCTGCGCGACGATCTCCTCGGCGGTGAGATTGCGCACCAGGCGCTGCGTGCCGGTGTGGCAGAACGAGCAATTGAGCGTGCAGCCGACCTGGCTCGACACGCACAGCGTGGCGCGGTCCGCCTCCGGAATGTAGACGCACTCGACCTCGTGGCCGCGCTCGCCCGGATGCTCGCCGGGCAGCCGCAGCAGCCATTTACGCGTGCCGTCGACCGAGACCTGCTCGGCCGCGACTTCCGGCCGGTCCAGCGTGAAGCGCTGCGCGAGCTCCGCCCGCAGCTCCTTCGACACGCTGGTCATCTCGTCGAAGGCCGTCGCCCCGCGCAGATAGAGCCAGTGCCAGAGCTGCTGCACACGCATCTTGCGCTGCCGCTCCGGCACGCCGACCGCGGCGAGCACATCGGCGAGCCGCGCGCGCGACATGCCGACCAGCGACGGCTTGGCCGGCGCCACATAGCGCTCGAGCGGCGCCTTTTCGAGCACGGGTTCAGGTGCAGTCATCATGCAAATATCGTCCATCCGCGGACGGCGCGGGTTCTAGCATAGATGGGGAGCGGCCGGCAGGCGCGCGAGGCGGCGGTTCCGGCAAGGAAATGCGCTATCGGCACTCCTGCGCGATGCGGTCGAGCGCCTGGGCGAGGCCCTTGAGCGCGTAGGTATCCGTCGTTTGGGTACCGCGACCGGACACGCCCTTGATCACCAGGTCGGCGCCCTTGCGCATGGCATCGACCATGCGCGCCTCCTCGGCCACGTTCTTGATCCAGGCACCGTCGTTCTGGGTGTACATGGTGAAGGTCGCCCCGCCGACCTCGGCGGTCGCGTCGGAATTCGGCTTGAGCGTGTAGCCGACCACGGTCGACACCTCGTTGCGCACATTCTCGGCCGGGCGCGAGGTGATGAAGAAGTAGACCGGGTTGCGCGGGCGATTCGGCGGCGTGGTCTGCGCGCTCGCCGGCTTGGCGATGATGAAGCAGATCTTGCGACCGCCGGGCGACGCCGTGTAGGCGCCCCAGTCGCCGTATTGGCCGAGCAGCTGCGGTTGAGCGGGCGCGGCTGGCGCGGCTGGTGCCTGCTGCGGGCGGGCGGCTTGAGCCACCTGGATCGGAGCCTGCGCCGCGGCGGCCCCGGCGGGAGCTTGAGCACGCAATTCCGAAGTCGAGCACGCCATTAGAGCCAGCAACAGAGCGATCGCCTGACTGTGCGTTTTCATCTGGCCTCACGCATTCGCGGATGATTCCCGAGCTCCCTCCGAAATCCGATCATTTATAAGGGGATAATCCCTGAAACGGCAATGTGAAGGCGGCACGACAGCGCGGCTTGGCGGCGCCAACCCACAGATCAATAGGTCTGTGCACAGGGACATGGTGCCGGTAAGACATTCCGCGAACCCGAGGAGCTGTCATGAAAGCCGTTCTCTGCACCCGCTATGGCGGCCCGGATGACCTGGAGCTGGCGGACGTGCCCGATCCGATCGCCGGCGACGGGCAGGCGGTCGTCCGGGTGGCGGCCGCGGCGCTGAACTTCTTCGACACGCTCATCATCGCGGGCAAGTATCAGACCAAGCCGTCGTTCCCGTTCTCGCCGGCAGCCGAGTTCGCCGGCGTGGTCGAGAGCGTCGGTGCCGGCGTGTCGGCGCTCGCGCCCGGCGACCGCGTCGTCGGCTTCATGGGTTATGGCGCCGCGCGCGAGCGCGTCAGCGTCGATGCCGTGCGTCTGACCAAGCTGCCGGCCGGCGTCGACATCGAGCGGGCGGCGGGCCTGATCGTGACCTACGCAACCACCTACTACGCGCTCAAGGACCGCGCCGGTCTCAAGGTCGGCGAGACGCTCGCGGTGCTCGGCGCGTCTGGCGGCACCGGGCTTGCCGCGGTCGAGCTCGGCAAGCTGATGGGCGCGCGCGTGATCGCCTGCGCGTCATCGGACGACAAGCTCGCATTCGCACGGGAGCACGGCGCCGACGAGGTCATCAACTACGCGCGCGACGACCTGAAGGACGGCCTGCGCAAGCTGACCGGCGGCAAGGGCGCCGACGTGATCTACGACCCGGTCGGCGGACCGTTCGCCGAGCAGGCGCTGCGCTCGATCGCGTGGGAGGGGCGCTTCCTCGTGGTCGGCTTCGCGGCCGGCGACATTCCGAAACTGCCGCTCAACCTGGTGCTGCTCAAGAGCTGCGACGTGCGCGGCGTGTTCTGGGGCGCGTTCACCGAGCGCGACCCCGCGGCCAACCGCGCCAACATCGCCGAGCTCGTGCGCTGGTGCGCGGCGGGCAAACTGTCGGCGCACGTGCACGCGGCCTTTCCGCTGGAGAAGACGGCCGAAGCGCTGAAGCTTCTGGCGGAGCGCAAGGCGATGGGAAAGGTGATCCTGCGCGCATAGTGCGTTCACGGTCGCGGCGCAAAAATGCGCTGCTGCTCGCCGACGCCCTTGAGTGCGAATTCGCCGACAGCTTCCACCGGCGCGCCGCTCGCGGCGACGAATTCCGCCGACAACAGCACGGGCCGGCCGAGCTTGCCGCACAGCGACTCGATGCGCGCGGCGAGATTGACGGCCGGTCCGATGACGGTGAAGTCGAGCCGCGTGTCGCTGCCGATATTGCCGTACATCACGTCGCCGACGTTGAGCGCGATGCCGTAGTCGATCCTCGGCTGGCCGTTCTCGGCGCGCAGCGCATTTTCGTGGCGCAGCGAGGCTTGCGCCGTCGCCGCGGCGGCGAGTGCCCGGCCGCATGCTGCGCCGACGTCGTCAGCGACCGGGAAGATCGCCAGCATGGCGTCGCCGATGAACTTCAACACCTCGCCGCCATTGGCTTCGACCGCCTCGCACATCGGCCCGAAATAGGCGTTGAGCATGCCGATCAGCTCGTCGCGCGGCAGCTTCTCCGACAAAGCCGTGAAGCCGCGCAGATCGCACAGCCAGATGACCGCGCGGATGGTCTCGCCCATGCCGCGCCTGATCTGGCCGTCGAGCACCCGGCCGCCGGTCTGCCGCCCCACGTAGGTGTCGAGCAGCGTACGCGCCATGCGGCGCAGCGCCTGCATCTCGAGATTGACGGCGAGCGCCGGGATCAACGCCTCGAACAGCGCCACCTCGGCGTCGGTGAACCCGTCCGACCGCGCCGTCGCAACCGAGAGCGCCTTGTGCGTGCCGTCGGCGAACGGGATTTTGAGAACGAGATAGTCGGTGAAGCCCTCGGCGCGCAGATCGGTCACGATCGGATACTCGCCGGCGCGCGGCGGCTCGGTGAGCCGGCAGCGCACCGGTCCGCCACCCTCATAGGCGATGCGGATCGGACTGTTCTCGAGCGCGCTGCGCCAATCGCCGTCGATCCGATAAAGGCGCTCGGACGCGCCCTTGCCCAACTGCCACAGCCCGCTGAAGGAATAGAGCTGCGGATGCAGGATCGGCACGCCGGTGGTGATGCGGCCGACATCGACGCCGGAGTCCCGCACCACTCGCGCGAAGTTTTCGAGAAAAGCATTCGGATCGGCGAGCTCACGTCCCTCGCCCAGCAGCCAGGCGATGACCGGATCCAGATGATTGTTCACGTGATTATTCACGGCCTCAGCCCCTCCGTTCCAAAAGAAAATGAGCGTCCGACGAGCGTGACGCAACCGCGGCCGGACTGGCGGGGTTATGAGGCGGAACCTATCTATCCAGCGTCCGCACGTCATGCCACGCGGCGCGCCAGGAGGACCCCATGTTCTGGTCGTTCAATGTCGGCTCGATCGCGGGAACGGCAGTCCGCATTCATGTCACCTTCGTCCTGTTTCTGGCGTGGATCTTCATCGCCAATTGGGCGTCCGGCGGGGCGGACGTAGCGTGGAACAGCCTGACCTTTCTCCTGCTGCTGTTCCTCTGCGTGCTGGCCCACGAGTTCGGACACATCTTCACGGCGCGCGCCTTCGGCGTGCCGACGCCCGACGTGACGCTGCTGCCGATCGGCGGCGTCGCGCGGCTCGAACGCATCCCGGAGAAGCCGAGCGAGGAGCTCTTGGTCGCGATCGCCGGTCCGCTCGTGAACGTCGTCATCGCGATCGGGCTGGTGGCGGCGGGCGCCGATCTCGGGACCCGCAATCTGGCCCTCGACAGCGCGCAAGTTCCCATCGTCGATCGGCTGGCCGCGGCGAACCTGTTCCTCGCGCTGTTCAACATGATTCCGGCCTTCCCGATGGACGGCGGCCGGGTACTGCGCGCGCTGCTGTCGATTCGGCTTGGTCACGTGCGCGCGACCGAGATCGCCGCGACGATCGGCCAGTGGGCCGCCTTCGCGCTCGGCTTCATCGGGCTGCTGTCCAACCCGATTCTCATCTTCATCGCCATCTTCGTCTATCTCGCCGCCGCCTCGGAGGCGCAGCTGGTGCATCTGCGCGCGATGTCGCGCGGCGTTCCGGTCGGCTCGGCGATGATGACGCAGTTCGCGACATTGACCGCCGACGAGCGCATCGATGCGGCGGTGCAGACCCTGCTGCGCACCAGCCAGAGCGAGTTTCCGGTGGTCGACGACGCGCGCCGGCTGGTCGGCCTGCTCGGCCGCAACGAGCTGATTTCGGCGCTGCGCGAGCGCGGTCCCGATGGGACCGTCAAAGAAGGGATGATCACCGACGTGCCGACGGTCAGCCATCGCGCCTGTCTCGACGAGGCGTTCCGGATCCTGCAGGAGAAGTCCGCCCGCGCCGTCGGCGTGACCGACGGGTCCGGGGCGCTGGTCGGCCTGATCACCTCGGAAACGATCGGCGAAATGCTGATGGTCCGCGAAGCTTTGCCGCAGGGCGTCAGTTTGGGCCCCTGGAGCCGGCCCGCCGGGGCTTAGGACAGGCGGACATTAACCAAGGGCCCGAATGGCTGGCGATGCGAGAAGAATTTTCATATGCCGGCGCTACCTTGCGCCGCCCCGGGCATGAACCGGAAGGAACTGGCGCACGACTAGTTTCGGATATGGCCGTGCGTGAAGGCCGTGACGGGACGTGTTAGGATCGCTCCATGCCGCAAAATCCGGTTCGCAAGGCGTCGCCGAAGAAGTTCTGGCTCGCGCTGCAATTCTGGAAGCGCGATCGCGATGACGCCCGTGCGCATTCGGGTCATCGCAACCAGCTCATGGAGGCAGCGATGAAGCTCGACCTCGATGCGCTCGAGGATCTGATGAACCGCCGCGTGCGGACGATGGTGTCGCGACATACCTGGCTCGCCGCGTTCTTCGTGGTGGTGTTCGTCGTCGGCCTCGTCGCCCTGACGATCTATCTGACCGCCGCTCCCACGGTGCTGAAGATCGCGGTCGGTCCGCGTGACAGCGACAACGTGCGGCTGGTGCAGGCGATGGCGGACAAGTTCAAGCGCGAGCACGCCTCCGTGCAGCTGCAGCCGGTCATTTTGGACGGACCAGCGCGCATCCAGCACATCATGGGCGAGCCGAGCTACGACCTCGCCATGATCCGCGGCGAGTTCGGCATGTCCTCGGACTGGCCGGTGGTCGCCATCCTGCGTCAGAACGTGATGTTGATGATCGTGCCGGCGCCCGACGCGCGCGGCGCTGACAAGGCCAAGAACGCCGGCGCCGACAAAGGCAAGAACAGCAAGCAAGCGAAGGCACCCAAGATCGAGAAGGTCACGGATCTCGCCGGCCGCCGAGTCGGCATCGTCACGCCGAGCGAAGCGGACGTCGAGCTGCTGCGGATGATCCTCAACCAGTACGGCGTCGCGCCAGCCAAGGTGCAGACGATGAGCGTGCCGGTCGAGAACCTCAAGGTCGCCATCCAGGACAATCACGTCGACGTGCTGCTGGTCGCCGGCGCCCTGCACGGCGAGGTCATTGCACAAACCGTGGCCGCGGCCTCCGCCGAGGGCAAGGCTCCGAGCTTCATCAAGATCGACCAGGCCGAAGCGATCGAGCAGCGCAATCCGATCTACGACAAGTTCGAGGTCGTCGAGAACGCGTTCGGGGGCGCGCCGCCGAAGCCGGCCGAAGCGTTCGACAGCCTGAGCTTCCCGGAGTACCTGGTCGCCCGCAAGACGCTGAGCGAGACCAAGGTCGCGACGCTGTCGAAGCTGATCTACACGTCGCGCCAGGCGCTCAACTTCCGGCTGCCCGGCGTGGTCAAGATCGAAACGCCCTCGACCGACAAGGATGCGGCGGTGCTCGTGCACCCGGGGACCGACGCCTATCTCAACGACAACCAGAAGACCTTCTTCGACAAGTGGGGCGACCAGATCTTCTATGGCCTCCTCATCCTGCCGATCCTCGGCTCGGGGCTCGCGGCTGTCGCCGGCTATTTCAAGGCCGATACCGGCGCGCGGCGCGTCCGGCTGCTGCATCGGCTACTGCAGGCGGTGAAGAAGGCGCGCACCGCGCCGAGCATCGAAGCGCTGACCCAGCTGGAGAACGAAGTCGACAACATCTGCGGCGCGACCATTCAGCAGGCCGAGCGAGGCCAGATCGACGAGATGGGCATGATGTCGTTCAATCTCGCCATCGATCAGGCACGGCTCGCCATTGCCGAGCGCCGCAGCACCTTGATGACGACACGTCAGGCCGAGCCGCAGCGGCCGGACAAGACCCATATCGCGGCGGCCGAATAGGGTCTCTGTAGACCGGGCCTGTGTAGAACGGTTCTACTTGTCGCCATCCTGTTATGAAGCGCCGCCATGGTGGGCGCGACATCCCACCCATGGAGGCCACGATGACCGCAATCCTGCGTAACCGCTTTGCATTGACGCGCCGGCGGCTGCTCGCCGGATCGAGCGCCGCCGCGGCATTCACCGTCGCCGGCGGCATCGCGAGCCCGTTCATCAGCCGCGCCAATGACCGGCCGGCGATCACCCACGGCGTCCAGTCGGGCGACGTGTCCGTCGATTCGGGCGTGGTGTGGGCGCGCGCCGACCGACCCTCGCGCATGCTGGTCGAGGTCGCGACCACCGACAGCTTCAAGGACATCCGCCGCAGCGTCTTCGTCGATGCGCTGCCGGAGAGCGATTTCACCGCCAAGGCGCTGATCGAGGGCCTGCCAGCCGGGCAGGACGTGTTCTATCGCATCCGCTTCCAGGATCACGCCTCGCCAACCATCGTCGGTGAGCCGATGGTCGGCCGCTTCCGGACCGCGCCGAGCGACAAGCGCTCGATCTCGTTCGTGTGGTCGGGCGACACCGCCGGCCAGGGCTGGGGCATCGACGAAGCGCGCGGCGGCATGAAGACCTACCGGACCATGCAGAGCAACCGGCCCGACTTCTTCATCCACTCGGGCGACAACATCTATGCCGACGGACCGATCCCGGCCGAGGTCAAACTGCCCGACGGCAGCGTGTGGAAGAACCTCACCACCGAGGACAAATCGAAGCCGGCCGAGACGCTCGCCGAGTTCCGCGGCAACTACAAGTACAACCTGCTCGACAAGAACCTGCGCGCGTTCAATGCCGAGGTCCCGACCTTCACCCAGTGGGACGACCACGAGGTCACCAACAACTGGTGGCCGGGCGAGCCGATGACGCGCGCCGCCCATGCGCGCATGAAATACGTCGAGAAGAACACCCTGGTGCTGGCCGCCCGCGCGGCGCGCGCCTTCCACGAATACATGCCGATCATCGAGACGCCGGCCGAGCCGGGTCGCGTCTATCGGAAGATCTCCTACGGCCCGCTGCTCGACGTGTTCATGCTCGACATGCGCAGCTATCGTGGTCCGAACGGCGAGGGCAACGAGGAGACCTACGGCCCGAGCGCCTATTTCCTCGGACCGCAGCAGGTCGCCTGGCTCAAGCGCGGCCTGATGAACTCGCAGGCGACCTGGAAGGTGATCGCCGCCGACATGCCGATCGGGCTGGTCGTCGTCTATGACACCGACCGCAAATGGGGCGTCGAGGCGATCGCCCAGGGCAACGGTCCGGCACGCGGGCGCGAGCTCGAGATCGCCGACATCCTCTCGTTCATCAAGCATGCCGGCGTGCGCAACACGTTGTGGCTCACCGCCGACGTGCACTACACGGCGGCGCATTACTACGATCCCAACAAGGCGCAGTTCCAGGACTTCGAGCCGTTCTGGGAGTTCGTGTCCGGCCCGATCCACGCCGGCAGCTTCGGGCCCAACGATCTCGACAACACCTTCGGGCCGCAGCTCATGTACGTGAAGGCGCCGACCAAGGAGCAGGGCCAGAACCTGTCGCCGGCCGCCGGCCTGCAGTTCTTCGGTCACGTCGCCATCGACGGCCCGAGCGAGGTCATGACGGTCACGCTCAAGGACTGGGACGACAAGGCGCTGTGGGCGACCAAGCTCGAGCCGAAGCTCGGATGATTTTGGAGCAAGATCATTGCGAAGTGCGCAAGATCAACCAGTGAGTCACATAACCGTCGCGTGATCGTCGAGTCGCTGTCAGAAAATCGACGCATCCTCCGCCGTGATTCGACGGCGGAGGCCCGATGGCCGTCACGATTCGGAAGCGCGCGGCGCTCACGCGTCGACGTTTCCTGACCATTGCCAGTGCATCGTCCGCGATGACCGCGTTCAGCGGCATCGCACGGCCCTACCTGAGCCGCGCTGCCGATCGTCCGCTGATCACCCATGGTGTGCAGTCGGGCGACGCATCCATCGACTCCGGCGTGGTCTGGGCGCGTGCCGACCGCCCCGCGCGCATGCTGGTCGAGGTCGCTACCACCGACAGCTTCAAGGATGTCCGCCGCGCCGTGTTCGTCGACGCGCTGCCGGAAAGCGACTTCACCGCCAAGGCGCTGATCGAGGACCTGCCGGCCGGCCAGGACATCTTCTATCGCATCGCGTTTCAGGACCTGTCGTCCGCCGTGTTCGGCGAATCGGTCGTCGGACACTTCCGCACCGCGCCGGACGACCGGCGCTCGATCTCGTTCGTGTGGTCCGGCGACACCTGCGGCCAGGGCTGGGGCATCGACCCGGCGCGCGGCGGCATGCGGACCTACGCGACCATGCGCGCCAACCGGCCCGACTTCTTCATCCATTGCGGCGACAACATCTATGCCGACTGTCCGGTGCCCGACGCGATCAAGCTCCGCAACGGCGACACCTGGCGCAACGTCGTCACCGAGGACAAGTGCAAGAACGCCGAGACGCTCGGCGAGTATCGCGGCAACTACAAGTACAACCTGCTCGACGAGAATTTGCGCGCGTTCAATGCCGAGGTGCCGACGGTCGCGCAATGGGACAATCACGAGGTGATCGAGGACTGGTGGCCCGGCGAGCCGTTGCGCCAGCGCGGCTATGTCGAGACCAACAAGCTGATGCTGGCCGCGCGCGGTCGCCGCGCCTTCCATGAGTTCCTGCCGACGCGCGCGAGTCTCGCCGAGCCCGGGCGCATCTATCGGAAGATCTCCTATGGCCCGCTGCTCGATGTGTTCCTGCTCGACATGCGCAGCTATCGCGGCGCCAACGTCCGGCCTGCCGATGCCGATTGTCCGGAAGCGCGCCTGCTCGGTCCCGACCAGGTGAGCTGGCTCAAGCGCGGCCTCAAGAGATCGCGCGCGACCTGGAAGGTGATCGCCGCCGACGCGCCGCTCGGCCTCGTGCTCGGCGACTGGGAGGTCGAGCGCAACGGCAAGCCGCGCGGTCGCGCGCTCGACATCGCCGACGTGCTGTCCTTCATCAAGCACGCCGGCATCCGCAACACGGCGTGGATCACCGCCGAGATCCACTACACCGCCGCGCACTACTACGATCCGAACCGGGCGGTGTTCCAGGACTTCGAGCCGTTCTGGGAGTTCGTGTCCGGCCCGATCCATGCCGGCACCTGGACGCCCATCGCGCTCGACCGCGTGTTCGGACCGCAGGTGATCTACCAGAAGGCCTCGACCCGCGAGCTCGGCGACAATCTCGCCCCCTGTTTCGGGCTGCAGTTCTTCGGCCATGTGGCGATCGACGGCGCGACCGCGGCAATGACGGTGACGCTGAAGGACGTTGCCGACAAGGCCTTGTGGTCCACCACTCTCGCGCCACAGGTGACGTAGAGCCACAGGTGACGTAGACACGTCACCCAGCCGCCTCCGCAGTCCGCCGGATGGTGTGGCTTCACTTTCATAAGCTCCTAACTGTGCGAAGGAAAATGGACCGCACGCTGCGCATTCCTGCGCACGTCTCGGAAACCACATGCGCCGATAATCGCGCTGGAAACTTCAGGTTTCTGAAGGTCGTGGCGCGTGTCGCACCTGACAAAAGTCGGTCTATTCGGTCGCTTGCGGTGGAGGCGCGGCTCTCCCGCCGTCGCACAGCTTTTGCCGGCCGCACTGGCGGCGGTGATCGGCGTCGCGCTGTCGGTCGCCGCCTGGATCGGCGTCTCCCGTTGGGAAGACCGCCTCGCCCACCAGGAGTTCACGGCGGTCGCCGAGACGCATAACCTCATCCTGCAGAACGGCTGGAACGAGTACGTCAACAAGCTCACGGCGCTGCGCGCTTTGTTCGAATCGTCCAGCGAGGTCACGCGCGCGGAATTCGAAAGCTTCACGCACCGCCTGTTGCGCGGACAATCGGCGATCCAGAACTTCTCCTGGGTCCCGCGGTTGACCAAGCACGAGCGCGAAAGGTTCGAGCTCGCGGCGCGACGCTCCGGCGTTCCGGGCTATCAGATCAAAGTAGCGAACGCCGATAACGACCTGGTGCCGTCGCCCGAGCGCGACGAATACTGGCCGATCTACTACTCGAGCCTGCCGCGGTCGACGCCGATTCTCGGCATCGATCTGCTGTCTCAGCCCAACCTGCGCCAGGAGCTCGCGCGCGCCCGCGATGACGATCATCTCGCCAGCATTCCGAACTTCGCGCTCCATCGCATCGCCGGAAAGCCGCTCGGCATTCTGTTCTGGTTGCCGGTCTATCAACGGCGGGATCTTCTGCACACTGTCGATGACCGGCGCGATGCCTTGACCGGCTTCGTGCACGGCGCGCTGCTGCTCGGCGAATTGGTGGATAGCATCCTGAGCTCCAGCACCGTACCGCAAGAGATCGATCTCTACGTCTACGCGTCGGACGCGTCGCCGCACGTCCCGCCCCTCCACGTGCACGGGTCGCGGTTGCGCGGCGAGCCCGCCGCGCCATTGTCCGAGAACGAGGCGACGACCGGCATGCACTGGCGCGGCGAGATCACGGCCGGGTATGCCAGCTGGACGCTGGTCGCACGACCGATGCCGAACGGGCGCCTGGTCCCGCGGCACGATCGTGCGTGGATCGTGCTGATCGCCGGGCTCCTGGTGACCACGCTGGTGGCGGCCTATCTGCTGGCATCGGCGCGCAGCTCGCAGCGGCTCATGGTGGCCAACAAGCGGGTGTCGGAGCTCGCGCGCTCGGACGCCCTGACCGGCCTCGCCAACCGCCGCGCCTTCGTCGAGCAGCTCAACGCCGCGTTTGGCCGCGTGCGCCGCGGCGGCGCGCCGTTCGCGGTCCTGTTCTTCGACCTCGATCACTTCAAGGACGTCAACGACACGCTCGGCCATCCGATGGGCGACCTGCTGCTGCAACACTTGGCCGACCGTGCCCGTCACGTCGTGCGGTCGACCGATATCGTCGCCCGTTTCGGCGGCGACGAGTTCGCGGTGCTGCAGACCGACGTGCAGCATTCCGACGCAGCCGGAACGCTGGCCGCCAAGATCAACGAGATCATCGCCGCGCCCTGCGACATCGAGGGCAACACCATCCACATCTCGGCCAGCATCGGCATTGCGCTCAATTCGGAGGAGGTGCGCGACCCGGAATCGATCATGATGCAGGCCGATCTCGCGCTCTATCTGGCGAAGGAAGACGGCCGCAACTGCTACCGCTTCCACAGCTCCGATCTCGGCGAGCAGGTCCGCGAGCGGGTCCATATCGCTGACGAGCTGCGCAGGGCGCTCACATCGAACCAGTTCGAATTGTACTACCAGCCGCAGATCGAGCTTGCCACCGGCCGCATCGTCGGTGCGGAAGCGCTGCTGCGCTGGCGGCATCCGGTGCGCGGCCTGATCAGCCCCGGCACGTTCATTCCCGTCGCCGAGCGGACCGGCACGATCGTGCCGCTCGGGCGCTGGGTGTTCGAGCAGGCGTGCCGACAGCTCAAGGAGTGGCGCGACCAGGACATCGCGCCCGGTGTCGTCGCCGTGAACTTCTCGGCGGTGCAGTTCAAGAACGGCACCGACCTCAACCGCGAGATCGCCGAAAGCCTGGCGCGCTGGCACCTGCCGCCGGACAGCATGGAGATCGAGCTCACCGAGTCCGTGCTCATGGAGGTCACGCATCAGCACACCTCGACGCTCGAGGACATCCGCGCGCTCGGCGTGCGGATCGCGATCGATGATTTCGGCACCGGCTATTCCTCGCTGAACTATCTGACGCGCTATCCGGTGAATCGCCTGAAGGTCGCGCAGGAGCTGGTGCTGCGCGAGATCACCGACCTGCGCAGCGCGACGGTGGTGCGCGCGTCGATCCGGCTCGCCGACGAACTCGGCATCGAGTTCATCGCCGAGGGCGTCGAGACGCCGGCGCAGGCGAGCTTCCTCGTGTCGGCGGGCTGCCGCCATGCCCAGGGCTTTCACTTCAGCGAGCCGGTCACGGCCCGCCGGATGACCGAGCTCCTGCGCGAGGGCCGCATCGTCCCGGCCGATCGCGCCATCAAGCTGCGCAACGTGACCGCGGCCGCATAGAAGCCCCATTCACCTCAGACCGATCCTGATCTAGCTTCCATCCTGTCACGGGGCACGGATGAGCAGCGTTCAGATTCACGTCGCATTCGATGTGCTGGCCTGGCTGGCCGCAGGGCTTGCGGCGCTGTGGCTGTCCCGCGGCGAACGCATCCCGTTTCCCGCGGTCACCATGACCATCCCCTATCTCGCCGCGCTCATGTGCGGCGCCGCGGCCGGCGCCTACGTGCTCGGCAGCGCCAATCTCTGGCTGTCGGGACAAGCGGGCGTCGCGCGTTCGATCGAGGGCGCGGTATTCGGCGCCATCGTCGCGATCGAGCTCTACAAACATCACGCCGGCATCCGCACACGCACCGGCAGCCGCTTCGCGCTGCCGTTCGCGGTCGGGGTCGCGGTCGGACGGATCGGCTGCTTTCTCTCCGGCATCGAGGATTTCACTCACGGCACCCCGACCACGCTGCCGTGGGCGCATGATTTCGGCGACGGCGTGCCGCGCCACCCGGCGCAGCTCTACGAGAGCGCGTCCATGGCGCTGTTTGCCATCGTTTACGTCGTCGCGGTACGGCGACGGAACGCCTTCGCGATCGACAACGGGTTCTACCTGGCGGCCGGCTATTACGGCCTGCAACGCTTCGTGTGGGAGTTCTTCAAGCCCTACGGAGCCGTGATCGGGCCGTTCACGCTGTTCCACCTGCTGTCCGCCGCGATCGTCGTCTATGCGGTCGTCATGATCGTCACCGCGCCAACCCCAAGGACCGCCGATGAACATGCCGTTGCGTAGAGCGCGCCCCTACGTGTTCTGGGGCCAGACCACCTCGCTGTGCGAGACCTGCCTCACGCTGGTGCCGGCCAAGATCGAGATCCGGGACAACCAGGTCTGGTATCAGAAGCGCTGCCGCCAGCACGGCATGCAGACGACGCTGGTGTCGACCGACGCGACGTACTGGAAGCGCTGCAAGGACTACATCAAGCCGGGCGACAAGCCGCTCACCTTCCAGAGCCGCACCGAGTATGGCTGCCCATACGACTGCGGCCTGTGCCCCGACCACGAGCAGCATTCGTGCCTGGCGCTGATCGAGATCAACGAGCACTGCAATCTCACCTGCCCGGTCTGTTTCGCCGACTCCTCGCCGGCGCGCTCAAAACACCTGCCGCTGCCGACGATTGAGCGCATGCTCGACGCGCTGATCGCCAGCGAGGGCGAGCCGGACCTGCTGCAGGTCTCCGGCGGCGAGCCGACGCTGCATCCGGATTTCTTCGCGGTCATCGACGCGGCGCGGCGCCGGCCGATCCGCCACGTCATGGTCAACACCAACGGCCTGCGCATCGCGCGCGAGCCCGACTTCGTCGCCCGCCTCGCCGAAAACAAGCGCGGCCTCGAGATCTACCTCCAGTTCGACTCGCTCGAGCGCGACGCGTTGATGAACCTGCGCGGCGCCGACCTGCGCCGGGTGCGGCAGGAGGCGCTGGAGAACCTCGAACGGCACGGCGTCTCGACCACGCTCGTGGTCACCGTCAAGCGCGGCGTCAATGACGGCGAAATCGGCGCCATCGTCAAACACGCCCTCCAGTGGCGCTGCGTGCGCGGCGTGACGTTCCAGCCGGTGCAGGACGCGGGGCGCAACGAGGATTTCGACGCCAAGCGCGACCGCATCGTGCTCTCGGAGATCCGCCAGCGCGTGGTCGACGAGTCCGGCGTGTTCGGCGACGCCGACATGATCCCGCTACCGTGCAATCCGGAAACGATCTCGATCGGCTACGGCCTGCGCAACGGCGCGTCGGTGTTGCCGGTGACCTCGCTGGTGCCGCGCGAAGAGCTGGTGGCGCTGATGCCGAACACCATCAACTTCGAGAAGCAGCCGGTGCTGCGCGAGAAATTCATCGAGCTGTTCTCGCTCTCGTCCGGTCCGCTCAATGCCGGCGAGCGGCTGCACGAGTTCCTGTGCTGCCTGCCGAAAGTCGCCGCGCCGGCCGGACTCTCGTATGAAAACGTGTTCCGCGTCGCCATCGTGCAGTTCATGGACCGGTTCAATTTCTGCGTCGGCGGCGTGAAGCGCTCGTGCATCCACTTCCTCACGCCGAACGGCCAGATCATCCCGTTCGACACCTACAACCTGTTCTATCGCAACGGCCGCATCGACGAGATCCGCGCACGGATGCAGGCCGAGCCTGTCTCATGAGCGCATCGACCGGACAAAAGATAGCGGTGGTCGTCGCCTTCATCGTGCTCGGCATACCGACCGGGCTGTGCTCGATCGCCTCGGCTCCGTTCATCATCGCCGGATTTGTCGAAGCATTCAGGGGCGAGGGCGGCGCCTTCACAAGCACCCTCAGCATGGCCGTCCCGTGGCTGGTCGGTTTTGCGATCGCGTACGTCTTGATACGGCAGATCAGGTGGACGTTCAGCGACCAGTCGGGCGGATCAGACGCCGAGGATCGGGGCACGCGGCCATGAGCACACCCTCTCCGCCCGAACCCACGTCCACACCGGATGCCGGCGGCTGTCTTCCGATCCTGCTGGTGATGCTGGGCGTCATCATGCTGCTGCCCGGCCTGTGCGTGATCGTCCTGATGTTCGCGGATCGCACGCTCATCCCGCCCGAGGGTAGCATCGCATTGTTGTGGATCGTCTGCTTCGCGGTCTCCGCGCTCGGCATCTACCTCATGATTATGGCCTATCGCCGGTCCACGCGGTCGTGATCGTCTTGCATCGGGCACCATCGGCATGAGCAAGACGCCCTCCCAGCCGCCCGAGCCGGTGCTGACGCCGAACGCCGGCGCCGGCTGCGCTTCGGCCCTGCTGCTGATCATCGGCGGCCTCATGCTCTTCCCGGGCTCTGCTCGCTCGCTTTCCTGGTGGGTGAGATTGCACAGCTCGCCAAGGACGGCAGCCTCGCCCTGTTTCGAGACGGCGCCATGGTGATACTCTGGATCTTCGGAGTTGTGATTTCAGCGCTCGGCGTCCTCCTGATCCGCACCGCATTGAAGGCCCGGCCAACACAATGACCGTCCCACCGCCCCAATCCCCCGAGCCCGTGCTCCCACCGAATGCCGGCGCCGGCTTCGTCTGGGTGCTGATGCTGATCGCCGGCATCATCCTGCTGCTGCCCGGCCTGTGCTCGCTCGCGTTCATGATCTCCGACATCAGCCTGGCTCGCGACGAGTTGGTCCTCATGCTGTGGCTGGTGTCCCTGGTCATCTCGACTCTCGGCAGTTTGCTGATCCGCGCCGCGTGGCGCCGGCGGCGGCGATGATGAGCGGCTTCCCCTCTCGGCCGCCCGAACCGAGCTCCAATCCCGGCTGCGCACCGGGCCTGATGATCGCGCTCAGGGTCGTCCTGCTGTTGCCCGGTTTGTGTGCGCTCGGCTTCATCGGCGCATTCAGGGACGAGTTGAACAATTTTCGGGAGTTTTGGGCGTTGTGGGCCCTCTGCCTGGCGGTCTCGGCGGTCGGGGTGTACCTGTTTTTACGCGGCCGCAAAGGCCCGGAAGCGCCGTTAACCTGCGTGTTCCATAGGCGCTGATACAGATTGCCTCCCGTCAAACAGTGATTATATTGCAGCGCGAAAAGCGGGGCCGAAACGGCCCCGCAACTGATTCCCGAAAAGCCGAATTCGCATGAACCTGCGCAACGTCGCCATCATCGCCCACGTCGACCACGGCAAGACCACGCTGGTCGACCGCCTGCTGCAGCAAGCCGGCACGTTCCGGCAGAACGAGCGCGTGGCCGAGCGCGCCATGGATTCGAACGACCTCGAGCGCGAGCGCGGCATCACCATCCTGGCCAAGGCGACCTCGATCCTGTGGAAAGACACACGGATCAACATCGTCGACACGCCGGGCCACGCCGACTTCGGCGGCGAGGTCGAGCGCATTCTCAACATGGTCGATGGCGCGCTGGTGCTGGTCGACGCCGCCGAGGGTCCGCTGCCGCAGACCAAGTTCGTCGTCTCGAAGGCGCTCAAGGTCGGCCTCAAGCCGATCGTCGTCATCAACAAGGTCGACCGGCCGGATGCGCGGCCGACCCAGGTGGTCAACGAGGTGTTCGATCTGTTCGCCGCGCTCGACGCGTCGGAGGAGCAACTCGACTTCCCGATCCTGTACGGCTCGGCCAAGCAGGGCTGGATGGCAACGAGCCTCGACGGCTCGCACGACGCCGGCATGCAGCCGTTGTTTGAGCTGATCCAGCGCCACGTCGCGCCGCCGGTGGTCGAGGACGGTCCGTTCCGCCTGCTTGGCACCATCCTCGAAGCCAATCCCTATCTCGGCCGCATCGTCACCGGCCGCATCACCTCGGGCTCGGTCAAACCGAACCAGGCCGTGAAGGTGCTCGACCGCAACGGCAAGCTGATCGAGAACGGCCGCATCACCAAAGTCCTGGCGTTCCGCGGGCTCGAGCGCAGCCCGGTCGACGAGGCGGAAGCCGGCGATATCGTCGCCATCGCCGGGCTCCCCGAGGCGACGGTGTCGCACACCATCTGCGCGCCGGAGGTCGAGACGCCGCTGCCGGCGCAGCCGATCGATCCGCCGACATTGGCGATGACGTTCCGCGTCAACGACTCGCCGCTGGCCGGCACGGAGGGCGACAAGGTGACAGGCCGCATGATCCGCGACCGGCTGTTGCGCGAGGCCGAAGGCAACGTCGCGTTGCGTGTCGCCGAGTCGACCGAGCGCGACTCGATGGAGGTCGCGGGCCGCGGCGAGCTGCAGCTCGGCATTCTCATCGAGACCATGCGCCGCGAGGGCTTCGAGCTTTCCGTGTCGCGGCCCAAGGTCGTGCTGACGCGCGACGACAAGACCGGCGAGACGCTCGAGCCGATCGAGGAGGTCGTGATCGACGTCGACGAGGAGCACTCCGGCATCGTCGTGCAGAAGATGTCCGAGCGCAAAGCCGAGATGATCGAGATGAAGCCGTCCGGCGGCGGACGCGTGCGGCTGGTGTTCTACGCGCCGACGCGCGGACTGATCGGCTACCAGGGCGAGCTTCTGACCGACAGCCGCGGCACCGCGGTGATGAACCGGCTGTTCCACGGCTATCAGGCGTTCCGCGGCGAGGTGCAGGGCCGCCGCAACGGCGTCCTGATCTCGACCGACCAGGGCGAGGCGGTCGCCTACGCGCTGTGGAACCTGGAGGACCGCGGGCCGATGATGATCGAGCCCGGCTGGAAGGTCTATCGCGGCATGATCGTCGGCGAGCACACGCGCGACAACGATCTCGAAGTCAACGTGCTCAAGGGCAAGAAGCTCACCAACATCCGCACCCACTCGAAGGACGAGGCGGTGCGGCTCACGCCGCCGATCCGCATGACGCTCGAGAAGGCGCTCGCCTATATCGAGGACGACGAGCTGGTCGAGGTGACGCCGAAGTCGATCCGCCTGCGCAAGAAGATCCTCGATCCGAACGATCGCAAGAAGGAAGAGCGCAAGAAGGAAGCGGAGGCGGTGTAGCGCCGCCGCTGGGCGTCGGTCGGTTAACATCCGGTTAACATCGGTTAACGCGTTTGAACTCGCTTGGCACCGGGCCGTCCACGGTGCCGCTGAGCTTTGGTGATTTTTTATGAGTTTTTACGAGGTCTCCATGGCCTCGGAGAACCATCCGCGAGCGGGACTATAGAAGAGACGAAAAAAAGCCACCCGCGGTGGCCGTTCATTCGAGCTGAGATTTTCCATGCTCCGCCCGCCGGGTGAGCCGGCGGGGCGAGCACGCTCTGCGTATCAGAATGTCCCGCCCGCGCCGAGCGTCTCATGCGTCGCAATGCGTTGCTCTGTGAATTGTCGGGAAAAATCGCGCGGCTAGTGCTTCCCCGTCTTCGCGAGAAAATCGCGCACGATCGGTCCCCACGCCAGCATCGATTCCGGCGCCTCGACGAAGCGATGGCCCTCGGCGCCGTAGGCCGGCAGCAGGTGATATTCGGCGCGGCCGCCGGCGGCGCGGAATTCGTCGGCCATGCGTTTCGACAGGCTCGGCGCGAAATAGCTGTCGTTCGCCGAATACAGCCAGAGCGTCGGGATCCTCGCGGTCGTGCCGAAGCGGCGCGCCGCGGCGATCAGCCGATCCGGCGCGCAATTGTTGTTGGGCTTGTCGTAGGAGCGACCGCCGCGGCCGCCGGAGAAACTGATCACCGCCTTGACGCCGCGCGGCACCCGGCTCGCGAAGGCGATGGCACCCCAGCCGCCCGCCGATTGGCCGGCGATCACGACGCCGGTCGGCCGGACAAATTTCTGCTTCGTCATATAGCCCACCGCCGCTGCGATGCTCGCCGCCGCGCCGAGGCCCGCCTTGCGGTAATCCGCCGTCGCGCAGCCGCCCTGGTTCTCCAGATAGGCGCCGCCGGTCGCACCGTGGCCCGGCCGTTGCGGCAGCACCACCACGTAGCCGCGCTCGACCAGCCAGCGTGACAGTTCCTCGTAGCTCGGCAGTGGCATCGCGGCGCGCCGCTGCGCGCTCTGGGTCGAGCCGTGATTGACGACCGCGAGCGGAAACGGTCCGGCGCCGCGCGGACGCAGCAACGTGGCCCGCATCAGCACGCCCGGTTCCGGCGACGGGATGAGCCAGACCTGGCGGCGGAGATCACCTTCTTCGGCGCCCTGCGGCCCGGGGCCCGGGCCCGGCTTCGATTGCGCGAGCGCCGCAGATGCACCGAATGCGAGGCTGAACGCCACCGACAGCAGGACTGCCCGCACGACCGCTCCCTGTTGGTCCCAGGTCATCGCTCTACCAACCGAAGACTTACGTCTTCCGATACCAGGGGACCACGTTTGGGGATCAGGTTTGTGTCGTTCCAGGACAGAACCGAACGAAAGTGTCACCGATAATCCACACCATTAACTGAACGTTAACAGGAGGGCTTGAAGCCACCCGGTCGCATGAGTTCAAATCAAACCATGAGCACCATACTGATCGAGATTCGGCGGGCAAAGCCGTCTGACGCAAACGCGGTCGCCGAGACCCACGACGAGGCGTGGCGGGCGGCCTATCGGGGCGTTATCCCCGGTCCGGAGCTCGAAAAACTGGTGAATCGGCGTGGCGCGTCCTGGTGGGACGGGGCCCTGCGCAAGGGCAGCCGGATCTCGGTCCTGGCGTTCGGCGACCAGGTGGCCGGCTATGCCAATTACGGCCGCAACCGCGCCCGCAGCCTGTTCTATGACGGCGAGATCTACGAACTTTACCTGCGTCCGGAATTCCAGGGGCTCGGCTTCGGCCGCCGGCTGTTCACCGCGGCGCGGCGCGACCTCGCCCAGAGCGGCATGAAAAGCCTGGTGATCTGGGCCCTGTCGGACAACGAGCCGGCGGTGGAATTCTACCGTGCCCTGGGCGGCAAGGCCGTCGCCCGGTCGTCCGAGCGGTTCGGCGACCGCGTGCTCGACAAGGTCGCATTCGCTTGGCAGGGCTGAGGCCCACTCCCGAACTCACGGTCAATCGTCGCGCGGCATCCCGACGTCGCCGGACTTTCCCACGACAATCCGTTTGTCCTTGCCGCACTTGAACGTGCGCGCGTGCTCGTCGGCGAGCTTGCGGGCGAGATCATTGGCATCGGGATTGGCACGCGCGTCCACATAGCCGACGTGACAGACGCCGCCGGGACCGAGCCGCGTCACCACCAGCGCCCGACCTGTCGCTTTGGTGCCGCCGCGCTGACCCGTATGGTCGCTGGCCACCATCACGTTCCAGCGCAGGATAGTCGCGAACGGGCGCAGCTTGCCGTTCGCCGATTTCTCGAGCCGCCACTCGATAGTGCCCTTGTAGGCGTCGTTGAACGCCGCGAACGTCTGCGACGACGCGAGATCGTCGTCGTCATTTTTCGGTTTCTTGCCGAAGCTGATGAGCATGCGCTGGTCGCCGGCGGCGAGCCGCACCGGAATATTGCCGTAGCCCGGGCACAGCCACTCGCCGTAGTCCTCGGGCTCCTTGCTCGGCGTGTGCTTGCAGGTCTTGTCGGCGTCGAACGTGGTGTAGGCGCTTTCGATGGATTGCGCGGACGCGCTCACTGAACCACAGGCCAACACCGCCATTACAAGGAGCAAGCGCATGACATCAGCCTCGCAGTCTCGGTGAGGTAATTGGTCGTCCTGTGCGAACCGCCGGTTCAGCCTGGAAGCGTGAGCACAGCCGAGCCACAGGTTCACCTCTCCCCGCTTGCGGGGAGAGGTCGCGAGCGAAGCGAGCGGGTGAGGGGGCATCTCCGCGGGCCTGAGCCTTCGTTCCGGACAATGGCGCTCAACAAAGATGGTGCACTAGCCTCGAGGCACGTTCGTGCCGATGGGCCCCCTCACCCGACCGCCTTCGGCGGTCTACCTCTCCCCGCAAGCGGGGAGAGGTTGCGGCAGCGCAGTGCCCTCCTGACTCACACCGCCGGCGGCGGCAGTCCCGCGCTGGCGCAGGCGGCGCGCAGCGTATTCACAAGGAGGCAGGCGATAGTCATTGGCCCGACGCCGCCCGGCACCGGCGTGATCGCGCCGGCGACCGCGCTCGCCTCGCCATAGGCGACGTCGCCGACGATGCGCTTCTTGCCGTCGTCGGCGGCGATGCGGTTGATGCCGACGTCGATCACGGTCGCGCCCGGCTTGATGAAGTCGGCCTTCACCATCTCCGGCCGGCCGATCGCGGCGAACAGCAGATCGGCCCGGCGGCAGACGGCGGCGAGATCGCGCGTCTTCGAATGCGTGACAGTGACGGTCGCGTTCTCGTTGAGCAGCAGCTGCGCGAGCGGCTTGCCGACGATGTTGGACCGGCCGAGCACCACCGCATCGAACCCGGCGAGCGAGCCATGCACGCGCTTCGCCAGGATCACGCAGCCGAGCGGCGTGCACGGCACCAGCGCCGACAGGCCGGTCGCGAGCTTGCCGGCGTTCATCGGATGGAAGCCGTCGACGTCCTTGCCCGGATCGATGGCGGCGATCACCTTCTGCGAATCGATGTGCGGCGGCAGCGGCAGCTGCACCAGAATGCCGTTGACGGACGCGTCGGCGTTGAGCCGCGCGATCTGCGCGAGCAGATCCTGCTCGGTCACCGTCTCAGCGAGCGTGTAGTCGAACGAGCGCATGCCCGCCTCGACCGTCATCTTCTTCTTGCTGCCGACATAGACCTCGCTCGCCGGGTTGCTGCCGACCAGCACCACCGCGAGGCCCGGCATGAGGCCGTGTGCCTTGGCGAGGCGCTGCACCTCCTCGGCGACCTTGGCGCGCAGCTCCGCCGCGATGGCTTTTCCGTCGATGACCTTTGCCGTCATAGCTCGCTCGTTCCGACTGCTTGCTCGAGCGTCGCGGCGAGCACCGCCGGATCGCCCGAAATCTTCACCCGCTTCACCCGCGCGGTCGCGCCGGCGACCAGCTCGACGTCGCGCGGCGCGACGTCGAGCGTCCGCGCGAGCAGCTTGACCAGCGCCGCGTTCGCCTCACCCTCGCTCGGCGCCGCGCGCACGCGCGCCTTCAGCACGGCGCGGCCGTCGGCGAGCGCCTCGACGCCATCGACCGCGTCGCGTCCGCCCTTCGGGGTCAAGCGAACGCTCAGCACGACGCCGCCGGGCACCCGCGTCCATGGCGCTTCCGGCACGGCATCACGGCACGTTCGGGATGATGTAGAGCAGGATCACGTAGCGGAAGAAGATGATGATCAGGATCAGGATCACCGGCGAGATGTCGATACCGCCGAGATTGGGCATCACGTTGCGGATCGGCCGCAGTGCGGGCTCGGTGATGCGGTAGAGGAAGTCGCCGATCAGCGCGACCGCCTGGTTGCGCATGTTCACCACATTGAAGGCGACCAGCCAGGAGAAAATGGCGGAGGCGATCAGGATCCAAATGTAGAGTTGCAGAGCCAAGTCGATCACGTAGAAGAGCGCGCGCATGGCGTCCGGTTCCCGTTGAAAAACAGCCGCACATGTAGCGGGTCGGGCGGAGGCTAACAAGGCAAGGATTCCGCGTCCTTGCGCCATCCTTGACAGGGGGGGACGCGGGCCGTAAATGGCGGTCTCTCGCTTACCTGTGCGGTAGTTTGTCATGATTGCCGCCCGTCGGCGGGGCCGTAGCTCAGTTGGGAGAGCGCCTCGTTCGCAATGAGGAGGTCAGGGGTTCAACTCCCCTCGGCTCCACCAACCTCCGCCCTTCGGGGCTTCGGTTGGCAAGCCAACCTTCGCCGTGGCGAAGGCCCGCCCGTTGAGCCCGGAGGGGCGATGACGGGCCAATGACAGACAGCATCGCTACCCTGACCGCCAGCCCGTTCAGCCTCGGCCTGTGCCAGTTGCTGCCGGCCGTCTGCTGGTGCTGGTGGCGGGCCAGATCGCCAGAGCCACCTCACACGCCATGACCGCAGTCGTGCGTCCGTTCCCTATACGCCAAGCCACGATTCTTGACGCTTCGCCGCGCATCGTCAGCCGCCGGCAAGCTGCGCGCGCAGTCCTTGGAGGCGTTCCCAGAGGAAATCAGCGAAGGTGCGCACGTGCGGCACGGATTTCACGTCCTCGCGAACGATCAGCCAGAATTCGGAATCGAGCTCTGCGACCGGCGGCAGACAGCGCACGAGATCCGGATCGGAAGCTCCGACGAAGCACGGCAGCGCCGCAATGCCCAGTCCAGCTTTCAACGCGGCGACGAGGTTGGTGAGACTGTTGCTGCGGGCGCTGATCTTCGAGCTCGGGGCCGCACGCGCCAACCAGAGTGGGCCGGGAAGATTGGCGATTGCTCCTTCTGCACCGACGACCGCATGTCCGTCGAGCGCTTGGAGCGTAGCGGGGACGCCGTGCTCCTCGGCATAGGCTCTATTGCAGAATACGCTCCAAGCCGTGTGCGGGAGCCGTCGCGCGACGATGCCGGCTCCTTCCGGCGCTGAGCCGGCACGCACCGCAACATCGGCCTCGCCGTCGGCCAGGTCGAGACGACGATCATCCGCGATCAGCTCGACCAGTATTCCCGGATGCTGCTCGTGAAACTCCTTCAGCAGCGGCGTGATCAAGAAGTTGGCGAGGGCCTCGCTGGTCGTGATCCGCACCGAGCCGGACAGCCGCCGCTGCTCTGCTTCGATTGCTCTCTCCAGCGTCATGACTTCGCTATCGATTCGGCCCGCCGTGGTCGCGACGCGTTGACCAAGCGGCGTCAAGCGATAGCCGCTTTGTTGGCGCTCGAAGAGTTCGGCACCGATCGCGGCCTCGATGTGGGCGATGCGGCGCATCACCGTGGTCTGATTGACCCCGAGCGCATGCGCGGCGCGAAGGGCTGAGCCTGCGCGTGCCACCGCGAGGACGAAGCGGAGATCGTCCCAATCGATCATCGGAACATACTGCGAAAACGCAGAATGGCTTGGCAATAGCGCTGATTGAGATCGGGCAGATCCGATCGCATCTGTACGCAGCCGGCATCGACGCGATCCGAAAGTAGCCAGCAGACTCAATATCTTATCTCGCTTTCGACGGCGACCAGGCGCTGAGATCCCCACAGGTCGCGGCGACAAGCAAGAACAACCGCTTCCAGGAGATGACCATGGCCTACGTAACCGAAGACAACCTCACCGACGTGGCGCTGGAGCGTTGGAAGGACATCCCAGATCCGCGCCTGCGCCAGATCATGCAGTCGCTGATCAAGCACCTGCACGGCTTCGTGCGCGACATCGAGCCGACGCAGGCGGAATGGGCGGCCGCGATCGATTGGCTGACCCGCACCGGCAAACTGTGCTCGGAGACGCGGCAGGAATTCATCCTCACCTCGGACGTGCTGGGCGTGAGCATGCTGGTGGACGCGATCAATCATCGTCGCCCGAGCGGAGCCACCCCGAGCACGGTCGAAGGGCCGTTCCACGTGCCCGACGCGCCGCCGACTGCCAACGGCGGTGACATGGCGCACGGGGCGCCGGGGGTGCCTTGCTTCATCACCGGCACGGTCAAGGGCCTCGACGGCGAGCCGGTCGCGGGTGCCGTGCTCGATCTCTGGCAGGCCGACGGCGAGGGGTTTTACGAGGACCAGCGCGACGTCAGCGGCCCATGGATGCGCGGGCTCTACCGCACGCAGGGCGACGGCAGCTACGTCATCCGCACCGTTGTGCCGATCGCCTACGCCATCCCGATGGACGGCACCGTCGGCGAGCTGATGGAGCGCACCAACATCAGCCACATGCGGCCCGCTCACATCCATTTCGCCATCAGCGTGCCCGGCTATCACGGCTGCGTCACCCACCTGTTCCGCAGGGGCGACGCCTTCATCGAGACCGACGTGGTCTACGGCGTCAAGGAGCCGTTGATCGTCGATTTCGTCGAGCGGCCGCCGGGCAAGGCACCGACGGGCGAGGTGCTCGCCACCCCGTTCTACGAGATCAAGTACGACTTCGTGCTGCAGAAAGCGTCGCAGGCGCTCGCCGCGGCGGAGTAACGGGCTCGCGCACCCCACGTCTCGCGCAACCCACATGAAGCGAAGCGCAATGCGAGGCCGATCTCGCACCATGCGGGCGCCTTCATCGGTCTCACGATCCACAGTCTATGGCATGGAGGAATGGTCATGAAGAAGTCGGTTATTGCCCTCGCGACGGCTGCGGCAGTCGTAGCGGCGGGCGTGGCGTTGGTGACGACAGGCAATGCGGCTGACCCACAAGTCGAGCGTGGCAAATACCTTGTCACATTGGCGAGCTGCACCGATTGTCACACGCCCGGGTACTTTTTCGGCAAACCGGACATGACACGCTACCTTAGCGGGTCCGAGGTGGGTTTCGAGATCCCGGGTCTCGGCGTTTTCTACGGGCCCAACCTGACGCCGGACAAGGAAACCGGCATCGGTGGCTGGACTCGAGAGCAGATCGTTGCCGCGATCCAGACCGGCGTGCGGCCCGATGGTCGCATACTTGCCCCGACCATGCCGTGGCGCGCGTTTGCAAACCTCACGAAGTCCGATGCACTCGCGATCGCGGCGTTTCTCAAGAGCCTGCCGCCCGTGAGCAACCAGGTGCCCGGTCCCTTCGGTCCCGACGAGAGCCCGACTGCGTTTGTCATGAAGGTGGTCGGCCCGGAGGGAACGGCGAATACCAAATAGGTATCTTGCCGGTTTTCCGCTGAGCATGGACGCCCGACAGGCACATGGCGGAAATCGTGAGCCGAACAGGAATATTCAGGATTGATGTTTCCGAAATCCCCGGATCGGGACGTGACTTGTGGTGCCTGGGCAACGTTCGAAACCAAAGTGGAGACAGAAATGAGTCGTTCGGTATCTTCAAATTTTCTCCCGGATCGCAATGAACAGGCTGACTGGTTGCAAACGAGGCCTGGCGAACGTTGCCTGATACGCGTGCCGGCGGCCGATACAGACGGCGCATACTCGCTCGTTGAGATCGTCTCCGCGCCCGGCGACGGCACGCCGCTCCACGTGCATCAAAATGAGGATGAGCACCTCATTGTGCTGGAAGGCGTCGCGCGTGTCGCGCTTGGTGACCGCGTGTTCGATGTGGAGGCAGGAAGCTTGGCGACGCTTCCGAAGAATGTTCCCCATGCCTGGGGCAATCGCTCAACCGCGCAACTGCGGATCGCTGTGATCGCCTATCCCGGCGGTGTCGAGGAAGTTTTGCGGGCCATAGCGCGTGACAGGGACGTCGATGTGCTCGCTTTGGCCCGCCGCTTCGGTGTGATCCCGATCGGTCCTGCGCCCTTTTGATGGCCGAAAGAGTTTCCCGTTCTTCCGGCATTGGAGGATCCTGACGGCCCGCCGACTGCTTCATGCTCCGTCTTCCCCGTGCGTGACTTCTGGGCGACAATCACGCCATGAAAAACGGCCTGTCTCCATCGGCGAAATGTCCTCACCCACGGGAAGCGGAATGGCCGAGCGGAAGACGTTGACGGGTCTATGACGAACAGCGCCGGACCGACGTCGCTGCGCCACCACCGGCCGTTCGCGTTCTACTGGCTGGCACGGGTGGCCGGCATGCTCGCCTTCCAGATGCTGGCGGTGGCGGTGGGCTGGCAGATCTACGCCCTGACCGCGAAGCCGTTCGACCTCGGCCTGGTCGGCCTGTTCCAGTTCCTGCCCGCCATCCTGCTGGTCCTGGTCGCGGGGCAGATCGCCGACCTCTACGACCGCAGGCTGGTGATCCGGGCGAGCCAGCTGACCGGCGCCGGCGGCGTCGCGGTGCTGGCGGCGGCAACCGCATGGGGCGCGATCTCGAAGGAGCTGATCCTCGCCGCCGTCTTCGTGCTCGGCGCCGCCCGCGCCTTCGAGCAGCCGACCATGAACACGCTGCTGCCGGCAACCGTCCCGACCAAGTTGCTGCCGCGCGCGGTGGCCGCCTCGTCGTCGGCGACGCAGACCGCCATGGTGGTCGGCCCGGCGTTCGGCGGCATTCTCTACATTGCCGGTCCGGCCTTCGTGTACGCCACCTGCTGCGTGCTGTTCGTGCTGGCGAGCATCTTCACCTCGCTGATCGTCATCGAGCATGTGCCGCCGAAGCGCGAGCCGCTCTCGCTCGACGTGCTGTTCGCGGGCTTTGCTTTCATTCGCGGCAATCCGCTGGTGCTCGGCGCGATCACGCTTGATCTGTTCGCGGTGCTGCTCGGCAGCGTGCTGGCGCTGCTGCCGATCTTCGCCCATGACATCTTCCAGACCGGCCCGTGGGGCCTCGGCCTGCTGCGCGCGGCGCCCGCGCTCGGCGCCGTCGCCACGGGCATCGTGCTGGCGCGCTGGCCGTTCCGCCGCGATGTCGGCCGCATCATTTTCATCGCGGTCGCGATCTACGGCGTCGCGGTGATGGTGTTCGCGCTGTCGAGCTCGCTGGTGCTCTCGATCATCGTGCTGGCGGTGCTCGGCGCCTCCGACATGACGAGCGTGGTGCTGCGACAGACCATTTTGCAGCTCGAGACGCCCGACGAGACGCGCGGACGCGTCAACGCGGTCAACTCGCTGTTCGTCATCGCGTCGAACCAGCTCGGCGACTTCCGCGCCGGCGTCGCGGCCCAGTGGTTCGGCGCTGTCCCCGCGGTGCTGATGGGCGGCGCCTGCGCGTTCGGCGTCGCGCTCGCCTGGATCAAGTTTTTTCCGGATCTGTTCCGCGTCGAGAGCTACGAGAATCGGCGGTAAATAGCCGAAGCTCGCCCGTCATGGCTCGGAACCCCAGCGCTCAAGCGACATTTTCGATGGTGCGTCCTCTTCACCCAAGGAGGGAAAAATGCAGCTTGTGACCCACAAAAAGTTCAAAGGCGACCGCATGATGCCCTGGGGCAAGGGCACGGTCGTCGCCGGAGCGAAGGGATTTGTTTTCCTGTGCGGCAACACGGCAACCACTGACGACTACGCTCCCTTCCAGAAGGAAGGCGGCGCTGTCGGCGATGCGGCGGCGCAGTGGCGCAGCATCCTCACCAACATCAAGTCGGATCTGGAGGAGCTCGGCAGCTCGCTCGAGCACCTGATCAGGCTCACCATGTTCGTGAAGGGGCCGTTTCCGAACGGCGGCGTGCTCAGCTCTCCCAATTTCTGTCAGGACGTGATGGACGAATTCTTCGCCCAGCATTGCCCCAAGCATTGCAGCACCAACAATCCGCCGCCCTCGGAGATCATCGGCGTGGCGGCGCTCGCGCATCCCGAGCTGGTCATCGAGATCGTGGCGGTCGCGGCACTGCCCGATTAGCGCCCTTGTTCAACCGACGCGTTGACTCCGGAGCAATTTCCATCTGGGTCCCGGCTCTCGCTTCGCTCGGCCGGGACACGAGGCAAAACCTCTTGTCCCGGCCAAAGCAAGCGCAGCGAGCGAAGAGCCGGCACCCAGTCGTTTCAACTTCGTTGGAAAACGCCCCAGTCCTTATTTTGGCGACCAGCGATAAGCCTTGGCGCAGGCACCGCCCATCAGCATGGCCCGCTCCGTCTCGCTCAGGCGGTCTGTCTTCACGAAAGGCTCGACCGCCTGCTCGTAGTTGACGACGGCGAACGCGCGCGTCCAGTCGGTGCCCCACAGACAGCGATCGAAGCCCCAGGCGTCGAAGACGCGGGCGAGCGGATCCCAGATGTCCGGGAACGGATACGGCTGCTTGGACAGCGTGCAGGCGCCGCTGACCTTGATCACCACGTTCGGACGCTTGGCGAGCTCCAGCACCTTCGGGAGGTCGGCCCACGGCTGCGGCGGCGCGGGCGGCTTACGCGGCTGCAGGATGCCGAGATGGTCGAGGATAAAGCGTGTCTCGGGATGGCGATCGATCAGCGTCGTGCCCGCATCCAGGTTCCCCCAGCACAGGAAGTTGACGGGAAAGTCGTGGCGAACGGCCGCACGCGCGATCCGATCGAGGCCCGGGTCGGTCGGGTCGCGGTCGCGGTCCGGATCTTTCGTCATGATGATGCGGATGCCGACCGCGCCCGGCGTCTTCCTCCAGTCGGCGACGACATCATCTACCGCAGGATCGTCCGGGTCGACCGGCTTGACGATGCCGAACTTGCCGGGATGGGCGCGTTGCACTTCGACCGCGTAGCTCGCGTCATAGAGATACATGGAAAAAGCGGAGATGAAGATCGCGCCGTCGACGCCGACCTTGTCCATCGCCGCGACCATCTCGTCACCGGTGACGTGCGGGGGCCAGTTCGGCACGGTGTGCCACGGTCGCTTCGGCGTGTTGGCCTCATAGACATGAACCTGGGAGTCGATGATGGTCATCCGGGACGCTCCTCTGTACCGAAGCGAGCTTGGTTGTGGCAGCGGGTTCTTGTCCAGACGGCGCAGACGCTTTGATTGCGCATGTCCGTTTCGGAAAACCGGTGCCCACTTTTTCGGGACATGCGCTAGACTCGGACCTTCGGCTTTGGTTTTGGTTTGACGCCGTTGAGCCCGGTCCAGTGCGAGAGGAAATCGGCGAGCCAGGTGCGGATCGCCGGATCGTAGACCGGCCGATACTCGAAATGCGCCGCGCGCGGCTGCGCGCCCGGCATCGCCATGCGCTCGTGGCCCCGCGTGGTCCAGCGGCACATCATCGCGTGGGTCACCTCGGCGTGGAACTGGATGCCGAATGCGGCCGGGCCGTAGCGGAACGCCTGTATCTTGAAGATGTCGCCCTCGGCGAGCAGGTCGGCGCCGCTCGGCAGGTCGAAACCCTCGCGGTGCCATTGATAGACGTAGGGCGGCCACTGCTCGCACACCGTCTGCGCCGTCGTCGTGACGTGCAGCGGATAGTAGCCGACCTCGGCCTTGCCTTCGGGATGGAAGCAGACCTTTGCGCCGAGGTGCTGCGCCAGCATCTGCGCGCCGAGGCAGATCCCGAGGAACGGCTTGTTCTCCTTCAGCGGCACGGCGAGCCAGTCGATCTCCTGGCGGATGAAGTCATCCTTGTCATTGGCGCTCATCGGGCCGCCGAAGATCACGGCGCCGGCATGGTCGCGCAGCGTCTGCGGCAGCGGATCGCCGAAACGGGGACGGCGGATGTCGAGCGGAAAGCCGCGCTGCTGCAGGATTTGCCCGACGCGACCAGGGTTGGAGTGCTCCTGGTGGAGCACGAGCAGGACCGGCTTGGTCGTGGACAAGGTCGGCAAGGCCTCGCTGCGTCTCGAAGCAACATCATGCTCCGCGAGTGATAATTCGTACTGCCGATTCATCGATTTTCAAGGCAATCCAGCGCGGAGCTTCCATGATGTGATCGCGGGCCTGGAAGCTTATTGCCGTTATTTCCCGAACCGGCCGGCCTGGATCAGCTCGATGGCCCGCAGCAGGAGATCGCGCGGCACCAGGCGCGGGACGACATTGGTGATGAACTTGTTGGCGAGGCCCGGGACGACCCGGCGGCGGCCTCGCATCAGGCCGTCATAGCCCTGCCGCGCGACCGCCTCGGCCGACATGCCGAGCACAGTCGGATGGTAGCCGCGCGGGATACCGGCGCGGGCCTGGAACTCGGTCGGCACCGGACCGGGGCACAGCACGGTGACGCGCACGCCGCGCCGCTTGAGCTCGCGATACAAGGCCTCGCTGAACGACAGCACGAAGGCCTTGCTGGCGTAGTAGACGGCCATGCGCGGGCCGGGCAGGAAGGCCGCGACCGACGCCACGTTGAGGATGCCGCCCTTGTGGCGCGCCAGGCTGTCGACGAAGGCAAGCGACAGATCGACCAGCGTGCGAATGTTGAGGTCGACCATCGCGAGCTGCTCGCTGCGATCGAGCAGCGCCGCCGCGCCGAGGAGACCGAAGCCCGCATCGTTGACCACGTATTGCGGCTCGAACCCGCGCGCGGCGAGCCCGGTCGCTATCGCCGCCGCGGCGCCGGGCGCGGTGAGGTCGCGCGCCAGCACGGTCGGGCGTGGGCGGCCACCCGCGGCGATCTCGTCGGCCAGCGCGGTGAGCACCTGCTCGCGCCGGGCGATCAGCACGAGCTCGTGGCCGTGCGCGGCGAAGATGCGGGCAAATGCCGCGCCGATGCCGGCCGACGCGCCGGTAATGACGGTGACCGGACGGCCGCTCATTCGCGCTCGCCGGCGACGCGGCGGCGGATCTCGATGCGCTCGCGCTGCGGTACGTTGATGAGATCGGCGACCCGCCAGAGGATGTTGTCCTCGAACTCGCTGATGCGGCCGTCGACGCACGCCATCTGCCACATCATCTCGATCAGGCGCCGGCGCCCGTCGTCGTCGAGGGTGCGGTTGATCAGGCTGGTGAAGTGGTAGAGATCGATGGCGTCGCGGTCGGCGGCGACCGCCACGAGGTCGGTGCGTGCGGGATCGTTGGGCGCCGGCGTGGTCGGCGGTCGAAACGGCGACGGTGCGAACGGCCCGCCGGTGGACGCGAAGAGCTGGGGCGGAGGGCTGCCGTCGAGCATCGGCAGCACCTCCTCGCCGTGCTCGCTGCCGCCCGTGGTGCCCACGGCGGCGCCGAACGGTCCGCCGGGACCGGCGCCCGAGATCGCCGCGGTGAAGTCGGTGCGGAGCCACGGGTAGTAGGGGTCGGGTGTCGCGTCGGTCAGGGCTTCGCCGTCCCAGCGCAGTCGCGTGCCGTACGTGCCGAAGAACCAGCAGTCGTCCCACGCGAAGCAGGCGCCCGAGGTGATGGCCCCCTTCGAGGAGACGGTCGAGCTGCTCCGCTCGCTCGGCCATGACGTCAGGGAGGCGGCGCCGAACTACTCGCGCACCCCGTACGACTTCTTCCCGATCTACTTCCGCGGGGTACGCGACGAGGCCCTCACCCTCGAGCATCCGGACCGCCTCTCGAACCAGAGCAAGGGCTTCGTCCGGCTCGGGCGCCTCTACAGCGACCGCAGAATGCTCAAGGTGAAGGACCGGATGCCCGCCGTCTCGGCGAAGGTGATGAAGCTCTTCGACGAGTACGACGTCCTGGTCACCCCGGCCACCGCCCAGCCCGCGTTCCCGGTCGGGAAGCTGCTCGGCAAGGGCGCCGTCCGCACGATGAACGCGATGAGCAACATCTTCCCCTACTCCTACATCTGGAACTACACGGGGCAGCCGGCCGCGACGATCCCGGTCGGTTTCACCGACGCGGGGATGCCCCGCTCGGTGATGCTGATCGCGCGCCCGAACCGGGAGGACGTGCTGGTCTCCCTCGGTGCGCAGCTCGAGGCGGAGCGGCCCTGGGCCGACCGCCTGCCCGACGTCTGATCAGGTCGCGGCGCCGACCCGGGCGGGCGTGCCGACCTGGACCTCCTGGGTCTCGGCTGCCATCTCGATCGCTCCGTCGGAGCCGCCGAGCTCCGCCCAGCGCTCCTGCGCCGTCTCGTGGAAGCGGTCGAGGAAGTCGTCGGAGTGGAGCGGGTCGTGATGGAAGAGCATCAGGCGGCGCGCCTCGACCCGGCGCGCGAAGGTGAGCGCGTCGGTCAGCTTCGAGTGGCCCCAGCCGACGTGATCGGGGTACTCCTGGTCGGTGTACTGGCAGTCGTGGATCAGGAGGTCGGAGTCGCGGGCGAGGTCGAAGCCCGAGATCCACTCGGCCTCGAGGGTGTCGAGCGCCGCTCCCAGCCCCGGCTCGTGATCCGAGATGTAGGTGAGGGTCCCGTCGGCATCCGCGATCCGGTAGCCGAGGGTCGGCCCGCGATGGGTGACCGCCTCGGCGCGGATC
>Ga0081540_1000375_pt1 | contig 44773 bp, 40 predicted proteins | sample TabmetS2T1R1_FD_71024 | JGI IMG/M metagenome (GOLD analysis project Ga0081540, IMG submission 71024) | Tabebuia heterophylla rhizosphere microbial communities from the University of Puerto Rico - S2T1R1 | ecosystem: Host-associated > Plants > Roots > Rhizosphere ...
GAGTTCGGCATGGCAAATATATATAGCAAGTTTCTACTGAAAGATTTTTGGGAGTTCTTCGAGCGGCGAGGATTTATAATTGGACCGCTGATGCCGCGTAGAGTCGTTTTCAAAGGGTATGATCCGCGCGATGAAAATTTCCAAGGTTGTCCGAACTATGTGGCAGTTCAGAAGTCTAACTCCGCTATGATAAAGGCGATTGGATAAGGCCACCCCAACGGCGAAACTACAATTTCCAGCAGCCAATGATGTAGCGGTCCCCGCCGCGGGAAACGATGAGGCGGAAGCCATCCTGTTTGACTTGGTGGATCCAGTCGGAATGTGAAGGGACTTTTGTCCCGCGCGTTGGGATGCAGGGAAGAAATTCGGTTTTGCGCATGTCAGTTGGGATCGGAGTCGAACTGGTCGGCGGATTTGCGGGCTTTCTGCAAGTGTTGCTCCAATTCGTCTTGGTGAGGGCACTTACTCCTCCGCAGGCATGCAAATCTCCGTTCCATGTCCGGATTGCGGAATGTAGACGATGGCGATGCTCAGGGTTCTTGAGAAGAGCGATCGCGTCGTCTGTGTCTCTCGCATCGAAGTTGCAAGTGCCCAATGACCACCCATGCCTTGCTGCCCCTGTTGTTGGGACCGTTTGTGCCACTTGCATTTCCCTGGAACATTGCCGCCAAATTAAAATCTGGACTTTTTCCCGAACTACAGCTGACCGGCCCGCTATCGGTAGTGCTAGTCAAGCCTTTCCGTTGGATTAGTCTTCATCTCGGCAGCAATACAGCCTGTCAGGGATTGGCTGCGACGGGCGCGGCCATCTCCTGCGCTGGGGCCGTTTGCTTGCGACGTCGCACTGGTTGAGTTCGGTTAGCTGCCTGCCATCAACAAAACACTTCCCGTCAAACAGGCGGCTGCAGCAATTAAGAGGACCAGTTCCGTCTCTGTCACCCAACGCATGGTGCGCCTCGCATTTTGTGCGTGTCAGCCTCGCGCTGATCTTTCAACTTCTGAATCTGCATCTTCGCCTTGATCGTTAAGGAACCGGATGGACGGAGCCTCAACCGGGACTCTTCCGGCGAGGGGTCAAGAAGAGTCATGCGTGGCGGATCCCCCATGGGCTTCGACGAAGATTTTTTTCTCGCTCCGCCTCGATCGTGTGAACTTTTCCGATCTGGAACATTGGCCTTGCCTCTCATTCATCGTGGATTGCCACTTTTTCCCGGATTGCTCAGTCATTGCGGCGGCGTGAGGCGGACCTCAAGCGTGGCTGCGCGTCATATTTGCAAGCACTGACGTTTTTCAAGCATGTCCCTGTTCGTCATCTGTTCGACGCAGCTGCGAGGCGGAATGCACCGGCGGGCTCTCGCTAAGGAAAGCCAACGCCAATCCACGCGCAACTCCCTACGCACCTGCCGATATTTGATACTGGAGCTGGTAACAACTACCGGCTATTTCGGTGTGATGCCTGCCAATCGTTGACTTGGTTTGAGGAAAAGTAAGGCGGAAGACGGAACGCCTCGAGAGAAAGAGCCCGGCTCGCGCAGTGGCTCTAAAGCTCGCGAGCCGGGCCGTCCCCACTATCCACCACCACTACAAGCCGGCCTCTGGAGGCGTCACCGGCTCATCATTGGGCGCTGCAATCCAGGATGAGGCGTCACCGGCTCATCATTGGGCGCTGCAATCCAGGTTTTTTCCGGTCGGTGAATTGCGTGCGTTGGAACTAGTCTGAACCGCCCCGGGTTTGCCGGAGGCTCCAACTCCTGAGAGGATGGAGCCATGACAAGCAAGATGACGAACAAGTTTTCGGCTGAGGTCCGGGACCGCGCGGTTCGGATGGTTCTGGATCACGCCGGCGAGCACCCTTCGCGCTGGGCGGCGGTGACATCGATTGCGGCGAAGATCGGCTGCACACCGCAGACGCTTCATGACTGGGTCAAGAAGGCCGAGATCGACAGCGGGCAGCGGACCGGCGTTCCGACTGAGATGGCCGAGAAGCTGAAGGCCCTGGAACGGGAGAACCGTGAGCTTCGGCAGGCCAACGAGATCCTGCGCAAGGCGAGCGCTTATTTTGCGATGGCGGAGCTCGACCGCCGGTCCAAGCCATGATCGCCTTCATCGATGATCATCGTGGGGCGCATGGGGTCGAGCCGATCTGCAAGGTCCTGCCGATCGCCCCCTCGACCTACCACGCCCATGTGGCCAAGCGGCGCGATCCGGCCAAGCGGTCGGCGCGCGCCAGGCAGGATGCCGCTCTGAAGGTCGAGGTTCGTCGCGTCTTCGATCAGAACTTCTCCGTCTACGGTGTGCGCAAGGTCTGGCGCCAGCTCAAACGCGAAGGCTTCGATGTTGCCCGTTGCACGGTATCGCGATTAATGCGGGACATGGGTTTGCAAGGGGTCATCCGTGGCAAATCCGTCAAGACCACGATCAGCGACAAGGCGGCGCCATGCCCGCTGGATCACGTCAACCGCCAGTTCAAGGCGCCACGGCCGAACGTCCTTTGGCTCTCCGACTTCACCTATGTCGCGACCTGGACCGGCTTCGTCTACATCGCCTTCGTCATCGATGCCTATGCCCGCAGGATCGTCGGCTGGCGGGCCTCGCGCACGGCGCATGCAGGCTTCGTGCTCGATGCGCTGGAGCAGGCACTACATGATCGACGGCCGGTCCATCGTGGCGGGCTCGTGCACCACAGCGACAGGGGCAGCCAATACGTATCCATTAAGTACACCGAGCGCCTGGCTGAGGCCGGCGTCGAGCCTTCTGTCGGCAGTGTCGGAGATTCCTATGACAACGCTCTCGCCGAAACCATCAACGGTCTCTACAAGGCTGAGGTGATCCATCGGCGCGGGCCATGGCGCAGCTTCGAGGCCGTCGAGTTCGCCACTCTCGAATGGGTCGACTGGTTCAACAACCGACGGCTCCTGGAGCCCATCGGAAACATCCCGCCGGCCGAAGCCGAGCAACGCTACTACGCCATGCTGGAACAATCGGCCATGGCGGCATAACTTAAACCAAATGGCCTCCGGCAAACCCGGGACGGTTCAGAGCGCTTCTCCCGACCCGGTTAGACAGGGGTATGTGCAAAGCCTCGCGCGTCCGGGCGCCAATTTCACCGGGATGAGCTTGCAGAGCCTGGAGCTCACTGGCAAGCGCCTGCAAATACTTAAGGAGCTCGTCCCGAGCGCAGAGAGCGGGGCTGTTTTTTGGGATTCGTCGAGGAGCGAACTTTGGCCGACGGCTTAAACCTTCGGTCAGCAACAGGGCTGGAAGCTGATATCGGTCGAAATCCGTAGTCCCTCAGAAATTCCCACGGCATTCAAGGTTGCGGGCGATACCGGTGCTCGCGCCCCCCTCGTCCCCGCTTCTGGGCTCCTGTTCAGCCTGCCGACCAAATCACTGAACTCGCTGCGCATAGCCGCCTTCCAACCATCTATGAACTTAAGCCATTCGTCGATGCTGGGGGGCTCGTCTCATACGGTGCCGATATTGAGGATATCTGGAGACGAGCCGCAACCTACGTCGATAAGATATTGAAAGGCACCAACCCGGCCGAATTGCCCATTGAGCAGCCGACCAAGTTCGAGCTTGCGGTCAATGCTCGCGCTGCTAGAGCGCTCGATCTTCCAGTCCCACCATCGATCCTGATACGCGCTGATCACATCATCGAACAATGATCCCCCTCCGCAGAGGTTCCGCTGTGTGCAGATCGAGTTAACCGACAAGTGTGGCTCTCGAACCATCCGTTTTCCGCAATGCGGACATCGCGGCACTCGATACATAGAAATTTCCTGCCGCCGGGGTCAGCGCAAGAAAACGCACAAGATGCTGCGGCCCAGCATTCCACCACTTGCGCCACTTGGGACATTTGCAAAACCTTCCCGACCATTCAGGATAGGTCTGCTGTCGCCCTCGAAAGTCGGCTTGACGTTTTGCCGCTTTGAGTGGGATCCCGGCCCTCCTCATTACGTTTCTCAAGCCACTCTATCGCCCGCGCCGGATAGCCATTATCGCCCCGGTCCTTCACGCGACGGGATCCACGTCAAGGACGAAGTCTCTGGAGACGAGACGTGGGGAATTAGTCGAGATCGTGCTCTATCTTCTCAGCGAGCTTGCGTCGTCACCGCCGCCTCACTGGCAGTGCCAGGTTGATCGCTTGCCATTCAGGGACTCGGCGCGGGGTCACAGCAGAAGGGCCCCAGCTTGAAATCTGAGGCCGTCCGGGAGGAGCAGTGGATGCCGAGACCGAGCAACGGCGGCGGTGCGACCAGCACTGATTAGGTCAGCCGAACAGACCTATGAGCAGTCTATGGCCCCGTTGATCCAGATCAACAGGGCAAAAAGCGAGCGGCGCCTCATCCTCGGTCTGCGGAAACGGCGCGTTTGCGCCTTTGGACCGCTTATCGCACGGGAGGCATAAATGAAGAATGCGCTCACGAATGCACGTCACGCTCGGCTGGCCCTGAAGGACCTGCGCGACAGTCAGGCTCCACGGCCGATCGAGCAACTTGCGGATTCATGAAGTATCTTGCTTTAGGCCCCACGCAGCGCGATTGGATTCGTTTTGGCTGGTGGCAGGTGCCCACCCTACGACTCTCAGTGACTCTCTAAAACCCGCAGAAGGGCATTGCGGATGTGAACCAGGTCATAACACTGCCGCCCTTGAAGAGCGAAGTAATTGCTCTGATCAAACCTGAAACCCGCATCCCGAGGCATGTGATATGAAGGGAAAGGGCCATACCCAAGGAAAGGGCTTCTATTACGTGATGGCCGTACCAATGGCCATGCTGCTCTTTGTGGCGTCGAAAACCGTCAACGACTACGCGAATGCTCCGATCGGGGACGCTCGGTTCCAAGGCATAAACGCGAGACAAGCGACATATCTCGCCGAACCTTCTGAATCCTTCTGTTTGATGGAGGGTGTTTGGCATAACTGGGAGAAAGACGAAACGATTACGCTTGGCTGTCTTGATGTGAAGGGAAATATTCGCGAGGGCAGTTACAGCTCTGCGACGGGACCACGAGCGATCTCGAATTTCTCGATAAGCGGCACCTATGACATCGGTTCTGATGGCTCGATGCGAATTATAATCAAAAATCGCCAGGGGAAAGGCGTCGAATTCAACGTTCCGATCTATGTCGATGACACAGAATATCCCACGCAGCTGATCATTGACGATAAGAAGAGGGAGAAAAGTCTCTACATTTGGAAGAGAAAAGAATAGCTCAGGTAGCCATTCTTTCGCCTTGTCAGTTGCGTTATGCGACGTAATTGCCCTAGCCAAGGGCGCCTAGTAGATTGCATTTCCGACCTTATTTTATCGGACCGAAAAGAAAATTCCATGCCGCCGAGGTCCGCCAATATTCCTCATGCGATCGAACGCAGCGCTCTCCAACGACTATTGACCGGGCAAGCTCTATCTTCCGTCCAGCTTCATCCGGCGGGGAAGGACACCCTCACGGGATTGCTAAAAAAGGGCTGGATCGTGAGCGAGACAAATGCACACGGATTGCGATACCGGATAACCGCTTCCGGCGAGGAAGCGTTTAAAGCAAAAATTCCGACCTCAAAAGGAGGACGGAAGTAGCCTCAAGCGGGTGCACGAAGCCGTGTTCGAGAAAATAGGCTTACCACAGTCGAATCGTCCGCTGCGCAACGGAAATGGACAACGCATCAAACATGATCTTACCTTGTTCGAGTTCCTTGTCGGCAAGAGTTGCGGCCCCGGGCCGATGACGAACGATCATTGCGGTAGTTGACCAGTTCAGCCTCGCGGCTTTGCATGCGACAACTAGTCCATCCAGCTCGGCGGTATGGAGCAATGGCACGATGACCTCGATCGACGCTCCTGAAAGCAACGATACCGCCGCCACGACATCCACATAGTCGCGTTTGACTGCGAAACCGTTGACGCTACGGTCATTTAGTCCGCCCTTTCGACTGAGTTCGACCATTTTCGTTTTGGCTGCCGAATAGTCCGCGTGCGTCGGCACTGGAAGCCCGGCACGTTGGATTGTCGTAGCCAATGCCGTCCGAACCTTGTCTTGAACTGAGGAAGGAACGGCCTGAAGAACGCGCGTTCGATCGTCGATGACTTTTGCGGCCAGTTCACGTCGCAGTGCCGGCGGGATATCGGATCGATGCACTATCTGTTCTGCGAGCGCCTTGTCCTGCCTGGCCTTCGCAACAAGCGCGACACAACCATCTTCTGAGAACTTCACCCCTAAATTCTGGGCGAGCCGGCGAAGGACTGACAACTCTCCACGTGCCACGAGTTCATCGCTCACTGATGCACTAACGGCTTGTCGACCCGCGATTTCGAGCAGATGCGCTTCACTGCGCAGGTTGGCGATTTCGACAAGATTCTCGTCCGTTAGATGACGGGATCGTCGCAGTACGGGACCTGCTACTAATATGTCACCGTGAAGCGCAAGTCGTCGCATTGTATCCGGCGGAGCCGCACTTATTCCCGACAGTTTATCACTGAGGGAAGCCAAGGTTTGCGCGTTGACCCGCTCGACCAACTGCAGGAAAACGGCGTCGAAGAGCGCGATCTGGACATCGTTGAAGCGATAGGCGTCCGTCAGAAATAGGATCGTGATCTGCCCTAGCATTTCGGACCAACGCTCCGGCGACCGCCGCTCGCTAGTCCTCCCTTCCAACTCGGCGATCAAAGCTGCAGATTCGCTCGCGGCCATTGCCGATCTCGTTCGTTACATTCTGCGATCAAATATACATGTCAATCAATCAACGAAGCCGTCATCGCAACGCTTCCGCTCGGTGACGGCTTCTGATGCAGACTTACCCGCGGCCTGGGACCGTAGATAAACAGCTAAACCTTAAATCTTCTCAACCGCGGCTAACGCAGCCGAAGAGGGTTCGCGATCAGACCACTGCGGAAGAAGTGGGCCATTGACAACCCCATCGCATGAATTAGGTCGGCATTCCGGGCAGGAGCGGACAACGCCGGAAATTGGGTGGCCTTTATTGGATATCCCGCCATTATTCGGTTTCAGCATATCGACGATCAGGGCAAGTTGGGTCGATACGGAAAAACTAAAGTTACTCGATTACTCATTTTGAGCGGCCGGCGCGGTGACGCTTAGGGAAGGTTAGTCCAATAGTGAACTTAAGACACAGATTAGCAATCCGCCCGGTCAACCACTATCTTTCGGCCATTGAAAGCGGGACCGGGCCCAACTGGGATTGGTCTAAGATTGCGCAAGGAACTGAAATTGCACCCTTTGTGGAAACCGTGGACTGAGAAGGATACTCTGCAGCTGAGGAAGCTTCACGCCGCTGGCGCGAGCGTAACGCGTGCGGCAGTGGCCCTTAAGAGGCGCCCGGAAAAAGTGAGGGTGAAGGCTCGCGAGCTTGGCATTCCCTTCCAGACGAAGCGTGAGCTGAAGAAGCGTCACAAGGAAAAAGAAGTCGAGGCCAGAACCGCAGCGGGACTTTCCCCGATTCAAGACAATCCGAAACATCGTCGTCGATAGCACTTAAATCCTATGCCCCTTAGTCCGTACTCGCCGTGTATACCTAGCGTCAGATGCTCAGCCGCTCAGATATTCTTTCATCGAGCCGCACCAACTGTATCGGCCATTTTTGCGCCGCGAGCCCCCAACGGCTTGGGCTTTCCCGTGGTGCTATCGCGTGCGGTCTGGTGTTCCATCTCGGCATTGAGTTCTGCCCCAAGCAGTATCGCGATCGCCGATATCCAGAGCCATGTCATGAAGCCGATAATTGCCCCGAGCGAGCCGTAGGTTTCATTGAAGTTCCCAAAGTTGGCCGCGTAGAACGAAAACAGCGCAGACGCGGCAAGCCATAGAAATGTTCCGGCAGCACTGCCCCATGTGATCCATCTCCAGCGCGGAGCCTCGCGGCTGGGGCCGAAGCGATATAAGGTATAAAGGTCCCTGACGGCGCTAGCCGTTTAGAGACTCGCTGAGCGCCCTTCCATCTTCCATCGCTTGGCTAGTGGGTACCAGCCACCAGCCAAAACGAATCCACGGCCCGCGCTGAGTCACCTGCGGGCTATCGAACAGTCAGGGGAGCGCAAAGCCAAGGCCCTCAAAACCAATCTACATGGCGGCCGCGATGGCAATGATCGATGCTGCCATGATTGTTAGATCCACCGTGAGCCAGGTGGGAATGCGTCGTGAGCGCCTGTCCATCGTCTTGCGCCTTTGAACCCCGGTCGCATTGTGGACCGCGATGACGGCGATACCGGTGAAGCATGTCACAACCCTCAACACGAAGGCGTGACTCGCAATCTGTGCCGCTAAGTTCGTTTGCGTGCTTAGTAACGCACTATCAACACAAACCCGCCAGTCGCCAAAGTCACCAACGCAATAAAGAGGATTGTTTCCAATGTCGTAAGTGTCCAATGGCTACGCATGGCTTGCATCCTGTCAATCGGCGTGCAAAATTGACCCCCGATCGGCGTCCAATTTTGGCTCTGACGCAATGTTGGTGCAGCTCCACTCTATTCTGCGCCGATTAGCCTGGCTTGTAGCAGATCGATTTTGCCGCGGCCGTACATTTGCCGCCTGACGAGTTTGAGGCGGGTGATCTGCCCCTCCGTCTGTCCGTTGGACCAAGGTAAGGTGATCGCCGCCCGAACCGCCGCTTCGTCATTCGTAACGCCGCGGGCGAATGAGGCAACGAGACTGGCGCGAGCGCGCTCGATCCACGGTGACAGCTCGGCGGCGGCTCTCCGCCGGATCATCAAATGGAATTCGGCGATGATCTCGCGTGCCTCGACCAGGGTTGATACGCCAGCTTCGATCGCCGCGACAGTGACCGTCTCTGCCTTCGAGAGCATATCACGTCCAATCGTCATGAGACGAGCGATCGTTCTGGCCGACGGGATCCGGTGAAGGTTTTGTGCGTCGGCCCTTTCGGCCCGTCGCCTCCGTGTTGCCCATTCTGCGACAACACGAAGAGAGCCTCGGAAACCGCGCGCCTTTAGGCGCCGCCAAAGTTCAGCGCCGTTTCGGCAGTCGGCAGCCCACTGGTCGTCGAGCCACGGTAGGTACTGATCGAGCGAACTCTGCCGGGTCCGGAAGACATCGTGCCGTTCGCCACGGATCACCTGACGAACCAGCTTCCTGCTGTGGCCTGTCTGGCGCACGATCTGCTTGATTGGCGTTCCGCCTTTCGACAGGGCCAAGATCGTCGCATTGGTCTCTTCGCGGCGAAGATATCCTTCATACTGCAGGCGCTCGGCCGCGCTGAGCAGTTTGGGATTGATGGTTGTCGCCCCGATTGCGCTGCGGATCTGGCGCATCGATTTGCGAACGGCATCGAGGAAGGCCCGACTAGCGTTCTCCATCAAATGCCAACGATCAGCGACCTGTACCGCATGCGGGAGGGCCCTTGCTGCAGCTTCGCCATATCCCCCGCCGCGATCGCGAGCGACGATGGCGATCGTGGGATGAGCGGCGAGCCAGGCTTGGGCGGTCGCTGGCTCACGATCTGGCAGCAGGGTGACGATCCGTCGCCTTTCCAGGTTGCAGATGATGCTGGCGTATCGGTGATTGCGCCGCCAGGCCCAATCATCAATGCCGATAACCTTGAGCGGGTCAGCCGGGGGACGGTGACGGCGTCGGACCACGCGCAGGAGAGTATCCTTACTCACCGGCAGCATCAGCCGCCTTGCGAAGTCTGCTGCCGGTCGACCGCCAAGCGCCAAGCCGAGGTGATGAACGATAGAGTCCAGCCTCGCCGTGCGTCGCGCCGATGGTGCCAATACCCCCTCGGCGAAGCGCTCCGTGAAGATTTGGCGCCCGCACAGAACGGCGTCGCAGCGGAAGCGGCGGGCGATCACCAGGAGCTGGACGATCCGCCCCGAGAGCGGCAAATCGGTCACGCGTCTTCGATAGCGGCTATGGACACGCCGGGATACCGCTCCGCACGATGGACATAGACCAACGCTTCCGGACGCCCGGACCACAACAACGGCCTTATCACCCTCGTAGTACGCACTCTCTACAACAAACCCACGCGGCACCAGACTGGAGCGGTGGAGCGCTTGCTGCATGGCGCTGATTCTCCCCCAATCAAAGCGCCAGACATCCCCCCAAACTGCATCAAAAGTGAGTCAGAGCCAAAATTGCACGCCGAATAACATTGAAGAATTTGGCTTCAGCGCCGCTTACGACACTCTGCACCTCTATTCGGGGCTCGACGGTGACCAGTTGCTTCAACTGCTGGTGCCGGGCCTACGGAGCCCGAGCGAAAGGGTATCCTGAAAGCGCAGGGCGAGATCTACGAGCATTATTACCTTCAAGGCGTAAAGCCCTACGGCGGCGTCAGAGACGTGTTTCGCGCACTGACGGAGAGCGGCGGCGGTCGGATTGCGCTTGCCACGGACTGCAAAGGTCAAGCCTTCAAACATTATCTTTCAATTCTTGACGCGGATGCATTTATCGCCGCGACCGCTTGCGGTGACGACGTCCCCCACGGCAAGCCCTATCCGCGCCTCGTCGGCACGGCCCTGCGCAAGCTTGGCATCCCTGCGTCGCAGGCAGTGATGGTCGGCGACACGCCTTACGATGCGGAGGCGGGTCTCGAAGCGGGGACGATGGCGGCGGGGGTGCTTACGGGCGGCTTTACTGCGGCGGTCCTTACGCTGGCGGGATGCTTTGCGGTGGGAGAGGACTTGCGGTCTCTACTGTCAAGTCTCGAAGGCGGCGAGGCGGTGTCCAACGAGCAAGCTGCCATGGCCACGCTTCTGGGGGTCCCGTCGAAACGAAAGGCAAGCTGACCAACAACCCTTAAAGTACTGCCTCAACTAGCCCCAAGTTCTTTGCCTCCTGCGCCTCGAGATACCAGTTTGAGGGTGCTTTCTGAAGCACCTCGTCCAGCGCCACGTTCGAGCCACAGACGAGGTTTGCGAAGCCTTCGTTCTGAATGGCGATCGAACACTCGATTTCGTTCAGGGTCGCTTTGACCACTGAGATGCAGGTGGTCAGGGGACCGTCGATCACAAGGCTCTTGGACAATTTGCGTTCGTGGATCATGAGACGCGTCCCGCGCGCAAGATAACGGTTCGGTCGCGCGAAAAAGCCCATGAAGGTAGTGCCCGCCGAGTAGATCGCCGCCTTGCCCAGGAACACAAAGCGTCTTTCAGGCTCCATTTCGCTCGCGAAGCGAACATCTTCTCCCATCATTCTCGCGACTTCGGGGTCACCGCCGAGCGTCGAAAGCTCGATGACGACGAGATCCTGATTCGACGCCTTGTCGAACTGTCCTCTGAACTTCGTGTACATGTCGTAGTCAACCACGCCTGACAAAATGATGGCGGGCTTCTTGAATGCAGTCGCGGGCAGAGTTTCGAACTTCATTCTGTTCTCCATCGGTTACGCGGGGCTTGATGCAAATTCCGCACCGGTCGCTCTGGCTCAAAAGAGGAACTCACGGCCATTCGAAGCGGTTACCTTCGCGGGAGATGCATATGAGCGGAACCGAAGGCAAGAGCGGCGGCAATTCCTCCTCAAGGGGCTGGGATATAGCCGCGGCACTGGGGCTGCTGGCCGTAGCGTTCTTGGCTCAGCGTGTTGCTCCCGCGGTGAGCGCAAAATCTGATTTTCCCCGGAAAGAAAAACGGCATGCGTCGACAGCAAGCCTTGCGAGCGAACGCGGGGACCGCGGACTTGACGCGGCGTCGCCGTCGGAGATACCGGCGAAGGGATGGAAGGACATTTTCTGGCGCGTATACGGCAACGTAAGCGACCATCGCATTCTCGCGCTGGCGGCCGGCATGGCTTACTATAGCATTCTCGCGATTTTTCCCGCGTTGGCGGCCCTTGTCGCTGTCTACGGGCTCTTCTCGGACCCTGCCAGCATTGGGCGGCATCTTGACGAGGTAGCGGGCTTTATACCCGGCGGCGCGGTAGACGTGGCGCGCGAGCAACTGACGCGGGTGAAAGGTGACCGCACGCTTGGGCTAACTTTCGCCATCGGACTTGTAGTTTCACTATGGAGTGCGAATGCCGCTATGAAGTCGCTGTTTGACACGCTGAACATCGTCTACGGCGAAAAGGAAAAGCGCGGCTTCGTGAAACTCAACGCGATGTCGCTGGGTTTCACAATCGCCGGGATCGCCTTCATGCTGTCAGCGCTGGGCGCTGTCGTCGTCATTCCGGTGGCTCTGGGGTATCTCGGGTTGTCGAATGCTGCCGATCTCTTCATCCGAATCGCGCGCTGGCCCTTGATGTTCCTAGCGCTTGCCATGGGCCTTGCCGGCATATATCGCTTCGGCCCCAGCCGCGAGGCTCCGCGCTGGAGATGGATCACCTGGGGTAGTGCTGCCGGAACATTTCTATGGCTTGCCGCGTCTGCGCTGTTTTCGTTCTACGCGGCCAACTTCGGGAACTTCAATGAAACCTACGGCTCGCTCGGGGCTATTATCGGCTTCATGACATGGCTCTGGATATCGGCGATCGCGATACTGCTTGGGGCAGAACTCAACGCCGAGACGGAACACCAAACCTCACTCGATAGCACCACGGGAAAGCCCAAGCCGTTGGGGGCTCGCGGCGCAAAGATGGCCGATACAGTTGGTGCGGCTCGATGAAAGGGATATCCGAGCGGCTAAGCATCTGACACTCAAATGAGCTGAACGTCTACCGGGATACAGGGCGAGTACGGACTAAGGGGCGTAGGATTTAAGTGCTACCGACGACGATGTTTCGGATTGTCTTGAATAGGGGAAAGTCCCGCTGCGGTTCTGGCCTCGACTTCCCTTTCCTTGTGGCGCTTCTTCAACTCAAGCTTCGTCTGGAAGGGAATGCCAAGCTCGCGGGCCTTCACCCTCACTTTTTCCGGGCGCCTCTTAAGGGCCACTGCGGCACGCGTTACGCTCGCGCCAGCGGCGTGAAGCTTCCTCAGCTGCAGGGTATCCTTCTCAGTCCACGGTTTCCACAAAGGGTGCAATTTCAGTTCCTTGCGCAATCTTCGACCAATCCCAGTTGGGCACGATCCCGCTTTCAATGGCCGAAAGATAGTGGTTGATCGGGCGGATTGCTAATTTGTGTCTTAAGTTCACTATTGGACTAACCTTCCCTAAGCGTCACCGCGCCGGCCGCTCAAAATGAGTAATCGAGTAACTTTGGTTTTCCGTATCGAACCAACTTGCCCTGATTTGTGCCATCGCGCGCGGGTGGACAGGTTCGAGATTATGATTTGGCTGGCAATCGTCGTTTGCGGCGCGATGCTCGCACTCGCAGAACGGATCATCCTTCCGGATTGGTCCCGCTGGGATCGCAAATGCAACTCCCGCGCGCACAGGAGTACTACGATTAGGAAAACTACGCACGTCCGTCGTTGGTCTGTCACGCTCGGCTGCCATGCTGAGGTAGACGATCGTTCCCCCAAAACCCTCGTCTTTTTCCCACCACTTCAACCCCGTCGGCGTATCCCCCCGGCCGGGGTTTTTCTATTGCGACCGGCAACCTATCGACGGTTCCGCTATTTGAGGTATTGTGCTCGGCGGCGGCGACGGGATGCGTAATATGACCGGACAGTTACTTGAGAAAACAGGCGACAAGCTCATGCTGATTGCTGAGAAGGAAATGATCGCGTTCGAACGAAAAGAGCGTGAACTTCGCAAGCAGGAGCGGCTTGAACGGGCCAAAGAGAAGGTCCCCGAACTTCAAAGCTACGCTGGACGACCAAGATTCTCAAAAATATACGCCGCCGGGCTCGAAATGTGCCATCCCGGCGGCGCTTGTCTCAGCCCGGGACGCTGAAATTCCCAGTGGTCATCTGCCGTACAGGCTTCGTGCCAAATCGATATGACAACCCGGGGCCGCTCTATGAGAAAGCGTCCTTGGCCCGGCCGGCGACTTCGATGCCTTGACCTTGATCCAGTCGCGGGAAGGTTACGGGTACTATGGCGGCTATGCTTCCGCCTATTATGGGCCTCGGTGCAGGCGCGTGGTGCAGCCCGCCTATTACGGGCGCCCGTTCTATCGCAGATATGGTTATCCCTGGTGAGCGCAGGCGTGCATTGCAAGTGATACCTGCGCTTGTGCGGGTTGACGGTACGATCACCGACAAAGCGGATGGTGCCGACTGTTTTCGAGAGCGGCGTGCCGCGCTTACGCATACGAAGCTCTTGATCGACGGCATATTAAACTACTCGACTAACGGCCGCTCCGCCACATCGAGAATGGAGCCAACGCCTTGCCGAAGATCGCTTGCCAAAACATTCGCCGTAGATAGTGCAAACGCACAGAGCGAACGTCCCAACATGCCGTAAGCCTCGCCGAAGGCGAAATCAACAACGTCCGCTCGCGGCTCGCCGGTGTCGATCAGGCGCACCCAATGCTTTCCTTCCGCCACCTGCGGAAGCGTGAATGGCGCTGTGTCATGACGCGCATTATAAGTAATGAGGAGCGTCGCGTCGGAGCCGCGTCGCCTGATGCCACTTTCCTGGGCGCGTCCGTCAAGCAACATGCCAAAGCATCTCGCGTTGACATCGTGCCACTGCTCGGTCGTCATATCGGTACCGGCAGGGGTCAACCAACTGACATCAGTGATGTCGAGCTCTTCATTGCGTTGCCCTACGACAAAGCGACTTCGATAGAGAATGGGAAACGCTTTGCGCGTCGCAATGAGACGTCGGGTGAATTCACGCAATTCTCGGCCGGTTTGCGAAATACCAAGCCAATGGAGCCAGCCGATCTCGTTATCCTGCGCATAGGCATTGTTGTTACCGTTCTGCGTATGGCCGAACTCATCTCCGGCCAACAACATCGGCGTGCCATGGGAAAGCAACATGGTCGCGAAAAAATTGCGCTTTTGCCGCTCGCGTAAGTCGAGGATGGCCTCGTCGTCGGTCGGTCCCTCTGCGCCATGATTCCAAGAATGATTATTGGAATGGCCGTCGCGGTTGTCCTCGCCGTTCGCCTCGTTGTGCTTCTCGTTATAAGAGACCAGGTCATTGAGATTGAAGCCGTCATGAGCGGTGACGAAATTGATGCTCGCCCACGGCTTGCGGCCGCGCTTATTGAATAGATCGCCGGAGCCGGAGATGCGTTTGGCAAAGTCGGGCAAGACACCGGCGTCGCCTTTCCAAAAGCTCCGCACCGTATCGCGAAATTTGTCGTTCCATTCCGCCCAGCCAGGAGGGAATTGGCCTACCTGATAGCCGCCCGGGCCAATGTCCCATGGCTCCGCAATCAGCTTTACGCTCGACAACACCGGATCTTGCCGGCACGCATCGAGGAAGCCGCCGCCCTCATCGAAACCATAAGGCTCGCGCGCGAGGATCGTCGCGAGATCGAAGCGGAAACCGTCCACCCGCATTTCGGTTGCCCAATAGCGCAAGGAATCCGCCACCAGTTGCAGAACGCGAGGATGCGAAAGATTGACCGTATTGCCGGTCCCGGTGTCGTTGATGTAATAACGCCGCTTGTCCGGTAGCAAACGATAGTAGCTTGCATTGTCGATACCCTTGAAGGAGAGGGTGGGACCCAGCTCGTTGCCCTCCGCGGTATGATTGTAGACGACATCGAGAATGACCTCGAGGCCGTGGGCGTGAAATTGGTTGACCATGGTTTTGAATTCGGCCGGACTTTCGGTCCGCAGATAGGTTGAATGGGGCGCGAAGAACGCGATCGAATTGTAGCCCCAATAGTTGCGCAGGCCCTTATCGAGGAGATAGCTATCATCGATGAAGGCGTGCACCGGAAGAAACTCCGCACTGGTCACGCCAAGTGAGCGGAGGTAACTAGGCACGGCCGCATGCGCGAGGCCGGCAAAGGTGCCTCGATCCGCTTCTGGGATCAGCGGATGTCGTCGCGTGAAGCCCTTGACATGCATTTCATAGAAGATAGTCCGCTCCCACGATGTGTCGGGCCTACGAATGGGGCCCCAAGTGAAGGCTGGGTCCACCACCATGCATCTGAGCATGAAAGGCGCGCTGTCACGCTCATCGAACGATTTGTCCTTGTCGGCATCGCCGAGCTGGTAGCCGAAGAGGGCTGGATTCCATTTAAGCCGGCCCGTGACCTGGCGTGCGTAAGGATCGATAAGTAATTTGTTCGGATTGAAGCGGTGCCCCGCCTCCGGGTCATAAGGGCCATGCACCCGATAGCCGTAGATTGAGCCAGGACGCACGTTGGGAAGATAGCCGTGCCAAACCTCGTCGGTGAATTCGGGAAGGTCGTAGCGCTCGATTTCCTGCTCGCCCGCCTCATCGAAAAGGCACAGCTCGACCCTGGTCGCATGGGCCGAGAATAGCGCGAAATTGACGCCGAGCCCGTCCCAGGTCGCCCCAAGCGGAAAGGGCCTTCCTTCGCGAATGGCGGCCCGCTTCAAAAGAAGAGCTGCCCCCAGCAGAGATTGGTGTCGACTGCCGCTTTGTGATGTCATTGGGCCGCCCCGCACCCGTCGCCATCATCAATCTGGAAATAGAGGAGGTGCCGGTTCCGGTTTTTCGCCTTTGAGCTCGCGCTCCGCACGGTGCCAAAATTCCTCGGCACCGCCCTCCGGCCGGCCGCTATCTTCCCACAACTCGTAGGCTCGCTGGCGAATCCGTTCTTCCAGGTCAATTTCCATTCGCTGATACCCCTTACGTTGCCGCAACGCAAACAGCCAGCTCACCCTGAAAGTTCCATACAGCGCCGGCGATTTCTCGTATTAGCCGATCAGGAACCGTCTTTAGGCGTGACGCAACACGGCGCTGCGATCGCCGCGACTGTCGTGCATGACCGCGCTTGTCGCTCCTATGGCAACAGGGGTGCCGACCTATTTTCTTCTTGCCTCGCGCAAGTCAGTCACCGTGCACAGTCCAATACAACGAGCTGAGGCATCGTGGCCGCGGTACCCGCCGCACATTTGACTCCAACGCGCCACGCTGCTGTGCAAACCCTGTTCTCAAGCTGGTAATCGCCAACCCCGGTTAAGAAAACGCGTCCTTGGCCCGGTTCATCGCCGGCGACTTCGGGTTGTTGACCTTGATCCAATCTTGGGATGAGCAGAGATCAAGCCGCCTCGCCGGAACGGGTAACGCACCGCGGTCACAGCGAACCCCAGCCCGGGGGTGAGGCAGGCTGGGGCTCATCCAACGGCTCAATTTGGGTACCAACCGTTCAAGTCGGACGATTAGTTGAAGGTTTGAAACGTCAGCTTCAGCGCGCCATCCGCTTGGCGTTCGAAGACGTGCACAGCTAATCCGTTTAAGGACGCCGGCTTGCCGTCCTTGTCCTTACCCGTAGCGCTCCACTTGGCCGTGCCGACGACGATCTTATCATCTCCGCCAGTCTCAATGACTTCCAGCTTGTGTCCAGTCACGCCGTTCGCAAAGAGCGTGGCCCAGAACTTCTCTATCGCTGCTGGACCAGACACTACTTCATGCGATGGCGGCAGCAACTTAGCCATCGATACATAATCGGCCGCGAGTGCCTTAGCGTCTTGCTTGTTGAATGCAGTATCCCAAGCAGCGTAGGCTTTTTTGACATCATCCTTGGCATCAGCCGCGAGCGAGACCACTGGAGCGGCGGCTAACAGACAAAATGCTAACAGTGAAGCAGAAGTAACGCGCATGGGGACCTCTCCCTGAAGTTGGCGCATAAATTGCGCGATGCCGCGCGAGAGAAACGATACGAGCTCGCGCGCGTTGACCTACGGGTCGGTCCTACACCGGATTGGCCTGCACGGCCTCCGACTCTCATCCCCAAGATGCCCGAGGCGGGGTGCCGTGCTCTGTTTTACGCCTGCGACTTTCAGAATGCGATAGGAACCAAACCGCACAATGTAGGAACCCGAGTTGCCTAACAAGTGACACCAATCTTTCGCATGCGCGGAACGTTTGGACAGGCGTTGGGCTGTCAAGACTTCATTGAAGTGTGGTTAGTCCGACACCGTTTTGCCGCCAGCTCACTTCAGCATAGCCACGAGGTTCTCACAAGCGCGCGTTTGGCCGTCTTGGTTTCGAACGGTCCCAACTCGAAATACGGCTGAAGATCGAGGCAGACCATTAGCCAATACTCGCTGTCGTCGTTGATCGGGAAGCAGCTGACAATGGACCTGCCCTCATTCGTTCGTTGCCGGTGAGAGCGGCGACTGCTCGTGATTAGGTTTCTGGGGCTCAAGCTGCAAACCTTTCAGCCTTTTCGCCCTAGCTTTCACGATCTTTTTCTCGCGATTGGTCCACTTTGTAACGCAACAACGGAGCATCGGCAAATTTAACGTTGAGGCGGGCGGCGGTCTCATCGTCTTTGCCCCTTCCTCCTCTGGCAGTGGGATCGTTTGCCTGCCGCGTTGGCCGCTACCTCAATATGCATCCTCCTCGTGCCAAGCGAAGCTAACAGCTCGAGTCGGTTCTATCCAAAAGCTTGGCCCTATTCATTGCTGGCGCAGACGCCGCGGTGTTGCGACGAAGAGCCCACTTAAGGATGAGCCAAGACAAGCATTCTAAAAACGACAGTAAATCGTAAGTCGCCGCGCATCGCTTCGACGAACGAACGGTGTCTTATCGCCAGCGCAACACCGACGCCCCCCACGAATGTCCACGCACTATTGCTCGGAGCGTCTCTTGTGCGTTGGAAGTCGCGGTCTAGGTTAGTGGGGCCGTCGTGTCGCAGAACGAAGGCGGCGGCCCCAGCGACGGAAATTAATTGATCGCAGAGCAAGCTTTGCCACATAAATGCGAGTCGGCCCGTCTGCGCATTATCGACAGGAACATCACTGCGTCCGGGCAGTTTTGCTTGGATGCCGATCGAACCGCCAGAGATTCCGCCCGCAACGCCGGGCGTTCCGACCATACCGCCGCAGGAAAATCCTCCGGGCAATCCCAACCCGGAAGTGCCGCCGCCGGTGCATGAACCCGTCGAACCGCGGTCGCCCGACGAATTGCCCGGCCATCAACCAGAGGAATTTCCGCTGCGCGGGCCCAACGGGCCGCAGGCGTCCAATCCTGCGACCGACACGCGGGAATACACGCTATCCCTAACTAAATGCTCCGCTGCATCCGGTCGGTTCGGGCGCGGCTGGAGGACATGGGTGCCCGCTCTCGACGCCGGTCTGCTCGCTGCTGCGCAAGCCGTCGAGCACTACGAGATTTCCCGCTACGGCACGTTGCAGACCTGGGCGAACGAGCTCGGCTACGGCGAGGCGGTCAAGCTCCTCGATGCCACGCTGAAGGAGGAGGAGAAGAACACCGGCAGCGCTGGCTCAGCTCGTTGAAGCGGAAGTCAACAAGCACGCCGAAACCGCCCAAGCCGCTTGAAGCAAAAAAGCGCCTCCGCAATTTCTCGCGGAGGCGGTTTGCCATTGGGCGACAGCCGAAGGAAAAATTGATGGAACTTCTTGCACGATCGCAAGTTCGGGAGGACGTGCTTCCCTTGCAGCGTGCGATGCGTGCTCCGGAAGATGCGAGACGATCTCTGAAGCGCTTCGGCAGCTTGGGCTCGGTCGAGAAAGACGCTAAACGGCGCCCATCCAACCCTGAGAGGGAATTAACAAAATCCTCGATCAAATTCACCGGGCACTATGCATGCCAGGCGTCTGCCCACTATTGAGCACTCGCTGAGAGGAATAGGCTTAGCTTTATCGCGCGTCGGCTAACCCGCGTGCTTTCCTTCCCACATGGGCAGTTATCGGTATGTTGTCGCTTCGCCTGTATGCGGCATCGGGGAGGTCGCTGCGTTCACGCTGGAAGAGTTCGCGGGCCGCAACAAAAAGCCTTCAAGGGAACTAATCTATTCCCGAAACGTCAGATTACCAGAAATGTTCGAGAACAAACCAGAGAATCCGGCAGCAGCACAGCTGAGCGCGCCCTCTGCCCATATGACAAGGGGCTATGATATGCGGATGTCTCTCAAAGGTACGACTGCAGAAGAACTCATCACATTATTGAGCGCGGTGGCCGTCGCCCTTCTCGCCGTAATCATCATCGCCGCCCTTTATTTTGGAAGAGAAGTACTCGTGCCTATCTCGCTGGCGATACTTCTCAGCTTTGTGCTGGCACCGCTAGTTGGCATCCTGCAACGGGTGCGGATTCCCCGGGGATTCGCGGTGGTCGGCGTCGTGCTACTCGCCTTTGCCCTTATCTTTGCAATGGGCAGCCTTTTGGCGACCCAGCTTGCGCAACTTGCCGGCGACCTTCCCCGGTATCAGACGACGATTGCAGAAAAAATTCAGTCGTTCCGGCAAACGACACCCGGGCGAGGGACGCTCGAGCGCGCCTCCGGTATGTTGAAGGAGCTAAGCAATGAGCTGGACAAACCAAAAGAGCCCGCAGCCTCGCCTTCTTCCGTTCTCACCAGCCGGGGCTCAACGAATACGACACCCGTACCGGTCGAGGTAAGGCAGCCTGATCCCGGAGCTTTGCAAAGCCTGCAATCTCTGATTTCGCCCTTACTTCACCCGTTGGCCACAACGGGCATCATCATCATCTTCGTCATATTCATTCTGCTTCAGCGCGAAGACTTGCGAAACCGGCTAATTCGGCTGGCGGGCGCACGTGATCTGCAGCGCACAACGGCGGCGCTTGACGATGCGGCTCGCCGTCTAAGCCGGCTATTCCTTTTGCAACTGCTGATTAATGGTACATTTGGAGTCGCGATCGGAGTAGGCCTGTGGGTCATAGGTATACCCAGCGCGATACTGTGGGGCATACTGGCGGCTGTTCTTCGCTTTGTGCCGTACATCGGTGCCGTCATTGCTGCTGCGTTCCCACTTGCCCTTGCCGTCGCCGTCGACCCTGGCTGGTCGATGCTGGTCTGGACACTTGTGCTATTTCTCGTAGTCGAACCCATCGTCGGTCACGTCATCGAACCTTTGGCGTACGGCCATAGCACGGGTCTTTCGCCCGTCGCCGTCGTGGCCTCGGCGACGTTTTGGACGGCGCTGTGGGGGCCGATCGGGTTGGTTCTCGCGACGCCCCTTACCGTTTGTCTCGTGGTGCTGGGCCGGCACGTCGAACGACTGCAATTTCTCGACGTGATGTTTGGTGATCGGCCGGCTCTCTCGCCACCCGAAATTTTTTACCAGCGTATGCTCGTCGGTGATCCCACAGAGGCCTCGGACAAGGCCGAGGAGTTTCTGCGGAAGCGATCGCTCGCCGCATATTTTGACGAAGTTGCTTTGAAAGGCCTGCTGTTGGCGCAGGTAGATAAAAACCGCGGCGTTTTAAACGAAGAGCGACTGATCAACATTCGAAACACGGTGAGTGAGTTCGTTGAAAATCTTCCCGAAAGCGACGAAGGCTCTCCGAATAACGCCGAGGTCGTGTCTGATCCCGAGGTTTCATCAGCAGTTGAGAGCATCGTGGACGACAAAGAGGCCCGAGCTCTTCCCGTCCTACGATCGGAAGACCTGCCGTTGGAGTGGCAGGCAGAACGCCCAATATTGTGCATCGCTGGTAGAAGTTTGATCGACGAAGCCGCAGCTGTCATGCTCGCCCATCTCGCTGGCGCGCATGGCCTGAGTGCGCGGATAGAAGGTGTGGGCGTGCTTTCGAACACCAACATATTTCGGCTCGAAACCGCCGGCATCGCCGCTGTGTGTCTCGTTTATCTGGACGTAGGCGCGCCGGCCCATATGCGTTTTGCGACCAGGCGCCTGCGACGCAAGTTTCCCAAGGCGTTGATCATTCTGGTCTGCTGCGGGAGTGAACTGACCTCCGAGACGCTCGAAAGCCTGCGGGATAACGCGAAGGCCGACCTTGTTGCTGCAGACCTTACCGAAGCCACGCGCCATTGCATCAAAGCGGCGCAGCCAACTCGCCTCAGCGATCGTCTAGAGGTCGAGAATTCTTCCGTGATTACAGCTGCCTGATCCCACACGGCCGTTCGGCTCGGTCGCCCCGCTTCGGCGAAATGCCGGGCGGATCGCATAGCTTCGCATCCCCTTGGTCAACTGACGTCATGACACTTTTCGAGGACAGCGGCCTTGACGGCCTACGATTACCATCCATATAACATCCATACGGATGGTAGCAGGCTGGTAGATCATGGTTCTCAATGTGCATGAACTTCGACCGAAGGTCCCTGAGACCGAAAAAATCACGATCAACCTTGGTTATGTGGACCTCGGTCACGTGGATCTCATAGTGCAGGAGGGCTTCTACTCAAACCGTACCGATTTCATTCGGACGGCAATCCGCAACCAGCTCGAACGCCATGCAGACGTCGTCAAACAGTCGACGGCCCGAAAAAGCCTGGACCTTGGCCTGCGCAACTACGGTCGCGAAGACCTTGAAGCGGTGCTTCGAGCCGGTGAGATGCTGCACATCAACGTTCTTGGCCTTGCCAGTATCGCCCACGACGTCACACCGGAGCTTGCCCGCGCCACCATTGCTTCCGTCTCGGTGCTCGGAGCTTTACATGCCAGCCCGGCGGTCAAGGCCGCGATCGCAGACAGGATGCGGTGAAGCCGATGCAGAAACAGGATATCATTCGTGAAGCCACGCGTCTCACGCAGGCGGGTCAACTCGTCGAGGCCACCGCGCTACTTCAGCGCATGCTTCGCGGCGACAACGCGCCAGGCGCTGGATCTCGCATCACGGATCGCATTGCTCTTGGCGAGCTTTCAGTTATCGAGGCGAAGGCCAAAACGGTTGAGGACATTACGCAACCGGCGCCAGCCAAATCGGCGCGGCCGCGCAAGCTTCGTGGATCGCTTAATCGCATAGGGGATGGTGCCGGATTTGGGTTCAGAGGTGCGGTCAAGCGCGCCCCGCCGTCCACACAGGACATCGTGCCGGAGGGCGCGAGGTTCATCGAAGATAATTACAGCAATCCGGCCGGAAGCCGTTCTTACAAGCTCTTCATTCCGACCGGATATCATGGGCAACCGCTTCCATTGGTCATCATGCTACATGGCTGCACCCAATCGCCGGATGACTTCGCGGCCGGCACGAGGATGAACTTTATGGCCGAAGAGCAGGCTTGCTTCGTGGCCTATCCCGCTCAGCGCAGCGACGCAAACCAGGCAAAATGCTGGAACTGGTTTCGCTCAAGCGACCAGCGGCGGGGTGACGGCGAGCCATCACTTATCGCCGGCATCACCCGCAAAGTCATGCGCGACTATTCGGTTGATCCGACCCGTGTCTACGTTGCGGGATTGTCGGCCGGAGGCGCCGCCGCCGCCGTCATGGGAGCAACGTACACCGATTTGTACGCGGCAATCGGTGTGCATTCCGGCCTTGCCTGTGGGGCCGCCGTTGACCTTCCCTCCGCCTTTGTCGCCATGCGCCAAGGCGCCGATTCTGATCACGAGGTAATTTCCGGCGACGGGCAGCCTGTTCCGACCATTGTTTTTCATGGCGATCGCGACACGACCGTGCATCCGAAAAACGGTGATCAAATTCTTGAGCGGGCCATGAAGGCCGTCAGTCCACATAAGAGGGTGAACCGCGGGCAGATACCTGGAGGTCATTCCTACACCCGCACTGTGTACGGCGACGCGAATGGGCGCGGGATCGTGGAGCACTGGAATATCCACGGAGCCGGACACGCTTGGTCGGGCGGAAGCCCTGTCGGCTCTTACACTGATCCGCAAGGCCCCGACGCAACGAGGGAAATGTTGCGCTTCTTCCTCGAGCATTCGATCTCCCGGAAGCGAGTCTAGGATTACATCCTTCATTAGCATTGGTACAAATCAGCCATCCCTCAAGTGTCAGCTGTTGGTGCCAAAACACAAATTAAGACGGTGGATCGGTTGTGTCGTTGGGGTCCGGCCATGCCTTTTCGCATGGCCCATGCATTGCGCCTCTTCGTCGCCTCCTTCTATGGGTTCGCAGCGCGGTCACGTTCATGCTGCCGGGCTTCAATAAGCGTTTCTGTCATGCCTGCCGGTACAACAAAGGTGTTGATGGAAAAACCGCCGCAGCAATTGATGGTCTGACCGGTGATGAACGAAGCGGCGGGCGATGCTAGGAAGATCGCAAGGTCGGCCATCTCGCTGGCCAGGCCGAGACGCCCCATTGGGGTTGCCCTTTCGAATGTAGCAAGGATTTCAGGACGCACCATTTTTCTGAACAGAGGCGAATCAATCGTGCCCGGGATGAGGACGTTCACCCTTATATTGTCCACCGCCCATTCCAGCGCCAGTTGGCGGCTCATGGTGATAAGAGCGCCTTTGGTTGTGCTGTAGGCCGACTTGCGGGCGTAGCCGACAACGCCAGCCAACGATCCGACGAAGACGATTGCTGGCGCGGGGCTGTTGCGGAAATGGGGTAAGCAGGCTCGGGCGAGCAGTAACGGCCCGTGGACATTGGTCTGGAAAGCTTTGTCCCAGTCGCGCATATCCACATCCTCGAGCATACAATTGGCGCTCCAAGTCGCTGAGTTGATCAGGACGTCGAGTCGGCCATAGGTATCCAGTGTTTTCTTCACCGCAGCATCGATGTCCGCTGGTCTGGACACGTCCAACCCAATGGCAAGGGCCTTACCCCCGCTTTGGTGGATTTCCGACGCAACGCGCTCGGCGTTCTCCAGATTAAGATCGGCCACGATCACCAGCCCGTCATTGGCTGCGAAGGTTCGAGCGCATGCTGCACCCATGCCGCTGCCGCTGCCGACGATCAGTGCGGCAAGTCCCTCAATCTGTGATCGCTTCATCCAGTCCCGCGGCCGCTGGTCCGTCTCGGAAGCAGTGTTTGCTATCGGTTCGGTCATATCTCATGGCCCTTTCATGAATGTTCGCCTAACGAAGACTTGATTCTGCCGGGTGTCACTTCCGATACTGCTCGTCGCTGACGTGTTCCAGCCAATCCACGTTTTTCCCGCCGGCGGATTCCTGGACAGCCATATGAGTCATTGCCGTCGTGGGCGTCGCCCCGTGCCAATGCTTCAGGCCCGGTGGAAACCATACGACGTCGCCGGGGCGAACTTCCTCGATCGATCCGCCTTCCGGTTGAACCCAACCAATTCCGGCCGTGATGATAAGGGTCTGACCGAGGGGATGCGTATGCCATGCCGTGCGCGCGCCTGGTTCGAAAGTCACGCTCCCGGCGTTGAGGCGCATTGGATCGCCAACCTGGAAAACCGGCTCGACGCGAACTGCGCCGCTGAAATAATCCGGCGACCCTTTCGTCGATGGACGCGAGCCATTGCGATCGATTTTCATGGTCGTATTTCTTTCCATTGTCTGTGTCTGCTGCGAAAAGGCATGGCCGGACCCCAACGACACAACCGATCCACCGAAACAACCAAGCGCAATCCTGCGCGTTATCCTCATGCGAGCCGGGTTCCGATCCATTTTTCCTCGCGGTCTGCGTCGTCGAAGCCGAAGGCCGACTGTCGCGCTCTTACATCGCTCGGCTACCGAGCATGATTGGCTCCGCCGGGATCAACTTGAGCGATTTTACCATGGGCTCGACGGTTGCCTTGTATTTCAGGAAATGGGGCGCCTTGAGGTGCATCAAGTAAGCTTCGCGGTCCCGATAGATCTCGAACACGGTCACCCGGGTGGGGTGTTCCTTGCTGACCACGGAATAGAGGACGAGGACGCCGGGCTCCAGTCGAATGGCGGCTTCGATCTGTTCCGCAACGGCCGCCTTGTAATTTTCAAGCTGCGCCGGATCGACGACGATCTCGGCAATCTGGATGTGTTGCTCTGATTTGTCCTGGCTCAAGGCAGGCGCTCCCGTCAGCACAGCGATCAAGGCTGCGCAAAAAATCAAAGCTCGATTGCCGGTCAATTTCAACGCCCCCGCTTTTCAAACACGTCCTTGGCTATGGGCATCGCAGAGAACACGTTTGGCCAGCCCGCATAGAACGCCAGGTGCGTCAGGGTCTCGGCAATTTCCGCCTGCGTGAGGCCATTATTCAGCCCGATCGTGACGTGACCGGTAAGCTGCGCGACCTGTCCGGAGGCGACAAGCGAACTGATTGTGACCAGGCTTCGGTCGCGCGGCGCCAGCGCCGGCCGCAGCCAAAGGTCGCGAAAGAGAACGTCCGTCGTGTACTGCGTCACCCCCGGGAACACCGTGCCATAGAGGTCGCCGACCCGTTTCGCGCGGTCCGCTTCGGCAGCTTCGTTGAGATCGAGCAGTTTGGGGACCGCAGGCGAAACCTGATCTGCTGCGATTTTTCGTTCGCCGAACACTTCCCCGGCGATCGGGACGGCTTGTATCGCTTGTCCCCAGCCGGCGTAGAATGCCAGGTGCGTTATGATTTCCGAGATCTCGGATGGTTTGACGCCGTTATCGAGAGCGAAATTGAGATATCCGGACAACTCGGCGATTTGACCGCGAGTGATCAACACGGCGACAGTCACAATACTCCGATCCCGCACGCTGAGGCCGGGCCGCTTCCACAAGTCGCTCTTCAGAATCTTCTGCTCGTAATGTTCCAGCGCAGGCGCGACTGCGCGAATGTCGACTGGGTTCACAGCGTTTGCTCCTTTGGAATGGGCTTGTTCTCCGGCGGCGAGGCCAGCGGCGATCAGGTAGGACGTGACTGCGATGGCTGCGAACAGTTTCATTGCGAGCATCCTTCCAGTGTTGAGGGGTTGGCCAACAGCCACGATGCAACAAGCGCGGCACACATCACGGTTACGCCGCTGACGAGGAACACGCTGCTGAGCCTGGCGCCGGTCGCAATCAATCCGAGCGCAGGACTTGCAACACCCTGGGCCAGATCGAGAAAGGCGGTATAGGCTCCCATCGCGAGGCCGCGGCTCCGCACCGGGACGCGGCGGACGGCTTCAACGCCGAATCCGGGATAGACCAGAGAGAATCCGAAGCCGGTCAGCGCGGCACCTGCCAAGGCCATTTCCGGTAGAACGGCCAGCCAAATCAGCGCCTGGCCGAGGGCTTCGATCACGACAAAGATCAAGGCGACCTTGGCGCCCCCGATGGCGTCAGCCATGTGGCTGAACAAGATCCGCGCCAGAATGAAGGCGGCTGCGTAGGCCGAATAGGCCAGCCATCCGTTGTCCCATCCCCGACTCGCAAACAGCAGCGCAACGAACGTCGTTACCGAGCCAAAGCCCACGCTGCCCAGCGCCGAGCCGAGGCCCGGCAACCAGACGGCGCCGATCACGCTGGCGACCGAGGAGGGGCCGTGCTGATCAGCAGCGACCGCAGGAACGCGCGCCACGAGCAGCAGCGCTAACAGCGGCACCGACGCAGTAGCGATTGCAATAGCTGCGAAGCCGTAGGTGGCGTAGAGGGCAGAGCCGGCCGGCGCACCGAGAGCGAAGGCCGCAAACATGGCTGACCCGACCCAGGCGATGACTTTACCGGTGCTCTGCGCATCGGCGAGTGCCAATCCCCAGCTGACGGCAGCCGTAATGACGAAGCTTTCCGCCCCGCCTAGCAGGCCTCTTCCCGCCACGAGAATTGCAACCGAGATATTCGGCGACGCGCTGAACTCAAGCGACATAAGATAGAGCAGGCCCGCGGCAGCCGCCGCGACCAGGCCTACGATCACGCCGCGCTTTGTGCCACGGCTGTCGGAGAAGTGGCCCGCCAACGGTCGCGAAATCAGCGAAGCCGCGAACTGACTGCCCGCGACCAGGCCGACCATGAACGTTCCGAGTCCCAGTCCGTCATGCACATGAAGCGATAGCACCGGCATAGCGACGCCAATGACGAGAAAAGCGGCGAAGACCACGCCCATGATGGGCAGCAGCGCCGCGGCCGTATGGGGAGCCGCTTGCGGTGCGATTGCGCGTGAATTGTCAGTTTGATCCATCGGTCCTTGCCTTCCGGCCGGCCATCCCCGGCGGCTGGTTCGAACCTAAAACGTTTTCTCTCATGCGATTAGATGATAAGTTCTGATTGGAGTGATTAGACAGGCTTATAAATGAGACGCGACGACGCCGGCGACCTACTCGCCTTTCTCGCGGTGGCGAGAGAGCGCAGTTTTACGCGAGCCGCAGCACGGCTCGGCATGACGCAATCGGCGCTCAGCCAGATCGTCCGGAATCTCGAAGAGCGGGTCGGCGTGCGCCTCTTGAACCGAACCACGCGTAGCGTCACGCCAACCCAGGCCGGGGAACGGCTGTTCTTGAGCATTGGACCCAAATTCAATGAAATGGACGCAGAGCTTGCCGTGCTCAGTGAGCTGCGGGAGAAGCCTGCCGGAACAATCCGGCTCACCGCGGGAGAGTATGCTGCCAGCGAGATCATCTTTCCCGCGCTGGCTGGGCTGCTGCCCAAATATCCCGACATCAACGTCGAAGTGATTGTCGATTACGGCCTCACCAACATCGTCGCGCAGCAGGTCGACGCCGGCATTCGTCCGGGCGAACTGGTTGCCAAGGACATGATCGCGGTGCGGGTCAGTCCTGATCTGCGCATGGCCGTCGTGGGCTCGCCGGCGTACTTCACCGGGCGCAAACGCCCGAAAACACCGCAGGACCTGACGAGCCACAATTGCCTCAACCTGCGCCTGCCGACCCACGGCGGCAGCCTTTACGCATGGGAGTTCGAGAAGAATGGGCGTGAACTGAACGTTCGCGTCGAGGGGCAGCTGGTATTCAACAGCGCCGGACTTTTGCTGGAGGGAGCGCTAAAAGGATTGGGGCTGGCTTATCTCACGGAAGGACACGTTCAGCCGTTCATCTCGCAGGGGCGCCTGGTGCGGGTGCTCGCAGATTGGTGTCCGCCATTTTCGGGATACCATCTCTACTACCCTAGCCGGCGCCAACCGTCGCCAGCGTTCTCGCTCTTGGTCGACGCTCTGCGATTTCGCGGGAAATAACCAAGTTGAGTTCGACGCGATCTATACTGCTGAGGATATCGGATCCTACAAGCCTTCGCACCGAAACTTCGACTATATGTTCGAAAAGCTGGGAGCGATTGGCGTGAACAAGGATAAGATCCTATACACAGCCGAGAGCACGTCCACAATCAAACAAGCAGGCAAACGATCACAGCTTGAAGTCATTTTGGATCTACCGTCGTGAAGGCGCATCAGGATCAGCTACGGGTAAAATAGCCTGCCGCCAGTTTGACGGCCACACTGCGGACGTGTCGGCCGCGTTCGCAGAGCGACGGTCGATAGATTTTGGAGTCGTATTGGGCGACGTGACGATTCGATACCAAGAGTGAGCACGTACACACCAAGAAGCAGCAGGGCGTACGGCGTGCTTCTATGCCGCCAATGTAGGAAGTCGCGCTGAGATATCGAGATGCTGAATGTGGGTTAAGTCGACTCGGATGGATGACCGGTCGGCTTAGAGCCAGCCATTGGGCGCTACGCTATGCGGACATTAAGCCTGCGAAGGCTGCCACTCGATTGACAACATTGGAATCAAGGCGCACCAGAGAGACCCGAGTTCGCTGCTGATAAGCATCATCTCACGGGGAAAAGGCGGCCATGTTCGAGTTTAGCCACTTGCGCTGTTTCGTTGCCGTCGCTGAAGAGCTCCATTTTGGGCGCGCAGCCGATCGGCTCAACATGACGCAGCCGCCGCTCTCAAGGCAAATACAACAGCTTGAGGCCCATCTGGGGGTGTCACTAATTAACCGATCAAACCGAACGGTGGCACTCACCGCCGCTGGCCGGGTGTTTCTCTCCGACGCCAAAGAAATTCTTCGGCTAGTTGAAGAGGCTAGGCTCTCTGCTGGCCGGGTGGCAAGCGGGGAAGGTGGCGTTCTGACAGTTGGCTTCATTCCGGCATGTGCATACGAGCTCCTTCCACGGCTAGTGTCGCTAATCGGCCGCCAACTGCCGAATGTTGAACTAGTTTTAAAGGAAATGGTCACCGCGGATCAGATCGAGGCGCTCACGACTCGCCGCATCGACCTCGGGATTCTGCGTGCACCCGTTGATAGGCAGTTGATGCGAACATTGGTCATCGCACGCGATCGGATGGTGTTGGCAGTAGCCAGCGATCATCCGTTTGCGGAACGAGAAGAGGTAGTGCCATCACAGCTGAACAACGAACCTTTCGTAATGTACGCTCCAGTGGAGAGTCGTTATCATCACGACCTTCTGGTCGGATTCTTTCGCAATTCGAATATTCAGCCGCGTTTTGTCCAATTTGCCCGGGAGGCTCACACGATTCTGGCGCTAGTGGGCGCCGGTATTGGTTCGGCGTTAGTGCCTCAACATGCGGTTCGCTTGCGTCCACAAAACGTAACCGTGCTCGACTTAAAACAAGCTAAGCCGGTCTACAGCGAATTGACACTTGCTTGGCTAAGCAAGCGAGATCACGCGACAGTCGATTCTTTCTGTCGCATTGCGGGCCAGGAGATCGCTCCAAATTCTTAAGCAGACGATGCAAATTTTGTATCGTGCGATCGTTAGGACGCCGCTGCCGCCCGCGCTGGCTTTAGCCAATCGCAATCCTGACCATCCACCAGGATAGTATTCGAGATAGTAGGTCTATTGCCCGTGCCATCATCCTCTCGACTTTCCAGCCACTCCGTCGTTTAGGCCAATGAATGCTATGTGTTCGTAGGCCTTAGCGAAAATGTGAATAGTTGATGTACTTGACGATTAGATGCAGTAACCGCCAGTTGAGTCCGGCGAACCGCAGACCATCGCGGATGTTTCGATGCTCAAAAAGCATTACGCTATGCGAGAAATGGATTAGATACGCATCATACCCTCCGAGTAACTTTCAAAAAAAATAAGTTGGAGGGAAACATGTTTGGACGACGGAGATGCCAAAAATTGGCTCGCGGATTTTCTGCGAACCCTGCGTCGTCGGATCGACCGCCCTCATTTCTACTCTACACTCGTTGATCTTAAGTCCATTTTCGCCGGTTTGCGATGCAACAAATGCATTGCAGGCGAAGGTAAGGGCTGCCGGTACATTCCTACGGAGCACAACGATGGCTAATGAGCCGCACGGCCTAGATCGTGGTCTGACCAACTACGGCGATTTTGACTTCGCGCGCTTCCTGCGCCGATCGTTTGCGCGATCGATGGGGATTTCCACCGGGCTTTTGAACAAACCGATCGTGGGTATCGCCATGACCCCGTCGGGGTTCAACAATTGTCATCGCTATATGCCGGATCTCGTTGAGGCTGTGTCGCGAGGGGTACTTGCGAGCGGTGCTCTGCCCCGGCCGTTCCCAACGGTGTCGCTCGGCGAAGTATTCTTGAATCCTACGTCCATGATGTACCGCAACCTCATGGCAATGGACACGGAAGAGATGATCGGCGCGCAACCGATGGATGCCGTCGTGCTCATCGGAGGGTGCGATAAAACCGTACCGGCGCAATTAATGGGGGCAGCCTCAGCCGGCATGCCTGCTATCCAACTTGTTACAGGTCCCATGTCGACCGGCCGTCACAAAGGCCAGCGGCTAGGTGCATGTACCGATTGCCGTGGCTTCTGGGCAAAGTACCGAGCGGGGTCAGTGGACGCTGAGGAAATCGCGACGGTCGAAGGACGGCTATCAGTTACGGCCGGCACGTGCGCCGTTATGGGAACCGCGTCTACCATGGCCTGCATTGCAGAGGCGCTCGGCATGTCCCTTCCAGGAACGGCCGCAATCCCTGCTGTCCATTCCGACCGCCTTGTTGCCGCGGAACATACTGGTATGGCGGCGGTTCGTCTCATCCAGTCGAAGATCACACCGCGGCAAATCATCACCGAGAAATCCGTTGAGAATGCGATCCGCGTTCTCATGGCGCTCAGCGGATCGACGAATGCGATCGTTCACCTAACGGCGATCGCCGGCAGGCTTGGGATCAGTATCCCTTACAAAAGATTCAATCAGATATCGGATGAGACACCGGTGCTTGTCGATCTGAAGCCCGTCGGTGAAGGATACATGGAAGATTTCCACGCGGCCGGCGGGATGGGCGCGCTCTTGCGCGAGCTGCGGCCGCTCTTGCATCTCGACACGATTGACGTGGAAGGGAGAACCCTACGAGAGCGCTTAGACGAACCGGTCGGCTGGGTTGATCGCAAAGTCATCCGATCATCTGACAATCCTGTGTCGCCTTTAGGGGGCCTAGTCGCATTGAACGGAAGTCTTGCACCTGACGGGGCTATCTTCAAGCGCGCGGCAGCAACACCGTCGTTGTTTGAATCGGAAGGTCGCGCCGTTGTCTTCACTGGCCTTGAGGATCTGTCAGAACGCATTGACGATCCAAATCTGGATGTGAAGGAGGGAGACATTCTCGTCCTTCAGAATGCAGGTCCATATGCCGCGGGGATGCCGGAGGCAGGATACCTGCCAATCCCAAAGAAGCTTGCGCAGGCGGGCCTAAAGGACATGGTGCGAATCTCTGATGCTCGCATGTCAGGTACGGCTTTCGGCTCGATCGTCTTGCACGTTGCGCCAGAAGCCGCTGTCGGCGGGCCGCTTGCCGCCGTACGAAACGGTGATCGCATACGGCTATCCATCAAGGAAAAGCGAATTGATCTGCTCGTCGAGCCCGGCGAGATCGCGCAAAGACTCAAGACGTTCAAGCCGCCGCCGGCTCCTGAGCGAGGCTACAAGTCGTTGTATCGCCGGACAGTAACTCAGGCGCCTCAAGGCTGCGATTTCGACTTTTTGGTGGGCAATTCGGCTTCTGCCTAGGCACGCTTGCTCGAAATGGCGCGAGGTCAACAATACAGAAGAATACGCTAAGGGAGGATGAGATGGCCGAGGTGAGGAAGGACGAGATCATCAAGAAGGTATTCTATCGATTGATGCCAGTTCTATTCGTCTCATACATTTTGGCCTACATCGATCGGATTAACGTCGGCTTCGCTGCCATCAAGATGAATGCAGACCTTGGCATATCTGCTTACATCTATGGAATTGGGGCAGGTGTTTTCTTCCTCGGCTATTTCATCTGCGAGGTCCCCAGCAATCTTATGTTGGAGAAGGCAGGAGCGCGGAGATGGATCGCGCGAATTATGATCACATGGGGGATCCTGTCGGCTGCGATGATGTTCGTACAGGGGCCAACGAGTTTTATTGTGGTCAGGTTCTTTCTGGGTGTTGCTGAAGCGGGTTTCTTTCCCGGCGTAATCCTTTACCTCACCTATTGGTTTCCCCAGGAATACAGAGGACGAATTATTGCGGCCTTCATGGTTGCTATTCCTGTATCGCTTGCCATTGGCGCCCCCCTATCGACCGCAATTTTGCAGATGGATGGGATAGCTGGCTTGAAGGGATGGCAATGGCTGTTCTTGATGGAAGGCGTTCCAACCGTCCTTTTCGGGTTTGTGTTTCTCGCAGTTATTCCTGATCGTCCTAAGGACGCAAAATGGCTGACTGAGGAGGAAAAGGCCTGGCTTCAGGGTGTCCTTGATAGTGAACACAAAGCAATCGCAGCTGCGCACGGTACAAGCGTGCTCAAGGCTTTCGCTGACCCGCGCCTGATCGCATTAACGTTCATATACTTCTCAAATACGACAACAAACTTTGGTCTCTCTTTCTTTCTGCCGCAAATTATCAAGGGTATGGGCGCGTCGGACATGCAGACGGGCTTTCTAACCTCGGTCCCGTACGTCATCGGAACATTCGGCATTCTCATTTTCGGCTACATCTCAGATAAGTACCAAGAGCGGCGATGGACCTTAATCGGCGCGCTAACGCTCAACGGTGCCGGGTTGATTTTGGCAGGCACGCTCACGGGGTCGCTAATATCGATTGGTGCGATGGCGATTGCTGCTATCGGAATTTTCGGGACAAAGGCGCCGTTCTGGCCGCTTCCGTCGATGTTTTTGACGGGCAGCGCTGCAGCGGGCGGCATTGCTCTGATCAACTCTATCGGAAACCTAGGCGGCTTTGTTGGGCCGTACATGGTCGGATGGATTAGAGATACCACAAACAGTTATGAATCTGGCCTGTATTTTCTCGGCGGGCTTGCGCTCACTGGCGCAATGGTAACGTTCATCGTCGTTAATGCACGCTTCGCCGAATCTCGCCGTGGTGCCGTACGCCCGAGCACTGCGTAAGGCGTTCCGATCGCACGCGCTCATTAGGAAGTAGAGAAGCGACAATAGGGAGGCGGGGTCGAAAAATGAGGCTGACCCTGCCTGTGTTCAGAATCTAGCGCACTGGGGTTCGTCAATGGGTCAGTGCGCCGCGGAATAATCCGCGGACGGAATTCGGGTACTCGCGATGACCGGTCGCCAAAAAAAGTAGCGGACCAACATCCCGAGACTAGACTTTAAAGCGGCTTGTAGACCGCACAGCGCGTGAAACCACCGTTCTCATGATGCGTCGGAAGCGGCGATGGTCGGCCACGTGTAACAATTTAGACTTTCTCGTAAAACCAAATGTAAGGGGCGAAGATGGCGAAGGGATCTGATCTACTGGTGGCAGCGCTTGAGAATGAAGGCGTTGATCGCATCTTCGGCGTTCCCGGAGAAGAAAATCTAGACGTCGTGGAGAGCCTACGGCAATCGTCGATTGAGCTGATCATAACGAGGCATGAGCAAGCTGCGGCTTTTATGGCAGCAACGTACGGCCGCTTAACGGGTCGTCCCGGCGTCTGTATTTCAACGCTGGGTCCCGGCGCTCTCAATTTTACGACGGGTGCCGCCTACGCTCTGCTCGGTGCAATGCCGATGGTGATACTCACCGGGCAAAAAGGGATTATGAAGAGTAGGCAGGCTGGCTTTCAGATTGTGGATGTCGTGAGCGCCTTCAAGCCGCTTACCAAGATGTCACGACAAATCGTGAGTACCAGCACAATTCCGACCTTGGTCCGAGATGCATTTCGAATCGCTGCCGAGGAGCGCCCTGGTCCCGTCCTGCTTGAACTTCCCGAGGACGTTGCAGGCGAGAAAGGCGAGGATGTCGCCATCGTTTCGCAACATCCTATCGAGATCCCGGTTGCGCATCGCGCGTCCCTCGATCGTGCCGCTGAGATGATCCTAACGGCAAAACGGCCGCTCATTATGCTGGGCGCTGCGGCGTCTCGGCCGCGCAGCACGGCAGGAATCGGGGGCTTCGTGCGACGAACGAAGATCCCATTCTTTACCACCCAGATGGGGAAGGGCACTGTGCCCGGTGGTAGCAATCTGTATATGGGCACCGCTGCCCTCAGTGAGCGCGACTACGTTCATGATGCCATTGATCGGGCCGATCTCATCATTGCGGTCGGCCACGATACTATTGAAAAGCCTCCCTTCATCATGGGCCCGAACGGTCCCCAAGTCATACACGTCAGCTACACGCCTGCGACCGTCGAGCAGGTTTACTTCCCGCAATGTGAAGTCGTTGGAGACGTTGGCCCAAGCCTTGAACTATTAGCCGACCGCATCGAAGGGCGACTGCACAATGCTGCTGCGTTGCTTGAACTTCGAGAGGGTATTCTGGCGCGCATCACTGATCGGAACAAGGAAGACCGTTGGCCGGTGACGCCGCAACGCCTTGTCCACGATGTGCGTCAGGTCATTCCCGAGGACGGTATCATCGCCCTCGATAACGGCATGTACAAAATTTGGTTCGCCCGAAACTATCGTACCTACGTCGCCAACACGGTGCTGCTGGACAACGCGCTGGCAACAATGGGCGCGGGTTTGCCGTCAGCAATGATGGCCGCAATGCTCTATCCCGACCGGCGGGTCATGGCTGTCTGCGGCGATGGCGGCTTCATGATGAACAGTCAGGAGATCGAGACCGCCGTCAGGCTGAAGCTCAATCTGGTCGTCTTGATCCTCAATGATGGGGCGTATGGCATGATCCGCTGGAAGCAGGCGGTCGACTCCTTCCCGGATTTCGGTCTCACTTTTGGCAATCCCGACTTCGTCCGGTATGCGGAATCCTACGGCGCTAAGGGATCGCGCGTAACGTCGGTCGATAAGTTACTTCCCACGTTGGAAGCAGCTTTTAAGGGCGGTGGGGTGCATCTCGTCGACGTCCCTATCGATTACTCTGAAAACACGCGGGTATTGGTCGATGAGCTACGCAATCGAAAAGTCAGCATCAAAGCGAGCTGAGAAGCGTAAGATGTTGCAGGTTGTTCAGGCATTCGACCGCGCACCCTTTGCCGAGGTGCCGACTGACGACGCGGCTGCGATGGAAGCAAAAATTAAGACCGCCGTGGCGGTCTTCAAGCAGCGCGATCAATGGCTGCCTCCTCATCAGCGTGCAGGTGTGCTGAGACGTGCGGTTGTGTTGCTCAACGAGCGTCGGCAGCACTTCGCGGAACAGATTGCAAGGGAAGGCGGCAAGCCGCTCCAGGATGCTGTCGTCGAGGTCTCGCGCGCCATTGATGGACTGCAGTGTGCGGCCGACGAACTAAGAAACTTTGTCGGTCGTGAAATTCCGATGGGGCTGACGCCTGCGTCCGTTCAACGGTGGGCGTTCTCGACACGTGAACCGATCGGAGTTGTATTTGCGATTTCTGCGTTTAATCATCCACTTAATCTGATCGTTCATCAGGTGGCGCCTGCGATCGCCTCCGGTTGTCCCGTAATCATCAAGCCCGCGACGTCAACTCCGTTGAGTTGTCGTGACCTTGTTGCTCTCGTCCATGAAGCGGGTCTCCCAGCGGGGTGGTGTCAGACATTTCTTCCCGAAGACGTGGCGCTCGCTGAGCAATTAGCCTGCGATTCACGTGTCAATTTTTTAAGCTTCATCGGTTCCGCGATGGTGGGCTGGCGACTACACAGCAAACTGGCGCATGGCACACGTTCGGCGCTGGAGCACGGCGGAGCAGCCCCTGCAATTATTGATCGGAGCGCAGATCTTGATCGAGTGATAGAGCCGTTGGTAAAAGGCGGATACTATCATGCTGGACAAGTGTGTGTGTCGACGCAACGCATCTTCGTTCACCACAAGATATTTGAGCAGTTCACGGAGCGTCTTGTGGCGCAAGTTGCTCTCCTGCGCACCGGCGATCCTCTACGCAAGGAGACGGAGGTTGGCCCACTTATTAATCCGCGCGAAGTCGATCGCGTTGTTGATTGGATAGCTGAAGCAGCAGCCAGCGGTGCGCGAGTTATTACTGGCGGCGAACGCCTTTCAGACACCACGCTCGAACCTACCATTCTCGTGAATCCTGCTGAAAATAGTAGGGTTTCGCAGCAGGAAATCTTTGGCCCCGTGGTTTGCGTTTATCGGTATGCGCGCCTCGATGATGCAATCGCGCAAGCAAATTCATTGTCGATGCCATTTCAGGCCTGCATTTTCGCCAATGACATCGATGTGGCCCTTCGGGCCTGCGAGCGCCTCGACGCGTCCGCGGTGATGATTAACGACCCTACGACCTTTCGGACTGACTGGATGCCGTTTGCCGGTCGGCGAGATGCTGGCTACGGCACAGGTGGCATTCCTTACACGATGCGGGACATGACACAGGAAAAGATGGTGGTACTGCACAGGCGATCGCCTAGCGCGATCAGAACATGATGCCGGCAGAGTACCAGTGAGAGGAACAGAAATGGTCGAAAAGTTTACCTTCCAGGCGCCAGCTAACATCATGTTCGAATCGGGCGCGTCGCACAAGATCGCCGAACTGGTGGGGCACTATGGCGCACGTCGGGTTATGTTGGTGACTGACAAGGGGGTACGAACTGCGGGCCTGACGAAGGCTGCGGAAGAGTCCCTTTCTGCGGCAGGCGTCGCAGTTACCGTGTTTGACGCGGTTGTCGCTGATCCTCCCTCCCATATTGTAGAGGCCGCGGTCGAGTCTTGCCGAGCCAGCGAGATCGATGTCGTGCTGTCAATCGGAGGGGGTAGCGCGCTCGATACGGCCAAGCTCGTTGCCTATCTAGCCAAAACCCCTGGTCGACTTGATGAGATTTATGGCGTTGGCCTGGCTAAGGGCGAACGGTTGCCGCTTCTATTAATGCCAACCACCGCCGGAACCGGTTCGGAGGTGACGCCGATCGCCATCGTCACCACACCAACGACCGAAAAGAAGGGAGTTGTCTCCCCGGCACTTATCCCCGACTGGGCGATACTTGATCCGGAGCTGACACTTGGATTGCCACCATCCGTTACAGCGGCAACTGGTATCGACGCTATGGTGCATGCGATCGAAGCCTATACAAGCAAACACAGGAAAAACCCGATGTCCGACCAGCTAGCGCGCCAAGCGCTGGGTCTTCTCTCGGCCAACGTGCGACGGGTCTGTGAGAACGGCCGCGACCTCGAAGCTCGATCGCACATGCTACTCGGCTCGATGTTGGCAGGTATAGCTTTTGCAAACGCGCCGGTCGCAGCTGTGCATGCATTAGCCTATCCGATTGGCGCGATCTTCCATGTCCCACATGGGTTATCGAACGCCCTCGTACTGACGCAGGTGCTTCGTTTCAACCTTCCAGAGGCAGAGGCGCTCTACGCCGAGCTTGCACCAATTGTTGACGCGCGCACTGCAGATCTTTCTGTGCCGCAGAAGGCGCGGTTGTTCATTGACTCAATCGCCGCAATCTGCCGCGACTGCAAGGTGCCGCCATCGTTGGCCGATGTCGGCATTGGTGCAGGCGACCTGCAGAAGCTTGCTGAGGACGCGATGAAGCAAACGCGTCTTCTCATCAACAATCCGCGCGAAGTCCGATACGAAGATGCGCTTGCGATCTACACGGAGGCCTTTGGGAACCGTGGCTCGGAGCCACAACGCGCCCAAGCGCGCATTAGTACGCCACGATCATAGGCCAGCCATGACTGAGAAGCCCAAAACGGATAAGCCCGCCGAAACCATGCCCGACTGGTCGAATCTTTGGCGTTCGATGGCGGATACATCGGCGCAGATGGCGGGCGCTTGGTCAGATTCGATCGCCCGTTTCATGCTGACTCGCTTCTCTGAGAAGGCGGGTGAGGTCAACGATCTCTCAGCGGCGATCGCACGGATGGCGCAAGGGCCGCAGCTGGCGGACCTTTGGGACTTCGATCGCAAGCTAGCCCTCGCATTCGCGGCATGGATCGATATGCGAACGCGGCTCGCGAGCTTCAACGCTATTGCTTCAGCGCCGTGGAGCGAGGCGTCCAGCCGGTTTGCTGACGCGATGTCCAAGATGAAGACGGAAGGTTCCGAGCCTCTTGATTGGCGTGCAGTCTTCGCCAAATGGGCTGAAATCAGTAACGAAGAGCTTATCAAAAACCAACGCACCGACGTATTTCTCAAGGCGCAGAAGGAACTCCTGCATGCTGCCTTGGAATACCGCGGCCGACAAAATGAAGTCTCCGACGCGGTTTCCATGCTGTTCGATATTCCGACCCGTCGCGATCTGGATGAGATCACGCGACAGTTGACAGAGCTGAGACGGGAGGTACGGGCCATGCGTCGGGAGAAAGGCCAAGCAGATCATGGTTGAGCGGGAAGATCACGTCACACGCTTCGCTACAGAGGCGCTCGCCAACACCAATAAGTTGCTCAAGGCGACGCAACTGTTCACGAAGACTCGGGGTGACGAGATTAACGTGGGCGTCACGCCGAAGACACTAGTGATGCGGCGCGACAAGGTAGAGCTTTTTCGCTACGAGCCGTTGGCCATGCAGACTGTCTCGACCCCCGTGCTCGTCGCTTACGGACTCGTCGGACGGTACACGATGGCCGATCTACAGCCAGATAGATCGTTGGTACGAAGTCTCCTGAGCAAGGGACTTGATCTTTGGCTGATCGATTGGGGCCAACCCGGTCGCAATGAGCGTTGGCTCACGATCGACGACTACGTGGACGATTATATTGATGCGGCCGTAGACAAGATTCGCAACGAAACGGGCCACGACAAAATCACCCTGCTCGGCATTTGCGAGGGCGGTGTTTTCACCGTCTGTTACGCGGCCCTGCATCCAGAAAAAGTACGGAACTTGGTCGTTACCATCACGCCAATCGACTTCCATGCCGATGTCAACGACGGAGCGGCACACCACGGATTTATCAATCTGTGGACACGGAGCCTCGACCCCGACGATATCGATAAGCTGGTCGAGACGTATGGCGTGCTGCCCGGCGAATTCATGAGTTCGGTCTTCTCCATGATGACGCCGATGCGCTCGCTGACGAAATATAACGTCGATCTCATCGACGTAGTCGATGACGAAGACAAGTTCATGAATTTCCTTCGCATGGAAAAGTGGCTTGCCGACCGTCCGCATCATCCAGGCGAAGCCGCGAAACAATGGCTGAAGGAGCTCTACCAAGATAACCGTCTCATTGACGGGAGTTTCGAGTTGTCGGGACGTAAGGTCGATCTGAAGGCGATCGCATCACCGGTGCTCAACATCTACGCACTCGATGACCACATCATTCCGCCCGACTGCTCACGCGCGCTCGGTCCCAAAATTGGAAGTTCAGATTATACGGAAATTCCGCTGCCTGGCGGCCATGTAGGCCTTTTCGTATCGAGCAAATCACAGGGCAAACTGAGCCAAAGCATAGCCGATTGGCTTGTGGCCAGGGACGCATCATGAAGGACAAGATCGTCACTGCTGACGAGGCCATCGCCATTATTCGGGACCGCGACGTGTTGTGCACGTCGGGGTTCGTTGGCGTTGGCACGCCGGACGAACTGCTGCTGGCGCTCGAGAAGCGGTATCGTGAAACGCGCCACCCGTCTGACTTAACGCTTGTCTTCGCGGCAGCACCCGGCGACTCCAAGGAACGCGGACTGAATAGGCTTGCGCATGACGGTCTGATCAAGCGGGTAGTCGGTGGCCACTGGGCGCTCGTTCCTCGACTAGGAGAACTCGCGCTTGCCAATCGCATCGAGGCCTACAACCTTCCACTCGGCTGTATTGCGCACTTGTATCGCAGCATTGCCGCCCGCGGGCCGGGCACGATCACAAAGGTCGGACTGCACACGTTCGTTGACCCAAGGTTGGAAGGGGGAAAGCTAAACGAGAGAACGACCGAAGACCTCGTCGAACTACTGAAAATAGATAACGAAGAGTGGCTACGATACAAAGCGTTTCCGATCAACGTGGCCCTCCTGAGGGGTACGACTGCTGATCCCGCTGGCAACATCACGATGGAGCGGGAGGCGTTGACCCTTGACAATCTCGCCATGGCAATGGCTGCGAAGAATTCGCGCGGGTTCGTCATCGTGCAGGTCGAGCGGATCGCCGCAGCCAATACCCTGGACCCGCGCTCAGTGCAGATACCGGGCATCCTGGTCGATTGTGTCGTCGTTGCCGACTGTGAAAATCATGCGCAGACCTATGGCACGGCCTATAGCCACGCGTTCTCGGGTCGCCAGCGCGTTCCGATGGATAGAATTAAGCCGCTCGAGCTGGACGAGCGCAAGGTCATCGCTCGGCGATGCGCTTTCGAGCTGCCGCCAGGAGGCGTCGTCAATCTCGGCATCGGCATGCCCGAAGGAGTGGCCGCAGTAGCCGCGGAGGAACATGTTCTTCAGCACCTGACGCTCACGGCCGAGCCGGGCATTATAGGTGGAATGCCGCAGGGCGGGTTAAATTTCGGGACGGCTCTAAACCCGGACGCAGTCATCCATCAGAACCAGCAGTTCGACTTCTACGACGGTGGGGGACTGGATCTTGCCTGTCTCGGTATGGCTCAGGCGGATCAGGCCGGCAATGTGAACGTCAGTCGGTTTTCCAATCGCCTCGCCGGCGCCGGCGGTTTCATCAACATTTCTCAAAGCGCTAAGAAGATCGTGTTTGCTGGCACGTTCACAAGCGGTGGCCTGAAAATAGCAGTCGAGGACGGGTCAATTCACGTTCTGCGTGAAGGCGCCGCACAGAAATTCATAGCGGCCGTGGAACAGATTACGTTCAGCGGCGACTACGCGGCTGAAACGGGCCAGTCCGTGCTCTACGTCACGGAGCGATGCGTGTTCCAGCGCACGCCGGCTGGTGTGGAGCTGATTGAGATCGCGCCTGGGGTCGATCTTGATCGAGATGTTCTCTCGCACATGGGATTCAAGCCTATCATCCGCAACATTCGGCCGATGGACGCCCGGATTTTCCGTGACGCGCCGATGGGGTTGGATCACATGCTTTTAGGACGAAATCTCACGGATCGTATCACCTATGATTCTGAGCGGAACACGATCTTCGTTAACTTCGAAGGCTTCGAGGTTCGTACAGTCGAGGACGTCGACCGCATTCGGCGCGAGGTAGAACGGCGCTGCAGGGAAATCGGTAAGCCGGTTGCGCTCATTGCGAATTATGACGGCTTCTATCTCGATCCCCTGGTAAGCGATACTTACTTCTCGATGATCGCTTATCTGGAGAAGCGATACTACAGCTCGGCATCCCGGTACACGACCAGCGTGTTCATGCGGCTGAAGCTCGGTGAGGCGCTTACCGAGCGCCACGTCGCACCTCATATTTTCGAAACTCAAGCTGAAGCCCAACAATTCGCGCGATCGCAATAGCGCGACCGGCCATCGTTGCACGTATTGTGCTTATACGCAGAGGAAGGAAGTGACATGACCACAGCTATGGACAAAGCGGCGAAAGCCATGCGCGACCAAATCCAGATGATGGTGAAGAATTTCAATCTGCCGAACATCGATGTTTCGACGCTGATCGAGAATCAGAGGAAGAATATTGAGGCGATGTCTAAGACCGCCCAACTGACGACCGAGGTCGCTACCGATATCTCCCACCGGCAACTTGAAATTCTTCGTACTGCGTCCGAGCAACTAGCTACGACGCTGAAGGAACTGAGATTGTCTGACGACCAAAGGCGCGAAATTGCAGCAAAGGCCTTCGAGAACGCTTCGGCCCGGGCGCAAGAGTTCGCCGAAACGACCGCTAAGGCAAATCGCGAGATGTTCGAGGCCGCGAAGCAACGCATGACCGACAACTTCGATCAGATCAGGAAGATGTTTTCCGGCGCAAGCGGATAAACCGACCTTCGGATATCTGATGCAGGCAAAGACTTGAGGCTGGGTAAGGCGGCCGATTGTGAGAGCTTACAGTGCTACGTAAGAGTTTACGTCCGCGTCTTCGGGTCGAGGAGGATTCGAATCGTTCGCGCGAACCCGAACGTCGGGGAATTGTTCGCGGGCTCTCACCGTCTGGATTCCACAAGATGGCTTATGTGGATTGGGGACGGCTCGACGACGAACGGCCGGTCATTTGCGTGCATGGCCTGACAAGGCAGGGACGCGATTTTGACCGCGTCGCAGAACGACTCGTGGCGGCAGGGCGGCGCGTCATTTGCCCCGACTTGCCAGGACGCGGCCGTAGCGATCGGCTGACAAATCCGGACGATTACTCACTGCCTCAGTATTGCTCGGACATGAACGCGTTGTTGGCGAGTCTCAAAGTGGAGGAGGTCGACTGGATTGGTACCTCTCTAGGCGGGCTCATCGGTATGGTCATTGCGGGGTTTCCTGGAAACATCATCAAAAGGCTCGTGATTAATGACATCGGGCCGTTCGTTTCCTCAATCGGACTGCGAAGGATAGGTCAGTACATTCAAGATATGCCGGCATCATTCCCGGCGCTGGAGGACGCGGAAAGATATCTTCGCAACGTTCTGGAGCCCTACGGCTATCTAGACGATGAGCATTGGCAACACCTTACACGCCACAGCGTCTCATGGGACGCCGAACGCAACCACTTCAGAGTTCTTTGCGATTCATCGGTTGCAAAGGCATTCAAGTATCCGTGGCTCTATCCGCTCGATCTTTGGAAGTACTGGGACGCCATAGAGGTACCGATACTTATCCTGCACGGGGCCAAATCGGACCTGCTTTCACGTGAGCTGACGCTGGAGATGCGAAAGCGCAATCATAACGCTCAGCTATTTCGGTTCGATGATTGCGGGCATGTGCCGCCGCTGATGACCAAGGAGCAAGTAGACATTGTCGTGAGGTTCATACAAGCGGGATCAACGTAGACGGTCCCTTCAATAAGTTCGATTGAGCAAGTCGCATCGTGGTACGTCGGGAGGGTGCAATGAATGCAAGTGCAGAACAAGTTCACGACGTGCCGGCACAGTGGTCGAAGCACGCCTGGATCAACGAAGCTAGGTACCGGGAGATGTATGCGCGGTCCGTTAGCGATCCGAACGGCTTCTGGGCGGAACAGGGCAACCGCATTGATTGGATGAAGCCCTTCTCCAAGGTGAGTAATTGCTCGTTCGAGCCTGGCAATATTTCCATCAACTGGTTCGAGGACGGCACCACAAATGTTGCTTGGAACTGCATCGACCGCCATCTTCTGCAGCGCGCCAATCAGGTCGCGATCATCTGGGAAGGTGATGATCCGAATGAATCGAAGAGTATCACATACGGCGAACTAGCGCGGGAAGTGGGCAGGTTTGCGAATGTACTAAAAGCGCACGGCGTCAAGAAGGGTGACACCGTTACCATCTATCTGCCGATGATCCCCGAGGCGGCTTACGCGATGTTAGCGTGCGCTCGGATCGGAGCAATTCACTCAATTGTCTTTGGAGGCTTCTCTCCAGATTCGCTCGCCGGCCGTATCGAGGGCTGTAGGTCGAAGGTCGTTGTTACGGCTGACGAGGGCCTGCGCGGAGGGCGCAAAGTACCGCTTAAGGTCAACGCCGACGAGGCGGTCAAAAAGACCGGAGATGCGGTGAAGTCGGTGATCGTTGTGAGGCGAACCGGCGGTAAAGTCACCTGGAACGGTGATCGCGACGTTTGGTACCACGAAGAGGCCGCCAAGGTTTCCGAGCATTGTCTTCCCGCGGAGATGAATGCCGAAGATCCATTGTTCATACTTTACACGTCGGGTTCGACGGGTGCCCCAAAGGGCGTCGTACACACCACCGGCGGTTATCTCGTGTTCGCCGCGATGACGCATCAATACGTCTTCGACTATCACGACGGCGACATCTATTGGTGCACCGCCGACGTCGGCTGGGTCACTGGCCACAGCTACATTCTCTACGGGCCGCTCGCCAACGGCGCGACAACGCTGATGTTCGAGGGCGTGCCGAACTATCCCGACAATTCCCGCTTCTGGAACGTCGTCGACAAGCACAAGGTCAACATCTTCTACACCGCGCCGACCGCAAT
>Ga0081540_1000376_pt1 | contig 44722 bp, 37 predicted proteins | sample TabmetS2T1R1_FD_71024 | JGI IMG/M metagenome (GOLD analysis project Ga0081540, IMG submission 71024) | Tabebuia heterophylla rhizosphere microbial communities from the University of Puerto Rico - S2T1R1 | ecosystem: Host-associated > Plants > Roots > Rhizosphere ...
ACGGTCGGGCCGCCGTTTGAGTAGGCCTCAAGGGCTGCCTGTGCCAAGGAACCACGGGGAGCTTGGCTCGGAACGCAGGGCCATTTGCGCCTGCGCCCACACGTTTCTTCGCCCCGAGGCGGCGCCTGACCCTGATCCGAGAACCGCCGAAAATTGAGCGCGATCTCAGGATTAGTGGTCTACCTCTTAAAGTGTGGCACGATGGACAAGGTTGCTTGCGATCGTTTGCTTGCCCTACGTGTTTTTCCGGATATTTGCCGGGCGCTTTCGTGAGGGCATTGCACCTGTAGTCACTTCAGGTTGTAAGCTGAAGGTCTGGCGTCTACTCCGAAGGGCGTCAGCATTCCAAAGGCCTCGATGCAGCCTGCCATCGGGGCCTTCTTATATGGAGGCAAGCCATCGCGAATTGCGCAGGATGCTGATCGGGTCGATGGCGCGCGCCGGGCGTCTGGAACCCGTGCTTACACTTACGTTTCAGCAGCTTAATAGAGTTGCCTAGCGCCGATGCGAGCGCTTCAGCTCAACGTCCGTCCGCTCGATGCTAACCCAACTTGAGCCTCAGGGCAGGTCTTCCGACAGTTTGGCCTATCGAGGCATCCACCCCGGCCAGCGGCCCAACCAGGTACTCTCGCCGGAGTTTTCGACCTTTGATGCTTTGCCATCCTCAGGCAACGTCTCGCCGACGGGAGCCTTGCCCAGTGTCGACGGGCTCTCAGTGACGGGCGACTTGCCGGGGACAGGTAGGACAGTCTTGCTGGGGACAGGCGGCACTGACTTGCTGGCGACAGGCGGCACAGATTTGCTGGGGACAGTCTCCTTCTTTTGCTTATTAGGTGCTGCCTCGACAATTGCTGGCTTGGGCTGCTGCTTGCGGGCAAGTTCGCTGGCCCGCGTCACATCGTCGACGGCGCGGACGTAATCACCTTTACTGACGTAGGCACGACCACGATGCTCGTACGCAGGCGCATAGTTCGGATCCGCCACGATAGCTTTGGTGTAGTCCGAGATTGCTCGATCGATTTCACCCTTGAGTTCGTGCGCCTCGCCGCGGTGGTCATGGGCAACGGCGTCTTTGGGATTGCGTTCGATTATCGCCGAGCAGCTTTTGATGCGCAGATCGTGATCGTTGCTGTCCAGACATGCGCTGTTGTCATCAGCCAACGCGACCGTTGCTACGAGCATCAAGCTCGCGGCCGCAGTGGGACGCCACATGCTTCTATCCCCCCGTTATGCCTGACACCTTGAAGGCGACCCCCTGCGTCGGACCGCACCATGCTGCTTGCTTGCACGGCAAGCCTTGGGTTCAGCTGCGATCACGCCGAAGGCAGACTTTTCGGTGTTTGCTTCGACCCTCTCGGGCAAATGCTTAGTCAAATAATGCGCGTTGGCAGCGTGCCGGGCCTCGCGCTGACTGGCAAAATCCTCGACAAAAGTGACGGAGAAAGGGCCGCCCGCATGCAGCCGCCGGCCCTCCCCAGGCGCGGCATCAGTTTTGGTGCCATGAGGTACTATGTTACCGATCGTCGCTTCCAATCCTCGCCCGTTTGTCTCCTCGCGAGGGCCCGCGACCGAAGCCACGGCCTCTCGAGCGGGCCCGCCATTTGATGCTATCTCGCCACAACCGCGCTTTGGCGCGATGCGCCCCCGTGGCCCATTGAAAGACAACAGATATGGGCGGTGCCGAGCCCAACTCGGCACCGTTTTTCGCCAAATTGGCGCGTTGCCACCGCCGGTACGGCTCGTTTGGCAGAGCCGGTCGACAGCACTCAAGCCAGGCGGATGCGGACCGCGCCAGCATGTCCGCAGTAGAAAATGGGCTGCCACACGGACGGCAACCCCCGAACGCGCACATGTCGCAGCGCTAGGCTGCGGCCGCCGCGAGGGGCGACCCGCCGCCCGGCGTCGACAGGCGCGAGACCGTCTGCCGGCCGCGACCTTGAAGACGCCGTCCAGTCGACAAGGCCAGACTGAAGCGTTCCACCTCCCACGCGCCGGCGTCGTCGGCACGATCAGATGAACCAAAAGTCGCTACTCTGCAGACTGCTCAAAGTCACGTGCTGCAGTACGATTGAGTGGCTCGCATCAAGAGTGATGACCGTGTCATGGCCCTGTTGCTGGCTGAGGGCGAGGACAGATTGGAAGTTGGGGTTGGGCAATAGCGCGTGATCGATCGCGACGTGATCGCCGTGCGCGAAGTCGGTGATGACGTCGCGCCCAGACCAAGCGAACACGAACATGTCGGAACCGGTGCCGCCGGTCAGGGTGTCGTTGCCGAAACCGCCATCCAACGTGTCATTGTTGTTGCCGCCGGCGAGCACATCATTGCCACGCCCACCAAGCAGCGCGTCGTTGCCATTGCCACCGGACATGCTGTCGTTGCCGTCGCGGCCTTCGAGGTGGTCATTGCCGTTCCCGCCGGACATGGTGTCATTGCCGAGCGTTCCGGTGAAGTTGTCGTTTCCATTGCCGCCGTTGAAAGTCCTGCCGGTCTCGGTGACGTTCGTCACGGTGACGTCGATCACCTGACTGCTCGTGGCACCCAGAACGTCAGTTGCCGACACGATCAGGCTGTAGACGTTGTCGTGGTCGGCATCCTCGGGTGTTTCGAAGTCGGGCGCGGTCAGGAAGGTCAGCGCCCCGCTGTCGGCGTCGATCGAGAAGAAGTCGCGGTCGGCGCCACCCGCCAAGCCGAACAAAAAGGCATCGTTCTCGGGGTCGGCCGCCGTCACGGTCGCAACGACGGTTCCGTTCTCCGGCGCGGCGAAGGCGGCCGGCGTCGCGAACACCGGCGCCGCATTGACGGTAAATAGCGAGAGCAGCGGATCGTGATCGCTGGTCTGATCGAAGAATTCGGCATTGATGCGCACCACATCGAACGCCGCATTGCCGAGCAGACTGCCGCTCACGAACACATGATCGAGGGTTTCCGAATTGCCCTCGAAGACGTAGTCATATCGCTCGTTGACCGGCAGCAGATCCTGCAGATCGTGCAGAATGGCAGTGCCGCCGGGCGTGTAGTCCGCCACGGCATCGAACGGGTCACTGCCCCCTACGTCATAGTTGGCGATCGTGGCCGTACCCTTGAGGACCTGCATCGGCTCCTCGAACTGAAACTCGTTCAAATCGCCGGCGACGATCACATTGGCGCCAGGATCGACCGCGAGCAGATTGTCGACGAAGTTATTGACCGCCTGGGCCTGAGCGGCGCGCTGGACTTCACCGGCGTCGAACGGCGGCTGGTCGCTTCCGAGCAGCGGGGCGCTGCCGCCCTTCGAGGTGAAGTGATTATCGATAACGGTGAACGCCTCGCCGTGGAAGTTGAAGGTCGCGACCAGCGGTGGCCGCGAGTCGAAGAACGGATTGTCGGGATTGGTCTGCTGTTCGCCGTTCCCGTCCGGGGCGGTTTCGTCGGTATTGGCGACGGCGTGGCCATCCGGCCCGATCGTGCGCAGCGAGTCCGGTACGAAATCGACGCGGTCGGTCCGATACAGAAAGGCGGTGCGGATGTTGCCGCCAGGTTCGCCGCCGTTGCTGTCGTTGCCGATGAACGGGTTGTCGATGAAGGCGTAGTGGACGCCTGTGGGCGCGGCGGCGTTCAGGGCGTCAACCAGCATGCCAAGCGTGGTGTCGGCGGAGGTCACGCCGTTGTCGGTTGCACCGCTGTTGTCCTGCACCTCCTGCAAAGCGAGCACATCGGGCGCATTCAACCGGTGCAAAATTTCGTCGGCGATGGTCGCGAAGCGCGCGGCGCCATCGCCGGGATCGAGATTTTCGGCGTTGTAACTGGCGACCAGGAGATGATGGTTATCGCCGGTGAGCGCGCTCGTCTCCTTGGTGAGCGTGCTTGGCGTGGTCACTGCGTAGGGCTGCGTCGCCACCACCTGATAGTTGCCAAAGTCGTAATTGACGATGCCGGTCACATCACCGAGGCGGGCGCCGACATTGACCAGCGGCGAGCTGAAGCCCGGGAGGATGCCGTCGTCGGCATCGATCTGCACGCGTTCCGGATTGAAGTCGCCACCCGACGTGTTGGTGTCGCCGAAGTCGGACGCCCCTGGCGTCAATAACACGTTGCCGCGCGGGATCTGACCGGTCGCGGTGGTGCCGTTGGCGGGGTTGGCGTCGTTGTCGACGACCGTAAAAATCTCGCCAAAGCCGTTGGTTGGCCCGGTCGCCTCGGCATTCTTGACGGTCACCAGCATGCCTTCGAGGCTTTCGAAGAATTTACCGCCCGCAATCAGGCTTTCGGTCGGCGGTATCAGGCCGTCGGGGCCACCGATGACGACCGGTGTGATCGCGGGACCGACGCCGAGGTCGGTCACTTCGGTGACCGACGACAGTTCGGTGCTTGAGAAACTGCCGACCGCGGCGCCGGACGGGGTGAACTCCTGCACGGTCCCCGACACTCGCACCAGGTGGCCGACCGCCGGGAGCGCACCGCTAGGGCGGAACACGAAGATGGCGTCGGATGTGCCCGTGTCGCCGTCACCCGCCGGGTCCTGGATGTAAAAACCGCGGCTGTCGTTGGTGTCGACTGCCGTCACCACGCCGGTGGTATGCACCACCTGACCCACCAGTGGCGAGATGTGGCCATTGCCCTGGATCAGGTAGATCGGCGTAAGCGTCGCATCGTCGTTCTGGATGCTGGCGAGCGCCGAGGGCGTCGTGATCGCCGAACCGGTGGACGCGTTCGAGAGCGTCACCGAGAACGTCTCGTCCGGCTCGACCGTGAGGTCGCCGACGACGCTGATGGTGATCGTATGCGTGGTCTCAGTGCCCGTGAAGGTCAGGGTTCCCGACGTCGGGCCGGAAAAATCCGCGGCATCGGCCTGATTGGCGCCGCCGATATTGGTTAGCGACCAGTCGACTGTGGCGTCACCACTGGGATTGGTACGCGTGACCGTGAAGGTGAACGGCGTGGTGCCCACGTTGCCCTCCGCCTTGGTGGCCGAGGCGGCGGCGATCGCAAAGCTCTGTCCGGCGGCGGTCGTGAAATCGAGGTCGCCGGCGGCGATGCCCGTAAAGCCGTTGCCGCTGGTGTCCTGGATGGTGCCGGCGGCAACGGTCACGTGGTAGGTGCTATCGGCGGCGAGATCGAGAGTTGGATTGATCGTGACCGTGGTGCCGCTCGCTGTCACAGCGCCGTCTGGATCATCGGCTTCGCCGATCGTGATCGTGCGGGTGTCGCCCGCGGCATTGCTGATCACGATGTCGCCGGCGCCGAGCTGAACATTCTCGTTGAAGGTGAGGACGATGTCGCTGCTGGTCGACACGTTCACCGCTTCATCGCCCGGCGTGGTGGCGACGAGCGTCGGCGGCGTGACATCGCCACCCGCCGGCTGGCTCGAAACGACGATGTCGTCGATACCGACCCACTCGTCGTTGCCCACTGCGTTGGTGGTCATAATGCGGATCTGAACCTTGGCCTGATTGTTGGTGTCGGGGGGCAACGTCACGTCGACGGGGGTCACGAGGGTCGCAAGCGAGGGCCCGGTGGTGGCGTCCGACAGATAGCCACCGGGAACATTGGTCCAGGCGCCAGTCTCGCCGATCCGGTACTGCACGTTGAGCTGCTGAATGGCGTTATCCGTGGTGCCGTCGATATCCCGGGCATTGAACTGGAGGCGAATATCTTGACGTCCGGACGCGTCGAGATAAAGCACGAGATAGGGCGCATCCGCGGTGCCCGAGCCTTGCAGGGCGATCGTCCCATTCGCGATCCCGTCGAACTCGGCCACGCCGCCGTTGGTGATCGCGGTGTTGCTCTGGTTGGCGATGACATCGAGGTCGTTCGCAACCGCCGAATCGCTTGTCAAGGTCCGAGGATCAGTGCCGGTCGCGGTCGTGACGTCCTGGCCGAGAAAGGCCTCGATGCTGGGGACCCCGCTCCAATCGTCATTGACTGTGATCAATCCAGGGTTGCTCCAATCCTGAATAAATGAACCGCTCGCGAGATTGAAATAGGCCTTCGACATGGTGATCGAACCTCCTGCAATACGATATTGCCGCCGCTGCGTCCGATCTGTGGTGTGGCCGCAGTTGCGTTTGCCGGACGACGCGGAAACGCGACAGTCGCACCGGGCGGCCTACCTTCGCGAGCCCGCGTCTCAGGCGTGTGACGCTTCGCTTGCGCTCAGGTGACGCTTTGAGAGGCGGTGCGACAGAACAGCTGTAAGCCGCAGGTCGGCTTGCAGATTCGCGGCAGTGTTGCGCCGTCCCTCATCGCCGCCGAACCGGCGCCCCTTGTGGGTAACTGTTTGCGGCTTGGTCAAAGCCGCGCTGAAGGAGGCGACCAAGGTGGCGCCGATCGCGCGGCCCTGCTCAGATCCTGGGGACCGGTAACGGCGTGCTCCCGGTAGGTCGCGATGACGTAGGGAAGCTGATCGGCGTGAGCACCTGCGCGTCGACCGTAATGCACACGGCGTTTGGCGTCCGTTCCGGCTTTGAGTCAAACCTTAAAACGAAGAGTCCCGTGGGGGTGACAAGACCACCTCTCGAGGTGCCAGGTGGGATTCTCCTCGATCCATTTCTGGGCCTCGATCTGGCCTCGCCGGGCGCAGTGATACGGTAGCTGCAAAGAGCCCGCTGGATCGGGCTCCACGCTAATGTTGACTTCCTTACACAGGGTTTGGATCCGAGTGAGGCAGACAGCCAGAATGATCGTCTCGTACATCGCCCAGTCTCCCATTCGATCGACTGTGATGAGAGTATGCGGACGATGCCCTAGCGCTGTGCGCTCAATCACAAGCCCGTCGTAGCGAGAGGTCCGAGGAACTGCGACCAAAGTTATTAGACTCTGGAGTTCAGCAAAACGCTGCAAACTTTCCTTCGACCGCCTTGATTCTCGCTTGTGCAGAAAGCGGTGGCGGGCCTGTAACAAACGACAATCCAACGTGAAGGAACGAACTCAAAATCGTGCGGTTTTGGCCCGATAGTCTTTCGGTAGGATGCGGGCAATCGGAGGAGCTGAAACATGAAAAGCATCGTAGCTATAGCACTTGCCGCTGCTTTCTTTGCATTCCCGGCTGCCGCCCAGAACGCGAGCAAAGGCAAATCGAGCACCGCGCCCGGACAGACGGATCTGACGCCGGGTCATGAGAAACCGGCGCAAGGCGGGGCCAAGACTTTAGCCCCGGGCCAAAAACAAACAGAGCCTGGCGGTGCAAAGGATTTCGCACCGGGTTCCACGCAAAGGAAAAAGAAATAGCATCGGTATACCGACGTGCTGCCGCAGCGCGTTGCGGCGGCTGCGTCCCTTGCGGCCCGTCTTCCGTTATTTGCTCTCCACTGCGGTTGCTTACCTTTCCATCGGCTATTGCTGGTTCTTGCAGCAGTGGAGGCTATCGTCCGACGGGTTCATGGGGCGCGCCGGCCCGTCTGTACAGGATTTGCGCGAGTGGGTGGGGGCAGTCGATCATCGGCATGGAGATCGTGATAGACGCTCTGGGTCGCTGACGTATTCTCCCACACACGAACGTGAACTGAACTTGACTGGACCGCTCTGCGGAGTCGGGTACAGTTTCCACATCCCGACGTATGTCCCTTGCACTCCTGGCCTCGACCCTGGCCGGCGTCGTCCGCAGCGCCATAGTCGAGGCCTCTTCAGCAGGCCTTGCATCTGTAGCTGCTCCAAAACGTATAAAGTTCCAGCAAGCGACGGAGGGCACCATGCTGCAGTTTCTCGCCTCTTGGCCGGTGCTATTGGGCGCGGCCATCGTTCTCATGGCGCTCGCCCTGCTGATCGAACCGGCGGTTCCGGCGCGACCGGACGGTCAGGTTACCGAGGTTGCCGACCTGAATTTTTAGAGATTACCAGCCAATCGCTTCTGCCCATCTGCCTGAGCCCGCCCTTGGGCGTAGGTCTCGTCCTCGGTTGCCCTGACGAGGCTCGCTACCCCAGACGTGGCGTCTGCCTTTCAACGTCAGCCCACCCCTTGCATGTGAAGCCGCGCTCGAGATCACTTTAGCGTGCGGTTGCCCAGCTCACACCTTGGTATGAACCGGGGTTGGGGTCCGTGGGGTTTACGTGAGCACTGCCAGTTGGGAGCGTGAGCATGGCGGGTGTCCAGCTCAAGAGAGGCGCGCACGGAGAATCCGTGGCACGCTTACCGTCCAACTTTGGACGAGATCCTCACAAGTAGGGGCTTTCTCGCGGCTCACTCCCGTCCCCCTTGTACGAAGGTGTAGGCGGGTGACCCGCAAGCACAATTGGCGCACAGCTGGGGTCACACCATCATCTTGAGCAACGACAAGGTTGGTGAGCTGATGGAGCCGTGCCGTGCCGCAAGCCTGGACTGTCAAGGATAGGGAGGGCAATGTATTGCCCTGGTTAACGTCGGCCTCGCGCCTTGAACTAGAACGAAAGATCGTGCCGACCCACTACGATGCTTTTCGGCTCCAGGTGTCGTCATCCTACCGGGAAATCTTTGCCCGCGACTTGGCGAAGGTGCTCGCATACAAAGATTGGCAAGTCGTTTGCGTTCGCAGGAGGGCTGCTCCGAGGCGGCCGACGACGAAGGCTAACCTTAAGCTGACGCTGAACTAGGGCGCGACTTTGGCCTGACCGCGCCTCGGCGAAATGGGCCTTGCACCGGGCGCGCGGGCCGATCGAAAGCCGTATGCAATGGAAAATGGGGAGAGGGATGGTGGCTGCACGGTATCTGGAAGACTACACGGTCGGGCAGATATTCGGCTCTGGGCGCATACGGGTTGAAGCTCAGCGCATCAAAACCTTCGCTACCGAGTTCGACCCTCAGCCATTCCATTTAGATGAAACGCTGGCGGCGGACTCCATATTCCGTGGTCTTGCCGCCAGCGGTTGGCACACGGCGGCAATAACCATGCGACTACTCGTGGGCGGAGACCTCAAGCCCGCCGGAGGCATCATTGGTACCGGCTTTGACGAGTTCCGATGGCCGCATCCGGTGCGTCCTGGCGATGAGCTCCACATTAAGAGCGAGGTGCTGGAAGTTAGGCCGTCCAAATCGCGCCCCACGCAGGGCTTCATCAAGGTGCGCACGACGACCTTCAACCAGGACAACGAGATCGTTCAAGTTCAAGTCGCCAACCTTCTCGTGCCGCGCAAATCCAGCTAGACTGTATGTCCCTCCGCAAATGAGGCGACCCGCCCTCGATGTAAGAACGAGGGTTGCCCGGGTAGGCCGGGCAGAGCCTCAAACAAGGAAGGACATACAGTCTAGCATTGCGCCGCGGGCATGACGGTCTCAAGCGACGACTTTGCGACGTGGAGGGCTATTCGCGGACAATTATACCCGGAATTTGTTGGGCGCGAACGTCGGCCGGGCCGGGGACACGGGTTGTTGCATCGGCTGGGTTGTCATTTGCCGAGGAAAATGGGAGCACGGCCCTCAGCCTCGGCGCGCCGACCTTCCTTGAAGTCTTCGGTCGCATAGAGCGAGCGGTATTGGCTCTCCAGGCGAGAGAATGCGTCGGCTTGCGAGGAGTCGATCGCCGAATGGGCGGATGCGAGTGTGGCCTCGATACCGAGTGGACCGCAGCTGGCGATTTTTTCCGCCGTCTCGATGCCGGCTCGCAGCGCCTCCGCGGGAGTGGGGAGAATCAGCTGCACGACGCCCATGCGGAAAGCCTCCTCCGCACCCCAATGCTCTCCCGTGAGCATATAGCGCATGGCGTTGGCCCAACCGGCCTCGCGTACAAACCGCACAGTGGCGCCGCCGCCGGGAAAGCGGCCGCGGCTGTTCTCGTCCTGGCCGAAGCGGGTATCGGCTGAGGCGATCCGGATATCGGCCACCAGATGCAGCTCATGACCCATGTTCCAAGTGTCGCCGTGCACGACCACGACCAAGGGTTTCGATAGGCGAGTGCCTCTGGTCGCCAGCGGGTCAATGGTCTTGGCATCCATCCTGAACGAGCGTCCCGACGCCGCCAGCGCCTGATAGGCATCGACATCGATACCCCTCGAGAAGTTGTCACCGTGTCCGAACAAAACCGCGGCCCGCAACGAGGGATCGTGCTCGTATTGGTAGAAGGCCCGGCCTAGCGCGCTATAGCTCTCGGGATCGACGCGGTTGTGAATTTGCGGTCGATTGAGGCCAATGAGCACGATTTGTCCTTGGCGCTGCACCGTGACCTTGGTTGTGGGGGGTGCTGGCAAATCCGTCATCTTCAGCTCCTTCGGCTCCGCCTCGGCGCGGCGGCTTTCGTCACTCGCCGCGACGATCCCTAATGGCGAGACGGCAAGCGTCAGACCGGCCGCGGCTTGCAAAAAGTTGCGGCGCCTGGTCAACTGCGGCGCCGGCGAATGCTGATCGCTGACCGTCATCTCGTCGACCGTCGGCCGGTTCAAACGGCCTCGAGCGCCAAGGCGATGCCCTGACCGCCGCCGATGCAAAGCGTGACCATGCCACGACGCAAACCGTCGCGGCGCATGGCGTGCAGTAGACGGGTGGTCAACACGGCACCGGTTGCGCCGATGGGGTGGCCATGTGCGATGGCACCGCCCTCTACATTGATAACATCCGCGGGCAGGCCGAGCTCTTGAGCAATGGCGAGCGGTACGGCCGCGAATGCTTCGTTAATCTCAAAGCGCTCCACGTCGCTGAGCCGCCAGCCGGCGCGCGCCAGAGCCTTCTTCACCGCCGGCACCGGTCCGAGCCCGAACAGCCCCGGCTCAACGGCGGCGATGCCGTATGCGACCAGGCGCGCCATCGGCTCAACCGACCGCGCGTCAGCAAAGGCACGATCGGCAACGATCATCGCAGCGGCCCCGCTGTTCAAGCCAGGGGCATTGCCGGCGGTGATGGTGCCGCCTTCACGGAAGGCGGGGCGAAGCTTGGCGAGGCCTTCCAGCGTGGTATCGGGCCTCGGTGCCTCGTCCGCGCCGAACAATTCGATCCCCTTCTTGCCGCGAATCTCCACGGCCACGATTTCCTCCGCAAACTTGCCTGCCTTCTGCGCCTCACTGAACCGATGCTGCGAGCGCTCGGCGAAGCGATCCTGCGCCTCGCGCGTCAGTTGCGCTTGTGTAACGAGATCCTCGGTGTGCCAGCCCGAATGCTTGCCCGAGAAGGCGTCATCGAGGCCGTCGCGAAGCATGCTGTCATGGATCTCGGCAGGACCCATGCGGTATCCCCAGCGGCCGCCGTCCATCAGGTAGGGCGCACGATCCATATTCTCCATGCCGCCAGCGATGGCGACATCGATCTCGCCGGTGGCGATCTGCTGCGCCGCCGTGACAACTGCTTGCGCGCCCGAGCCGCAGACGCGGTTCAATGTCATGGCCGGAACCGAAACCGGCACCCCACCGCCGATCGCGGCCTGGCGGGCGGGGTTCATTTTATTGCCGGCCTGAATGACGTTGCCCATTACGACGCTGCCGACGTCGGCGGCATCGACGCCGGCTCGTTTGAGCGTTTCGCGAACCACCGTCGCCCCAAGCTCGGCGGCGGGGACCGCCTTGAGAGAGCCGTTAAACGTCCCGATCGCCGTGCGCACCGGTTTCAAGAGGACAATTTCCCGTGAGCTCATGAGCCGCTCCTTTGTGTCAGCAGGACGCTTCCCTTGCCTTGCAAGCTTGCCCCCAGATCGCAGCGGGCAGCGTCCGTTGCAAATACGTGTATATGCGGCTATCTAGTCAAACTACGCCCGACTTCAAGAAGGACAATGCTAATGGCCGGGGAGCTCGACGCCCCCTCCAGCGAGCTTCCGGAGTGTCATTGTCTTGCCATGCGCCAGGCGGCGCGGCATGTGACGCGCTTTTACGACGACGTCCTTGCAGCTTCAGGCCTGCGCACGACACAGTTTTCCATACTAGCCAGGCTCCATCGCTTGGGGCCGATGACGATTAACAGTCTCGCGGAGGCACTGGCCTTGGATCGCACCACCTTGGGACGCAATATTCTGCCGCTGCAGCGTGATGGGCTAATTACGACTTTCCGCGGAGGCGAGGATCGCCGAAGCAAAACGGTTCGGGTGACGCGAGCGGGCGTGACAAGACTGAAAGCGGCGGCGCGGCTATGGGGCGAGGCGCAGGCTTGCTTTGAGGCTGCCTTTGGGGTGCCCCGTCTGTCTGCCCTGCGAGCCCTACTGGACGGACTCCCCCTTGCTGGGCGACGTCTAGGGCCAGGGGGCGGCACCAACAGTCCCATAGGCAGGGCTCGGGTCGTCCCTCGCCGATGAGGTCAGCGGAGGTTTCGCTCCGAGGTTGAGGCAAAGAGCTGCGCCCGCTGGAAAGTGCGGGGGCGCTGACCCGCCGTGTGTCGCGCCCATGCGGCCATGACCCGATCAACACGCGCGAGCCGCATAAGCCGCCAGACTTAAAATCGATTATGAAGGTGCTATAGCCAACGTCGCACGCGCGCGCGATAGCCGCGGTAGGCGTCAGCGAACTTGCGTTCGAGATAGGCCTCCTCGCGGGCAACAACGCCGTAGCGGATGACAAGCGCGAAGAGCACCAGCATCAGCAGCAGCCAAAGATTATCGAGCGCGATGGCCAACCCGATCAAGCCCAGAAACATGCCGAGGTAGATCGGATTGCGCGTGATGCCGTAGGGCCCCGTCTCGACGATGGTGGTGGTCGGCCGGTTGGTGGGGACGTTCGAACCTGCCTTGGTCATAGTGGTGATTGCCCAGACAACCAGCGCCAGCCCGAGGGCAAAGGCTGCGCCGCCGACCCAGACCGCAGGTAAGTTGGGCGGCAGGAACGGCAAGGCTATGAGCCAGTTGAGCGCAACCCCTGCAATGATTGCGAGCAACAACGCGAGCGGCGGCCGAATGATTACCGCCGCGGTATCTGCGCTCTTATCCATGCCGCGATCGTCTCGTCAGCTTTCTTGGTTGACGTCCCCGAGCAGACTACCACGATTTCACGCCATCGGCGGCGGGGGTGCGCCAGGACTGGGCACACCTGCAAGGGTCTTGGCCGCGAAGGCCCGGTGCCGTGACACGCCTGGAACCGCCCGAAGGGCTCCGCTAAGCCCTTGCGACTGGCTTTTGATCAACGAGCGTTTAGGCCGCGGCGTGCGCGCACTGAGCCGAAGATCGCAGACCTTTGGTTTGCAAATCGCGGTGCTGCCAGGGGTAATATTGTGCGCAACCCCGATTAGTCGCGCCTGCCCAGCACCCAGGCGCGGCCCGATCAGTGGGGATGAGCCGCCGACATGGCTGCTGTCACAGTCCGTCGTAGGATGATCTTTCGGCGCGATCAGCCCGCCAACTAGCAAAGCATCAGCGCGCGGCAGCTTGCAGTCCACACTTGATCCTGCCGCTGCGCCTGCCAAGCCTTTGGGTCCCGTAGCCGCCTCCGGCTTTAGACCTTCATCCTTATGGCCATCGCGTGCACCTGATTTTTTGGCGCCGAAATCTACCGGGGCCGTTATCTCGGGTTTTTGCCGATACCGGTGCCAGCCACGACCCCGCACCATGCCGGTTGCTACCGGGGCCAAACCAAACGCAAGGAGCCGGCTCTTCATGAAACGCATTTCCCGACGCAAATTCGTCGCGACCATGCCACTTTTTGCAACGGCGATCTCCACAGCAGTCCGCGCACAAGTCAGCAAGCCAACGCGGGGCGTCGCAACGTTATTTCAAGAGGTTCGGATCTTCGATGGTACGAGCAATGCCCTAAGCACCCCGATGAACGTCCTCGTTCGGGGCGGCACGATCGAGAAGATTTCGCACGATCCGATACCGCCCGACTCCGGCGGCAATCCCAGGATCATCGCCGGCGGTGGGCGCACGCTGATGCCAGGACTGATCGACGCGCACTGGCACGCGATGCTGGTGCGGCCGACCGTGGCGGGGCTCCTGACCGGAGATGTCGGACACCTCAATCTGCAGGCCGGCGCGGAGGCTACGGCGACGCTGCTGCGCGGCTTCACGACCGTGCGCGACATGGGCGGGCCCGTCTTCGCGCTCAAGCGTGCCATCGACGAGGGCGTGTTGCCGGGTCCGCGCGTCTACCCGTCCGGCGCCATGATTAGCGTCACCAGCGGGCACGGCGATTTCCGTCAACCGTTCGAGCTGCCGCGCAGGCTCGGTGATCCGCGATCGCGAGGAGAGCAGATCGGCGGCGCGATGATCGCCGATTCTCCGGACGAGGTTCGCGTGCGCGTTCGCGAGCAGCTTCTGCTCGGCGCCTCGCAAATCAAGCTGACGGCGGGTGGTGGCGTGGCCTCGCCCCACAGCCCGCTCGACGTGTCGACCTTCACCGAACCCGAGTTGCGGGCTGCCGTTGAAGCGGCTGAAAACTGGGGCACCTATGTCGCCACCCACGCCTATACGCCCGTCTCGATGCAGCGGGCAATTGCCGCAGGCGTGAAGTGCATCGAGCACGGCCATCTCATGGACGAGCGGACGGCCGAGCTGATGGCCGAGAAGGACATTTGGCTCAGCACGCAGCCGTTCCCTGAAGAAATTGCGGATGCTTTCCCAATGGGTTCGCCAGAGCGTGCGAAGGCGGCCGAGGTGGTCGCTGGGACGGCCAGGACCTTTGAACTGGCAAAAAAGCACAACATCAAGACGGCCTTCGGCACTGACATTTTGTTCTCCGCGAGGCTGGCCGAGCGTCAAGGCGAATTGCTGGCCAAGCTCGCAGGCTGGTACACGCCGGCAGAAGCGCTTAGGATGGCGACGGCAACAAACGCCCGCCTGCTGGCGCTGTCGGGCAAGCGCAATCCCTATCCGGGCAAGCTCGGCACGCTCGAGGCAGGCGCCCTCGCCGACCTTCTGCTCGTCGACGGTGACCCAATCGCAAATCTCAAGCTGTTGGAGAACCCAAGGAAAAACTTGCTCGTGATCATGAAAGATGGCGCAATCTACAAAAACGCCCTGGAACCGAGCATGGCCCGCACAGGCAACTAAGGGGCGGGGCGCCTTGCATCACGGCCCGAGCGCGATCAAGCGAGCAAAGCTCGTGCAACGTGCGTGCGAGGGCCGACGCCGTCTCGGTGACACGGACGGCGGCTGGCGCTTATGCTGCGAGGCGGTCTAACTACCGCGCACGCCGCTGTGGCTGATCGCCCCTCTCGGCGCTTTCGACCGGCCTGCTCGCCATCACCGCCGAAGATCCGCCTCAGGGGGGCCATAGCGTCGCCCAAAAACCCGCAACTTCGGCAGGTAGCGTCCTCGCTGCGGAACGGATCGGTGTTTGCGTAGGGCCGGAACGAATAATCCGGCGGATGCCCCATGAGCAGCATGTTCGCGCGTTTGTCCTTAACTACCCAGCCTGGTTGGGCCCATCAATTCACCGGGCGGACCAATGCGGCCAAGCGACCAGAGCGCGCGGCGAGCATGGAGGGGAAGACCTGCGTCATCACCGGCGCTACATCGGGTATAGGCCGCGCTGCGGCCGAAGCGTTGGCGGCAATGGGAGCGCGCATCGTCATAGTTGCCCGCGACAAGCAACGCGGAGAGGCAATGTTGACCAAGCTGCGCGACCGCTTCCCGCGGGCCAGGCATAGTATCCACTATGCGGACCTGCTTCGGCTTGCCGAAGTTAAGCGTGCCGCGGCAGACATCGCCGCGGCGGAGCCGCGCGTCGACGTCTTGCTCAACAATGCCGGAGCGATGTTCGCGTGGCGCAAAATCACGCCGGACGGCTTCGAGCGCACATTCGCGCTCAATCATGTCGCCGCCTTCGTGCTGACCCACGGTCTGCGCGAGCGCCTATTTGCGGCGGCGCCCGCGCGCGTCGTCAACACGGCGGGTGCCCTGCACCATCTCGCCTCCCTGCATCTTGAGGATCTCCGGCTTGAGCATAAGTACAACGCATTTTATGCTTACGCACACGCGAAGCTATGTTGCGTCCTCTTCACGCGCGAGCTCGCGCGCCGCTGGGCCAGCAAGCAAGTCACGGCCAACTCCGTGCACCCCGGTGAAATAGCAACCAACTTCGGCGATCGCGCCGGCGGGCTGATCCCTTATGTGTTCGCGGTCGTGCATCTGTTCGGGAGTTCGCCCGAGCAAGGTGCCAATCGCATCGTGCAACTGGCGTCGGCGCACGAATACGCTGGAATTAGCGGCCGTTATTTTTACAAGGAGCAGCTGGCGCGCCCCAACCCGCAAGCCGAGGATGACGGGAATGCCGAGCGGCTGTGGCGGGCGACCGCCCGATTGGCCGAGATCGCGTGACGCTTATACCGATTGTAAGTTTGACCACGCTCGATCGCACACAGAGGCAAATGCAGCGAGGTCCAGAGCGCCAAGGGCCTCCGTCGGGCTGTCGACGTTCGCTGGTGCCGGACTTTAGTTGAGCCTTTCACCTGAGCGCGCGACGGGATCGCGCCTTTCTCAAGCTTTGCGCTTGCCACCCAGGCAGTTATTGCCGCCTCAAAAAGGCACCTCGTCCACCGTTCGCCAGCTATCGTCCGCAATGATGATGCTGCCTTTATGCGTGGGGCCATCTCGCGCCAGGATTTCTTGCCCACGTCGCACCGCTTCCATTTTCGCCTCTGCGAGATGTCCTAGTTCGACCCCTTCGTGGTCGAGCACGGTCACCTGTCCGCGCCTAACATGAAAATAGTAGCGAGGCATTCGCAAACACCTCCTCGACCAAAGTAACGTGGGCGAGGCATTCTTTGATCCGTCGAATGCCAATTTTCTGCTGATTTGATCAGCGTACCCCAATTTCGCGCGGCACCATTCATCTCAAGTGGTAGTCGAGCGCCTTTCGCTGCAGCGCAGCGCTTTCAAGTGGTCGACGTCGCGGCTGTCTTCGCGGTGCGACGGATGGAAAGAGCTGGCGAGCCGATAGCGCGCATTGTCGATGTCGACTGCAACGTTGCCGAAGCGCTGCAATTGCAGCCGACGCCGCATCGGGTCCCAATGCAGCACCGAGCCACTGCCGCGGAGCGCCACAACGATCTGCGGACCGGCCCTTAGGTTAGCCCCATCCCCAAGCCGCCCTTGCAATTTTTTGCAGACGCTCTGGCATGGGTTTCGTTGATCGGCGCGTGCAGCAACCCGATGCGGCATCTGCAAGCGGAAAATCCGCCCCAAAACACCCCGCCCCGCGAAGCAGTGACAAGGCCACGCGGGCGGGCGTGTACGTGAGCGCAGCTGGGCCTGCCTAACGTTAAGCGCAAGAATTCCCTTACGTTTTACCGATGTCCGTGGCAACTGGACCCGATCTGGTTGCTCCGGTTAGGATGCTCTGCGGTGCTTTTTCCAGACCGCTTGCGCCCGGTGTCGCTTGCCCAAGCCAGGGCGCATCTTTTTGTGGCTTGCCAAGCCTTTGCATCCCTCATCCCCGAGCAACGATGGTGTAGCCGCGCGGCTGACAAGTGCCGACCGCGGCGCGGTTTCCGGGCGGTCCGCAGGCGCTGCCGCCTATCCGGCGACGAGGCCGCCTATCCGGCGACGAGGTACCGCCGAGCGGCTTTTCGCTGCGTGCAATCGGGGAATTCAAGCCAAAGCGGGCTCCTAGAGGGATAGGAGCCCGCAATGGTTGAGACACGTCCAGCGGGGTGTGACATCTCTCAGCCCGCGGCCAGTAAAGCTCAAGCTGGGCCCGCATGCAACCGTGTCGGTGTTCTGGCAACGCACAATCGCGACAGGGTGTCTTGAGGTGGGTGAGGCAACCTGCAATTCCAAGCGTGAAAGCCAGCGGTCGAAAATCGTCAGGCAACGGCTCGAGTCAGCATACCTAGCCGCACCCAACGCAACATGCCCAGCCGCACGGACGAAACTACTCACTATTCGGTATATATGCGCCAATCGTCCGATTTATATGCCTTTCTTATGAATTACGCCACTGTTCCCACCTCGATTTTATATGCCCTGCCATGCAAATCCTGATCCGCCGGCCGGGCGCTCGCCTGCCGTGCCGTGCCAGGTGCATGAACTTGCTGAGGAATAGCCATGCTGGACGTCATTTTGCTCGTGATCGGGCTCGGTTTCTTCGCGCTTTCCATTGCCTACGCCTTTGGCTGCGAACGCCTCTGAGGAGTGCCCCATGCTGGTCGACTACATCTTGGGCGGGGTCGTGACCGCCGCCCTCCTCGTCTATCTCACCTGGGCCCTGTTAAGGCCGGAACGCTTCTAACGCCGTCTCGAGAGGCACGACGCCCATGACACTTGTCGGTTGGACGCAAATCCTCATCTTTGGCGCGATCGTCGTCGCACTGGTGAAACCGCTCGGCGGCTACATGACGCGCGTTTTCAACGGCGAAAGCACGCTGCTCTCGCCGATGCTCGCACCGGTCGAGCGCATTCTTTATGGCGCGGCCGGTATCGACGCGAGGCACGAGCAGCACTGGCTCACCTATACGGTCGCCATGTTGCTGTTTCACGTTGGCGGCTTTCTGATCCTCTACGCCTTGATGCGTTTCCAGAACCTGCTGCCGTTCAATCCCGCCGCGCAATCGGCCGTGCCCGCCGATCTCACGTTCAACACAGCGGTCAGCTTCATCACCAATACCAACTGGCAGAACTACGGCGGCGAGAGCACGATGTCCTACCTCGTGCAAATGCTTGGCCTCACGCATCAGAACTTCTTGTCGGCCGCCACCGGCATCGTGCTCGCGATGGCGCTGATCCGGGGCTTCGCCCGGGCGTCGGTGCAAACGATCGGTAACTTCTGGGTCGATATCACCCGCTGCACGCTCTACATCCTCGTGCCGATCTGCGTCGTCTACGCGCTCTTTCTTGTTTGGCAAGGCATGCCGCAGACGCTTGGGGCGTACGTTGACGCAACTACCCTTGAGGGAAGCAAGCAGACAATCGCCGTAGGGCCCGTTGCCTCTCAGGTTGCAATCAAAATGCTGGGAACGAACGGCGGCGGGTTTTTTAACGCCAATGCCGCGCACCCTTTCGAGAATCCGACGCCGCTTTCCAACTTCGTGCAGATGATCTCGATCTTCGCCATTGGAGCGGCGCTAACGAACGTGTTTGGCCGCATGGTCAAGGATGAGCGACAGGGCTGGGCCATCTTGAGCGTGATGGGGGTGCTATTCATCGCCGGCGTCGCGGTCTGCTACTGGGCGGAGGCGCGCGGCAACGATGCCTTTACGGCCATGGGCCTCACCGGCGGCAACATGGAAGGCAAGGAGGTCCGCTTCGGCATCGTCGCTTCCGCGCTATTCGCCGTCGTTACTACCGCTGCCTCGTGTGGTGCGGTGAATGCCATGCACGACAGCTTCACCGCGCTCGGCGGCATGATCCCCCTCATCAACATGCAACTGGGTGAGATCATCATCGGCGGCGTCGGCGCGGGCATGTACGGCATGCTGCTGTTCGTCATCCTCGCCGTGTTCGTTGCTGGTCTGATGGTCGGCCGCACGCCCGAGTACGTCGGCAAGAAGATCGAGGCCAAAGAAGTCAAGATGGCCATGCTCGCCATTCTGATCCTACCTCTGATGTACCTGGGCTGGACGGCGGCTGCCGTGGTCATTCCGCCGGCGGTTGCGTCGATCGCCAACCCTGGCCCGCACGGCTTCAGCGAAGTGCTCTATGCCTACACCTCCCAGACCGCCAATAACGGTTCGGCCTTTGCCGGCCTTACCGGCAATACGCTCTGGTACAACATTACCGGGGCCATCGCCATGCTGGTGGGGCGTTTCTGGATGATCGTTCCGGCAATGGCGATCGCCGGTTCGCTTGCGGCAAAGAAGTCGGTGCCCGCCTCGGTCGGGACCTTCCCGACCACCGGGGGACTGTTTGTCGGTCTCGTCGTCGGCGTGATCGTCATTGTCGGCGGTCTCACCTTCTTCCCAGCGCTCGCGCTTGGGCCCATCGTCGAGCACTTGGCGATGACCTCTGGCGCGTTGTTTGCAGCCAATTAGCCGATCGGAGCGACTATGATGGATAGTTCGATCACCCGTAAGCGTTTCCCGATGGCTGCGCTGCTCGACACCAAGATCGTTGTGCCGGCGATCAGCGCTGCCTTCGTCAAGCTCGACCCGCGCACGTTGATCAAGAACCCGGTGATCTTCGTGCTGGAGATTGTCACGATCTTGACCACGGTGCTTCTGCTACGCGATCTCGTCACAGGCGCTAGTAATCTCGCCTTCGAGTTTCAGATCGTGCTGTGGCTGTGGTTCACGGTATTGTTCGCGAACTTTGCCGAAGCAATTGCCGAAGGGAGAGGCAAGGCGCAAGCCGATGCGCTGCGGCGCCAGCGCACCGAGACGCAAGCCAAACTGCTAAACGCCGCGGACTCCAGAGACTACCGACTGGTGCCAAGCACCGATCTCAAGGTCGGCGACATCGTTCTGGTTGAAGCGGGTGACTATATACCCTCCGATGGCGAGGTGATCGAAGGTGTTGCCTCCGTCAACGAGGCGGCAATTACCGGCGAGTCGGCTCCGGTCATCCGCGAGTCCGGTGGCGATCGCTCGGCCGTCACCGGCGGCACCCAGGTGCTGTCCGACTGGATCCGCGTGCGCATCACCGCGGCACCCGGCTCGACCTTCCTCGACCGTATGATCGGCCTGGTGGAGGGCGCCGAGCGACAGCGCACGCCAAACGAGATCGCCCTCAACATCCTGCTCGCTGGGTTGACGATCATTTTCGTGTTCGCGACGGCGACGCTGCCGAGCTTCGCCGCCTACGCGGGCGGCAGTATCTCGATCGTGGTGCTAGTGGCCCTATTCGTCACGTTGATCCCGACCACAATCGGTGCGCTTCTCTCAGCGATCGGCATCGCCGGCATGGATCGGTTGGTGCGCTTCAATGTGCTCGCCATGTCGGGCCGCGCCGTCGAGGCCGCCGGTGATGTCGACACGCTGCTACTCGATAAAACCGGCACCATTACCCTCGGCAATCGGCAGGCTACCGAATTCAGGCCGCTACGCAATGTTAGCGAACAGGAGCTTGCAGATGCGGCGCAGCTTGCCTCGCTTGCCGACGAGACACCGGAGGGGCGGTCAATCGTCGTGCTCGCCAAGGAGCAATACGGCATCCGTGGGCGCGACATGGGCGAGCTCAACGCCAAATTCATGCCTTTTTCGGCGCAGACGCGGATGAGCGGCGTCGAATTCGGCACCACCTCCATTCGCAAGGGAGCCGTCGATGCCATTCTAAGCTTTCTCAATGCCGGCTCGGTGCCTGCTCCTAGTCGGTCGTCCGCGGCCGTTGCTCTGCAGCCGGGGGTAAGCAGCGATACGGCGCGTGAGGTCAAGGCGATCGCCGATGCGATCGCCAAGTCGGGGGGCACGCCGTTGGCGGTGGCGCGGGACGGCAAGCTGTTGGGCGTCATCCACCTTAAGGACATCGTCAAGGGCGGCATTCGCGAACGTTTCGCGGAGCTGAGGCGTATGGGCATTCGCACCATCATGATCACGGGCGACAACCCGACGACCGCCGCCGCCATCGCCGCCGAGGCTGGAGTGGACGACTTCCTGGCTCAGGCCACGCCCGAGGATAAGTTGAAGCTCATCCGCGATGAGCAAGCCAAGGGCAAGCTGGTGGCCATGTGCGGCGACGGCACCAACGATGCGCCCGCGCTCGCCCAGGCCGACGTCGGCGTTGCCATGAACACGGGCACGCAAGCCGCGCGTGAAGCGGGTAACATGGTGGATCTCGACTCCAATCCCACCAAGCTCATCGAGGTGGTCGAAATCGGCAAGCAGCTGCTGATGACACGTGGTGCACTTACCACCTTCTCGATCGCCAACGACGTGGCCAAGTACTTTGCCATCATCCCGGCGATGTTCCTGGCCTTTTACCCGCAGCTGCAGGCGCTCAACATCATGAACTTGGCCAATCCGCAGAGCGCCATCCTGTCGGCCATCATCTTCAACGCGCTGATCATCGTCGCCTTGATCCCACTGTCGCTGAAGGGCGTGGCCTACCGACCGATCGGGGCCGGGCCGCTGCTGCGCCGCAACCTGTTGATCTACGGCCTTGGCGGCATCATGGTTCCGTTCATCGGCATCAAGGCGATCGACGTGCTCGTCACGGCCCTGCATCTCGCCTGAGGAGAACACCAATGCTGAATGAAGTCCGACCGGCGATCGTCTTTGTCATCGCCCTCACCTTGATCACAGGCTTGCTCTATCCGTTGGCGATTACGGGCCTGGCTCAGGTGTTGTTTCCGACGCAGGCCAACGGCAGCCTGGTTCAGAAGGGTGGCACCGTCGTGGGCTCGACATCGATCGGGCAAGCCTTCGCCGACGCCAAATATTTCCACGGCCGGCCGTCTGCCACCAATGCGCCCGATCCCAAGGACGCGACCAAGACGGTTGATGCACCCTATAACGCCGCCAATTCCATGGGCTCCAACCTTGGGCCTACCAACAAGGCTCTCATCGACCGGGTCAAGGGCGAGGTCGACAAGCTGAAGCAGGAGAACTCCAAGGCTCCGGTACCGATCGATCTTGTCACCACCACGGCAAGCGGTCTCGACCCGCACATCTCGCCGGAAGCGGCCTTCTTTCAAGTGCCTCGGGTCGCCAAGGCGCGCAACCTGCCCGAGGATCGCCTGCGCCAACTGGTTGACCAGCACATCGAAGGGCGTACCTTCGGTATTCTCGGCGAACCGCGGGTGAACGTGTTGGCACTCAACCTCGCCCTGGACAACGCCGCTGCCAAATAAGCTCGCCTGCGGAGGCCGTTGGAGTCATGGCGGACCAGAGGCGCGAGAACGAGCAGCGTCCCTCGCCCGAGGCCTTGCTGGCCGAGGTCAAGCGGGAGGAGAAGCGTCTCGGGCGGCTCAAGATCTTTCTGGGCGCGGCTCCCGGCGTCGGCAAGACCTACGAGATGCTGTTGTCCGCCCGCGCCAAATTGAAGGAGGGGATCGACGTCGTCGCAGGTGTGGTCGAGACGCACGGCCGCAAGGAGACCGAGGTCCTGCTCGAGGGCTTCGAGGTCATCCCGCGTAGGCCAACGGTCTATATCAATCGCATTCTCAATGAGTTTGACATCGATGCCGCACTCGGGCGTCGACCTGATCTGATCCTTGTCGACGAGCTGGCGCACACGAATATTCCGGGCAGCCGGCATCCAAAGCGCTACCAGGATGTCGAGGAGCTGCTCGAGGCCGGCATCGACGTCTATACAACCGTCAATATTCAGCACATCGAGAGTCTCAACGACGTCGTCGCCCAGATCACGCACGTCCGCGTGCGCGAGACCGTGCCAGATTCCATCCTCGACCGTGCCGATGCCATAGAGCTCGTTGATCTGACACCGGACGACCTGATCCAGCGCTTAAAGGAGGGCAAGGTTTACGTCCCTAAGCAGGCGGAGCGGGCGCTCAAGAACTATTTTTCGCCTGCCAACCTCACGGCGCTACGCGAACTGGCTTTGCGGCGCACGGCCGAGCGTGTGGACGAACAGCTGCTCGAGCACATGCGGGCGCGGGCAATTTCCGGTCCGTGGGCCGCGGGCGATCGAATTATGGTCTGTGTCAACGAGGACTCACGCTCTAGCGGGCTCGTGCGCTATGCCAAGCGGCTCGCCGACCGCCTGCGTGCGCCGTGGACAGCACTGTGCATCGAAACGCGGCGCAGCCAACACCTGAGCGAAGAGCAGCGCGATCGCATCGCTCAGGCGCTGCACCTTGCCGAACGCCTGGATGGCGAGGCAATCACCATTCCGGGGGAAGGTCGGCGCACCGCCGATGACCTCCTGAGCTTCGCGCGCAAGAACAACGTCACGCACATCGTGATCGGCAAGTCTCAACGTTCGCGCTGGTTCGAGATCGTGCATGGCTCGGTGGTACACGATTTGATACGTCGGGCCGGCAATATCAGCGTGCACGTCATCGCCGGTGAGGAACTCACATCAGAAGCTGGCGGCAGCAAGACCGTCGCTACGAGCGCGCCTAGTCGGTTCGATCCCCTTGCCTACATCGTTGCGTTGTTGGCCCCGCTGGCTGGACTCGGTGTCGGCAAGTTGCTGCAGCCCCTGTTTGGGTTGGAGAATGTCGATCTCCTGTTCCTAACGGCGATCGTTGGTGTCGCCGTAGGTTACGGGCTGGGGCCATCATTGCTGGCGACCGTAATCGCGTCGCTGTTTTACAACTATTTCTTTCTGCCACCGGTCTATACCCTGACCATCACCGACCCCACCAATGTCGCGGCGTTCCTGCTGTTTGCGGTCGTCGCGGTCGTCGTTTCCAACCTGGCAGCGCGTGGATGGAGTCAAAAGGTCACGGCGCAGCAGCGGGTGCGATCAATCGAGTCGCTTTACGCCTTTAGCCGCAAGCTCGCTAGCGCCGGGACCTTGGATGATGTGCTGTGGGCGACCGCTTACCAAATCGCCTCGATGTTGAAGGTGCGGGTGGTACTGTTGCTGCCCGAGAACGATCTGATCGCCTTGAAGGCGGGCTACCCGCCGGAGGACCAGCTTGGCGAGGCAGATCTGGCGGCGGCCAAGTGGGCCTGGGAGAACAAGCGTGCGGCCGGGCGCGATTCGGACACGCTCCCCGGCGCCAAATGGTTGTTTCTGCCGATGCGAACCGGGCGCGGCCCGGTGGGCATTCTGGGCATCACCAGGGACGGCACGGGAGCATTGCTGCGTGCCGAAGACAAGCGTCTCCTCGATGCCCTTTCGCATCAGGGGGCGCTGGCGATCGAGCGCGTGCACCTCGTTGAAGACATCGATCGCGTGCGGCGCACCGCCGAAACGGAGCGCCTTCGTTCGGCGCTGCTTACCTCGATTTCCCACGATCTCAAGACGCCGCTGGCGGCGGTGCTGGGCGCCGCCGGAGCCCTGCGCGACCTGTCCGGATCCCTCGACCAGAATGCCAAGCAGGAGCTCCTCGCCACCATTATTGACGAGTCGGAGCGCCTCAATCGGTTCATCGCCAATCTGCTCGATATGACCAAGCTCGAGTCTGGCGCCGTCGTCCCCAACGCAACCCTGCACGATGTCGGCGAGATCGTCGGTAGTGCACTTGAGCGTGCCGGCAAGATCCTTGGCAAGCACCGTATCGAGATGGAGTTGAGCCCCGACCTGCCGATGGTGCTAGTGGACGCGGTTCTGTTCGAACAGGTCTTGTTCAACTTGTTGGACAATGCCAGCAAATACGCGCCCCCTGACACGACGATCAGCCTCCGTAGCTGGCGTGACCGAGACACCGTCCACTTGCAGATTGCGGACGAAGGTAACGGCATTCCCGAAGCCGATCTCGAGCGCGTCTTCCACAAATTCTACCGGGCGCAAAAGGCTGACCAGGTACGTGCCGGCACCGGTTTGGGTTTGGCGATTTCGCGTGGCTTCATCGAAGCCATGCAGGGAACCATCGTCGCACGCAACCGATCAGATCGTTCGGGCGCGGTTTTTACGATCAGCTTGCCGGTCTCAGCCGTGGCCGAGCAAGAGGCGGCCGCCGAATGACCAACGCGGCAAAGATCCTGATCGTCGACGACGAGCCGCCGATTCGCAAATTGCTGCGCATGGGTCTGACGTCGCAAGGCTATGAGGTGATCGAAGCAGCAAACGGCAAAATCGCGCTCGAACTGCTTGCCAGCAAACCAGCCCTGGTCATTCTCGACTTGGGACTTCCCGACGTTGATGGACACGATCTCCTGCAGCACATCCGGCACCGGCAACAAGATATGCCGATCATTGTGCTCTCGAGCCGAGGCGACGAAGCCGGCAAGGTCACCGCTCTCGACCTTGGCGCCGACGATTACGTCACCAAGCCATTCGGCATGGACGAACTGTTTGCCCGCATGCGGACTGCCATGCGCCACCAGCTGCAGGGTCACGGCGAACGACCCATGTTCCATGTCGGTGATCTGACTGTCGACCTGGTCCGCCGCATCGTCCGCATTGGCGACAATGAGGTGAAGCTCTCACCGAAGGAATATGACCTTCTACGCTTGCTCGTACTGCATGCCGGCAAAGTCCTCACGCACAGGTTTCTGATCCAGCAGCTGTGGGATGAGCCAACCGACCCGCAGTACCTGCGCGTGTATGTGCGTCAGTTGCGCCGCAAGATCGAGCTCAGTCCGGAAAGGCCCCAGTATATCATGACGGAGATTGGCATTGGCTATCGCTTGCGGGCGCCGGACTAGACGGAAAACGCGACAAGATATACGGGATAAAAAGTCCGCCCCAAAAGCAGGTGCCGTGCCCCTGGAGCAGCCATGAACATCAAGACTTTCCTTTCTGCCGATGATGTGACCGTTGACGTCGAAGCGCACGGCAAATCAAGCTTATTGCAAAGTCTTTCGCGGCGTGCGGCCGCCGCCCTTGGTCTATGCGTGGACACCGTCACAGATCAGATCGAGCGTCGTGACGAGCTCGGTTCTACGGGCATTGGCGGGGGAGTTTCCATACCGCACGCGCGTTTGCGCGAGGTGAGGAAGCCGTTCGGTTTGTTGGCACGGCTCAAGGAGCCGATCGACTTCGAGGCCATCGACGGGCGGCCGGTCGACATCGTCTTTCTGCTATTATTGCCCGCTGCTTCCCAGCTCGAGCAGCTCAATGCGCTGGCGGCCGTGGCGCGCAAGCTGAGAGATCCTGAAGTCCTGCGGCGACTGCGCGCGGCGCCCAACGCCCCGGCGCTGCATGCCGCTGTGACAGCTTGACCAAATCGCTTGCGATCAAGGTGGTGATCACGGCCTGGTTGCCGGTTGTGCGCACGCGACAAGGGCTGCCGAGGATCCCCCGCACCACGGTGGCGGCGTGCGCCGACCGCCAAATCTATTCGCCAGACGGCCGGCCGGTGCAAATGGTTCGGGCCCTTGTTCGTGCAGAGATTAAGCCTGCACGCAGATGCGAGGCAGCGTCCAGCGCCGATCTAACGCATTGGCGAGCTGAACCTAGAAAATGCCGGCGCGGCCGTTCGTTCCGGGCCAATTTCTATATGCCGCGCTCGGTTCCATATACGTCCCCCATATGCCTGAAGTCCGCCATTCCTCTCGAATTCATATGCGATGCTGCGTACCTCTCCAGCAGGAACAGATGCCTGAGGAGATGGTGTCATGTCGCTCAACTTTGTGGCCGGCGTCGACTTCCCGCGCCAGCTGCCGACGGCCACGGCGCCCTACTTTCTGCTTGGCCTCAGCGCCACGGGAGCCTGGGTCATTCGCGAGACCACTGGCCGCCGGGCCGGGCTCTTTTCCAGCCGTCAAGCCGCCATCCGGTTTGCGCGCGAGGAGAGCCTCGATGGCAACTTCACCATCGTCCACTGTCCAGAAGGACTTGAACTTGAGGGCCTGCAACGCGGTCGGGCGGCTTAACATGCGCTTGGACATTTCAGGGCAGTTTGTCGTCAACGTGGTGACGCCCAATGGTGGCTGGTCGAAAGGCCGTCCCATCGCGCTCATCGAAGACGGTGACAAGTGGCGCCTGGTCGATCTCTTGATTCCGAACGATCTGAGCGATTCGGCGCTGCAGACATATATCGCGCATAAATTCGCCGGCTTCGTGGTCCCCGGAAAACCTATCCAGCGCCTTGATAGGCCAACCGTCGATGCCGCGCGGTCCGGGGGGAGGCGACATCGTGTCCACCGCTCACCGCCCTGATCCCGGCGAGGCGCGGGGCCGCAGGTACGTGATCGGCTACCTCGTCGCCGCCTCGATGATGCTAGGGCTCTGGCTAGGTCTCTACGCCTGGGCCTCAGCAGGCTCCAGGGGTGGCGTGTTCGCCGCCCATCATTGCCCGGAGATTGCCGACCAAGCCACGCGGCTTGCCTGTTATGATAGCATCAACCACCCGTCTCAGCGGCGGCCGGGCAGAGGCTATGGGCCAATCGTTCGCTAGCCAGGAGCTGACCGGTAGAGGGTTTCCGGGCCCAAAAAACGGCGATGCGCAGCGGCTATAGATCCGGCCTTGATTGCTCGGCGATTTGCAGGTGCGGATTGGGTGGCGCTGCGCCCGTCGCTCGGGGTCCGCTGCCAATCGCCATCGCTCGAGGGAACGACAAGCGCCGGGATTGCCGCGCTTCCTATATTTCTCATTTATGCCAAAGCTGCCGCGCTCCTCTCGATTTTATATGTCGGCATTGTCATGTTCGGGTCGAGTGAGATCCCGATGGAGCGTGCCCCGATGGAGCGTGCAATGTGTTTGGGTGGGGGCTTCGCCGGCAATTGCGTGACGCCGAGCAAAAAAAGGCGCCTGGTCGCGCCCACCAGGCAAGCAGCAGCGGCCGTGGCGAGACAAACCTGCGCGCCTCCGGCGCAAAAGTTCTGCGCGCCATCGCCGAGGCAGGTTTTGCGCGACCCTGGAAATGGGCTCCGCCGAGACCCGGGGCTTTGCGACGATGCCCATGACGACGTCCGCCTGGAAAAACGTTGAGTTCGAAAAAAAGTCCGTGATTGCGAGCCCGCGGCGTTGCGCCAAACCGCCGTCTTTGTTGCGAAAGGATGCATCATGACACGCTGCTTCGCCCAGGGAGATATTTTGATCGAGGAGATCAGTCGCGCGCCGAAGTCAGCTCTTGGTGTGGGCCACAGGCGGGTGAAGTCGGCGATCATCGCCGAGGGCGAGGCGAGTGGACATCGCCATCGGCTCACCGGTGAATTCGTGTTCTATCGAGACGATGCCCTGGCACGGGATATTCCCGACCAGCTCTACCTCGGGCACATTCGGATTGGGGGGGCAGCCGCACAATTGCTGCATGAAGAGCATGCGACGCTGGCCTTGAACCCGGGCGTTTATCGCCTTCGGCGACAGCGTCAACTTGAGCCGACCGACAGCGGTCTCTTCGAGGATACCGGGATCGTTGGAGATTGAGTATCGTGTCTGCGTCGGTCCCGATCTTCGCGCTCGGTCAGTATCTCAATCGTTGGGCCAAGGCGCACCTTAACTGCGCGCCAGCGGAACGACCGGTCGCGGAGGCGGGGATAGGGCTTGCTTACGCCGCGGCAGGGCTGCAACCTCCCAAGCACATCATCTGGTGTGGCGGACCGCTCGAAATCGTTCGGCATCTCAAGCAGACATCGGTGCTGGATCGTCCCGGCCGTAACGTCAGAGGGGAAATCTTTGACCGAGTGCAAACTCAAGTCGGCACGCTGGCAGAGATTTTTTGGAAGGAAATCATTGTTGCGGCCGGCGCATCCGCGCACCGGCAGAATGTGGATACTGCCGTCGACGGACACGAAAGGGCCAAGTCTGTCGCGGCTGCCGTGAACCGACTTGTGCATAGTGCCGTCCTCGATGATCTGTCGCGCATGGGCGTTCGACTGCGCCATGCGTTGCTGCGATTGCGCGGCCACCCGCGACGCTTGCCACGCTGGGACTTCGATGAGATTGCGGTTGGTTCGCACCACCTGGCGGCGCTTGACGTTTACGAGTATCTGCACGACGTGCTTGCTTGGCAGGAACGGACGCAAGATCTGCGCGGCCTTTGGATGATCGCGGCAAGTGCTGGTTGGTTTGTTCCGCATGAACACGTGTGCTGGATTTCCGAGCGGCCGAGCCGCCTCCACACCGATGCGCGCGGCCGCCTGCATTGCCAAGACGGGCCGGCCGTTTCTTATCGCGATGGATGGCGCGCATTTGTTTGGAAAGGGATCCAGGTACCGGCTTGGGTTATCGAGCATCCGCAAAAGATCACGCTGTGGAGCATCGCCAACACCTTTGATCCCGTGGTTCGCAACGCGATGATTGAAATCATGACGCCCGAACGCTTCGTCAGAGAGGGCGGTGCGTTCCGGGTCTGTGAAGATGAAACGGGCATACTCTGGCGCAAGCTTTGGGGCCATCGTGGGGTCACCATCGGATCGTGGACTGCGGTTGAGGTCGTCAACGGAACGCCAGAGCACGATGGCTCACGCAAGCATCACTTTCTGCGCGTGCCGTCGCGCATGGCGAGCGCGCGCGAGGCCGTGGCTTGGACCTATGGATTGACCAAAGAGCAGTACGCTGGCCTCGTTCACAGGACCTAGTTTGCGAACGGGTGGCGCGCCGCATCGACAAACCGTTGACCTACCTGCGTGTCGATCCTGCCGGGGTAAAGCCATAGCGAGAACGGGTCATGTGGGACACCCTTGCCCCGCCAGCTTTTGCCGTTGGCTGCATGTCCTGCGGTCGAGGAACTCACGTCGTCTCACGGGATCCCCTCTAATCTGCGGAAGGCTCGACGGAGGAGGGGCTTATCCTTCGCGCGCCCGAATGGGACAATCCAGCACGAATTCGGTCCCACCGGCCGGCGGCCTTCCCACTCGCAAATCGGCACTCATCTGCTGAACCAGGGCGGTCACGACGCGCAAGCCCATCGTTCTCGCATTGGCAATGTCGAAGTCTTTTGGAAAGCCCTCCCCGTCGTCACGAACAGTAAGCTTGAGGTGGTCTGGATCTTTCGCCACTAGCTCGACCCACACCCGCACTGAACCTTTGGGGCGAGTTGCGTGTTTGCACGCATTCATGATCAACTCGTTCAGGGTCAGAGCAAGCCGCACAGCTCGGTCAGTCGGCGTAATAACCGGCGCAGGAGCGGCGAACTCAATGGTGCAGTCAGTCACCTGATCGGCGACATCCTTACAAATGCCGTTGAGGTACACCGCCAGATCAATGTGAGCGATATCGGAGCTGCCGGTGAGCCGCTCATGGGCTCGGGCAATGACACCTATCCTGCTCGAAGCCTCACGCAGGATGGCAGCAGGATCACCTCCGGTTTCGGCACGAAGGTTGATCATGGCGGCCACGAGTTGGAGGCTATTCTTCACCCTGTGGTTTATCTCGTTCACGAGAACTTTGTGATAATCGAGCGCCGCCTTCAACGCTCCCTCGCGGCGCTGCCGTTCAATGGCCATACCAAGGATGTTGGCGGCCCCTTGTAGAAAGGTGATGTCGGCTTCGCTGAACTCACCTGGGGAGCGGCTATCCACCTCTAGGACACCATACGGGGCACCATCGCCTTGCAAGATAACGTTGATGGCGCGACGCACTCCATGGACCAGGAGCAGTTCCGGCGTTCTGAACCGTTCCTCGTTTTCCAGGTGGTTGGAGATGACGGGCTTGCCTGTGTGCAGCGCATAACCGGACGGAGAGGCCATGTCAGCCCCAATCGTGGCAACACCAACCAGCCCCTCCCGCCAACCGAACCCGGCCCTCATCAGCAGTCGGTTCTCGGGTGGGTGATACTCCAGGATTTTGCACAGCTCGGCATTGAGGCCGTCGGCGCAAACGCGCACGGCTTCATCGAGTAGCTCTTGCAGCTGCGATCCGCGCAGAGCCGTCACACCCAGTGCGGACAAAAGTTCCTGTTGTCGCAGACGATCACTCACCTGATCGGTAGCAAGTGACGCGGGCTGAGAGGATGCTGGGGGTGTCTCAACAAGAGGTTGAGGATTTTCTTGCTGGCCGCTCGCCACGAACTAACAATGCTCAGCTAAAGCTACTCTGACAAAACTCTCGACGCGATCAATCGCTCAGGAGCGAACGGCTTGGCAAGTACAATCGGTTGAGGCGAAAATCCAGTAACGAGCCTGGGGTCGCTGGTTTGGAAGAGGTACGGCTCACAGGCGTTTGACGCCTGAGGGCTTCAGTCCGAGACCAATGATGGTGGAGGCCGACAGAGCGCCGATCAGCTCTATGTTTTCTGGCCGTCCGAAATATGACGCTTTGAAAAAGCTAAGGGCAAGATCGTCGTCGTCCAGCGCCACGGCGTACAGCTCGTCTGGCGCGGAAGAACCTCGACCTTTGACCCGGATTAGACGGCCAGGTAGTGCTGCTGCTGTATCGCTCATTCACCGTTATTTCGAGTGTGGCGCCCGTAGAGGCAATAACGCTCACACATTCCACCACGGCGCCGGTCGGCACACCAAGTGAACAGCGCTGAACGCGGCTCTCCAAGGCCGGCTCGCGCAACCAGCGAAACGGGCGGACTGGTCCGCCCTGCCATCACCACCATTTGCAATGGCGGGTGCCGCGGCTCCTTCTTAGCCACCAGCCAACAAGGCGGCTGCCATTAACATTGCGGCCACGACGATTAGGATTGCATCGTAATTTGAACGCTGCGGTTGGTAACTGTCGTCGCGTTCTCGCATCCGGACCTGGCTGGGGAAGGCGGCTCGCTTTCGTGATGCCAAGGAGCGCAATTCGAATGAAATGAAGCGCGGCACTTGGCCGGACTTCACGTCCTCGCGCAAGTGAACTTTGGGCGAATACCCCACCCGTATCGCCAGGCTGGCAGGCTGATCGGCGAGCGCACCCCGCCGTTTTAATGGGATTCGATATGGGCATGGCCAAGGGCCGCCGGCGATCGGGTAGGCCTCGCGCGAGTGCGCGTGACCTTCGCCGGCACCTCCGGGCGCGACACGCCTCCCAAAGCGGAGCCTATGAAGTCTCCCTTGGTTTATCCGTGCGGGATGTTTCTGCGGCGATCTCGACGTCCTCGCCAAGGGTCTGCCGCACGTACAGGCGGCGAATTGCGACATCGGATACCACGGCAAGGGGATAGCCAAGCACAAGGCCAAGTGGTCCGAAGACAACTCCTATGGCGACGACCGCAAACAGCCCCACGGCCGGAGGCAGTTCCACGGCGCGCCCGGACACGAGTGGCATGATCAAGTTGCTCTCAAGCTGCTGAACTAATATGACGAGCCCCGTCGCCCACAAGGCCATTTCCCAGCTCTGACCTATTGCCACCAAGACGACAAGAACTGCACCTGCGATCGGGCCAACGACTGGCACAAACTCAGTTAGGCCAAATATGAGGCCCAATGCCAGGGCCGACGGTATTCCGATGAGGAGCGCGCCGACTGCGATCAGAACGCCGACGATCACCATGGCGAGCAGCTGCGCCCCAATCCACATCCTCAGTGCTTCGCCTGCATCGTCGAGTGTGGCGCGTATGCGCGGCTGCCATTCTGGCGGAACCAGCTTGATGAGCCCGTTCCGGTAGATGTCCGGGTCAATAGCCATGTACACGCCGCCAACGATCACAAGGAGGAGACCTGCGGTCGCGGCGATAACCGTGGTGCCCCAAGACAGAGCCCGTGCGAAGAGCGACCCTAATGACGAGCTCAGCAGGTCCTTGGCCGAGCTTACATCGAAGTAGCCAGCGACCGTCCGCTCAACCGATTGGAGTTGGGAAGCCAGCGCGTTGAATTGCCCGGCAAGCTGCGCGCCGAACAGAGTTATGACCGCTGCAATTAGGCTCAGGACCACGCCTCCTGCCACGACAAGTGACCACGAGTTGGTCATGCCCGTGCGAACCGAGAGGATCTCTGCAATAAAGCGCAAGATGACTGCTAATAACACCGCGGCGAACACCAAAAGGAGGATCTCGCGCAGCGACCACACCAAGGCGGCGAACGCCACAGCCGCGCCCACGATGAGGATCTTGCGGACGAACTGCGTTTCAGCAGTCTGATCTTGGTCTGACGGCATGCATGACGTCCTTTCTGCGCTGAAGTGCGCCGTTTAGGTGGTTCACGCGGCTCGCAGGTCAGACCTGCACGACTGCCAAAACCAGCCCGAGTACCCCGAGGCCCTAGGAGGTGCAACCGTTGGTGGCAAGCTCGAAGAGCGCAGATTCTCGCCCATACCTGGAAGGCGTCGCGATCAAGATCCGACGCACCGCGCGTGAGATATCATTGGCAAAGCTATCGACTTGGTAGTGGAATGTTCGGAGGGTAAAACCGGCAAATGCGTTTAGTCAGACTTCTGCCACGTTGGCTTATCCCGCGTGTGGGGAGTGAGCCTTATGATCCGCCGCAAGACGACCCACCAGAGGGGGATATGGCGGAAAATGAGGGGTCTGGCTGCCCTGGACCCAATCCCCCGGCAGATCTGCAAGAAGCTCGGCGAGCTGCCAAGGAACGCTACCAGCTTATTGCCGAGGCATTCAAGCGAGAGGCCGGTGTGCGTCGGCACTACACTCACAAGAGCATTAGCGGACTTGCCTGGATCGGTTCTGGAAAGATCCTCGCACCCCATGGCATTACGCGCCGGCAGCTCTATGTTCTGGCCCACGAATGCGGGCACATTGTGCTGCACAGTTCTGCAGCAACATGGAACAAGCCCGGGCACATCAAGGAACATGAGGCCGAGACGTATGCCCATAGGGCCTTCGAACGCTACAGCTTGGAAGTGCCAGAGAAATCGGCACAATGGGCGCGAGCCTATGTGGGGCAGTGGATTATGAAGGACCGTGCGGCAGGCATTTCGGTGTGTCCAATGGCAGAGGCGTTTGCGTCTGGGAGGCGCGCTCCCGACGAGCCATTGCCGGCTGTCGATGGACACCCAAAACACGACTTTTCGAAGATGATTGCGCAGCACACGGCTAAGTCACTGCGCGTTGCCGCTCGGCAGGATGCCATTGACCTTCAACCAATTCCTGAACAAGCACCTCTTGCACCAAGCGGCCCGCCCAACGCATGCGGGACATGTATCTATCTACGTGGAAAGGCCAGCACATACCCGTATGACTATCAATGCGCTGCTTACCTGAAAGACATTAACGTCGCTCGCTATCATGCCAGATTGTGCAATGATGGCGCGGGCTGGCGTCCTCGACCGCCGAGTTTCTGGTCCCGACTTCTTAACCGCTTTCGCTAATGGGTTGGCCAATATTTTCGCGGCTTGCCGCCCGACGAGCAGCGCGGCCGGCTCGATGCCGATGATGAGCGCCACGCCCTGCCGCGTCATGGACAGGAGGCTGCCCTGACCGACGCCGTGGGATTAGAAGCGAGCGAGCCCTTGCGACCGTTGCGGGACGCTACTGGGATGCTCATGATCAATCGCGCGCGTGTTGCAGTTGCGACTGGTCGCCGTTCGCCGCCGTGAGACCACGCCCCGGACGCAGTACCTACCGAGGCGTGGCCGACGCGGCAGCTAGGCGGTGCGGGGTCGCCTAGCGCGCGCCTGCTGTTTTCGTAAGCTGAGTTGGTTTCACGACTGCTAAGAACAAGAAGTTTGTGCTCTCTTTCCGATTACACATATAATCAGAATAGAAGTTCGAACAACGAAACAGGGGCGTTTCATGGTTCCCAAGGTGCCCGCCAATCTGCCCATCTCCCTCGTCAGGGCGACCCGTGCCGAGTCCGACGAGGCCCTGCTGAAATCCTGGCTGCGGTCTCTCAACTCGCCCCACACCCAGCGCAATTTCGAGGTGACCGCCAGGCGCTTCGTGGCCGCGCTCCCCGAAGGGGGTCTGCGTGCCGCAACCGTCGAGGATGTCCGTGACGCACTCGGCAGCATGAGCGCCGGCCTATCGGAGGCCTCTGCCCGCCAGTACGTGCTCCGCATCAAGTCGCTTCTCGGCTACGCCCATGCGCTGGGCTACACGCCCTTCAACGCCGGGGCGACCATCAAGGTGCGGTCGAATGCGGGCAACCGCGGGGCCACGCTGGCCAAGCGCATCATCACCGAGGTTGAGGTGGGGTTGCTGATCCGTGCGGCGCCGTCCAAGCGCGACCGCATCCTGCTCGAGGTCATCTATGCCGGCGGCCTGCGCGTGTCGGAAACGGTTGCTTTGACCTGGGCCGACGTGTTGCCGCGTGACGATCGGGTGCAGCTGTCGATCACCGGCAAGGGCGGCAAGGTGCGCCAGGTGCTGTTGCCCGAGATCGTCAGCCGGTCGCTGCTATCGCTGCGTGGCAATGCTTGCGACAACGACCCGGTCTTTCGCAGCCGGATGGGCGGCGGTAAGCTTACCGAGCGCAACGTCAATGCCATGGTGAAGCGGGCTGCAGCCAAGGCCGGCATCAATGAAGCAGTATCACCGCATTGGCTGCGGCACGCTCACGGCTCGCATGCCATCGACCGCGGCGCCTCGCTGCCAGAGGTTCAAACCACACTAGGCCACGGCAACATCGCCACCACGTCAGGCTATCTGCACGCGCGGCCAGATACATCGAGCGGCCTGCACCTCGATCCTGGGGTGTTTCTTCGATGAAGAGGATTAGGGTCGCTCGACTACCGAGATTAGTGCGTGGCGTAGCCGCGGCGCCTTTTGTCTCCTTCGGGCGTCCCCGGCAACCACGGACTGAAACGCGAGAGCGAGGGGCATGCCGCCGCCAATTGATCGGGACGCCCTAGAAAACGACCATGTAGCGGGCAAGGACAGCCGGGAAGCAGTCGTTGGCTACCCTCAACCTACCCCCGCGGGATCGGCCGAAATTCGCGCCCTCCGCGCACGTCCTACGAGTTGCACCATACAACTCAAAAAATAGCCCCGGGGCTGAAGAGCGTTGTCCGGGGCCACAAAGCTTTTTTTAGTGGCAGTCGCGCGGTAAACGCCGCCCCTACCGATCGGTTCCGAACGCGCCGCTTACAAAGCTAGCGGCTCGGCGTGCCCCACGACCTCCCAATAGTTCTCCGACCCGGCGACAAATTAAACCTACACCGCCCGCGCGTATCGTCGGGCCGGTGACCGTAGTGATCGCCGCCGGCCGTCCCGATCGGCGCCGAAGAGACCTTGATAATATCGCCACCAAGGCGGAGTTGGATTTGCTCACCGCGCACGGCGTGATCGAGGACGACGCCTACGTCTTGAGGTCACGGCATCCTGGGACAATGCCACCCCCGCCAAGCACAGTGCGGGTGACGGTCGAGCCGGCGATGGTGACGGCCTACGCCAAGGCGTAAGTCATGCCGCGTGTCCGTTGCTAGGGTTGAAGCGGCAATCAGCCGAACACGCGACGGCAGAGTTGTGCCAGCGGAAAATCGCAGCCTGCCCTTTTCAGAGGATAGGAAATTGGGATAGCTTTGGTGCGCCGCCACCATGAACCTCCTCCACCAGACAACTTCTGCATCTGCAGCGCCAGCCAGCTGCCCCAAGGCGATGTCGCAAACCCGCGATCATTCAATTTCGGGGAAGACCAATGCCAAAGCTATTCTCTCCCCTTTGGGGCCTTACAGTTCTGTGTCTGGCGTTTGGCTTGACGCCAAGTAACGCAGCTCAACTTGCCGCAAGCATCGAATACGAAACCGTCGCGCGCCCTGCTGATTTGCCCCACGATTTTCAACCACTGCCAGGCACATCCCTGAAATTTCTGTCGATCAAGACCATCGACGGCTTCATGGTTAATGCCGCCTTTTGGCAACCGGAAGCCAAACCGCCTGCAGAGACGACACTCATCATCATGGTGCATGGCAGCGGTGGCAGCTACGCCCGCCCGCCAAACAGCACTCTTAGTCGGAGCCTATCCGGCAATGGTTTTGCAGCTCTCGCCATCAAAACGCGGCAGCATGATGACAAGCGTAACACCGACAATTTTTTCGATATCAGTCGCGACATCGACGCCTCCGTTCAGACCGCCCGAGCGCTCGGATATCGCTCTATCGTGCTGCAAGGTCATAGTCTCGGAACCATTCAAGTGCTGTTCTATGCAGCGACTAACTGGGAACACGACATCAAAGCCGTGGTTCAATTGAGTGCAATTGCAGATCTTCCATGGAGATCCCGCTACCTGCAGATACAGGACGAAGATAAATTCCGTGCGCTGTCCGACGCAGCCCTGAAATCGCTGCATGAAGGCAAGGAGCGCGATGTGATGGCTTTGCGCATGCGCAGAACCGGCTCTGTGGAAGAGCCCCTGACAGGCGGACACTTCTTGACCTATCGTGCAGAGGCCTCAGGTAGCGCTAACGGAACCTACTGGATCAAGCGCGTCCCTCGCCCGATCCTGATCGTCCGTGACGCCGGTGACGCAATAATCACCCCGTTCGAGCCCTATGTCTTGCTTTCTGCGGCCACATCCCCAGGCTCCCTGGTCCCCAGCATAAAATTCACGCTGCTGCCGAACCCGGCGGGGCCAAATCCTGGGGGCCATTTTTTTGCTGATAATGTGAAGCCGCTTTCTGAAGCCATCACGAGCTGGCTGGCTGATCAACACCTGTAGGAAAGAACCGACAGTTCCTGGTGCCGCAAACGTGATGACCCTTCTGGGTCACAGAAGCTGACTTCGGCCGAAAACGCCGGTGGGTCCGCTAAGGGCGTGATCGGGTCTGCATGACAGCAGCGATGCTGGTGCTCGAGCCGATCTTCGAAGCCGACCTTCCACCAGAACAGTACGCCTACCGCCCCGGGCGCAATGCCCAACAGGCGGTGGTCGAGGTGCAAGGGCTGCTGTTTCGAGGTCACCCGGAAGTCGTTGACGCCGACCTTGCGGACTACTTCGGGAGCATTCCCCACGCCGAGCTACTCCAGTCGGTAGCGCGCCGGATTGTTGATCGGCGCGTGCTGCATCTGATCAAGATGTGGCTGGTATGCCCCGTGGAAGAAACCGACGATCGAGGAAGGAAGACACGAACAACCGAGGCCAAGGACAAGCGGCGCGGCATTCCGCAAGGTTCACCGATCTCTCCACTGCTGGCAAATTTGTACATGCGTCGGTTTGTGCTGGGATGGAAGAAGCTCGGGCTGGAGGAAGGCCTCGGCTCTCGCATCGTGACCTATGCCGACGATCTCGTGATCCTGTGCCGGAAGGGCAAAGCCGAAGAGGCCTTGCAGCGACTGCACGAGATCATGGGGAAACTGAAGCTCACGGTCAACGAAGAGAAGACACGAATCTGCAGGGTGCCGGAAGGGGAGTTCGATTTCCTGGGCCATACGTTTGGGCGGATGTATTCGGCGAGAACCGGAAAAGCCTACCTTGGGTTCCGGCCATCAAAGAAGAGCATCAAGCGCATGGTCGAGAATGTCCACGCGCTGACCGTCCGCTCGGGCAGTTGGCAAGATACCACAGAGCTGGTGGAGAGGTTGAACCGCACGTTACGCGGATGGGCGAACTACTTCGCAGTAGGCACCGTCAACAAAGCGTACCGGGCGATCGACAACTACACGGCTGTGCGGTTACGCCGGTGGTTGCGCTTCAAGCACAAGGTCAGGCGACGCAAGGCCGGGACTTATCCACTCTCGCACCTTTACGGGCACTTCGGGCTCGTACGCCTGTGCCGGCTTGGGCACGACGAGCCGTGGGCGAAGGCGTGAGGTCTTGTCCGAGAGCCGGATGTGGGAGATCCACCAGTCCTGGTTCGATGAGCGGAATGTGGAAACGGAGTCACGGCTGCACCACTAAGGCACCGCCAGACGAAAGAGGCGGAAACAGATCTGTTCAGCCTAAAGCCACCGCGCCACATTCCGACTCTACCGGTCACTTTCTGCTGGAGTCCGATAATTAATCGAGCCCTCATTCAAAAACGGGGCGACTACAAGAACACCTGATCAGCAGGCGTTCGACGCACTCTCCGCGGCCCATGTTGAGAATCTGCGTCGCTTCGACGGCGGGTCGGAAGATCAAACCGAGTATGAAAGTAGACCAGCCGGTCGCGTCCGCTGTACCCCCCAGCTGCGGACCAGAATGCTGCGAGTGCGTAAAGGGTCTCCTTAGTGCCCAGGAACTGCCATTGCTGGGTTTCCTTTATTGAGCAGTCGCTTCAAGGGAGCACCTGGACCAACAGCCTTCTCAGACATCATCGTAGGCGTCACCAATCGGGACAAAATCAGGCCTCAACCAGTACCACCGGGCGCCAGCATTTTCGTACAACCGGTGAAGGAGTTCCGAAAACGAACGTGCGATTATTGGGCAATCGCCGACCAGTCCATGCGTCTCATGGAAACTGTCATAGCAGCGGCCAAGACGTTCTGGATGAAGATCAATTGTGAGATAGTCCCCGTTTCCGTCATCAGCGATGATGTGCCAAGAGGCTGTTATATCATCTGCATATTCTTGCCCGACGATGATTGGATTGGCTGGAACAACCCGATCTGGTGGCACTATCAGCGCGTGATAGTCGTTCTGCTGGAATAGCATCGCACCCCCACACAGCTCGTAGAACCGCGTAAGGTCCTCAGGCAATCGGTACTTGGCTCCCAAGGTCGGCGTCCCCTTGGGAAGGAGGAGCGAGCATCCTGCAGTGTTCGCGATTTTTTCAAGAACATGCTCCACGGCTACGACCTCATCTTTGCCGAGCCAGGCTTGCAACAGCCGGTCTAACCCTGATAGCCGGCCAGCATATCGGGCTTTGAAAGGCGCGCTTCAATCCACGAACCTCACGCCCGGGAGCCCTCCCAGCTCGTTCCGGATCTCGCGCAGCAGCGCATCGACGCTCTCCTCGGACGGTAGCTTGAATGGCGGCTTCTCCATTCGGCGGTACAAGGCCACGCGCCACAGCCCGGCGTCATCGCCGGCGGCGATCGTCAGAATTTCCTCTCCTCGCAGGGCCAGCGAGACATCCCCTCTCTCCACGGAGCCCGCTTGCCACGCCTTGAATTGTTTGCGCAAGGCGAAGGCCTGCAGCCTGTCCACAAACGAACGGGTCGCCGCGGGGGCCACGGCAATCCGCACCGTTCGCGTGGCGCCCGCCTGATAGACCCCGATGCCGAGTCGCGGCTGCCTGGGCAGTGCGCCCGGCGCCGCGGCTGAACCCTCGCACATGAAGGGCTTGCGCCTGGCATAGCCAAACGCATAGCTCTCTGGAATAGTGAGCTGCCGGCCGGTTCTCAGCTCGGCCGCCCGGTACTCGAAGGGAAGATAGTTGTCGCCCGCACTGAAGGTGCTGATCTTGAAAGTGTTCGTCTCGGGATCGAACTCGGCGAACACTGTGACTCCATAGACTTGCTTTTCCAGCGGCTGAAAGGCTCGACTGCCAAAAACAGCTTGAGTACGCGAGGGGGCTGCACCCGATTATCAAGGGTCTGCCGAGTAGGTGGCGACCTTGATGAGGTTGCCGTCGGGATCTTCGCAGTAGATTGAGGTCATGCGCCCGAGAGCTCCTGTGCGCGGTGCCGGGCCCGCCGTAATGGGGATGCCGAGGCTCTTCCAGCGCTCGATGATCGGTTTGAGGCTGCCCTCGGTGATGAAACACAGGTCGAGCGAGCCCGGTACATCGACCTTACAGGTCGCCCAGCCTGTGCTGCCTGTCGGTCTCAAATTGAACTTCTGCCGGCCGAACTTTAGCGCGATCCGCTGTCCCGGTTCGGCTGGACCCTGGTAAGCCTCCCGCTCGAACCCGAGCGCGCGTGCGTACCACGAGGCGGTCGCCTCGACATCGGGCAGTTCATGACGATATGGTCGATGCGGTCGATCATCGCGAACTCCCATTGCCGTTCAGTGCTTGCCTATCCCGTCGATTACCGAAGTCGCGACCGGCTGCGCAAGGCCGAGATCGCGTAAGCCCGCGTGGCGTCGCCCAGCACGACTTGGTATCGGTGGGCGATGACCAGAAACCAAGATCGCGGTGCTAGCACGCGACGGCATGTCATAAGTCTTTGAGCACTGGACTGGTCATGCGCTCCTCGTGCTGTCCGTGGCGCTCGGCATATCGCGGTGAGGCCCTGGCACTCGGACAAGTGCGCATGGACCCGAATGGCCAGAGGGTCCAGTACCGCGGCCCCCCCAAAGTGCAAGTCATCGTGGGCGCTACGCGCGGGCTACGCCATTAATTGCATGGTGACTCTTGCCATAGGGGCGCAGGGCGTCGATCCCGTTGCCCCCGAGGCTTTTGCTGCACCGCCCGGTCTTTATAGCGGGTGCAGAATTAGTGGCGGGGCAAAGCTAATCGGCGCTGCTTTCCCTCAGCAGGCGCGACGCCCCCTCATTGACGATTTAAGGATTGCCGCCAAAATAGCAAATCCCGAGCGAACAGCTCTCGCAGCGGTCCCGCAACGTGAGCGAGAGGGACCCCAACTGACCCCTCAATACCTGGAGGAACGAACCATGGCAGCCAAAGAGGTTAAATTTTCTCAAGACGCTCGCGATCGGATGTTGCGTGGGATCGATATTCTGGCCGAGGCGGTGAAGGTGACGCTGGGACCGAAGGGTCGTAACGTTGTGCTCGATAAATCCTTCGGTGCGCCGCGCGTTACCAAGGATGGCGTGACTGTGGCTAAGGAGATCGAGCTCGAGGACAAGTTTGAGAACATGGGCGCACAGATGGTACGTGAGGTTGCCTCCAAGACTTCCGAGGTGGCAGGCGACGGCACTACGACCGCGACCGTGCTCGCACAGGCAATCGTCAAAGAGGGCGCAAAGTCGGTCGCGGCCGGTGCTAACCCAATGGATCTGAAGCGCGGCGTTGACCAAGCTGTGCACGCCGTTGTTGATCAGCTCAAATCAAAATCTAAGAAAGTCACGAACAACGAGGAAATCGCCCAGGTCGGCACGGTATCCGCCAACGGCGACAGTGAAATCGGTAAGATGATCGCTAAGGCCATGGAGAAGGTTGGTAAGGAAGGAGTTATCACAGTCGAGGAAGCCAAGTCCCTCGAGACCGAGCTCAGCGTCGTCGAAGGCATGCAGTTCGATCGCGGCTACATCTCGCCCTATTTCATCACGGACGCGAACAAGATGGTGGCTGAGCTGGAGGACCCGTACATCTTGATTTACGAAAAGAAGCTTTCCACCCTCCAACCACTGCTTCCCTTGCTCGAGGCGGTCGTGCAATCGACGAAGCCACTCCTTATCATCGCCGAAGAGGTGGAGGGTGAGGCGCTTGCAACCCTTGTTGTAAACAAGTTGCGCGGTGGTTTGAAGGTGGCAGCCGTTAAGGCGCCGGGCTTTGGCGACAGGCGCAAGGCTATGCTGGAGGACATCGCTGTGCTCACTAACGGCCAAATGATCAGTGAGGACCTTGGCATCAAGCTCGAGAACGTGACCCTCAACATGCTCGGGCGGGCCAAACGGGTGCGCATCGAAAAAGAGAACACCACAATCATCGACGGTGCTGGCAAAAAGAAGGAGATCGAGGGCCGCATCGCCCAAATCAAAGCGCAAATCGAGGAGACGACCTCCGACTACGACAAGGAGAAACTGCAGGAGCGCCTGGCAAAGCTATCGGGCGGCGTCGCCATCATTAAGGTCGGCGGCTCGACGGAGGTTGAGGTTAAGGAGCGCAAGGATCGCGTGGAGGATGCCTTACACGCGACTCGGGCGGCAGTGGAAGAGGGGATAGTGCCTGGCGGGGGCGTTGCCCTTCTGCGGGCGGCTAAAGCGCTCGATGAGATAAAAACGGACAACGACGATCAGACAGTTGGCATCAATATCGTGCGCAAGGCACTGTCCTGGCCTGCGCGTATCATTGCGATCAATGCGGGTGAGGACGGCTCCGTTGTGGTCGGCAAGATCCTCGACAGGGCGACTTATGCCTTTGGCTACAACGCGCAGACCGGCGAATATGGGGATCTCACGAGCCAGGGTGTCATCGATCCAACGAAGGTGGTGCGCAATGCTCTGCAGGGTGCTGCCTCGATCGCAGGTCTCTTGATTACTACCGAAGCGATGGTCGCCGAGCGGCCAAAGAAAGAGGGAGCCCACCCGCCGATGCCGGGTGGTGGCATGGGAGGCATGGACTACTGAGCGCTGGCCAGAAGCGTCCCGCGGATGGCGTCTTCACATTGAAGCTGGATGAGGGCGTCTCGCTGGCGATGCTGGTGAGCTTTGCTCAGGATATGTTCCCTGGCGTGAGCACCGAAGTCATCGGCGTTTGGCCGGCGGACGATGGCGAGCTGGCGGTTTCGGTGCGCGGTGGCGGAGCCGTTCGATCGAACTAGGCACCGCGGGCCGCGCGATCGGCCACGACTGCGGCCTCGCCGATAAGGGCACAGATCTACGCAAAATGCAGCACTACCTTGGCCACCGCGATCCCAACCACACGGCCCATTACATCCGCGTTGTTTGCCGGAAATCGTTTGGAGGGGCTCTGCCGTGATCTGTCGCGGCATGTACACATCCCTGCTTCCCGACCAGTTGGCGCTGCTCGTCGTCGTGGCGCATGCAATCCTGGTCCTGGCCCGCACCAACGCGAACCTCCTCACCATCTGCTTCGGGTCGGCCCGGCACCAAGGCCGGCAAGGGCCCGCCTACGTCAAGCCATGCTCGACTACTGGGCAATGAAAGAGCTGTGCGGACAACCACATTGGCTTCGTGCGTGGGCGCGCCTGTCTTCTCACTGCGGCGGCACGGGATAAGTAAACCTTGTCTGCATCGGCATTGAGGCTTTAGTGGCGCCGACAACGGCCGCCCCATGCGCGGACAACAAGGGGGCGTAGTGTGGCGCCAACGCGGCCTCGGGCCGACGCGGCGTCACTTGCCGATCATGTCCCCGGGCCAGCCGTGCGAGCGGCGGTTGGCTGCCGCGCAGGCCCCAATTGCGCGCCGACCGCCACCTATTGGGGCGATGGGGACCGATTTGGTCCGCATGCCACGGGCAGCTGCCGCTTTTCCGTCCGGTCCTCTCCTCACCCCCCAGGTCCTGCCAGATCAGAACCGGTAGTTCAATCCGGCGCTGAGGCGATAGTCGTTATCGTCGCGTGCAAAGGTGGAGGCGGCATTGATCGTTGCGCTGAGGCTCGGGCCAAGCTCGAAGGTAAAGCCGCCTTCGACCTTGCCATAGGTGCGCGTGTCAAAATTGGCGACCGGCGTCAGGATTGGCACCAGCGGTGCTTGCGTGAGACTGGCGGTCATGGTGTGCGTCGCATCACCAAATTCCTGCTCGAGGGTGACGTTGAGGAACGTGCTCACCGGACTGTGGCCGACGACAAACGGCGCGCGGAATTGCACGCCGAAGCTACCCGTCAACGTCTCAAGCGTTTGCGCGGCGACGCTGAAGGTGAGCAACGGGTCGCCGCTCTCGGTGTAGCCGTCAATGCGCGCGTGCGTGTAGGTAAGCCCCGCGATCGGTCCGGCGCGCAAGCCGCCGAAGTCGAACAAGTAGCCGCCCCTTGCCACCGCGGCAAAGGTATTGGCATCGGTGTCGCCGCGGATGATGTCGATCACGCCCGGGCGGGTCAGCTCGAGGTCGTGGTGCCCATATCCGACCAGTGCGTCTGCAAACCAGCGCCTGGAGGAATAGGAAATGTAACCCGCGGCCTGAACGGCATCGACATCGATGCTGGCGCCGCGATTGAGGTCAGCGTTCGTACTCGTGTAGTTCCCCGCCAACCCGACGATGAGG
>Ga0081540_1000377_pt1 | contig 44639 bp, 44 predicted proteins | sample TabmetS2T1R1_FD_71024 | JGI IMG/M metagenome (GOLD analysis project Ga0081540, IMG submission 71024) | Tabebuia heterophylla rhizosphere microbial communities from the University of Puerto Rico - S2T1R1 | ecosystem: Host-associated > Plants > Roots > Rhizosphere ...
GGCCCGCGGCGTCCGACGGAACGGACCCGAGGAGAAGTAGGCGTTCTCGTCCTCGTAGAGATCGACCGTCACGTACCGGCGGAAGTCGATCGGGTCCGGGCAGGCGGCGATCGCGCCATCGAACAGCTCGGGATAGAGGAGCTGCGCCGAGAGCGCCTCCCATCCTCCGGTGCTTCCGCCGTACGTTCCGCGGGCCCATGGACCGAGCCCGCGGAACTGCCGCTCGAGCTCGGGCAGGAAGTCCAGGTAGATGGCATCCCCGTAAGGCCCGAGGTTCTCCGAGTTGACCGCATAGGAGTCGTCGAAGAACGGGTTCGCGTGCTGGATCTGGACCAGGAGGACCCGCGGAAAACCCTTCGACGTCCAGAGCTGGTGGAAGCGCCAGCCGCCCTCCTGGATGACGCGCTCGTACCCGTGCTTGTCGCAGAGATCGTCGTGCCCGTCCGGACAGTCGCGGGCGATCCCCGCGGCGTCGGCGGGTGGGAGGCTCGGGTCGGGTGGCGTCTCGCGCCAGCCCGAGATCTCCCGCCCGAAGTGACCGTGAGCGAGGACCAGGGGGTAGCGCTGCTCCGGATGGGTGTCCCACCCCTCGGGCACGAGGACGATCGCCCCGAGATAGACATCGCGGCCCCAGAAGCGCGACAGGCGCTCGCTCCGGTACTGGACGTGCTTGACGTACCTGGTGTCCGGCGTCGGTGGAAGCGGCGGGAGAACGTGGTCGAGCGTCAGCGTCACCGTGCCGCCCGACCGTGGATCGAGCTCGACCCGCACCGGCGTAGAGACCGGGCTTCCCGGCGCCACTGCCCACTGCTGCCCCTCTCCACGGTCCGGGGGAAGCTCGAGGACCCGGCCGTCGGATCGGTGGAAGGTCTCGTACCGCTGGAGCACCGCCTGGACCCGGACCGGACCGGCGGGGAGCGCCGAGAGGCTCGCGACGGGGTAGCCGAGCACGTCGCCCTCGATGGTCTCGGAACCACCGGGGGCGAGATCGCGGACGTCGATGCCGAAGATCTGGGCGGTCCGGTCGAGGTCGGTGACGTGCTCCCGCGGCTCCTTCGTCTCGTGGGTATCGAGCACCAGGATCAGGCGACCGGTGACGGGGCCGTCGACGAGGCCCGGCGCAAGCTTCACCGTGAAGCGCAAGGGACCCGGCTTCGAAGGAGCACCGGCTCCCGGCGAGCCGGAGGCGCAGGCGAGGGTCAGGGCGAGGAAGGTGACAGCAAGAGAGCGGAGCACGGCCCGACTCTGGACCAGCATCTCGTTGCTGTCGCGATCGATCTCTCTCCGGCTGTCCTAGGCTTCCTTCAGCTTCCCCGAGGCCTTCGCCGCGTGCGTGGCGAGCACGTCCATCAAGGTCGGGTTGAGACAGTCGTAGGGCTCGAGACCGAGCTCCTTCAGCCGGGCCCGGACCTCGCCCATCCGGGAGGGTGGAAACCCCGACTCGATGATCGAGGACACGAAGGCGGCGAAGCCCGGCGCCGACCAGCCCGGCTGAGGCGAGAGCTCGGTGTGGACGAAGTCCAGCCCGTGAAAGGCGTGCTTCGGGTTCTCCACCGGTCCGTACATGTGCACCCCGCAGCCGGTGCAGGCGTGGCGGAGGATGGTCGCCGACTTGTCCACGATGGAAAGCTTCTGACCGTTCCTGGTGACGGTGAGCTTGTCGTGAGGCACCACGGCCACGACCGAGAAGAGCGCGCCGGCAGGCTTCCAGCACTTCGTGCAGCCGCAAGCATGGTTGTGGGCAGTCTGCGCCCGGATCGTCACCTCGACCGGGTCCTTGGCGCACTTGCAGACCAGCGTTCCGCCCTGGAACTCTTTCGCCCCGGGACGGATCCCACCATCGACCGACGGATGAATGGAGAGCATCGTCTCCTCCTCTCGCTCGGCTGCTGATGAGATCAGTCCGGGCATCCGTTCAACGTCCATCGACTGCATCTGCTCCGGTTTCGGACGGTCCGGCCCGCGGATACACTCTCGACGCCGCGCAGCATGGGAGGTCGCCCCGATGAAGACTCGCGCCGCCGTCGCCTTCGAGGTCGGGAAGCCGCTGGTCATCGAGGAGGTCGATCTCTCCGGGCCCCGGCCGGGCGAGGTCCTCGTCGAGCTCAAGGCCACCGGCGTCTGTCACACCGACGAGTTCACCCGGTCCGGCGCGGACCCCGAGGGCCTCTTCCCCGTCATCTTCGGGCACGAGGGAGCCGGCATCGTGCAGGAGGTCGGCGCCGGCGTCACGACCGTGAAGCCGGGGGACCACGTCATTCCGCTCTACACGCCGGAGTGCAGGCAGTGCCCCTCGTGCCTGAGCCGGAAGACGAACCTGTGCACTGCCATCCGCGCCACGCAGGGCAAGGGGTTGATGCCGGACGGGACCAGCCGCTTCTCGCTGAAGGGTAAGCAGCTGTTCCACTACATGGGCTGCTCCACCTTCGCGAACCACACCGTCCTGCCGGAGATCGCGGTGGCGAAGGTCAGGGCCGACGCTCCGTTCGACAAGATCTGCTACGTCGGCTGCGGGGTCACCACGGGCATCGGCGCGGTCATCTTCACCGCCAGGGTCGAGCCGGGAGCCCGGGTGGTGGTCTTCGGGCTGGGAGGGATCGGTCTGAACGTCGTGCAGGGCGCCCGGCTTGCCGGAGCGACCCAGATCATCGGCATCGATCTGAACCCCGCCCGCGAGGCCCTGGGCAAGCAGTTCGGTCTCACCCACTTCGTCAACCCTTCCACGGTGCAGGGCGATCTGGTCGGGCACCTGGTCGAGCTGACCGGCGGGGGCGCGGACTACAGCTTCGAGTGCGTGGGCAACGTCAAGCTGATGCGGCAGGCGCTGGAGTGCTGCCACCGCGGCTGGGGTGTGAGCGTCATCATCGGCGTGGCCGGCGCCGGGCAGGAGATCTCCACCCGTCCCTTCCAGCTGGTCACCGGGCGGGTCTGGAAGGGCACGGCCTTCGGCGGAGCACGTGGCCGGACCGACGTCCCTCGGATCGTCGACTGGTACATGGACCGGAAGATCGAGATCGATCGACTCATCACCCACAAGCTGCCCCTCGAACGGATCAACGAGGCGTTCGACCTCATGCACGCCGGAACGTCGATCCGCACGGTGGTCGAGTACGCCTGAGATGAGTGACCTGGTCCGGCGAAGCGAGCACCGCTGCCATGGCGGACTGCAGACGTTCAACGAGCACCCCAGTATCGTCTGTGCAGGACCGATGCGCTTCTCGGTCTTCCTTCCACCGGCGGCGCTCGGGGGAGCCCGTGTGCCGGCCGTCTACGCCCTGGCCGGCCTGACCTGCACCGAGGAGACGTTCGCCATCAAGGCGTGTGCCCAGCGCGTCGCCGCGGCGCTCGGCCTGGCCCTGGTGACCTGCGATACCAGTCCCCGGAGCACCCGCTTCCCGGGCGACGAGGCCTCCTGGGACTTCGGGCTGGGCGCGGCGTACTACGTCGATGCGACCGAGCCACCGTGGTCGAGCGCGTACCGGATGGAGTCGTACGTGACCGAGGAGCTGCCCGCGCTGGTGGAGGCGAGCTTCCCCGTGGCATCCGATCGGCGCGGGATCCTCGGGCACTCGGTGGGAGGGCACGGCGCCCTGACGCTCGCGCTGCGACATCCGGATCGGTACCGCAGCGTCTCCGCCTTCGCCCCGATGGTCGCGCCGAGTCAGGTGCCCTGGGGGGTTCAGGCCTTCGGCCGACTCCTCGGGCCAGACCGGGCCCGGTGGGCGGAGCACGACGCCACCGAGCTGGTGAGCCGCCGGCGCTTTCCGGGAGTGATCCGCATCGACCAGGGCACCGTGGATCAGTTCCTCGGGACGCAGCTTCGCCCGGAGCTCTTCTCCGCGGCATGCGGGATGTCGGGCCAGCCCCTCGAGCTCACGATGCGTGAGGGCTACGATCACGGGTACTGGTTCATCCAGACGTTCGTCGAGGAGCACCTTCGGCACCACGCGGCGGCGCTCCTCGGAGACGAACGTCCGGGATGACGGCGCGCCCGTTCCTCCTCACTCCTGCCGCGCCACGTTCCTCGGTGGAAGGGCCGGGCCGCGTGGCGTGACGTCGATCACCACCACCGGGTCGTCCTTGGTGGCCAGGTTCTGCTCTGCACGGACCAGTGCCGGCGGAGGAGTGTGCGTGAACCAGAGGTGAGCATCCCGGGCGCTGACGAAGAGCCCGGCCGGGAATGGGATCTCGGGATGGAGCGTGAATCGATCGGTGAGCGTCGAGCGACCCGCCACCGCGAACCGCTCCGTCCCCTCCCGGGTCACCTTGAGCGTGACGGCTCGTGGTTTCGGGGTGAAGGCGACGAAGGTGATCTTGGTCTCCCCACCCGGGCTCAGCGAGAGCTCGCTCACCGCGAGCGCCGTGCCGTAGCCCGTGAACGACCGCCCCGCGGGGAGCTCCAGCTTCGACTCTTCCTGCTGCAGCTCGCCTTTCTCGTTCCGGGTCACGGCCTTCGCCGCCCCCGAGACGAGGTCGACCTCGAAACGGCGGAGCTCGGAACGCTTGCGGCTCTCCACGAAGGAGAAGCGCGTCTGGGCCAGGACCTTGTCGACCTGGAACTCGTCACGCTCCTCCACCTCCCGGCCATCGGCGAATGTCCAGTGGATCCTGACCAGGAGCCGATCCCCGGAGAGCTCCTGGGTGAGCTCTCCATCGGCAATCACCTGACCGGTGGTGTCGCTCATCGAGGGGAAGCCGTGGAGCGTTCCCAGCGCGTGGCGCGGCTTGACCGGCTGCGCCTCGTCCGCCGAGGCGGCTCCGGCCCAGAGAAGAAGGACGGCGAGGAGAAAGGACCGCACCGGGGGAAAGGTGTGCATCCTTCGACGCGGAAGCAGATGCCGGGGCAGGGCCTGCCAGCAGGCTCGGTGCCCTTCTACCTCCGGACGGTCGCGTCCTGACCGAGCGCCTCCAGCACCGCCGCGGCGATCGTCTCGTTGCCGCGCGGGCTGGGATGATGGTCCCTCAGGAGCTGGTCGGGCGGAAGGTCCACCAGGACGAATGGAAGGCCTTGCCGGACGAACAGCTCACGGAGGATCCAGGCCTCGGGGTGCTCGTCCAGGCTTCGCTTCGGGCCTTCGCTGGGAATCACGAAGAGGGGTGTCGCCCCGCGAGCGTGTGTGCGGGCGCTCGTCTCGCGAAGGATCGCCGAGGTCAGGGCCAGCGTCCGATGGATCGCCTCGTCCCCGAGGTACGGAAGCTCGTTCCTGACCAGCTTCCGGACCTTCAGGCGTGACAGGAAGTCGTTTGCCGCCGGCACGAGCTCGAGCTCGCCGGACGGAGCGAGGACCAGTCGTGACCTGTCGTCGTGCAGGTTGCGACTCAGCTGGATGGGGAGGAACAGCGTCACGGTCGCCACCACATGCTGGAACCGCGGCATGGCATCGATGAGGCGCAGGTAGGCCTGGTCACTCCCGTAGGCGTTGGCCGCGACGTTCACGCACTGCAGCCCGCTGCGCCTGGCGATCATCGCCGGGTAGGTCTCGTCGTAGTCGAGGCCCAGGCCGAGCGTGTACGACTCCCCGGTGAAGAGGATGGTGGGGAGCGTCGGATCCGCCTCGTCGTCCTGGTTCCGGACGCGGTCGCCCTCTCGGTTGAATGCCCAGTGGAGATCGCGTCCGAGGGCCCTCTCCTCGAGAGTCGAGGACGGCTGCCAGATCCAGCCGTAGCGCGGATGTGGAATGCCTCGCAGCAGGTACACCGCACGTCCTTCACGCCTCTTCGCCTGCATCCAGCCCACGACGGCTTCCGTGACGATGGCAGCCGCCGCGATTGCCAGCAGCGCAGCCACCGCCGAGCGGGCGCCCCCGGTGGGCGACCTCCTCGAGGCAAGGAACCTGAAGGCCGGTCGAAACCCGAGCACCACCAGAGCGGCCAGGAGAACGAGCAGGCCACGCCCTCGGGTGCTCCACACCTCGGGATCGCGCGGGGGCCAGAGGTTCAACAGTGTGACATGTCGAGAAACCCACTGCGGATCGAACCGGTAGGCCACCCCCAGCAGCACGGCGGTGAGCACCACCACCACAATCTCGGCAACGGGCCTGCGACGGCGTGTCGCAGATCTGAGAGGCAAGAACATCGAGTGACTCAATATTCACGAGAGAAGGAGCCTGCGCGGATACGACCCTCCCGATTCGATCGGCTGTTACGCCCCATTCACACCTGGGTCTGGAACGATCCTCGCCGCAGGGCGCGCAAGCTTCTCCGCTTCGCGGAGACCGAGGCCGATGGGGGACGAGATCTCTCCCGTGCGGCCGAGCTCACGAAGGATGGCCTGCTGAGGCGCCTGTTCCTCCGCCACGCGTCGGATGAGCACCGGCACGCCGATCTATTTCGGCGGCGCGGCCGAGCCCTGGTCCGGAGCCTGCCCCGAACGGCTGGAACGAGCTTCGAGGCCAACTGGCTCGCTCCGGGAGAGCGCGGGCTCGACGATCTTCGAGTCGACGGCGAGAACGACGCCGCGTTGCTCGCCTTTCTCCATCTCTCGGAGAAGGCCGCCGCGGGTCGGTTCGCGCTCTACCAGGAGGTCCTGGACGTGGACCCCGAGACGCAGACCGTCTTCACCACCGTCCTCCGGGACGAGGCATTCCACATGACCTACACCCATCACCAGCTCACGAGGGTCGCGCCCGGTCAGTGGAGCGTGCGCCTGTGGAAGGCGCGACTGGGCAGGCTGTGGAAAGCCTATCTCCGGATCGCAGCGGCCGTCGCCGGGCTCCTCGGGACGCTGATCCTCCTGCTCCAGTACGCGGTGCTCCTCCCTCCCTTCGCCTGGCTGGCCAGGCGACATGCACGCCGGGAGCCCCAGGGCTGGTTTCCGGCGCGAACCGGAACTCAGCTGCGGAGTCAGTATTGATGAAGATCCTCGGACTCTCGGCCCACTACCACGACTCGGCCGCCGCGCTGGTGATCGACGGAGTGCCCGTCTGCGCCGTCCAGGAGGAGCGGCTCTCGCGGCGAAAGAACGACGCTGGCTTTCCACTGGCGGCGATCGAGTGGTGCCTCGAACGGGGAGGCCTCGAGCCGGAACAGCTGGATGCAATCGTCTTCTACGAGAAGCCGATGCTGAAGTTCGAGCGGATCCTCTCCACCATCCTGCGGGCCTTTCCTCGTTCCTGGCGCAGCTTTCCTCGGGCGATGAAGAACTCGCTGGGAGAGAAGCTGTGGGTGAAGGGGATCATCGCCTCGCACCTGGGCGTGTCGGGCCGGAGGATCCTCTTCACCGAGCACCACCAGTCGCACGCCGCGGCGGCCTTCTTCACCGCGCCGACCCGGCACGCCGCAATCCTGACCGCGGATGGAGTCGGCGAGTGGGCGACGCTCACCACCGGGATCGGGCAGCGGACGGCGGGCGGTCGGTCCGAGCTGCGGCTCCTGCGGGAGATCCACTTTCCCCATTCACTCGGGATGCTCTACTCGACCTTCACGGCCTACCTCGGGTTCCCCGTGAACGAGGGGGAGTACAAGGTCATGGGCCTGGCGGCTTACGGGAAGCCCACCTTCGAGGCGCAGGTCCGAAGGCTCATCCACCCCACTCCGGACGGAGCCTTCCGGCTCGATCTCGATCACTTCGAGTTTCACACCACCGCGGTCCGCTCCTTCTCCTCGCGCTTCGTCGACACCTTCGGGCCGGCGCGGGATCCGCACGAGCCCATCGACCTGGGCCATCCGGAGGGCCAGCGATTCGCCGACGTCGCGGCGAGCATCCAGAGGGTCCTGGAGGAGGAGATGGTGCGCCTGGCCCGCTCGCTCCGGCGAGAGACGGGCTGCACCGACCTCTGCCTCGGAGGCGGAGTGGCGCTCAACGGCTGCGCCAATGCGCGGATCCTCCGGGAGGCCGGGTTCGAGCGCGTCTTCGTCCCCTCGGCGCCGGGTGACGCAGGTTGCGCGCTGGGAGCGGCCCTGTGGGCGGATCGGATCGGATTCGGCCAGCCGGATCGGGCCGTGCCCGACCATCCCTACTGGGGCCCGGCGGTGGACGATGCGGAGCTGGCACAGGTGGCAACGGAGGACGGCCTGGCTTCGAAGCGCTTCGATGGAACCTCCTCGCTGATCGAGAGGGTGGCCGACGAGCTGGCCAGCGGTCACATCGTCGGGTGGATGCAGGGTGGATCCGAGTTCGGTCCGAGAGCCCTGGGGAACCGCAGCATCCTCGCGGCCCCCGGTCCGGTCGAGATACGCGACCGGGTGAATCGGAGCATCAAGTACCGAGAGGAGTTCCGGCCCTTCGCTCCCGCGGTGCCGCTGGAGGTGGTGGACCGGTATTTCGAGCTGCCGCCCGGTGGCGCCCGGCTCGCCCGGACGATGTCGGGGGTCTTCCCGGTCCGCCCGGCCTGGAGGGAGCGACTGGCGGCGGTCACCCACGTCGACGGGACCGCGCGGTTGCAGGCTGTCCCCCGCGAGATGGCTCCGCTGTTCCACGCGTTGCTCCAGGCCTACGGAGCGCGCACGGGCATCCCGGTGCTGTTGAACACGAGCTTCAATCTGGCCGGTGAGCCAATCGTGAATCGGGCGATCGAAGGGTACTCGACCTTCCGTCGCTGCGGGATCGACGTGCTGGTGGCGGGACAGTGCCTGGTGTCGAAGGCACAGCCCGTCCGGGCGCGATCGGAGGTCGCGTGATCAAGAAACGCGGAAAGATGCGCCGCGGGATGGTCGTCTTCGCGAATGCCATCCCCTCGATCGGTGAATTCGCAGCGAGGCTCTCGCGGAGCGAGGGTGGCAAGAAGTGGCTCGTCCCTCTGGTGATCTTCCTCTGCGTGACGGGGCTCCTGCTCATCCTGGCGGCCACCGTCGAGGCGCTGGCGCCGTTCATCTACGCCGTGTTCTGACATGGAGCTGCTGGCGTGCCCGGAGTGCTCTGGCCCCCTGGAGCGACTGGTCTGCGGTTCCTGCGACGCGCGCTACGAGAGCCCCGGGGGCATTCCCGATCTACGGCTTGGCTCCGACCGGCGAACGGAGGTGGTCCGCGAGTTCTACTCGGCCAGTCCGTTCCCGGGGTACCCGGAGCGCGAGACGCTCTTCAGCCTGCGCGAGCGCGGACGGCGAAGCGAGTTCGCCCGGTTGCTCGACGAGGCGATCCCGCCGGGGGCCCAGGTGGTGGAGCTCGGATGCGGGACCGGCCAGCTGAGCCTCTTCCTCGCAACGGGGGATCGAAGCGTGATCGGTGCCGACCTGGCCCGCCCCTCGCTGGAGCTCGGAGCCGAGGCGGCGAGGCGCTTCGGGGTGGACGGCGTCTCGTTCGTGGAGACCGATCTCCGGAGGCCGGGGCTCCGGGCGGAGGCCTTCGACGTGGTGGTCTGCTCCGGGGTCCTCCACCACACCCCGGATCCACGGAGCGCGTTCCGAGGGGTGGCTCGGTTGCTGAAACCGGGCGGACACGTGGTGCTGGGCCTCTACAACGCCTTCGCCCGCCTGCCGCATCGGCTGAGGCGTGGAATCGCCCGCCTGAGCGGGTTCCGCCTGTTCCCGTTCGACCCGGTGCTGCGGGCCCGAGGTTCGGACCCCGGGCGACGGAGCGCCTGGTTACGAGATCAATACCTGCACCCGGAAGAGCACCGACATACGTTGCGAGAGGTGAAGCGCTGGTTCGGGGAGAACGAGATCGACTACGTGCGCGCGTATCCGAGCGCGCTTCTGGCGTCGGAAGATTCGAGAGACCAGGGCCTGTTCACACCCGCGCCCGACGACTGGGCCCCGGAGTCGTTCCTGGCACAGCTCTCCTGGATGCGGACCCTCGGGTCCGAGGGCGGTCTCTTCGTGACCATCGGACGGCGGCGACCTGTTCACCAGGAGCAACCCATGCGCACCAGGCGGCCGCCCTTTCCGACAGAGGATCGTACGGGGCGTCACCTGATCCGGTAACGAAGATACGCGACGCTGCTCCGTTCGAAGCGGCGCTGCTCGATCAGCTCCAGCTTCAGCACCATATCGGCTGGAAGCGCCGGCTTTCCGCCGCCGACGATGATGGGCGCGATCAGCAGATGAACCTCGTCGATGAGGCCCGCCCGGAACACCTGCGCCGCGAGGTCGTTGCCGCCCATCGCCAGGTCCTGCCCGGCGCGCGCCTTCATCTGACGCACGGCATGTCCATCGAACGTCCGCTCGAGTCGCGTCCTCGACGTCGAGACTGCCTTCAGGGTCCTGGAGAAGACGACCTTCTCCGTGCCGCGCCACATCCGGGCGAAGTCGCGCATCCACGGGGGGTCGGACTCCCCTCCGTATTCGGTCTCCCAGCCCTGCATCGTCTCGTACATGCGCCTGCCGTAGAGGTAGGTTCCAACCGGGCGAAGCAGGTCGTTGACGAACCGGTGCACCTCCTCGTCGGGCGCGGACCAGTCGAACTTGCCCTGGGGATCCTCGATGTAGCCGTCGAGGGACGTCACCGCGAAGTAGATGAACCTGGCGGTCACGCTCGCCCTCCTCTTGCGTCTCCGCGCGCAAGGAGGTGCTCGCCGAGGCGTTCGAACACCTCCCTCCAGCCTTCGCCCGCGAGCTCCCGGTTTCGCTTCACCGCAGGGTGAGCCGCGGCGTCGGCGGGCAGCTCCTGCTGGGCCACGGTGACTCGAGTGCCGTTGCCGACGCTCTGGAGAACGACCGTCATCTCGATCACCGCCTCGAGCGGCCATTCGTCGAACATCGGGTGCCGGCAGGGGCGCCCTTGCTCGTCGACGAACCCGAGCGTGAAGACCAGGCGCTCGTCCTGGACGACCTCGCTGAACGTGCCCTTCACCAGGAGGGACATCCCGTTGCCACGGTGCCCGAAGCGGATGACCCCCCCGGGCCGGGGGTCGATCTCGCACGAGAAGACCTCTGCGCCGTGCGGGCCGAACCAGCGCGTGAAGTGCTCGACCCTCGTCCACGCCTCGAAGACGAGCGAGCGAGGTGCATCGAAGACGCGGGTCACGATCGGGTCACTCAGCGAGTCAACGGCGCTTCTTGGGGCGGGCATGGCCCTTCTCCTTCCCGGCCGGCTCCCGGCGCTTCGCCTGGAGCTCTGCCAGGTACGTTCCGAGTCGGTCGAAGCTCTTCTCCCAGAACCGGCGGTACTCCGCCGTCCATTCAGCGACCTCGCGCAGAGGCTCTGCTTCCAGATGGCACGGGCGCCACTGGGCCTCGCGCCCGCGCGCGATCAGACGAGCGCGCTCGAGCACGCGCAGGTGCTTCGAGATAGCGGGGCCACTGATGGAGAACGGGGCAGCGAGCTCCGTCACGGTCGCCGGACCCCGGGTGAGCCGCGCGAGGATCGCTCGCCGGGTCGGATCGGCGAGGGCCGCGAACGTCGTGCTCAGGCTGTCCTGCTGGAGCTGCATTTAACCCATAGGTTATATAACCCCATGGTTCAGCGCAAGCCCCCCCCCCGCCGAGGCCGCGGTCCGAGCGCGACGCTCGATCAGCTGACCGCTCCTCCCACCGCCGTCGGTCCGCTCCTCGGGCGTCCTGCGGGGGTGGGCATCTGGATCGCCCACACGCCGCCGAGGATCGCGAACATCGCGATCAGGTCCATCGCACGCAACGGTTCCCCGGCGAGGACACCGATGAGCAGGGCCACCACCGGGGGGAGATAGGTCACCGTCGAGGCCTGCACGGCGCCCATGCGCTGGACGATGAAGTAGTAGAGGACGTACGCGATCCCCGTCCCGGTCAGCCCCAGCCCCAGGACGAGGCCGATGAGAGCCCTCGGGCTCTGCGCGATGGTGCTCAACCCGGTGAAAGGCGTCACTGCGGCCAGGAGCAGCAGAGCGAGTCCGACCTGGTAGGTGGAGAGTGCGAGCGGCGACAGCTCCAGGTTCGCCATGAAGCGACGTGCGTAGACGAACGAGCTTCCGAGGCTGAGCGACCCCAGGACCATGTAACCGACCCCCGGAAGATCGAGCTCACCCTCTCCGCTGCTCCAGGGACGTGCGATCAGGAGGACACCGACGAAGCCGAAGACGACCCCCGCGATCTTCCGGGCGGTGACCGGCTCCTTCCTCAGGAAGAGCGCCGTCATCACGAAGGTGAAGAGCGGGATCGCCCCGCTGAGCATGCCGGCGACGCTCGACGGGAGCAGGTGCGTCCCCTTGGCGAATGCGTAGTAGTAGAGCGCCGTCGCCAGGATCGACATCACGGCGAAGTGCCGCCAGTGGCGCAGGTCCGCGAGGCGCAAGACCCGCCGATACAGGGCCAGCGCGAGGATCGGCAGGAACCCGAACAGCACCCGGAGCAGGACGACCTGGATCGGGCTGATCAGCGCGGTCGCCCACTTCATGAAGATGAAGTTGCTCCCCCAGATCAGCCCCAGCGCCCCGAAGGCGACGATGGCGCGCCGGTCCATCAGCTCTCCGCCAGAGTACCCAGCATCTTCCCCAGCGCCATCTCTCCCGCGCGGGTCTGGAATCCACGGCTCATCGCCGCTCGAGTTCGCTCCTGGGCCGCGGGCTCACGGTTGCCCTCGCCGAACATGTTGGAGTCGCGCCGGAAGTCCTCTGACGGCGCCAGCGCGATCGAGTTCACCCGGTTCTTCACCGCCACGTGCCCGCCCGCCGGGAACCTCCCGATGCGATGCGCGAGCGCCTTCACGAACCCTCCGAGCTCCTTCGCGGGCAGCGCTCGGTTGATCCATCCATAGCGTTCGGCCAGGTCTGCGTCGTAGTCCTCCGCGCTCAGCAGGACCTCCAGCGCGCGAGAACGGCCCATGAGGCGCACGAGGTGCTGAGTTGCTCCGCCGCCAGGGAGCAGACCGAAGGCAGGCTCGATCTGAGAGAAGATTGCCGACTCGCGCGCCGCGAAGCTCATGTCACACGCCAGGACGAGCTCGCTGCCGGCACCGCGAGCACGCCCCTCGACCTGTGCGATGGTCACGAGGCGACTCGCGCTGAGATACCGGAAGAGCAGCGCGATCGACGCTTCGCCGGTCAGCTTTGCTGCCTCCTGCCGATACTCCGGGACACGTGTGACGTCGACGTGGGAGATGAAGTAGTCCGGGTCGGCGCTCCTGAACACGAGCACCTGCGTCGAGTCATCAGCCTCGGCCTGCCTGATCAGCGAGACCAGGTCGCGGACCAGCTCGGGGCCGATGAGGTTCATCGGAGGCGCCGAGATGTCCGCGAACAGAACCGCCTCTTCCTGCACCACCCTGAGTGTCTGGAAGTTCATGGCCGCGCCTCCGCGAGGTGAATTTCGAGCTTACCGCCCGAGAGGAAACAACGGCGCCCCCCGGTGAGTCACACCTCCCGTGAGGAAACCTGTTTCGAATGACCGAGGACGCGAGCTGCCCGGAAGAGCCGTGCTGCTCCTGGTGATCTGCCTGTGCGCTCGAGCGGGCGGAGAGGAAAACCGCGACGCGGCGGAGGCTTCTCTCACCGTGGCTGCAGCGCGGAAGGCGCCGCCCTCCAGCTCGGCCGACTCGCCCGACGAGACGCGCTTCGCCGGAACCTTCGTCTACATCGGCGGCGAGTCCGAGCGCTCGGTGGTGAAGGCCGCGGTGAATCTAGCCACCGAGGGAATGTTCGGGAAAGTGATCGCCCGCGAGGAGCTGATGAAACGTTCCGAACCGCGCCCGAGCTACACCCTGCGCTTCGAGAAGGACGGGACGCTGAGCGTGGAGACGCCCGGATTCCCCGCCGAATCGTCGCCGCTGGATGGAACTGAGGTGGTGGTCCGGAACAAGTTCGGCGACGTCGTCAAGCAGCGCCAGGAGTTCGTGGACGGCGTGCTCGTCCAGAGCGGCAGAAACGACGACGGGAGTGGCTCGACCGAATTCCGGCTCGGGTCGGACGGAAACACCCTGCAGGTGAACCGCGTGAGCCGGAGCCCGCGCCTACCACGACCGGTCGCGTACAGCCTCACCTATTACCGGCAGCCGCCACCTCGATAGAGCGCTGGAAACAACCGACGGATCCGCGACTCCAAGCGGATGACATGCTCCAGCGTTACTTCGGGGCGCTTCCCGAAAGCGAGATCGAGTCCACCGCCGTTCAGTACCGGCGTCGCTTCGACGTCGTCCCCGCCCGTCGGTCCGAGGGCGCGGCCGCGATCGCGCGTCACTACTACGAGCTCGTCACCCAGTTCTACGAGAGGGGCTGGGGCGAGAGCTTCCACTTCGCTCCGCGGCATGCGGGAGAAGATCTGTCCGTCGCGCTGAGGCGGTACGAGCGGAACCTCGGCGAGCGCCTCGAGCTCGCCCCCGGGAAGCGCGCGCTCGAGCTCGGATGCGGCATCGGTGGGCCAATGCGGCACCTGGCGGAGGACTTCGGAGCGCACATGACGGGCGTCACCATCGTCCCGTACCAGGTCGCGCGCGGGCGGCTCCTGACGAAGCTCGCCGGGCTCGAGCATCGCTGCAGCTTCCAGGTGGGTGACTTCGATCGCCTGGAGTTCCCCGGCTCCTCCTTCGACGCGGTGTACACCATCGAAGCCTGCTGCCACGCGGCCGATCGCCGGCAGCCGTTCAGCGAGGCGTTTCGCGTCCTGCGTCCGGGTGGGCGGTTCGCCGGCTACGACTGGGCCCTGCTCGACGCGTTCAACCACGACGATCCAGACCACCTCCGGATCAAGCGCGGCATCGAGGAGGGGAACGGCATCGCCGCTCTCCGATCGACCTCCGACATCCTGGACTGCCTGCTCGACGCCGGGTTCGAGGTCGAGGTGGCCGGAGACTGGGCCGCGACCGGGCACCCGGCCTGGCCTTGGTACGGTCCACTCATGCCCGGCCTCTCTCTGACCGGATTCAGGAACAGCCGCGCGGGAGCCTTCCTCTCCCGCCTGCTCATCCGCTTCCTGGAGACGATCGGCCTCGCACCGCCCGGCACGAGAACGGTCCACGACGTTCTCCGGCTCGCGCAGTACTCGCTGGTGGACGCCGGGCGCCGCGGCATCTTCACCCCGAGCTACTTCTGGGTGGCGCGCAAGCCGGCCTGAGGGGAGCGGGACCGGTCCGGGAGCAGCGACGGGGAACCGTGTCCCGCGTCACGGCTCCGGACCTCTCGAGCCCCGTCCAGGATCGCGAGCGCTACTGAACCGTCAGGTGGTAGGTGAGCGTCGTGTCGCCGGTCATGCCGAACGTATCGGTGGTGTGCCAGACCAGCGTGTGCTGCCCCGGGGGTAGCGGCTTCACCATGAAGACGTAGCTGTCGCTCACCGCGGGCTGGGCCTGACCGGTGATGCATCCGTCGAACACCGTCTGGAGACTCGGGTCGCCGGTGACGTGGAACAGGTTCTTCGACGTGAACCGGAAGTCGAGCATGTTCTCGTCGGGACGCACGCCATCGATCGTCACCTCCAGCAGATTCACGCTGTCGATGAACGGGGCCGCCCCGGCAACGAGGAAGTCGTAGAGCGACTGACCCGGGGCCGGATGAAACGCCGGGTCCGGACAGGGGAAGTCGTTGAGGATCGCCGCCGTCTGGACCAGCAGCGCCTTGTGTCGGGGAATGGTGCACGTCCGCTCGCCGTGGAACACCGACGCCCCGGGGATGATCGAGGCCAGGAACCAGACCGGTCCGCTCTGGTCGACGTCGCAGCTGGCGCCCGTCTGGTCCAGGGTCGGGTTGCTCGCTGCGGGCTGACGGTAGATCCACTTCCAGATCCGCTCGCTCCAGGTGACCATGCTCGCGCCGTAGGGATGCGCGTGCCGGTTGAAGATCAGCCCGTGTCCGCCGGAGTGCGTGCTGAGCTCGCTGGTGTCCTCGGAAGTCGGTGGACTCGCCGCGGGCTCCTGCTCCGCTCCACAGGCACTGAGGGTGACGGCGAGGAAGATGACGCGACAACGCATGGGTGCCCCCTTCGTTGAGGAGGACCCGAGGATGAGAGCCCGATGTCCGCCCCCTGAAGATCCGCTTCGGAGATTCCGCCTGGACCTGTCGCGCTCGACACCGGGGAAGCACCGTCCTGGCCACCAGGTGATTGTCGAGCCGCTCCAGGGGCGCCGCTCGCTGCGGACCACTGGCAAAGCCACGACGATGGCTGCAAGGAAGCTCCCACGATGACCATGACATCCCTGCGTGGCCTCGGCCGACGCGCGCCCGCGGCCGGGTTCCTCGTCCTCCTCCTCCTGGCGCTCTCGCCGCAGGCTGCGCCTGCCCGGTCCGCGACCTCGACTTCGACGAAGCTCACCGCCGCGGAGAAGGCCGCCGCGGCGCGGATCACGGCCGCCGAGATCTCCGGTCACACGCGCTTCCTTTCCGACGACCTGCTCGAGGGGCGCTTCCCGGGCGCCCGGGGCGACGAGATCGCGACCCGCTACCTCGCCACCGAGCTCGAGACGATGGGGTACCGCCCGGCAGCGACGGGACCGGACGGCAAGAGCTCCTGGTTCCAGCAGGTTCCGCTCGTTCGCCACACCGCGAGCGTCCCGCCCGAGGTGGTGTTCCGCGCCGGGACGCGGCAAGTCGCGCTCGCGACCCATGGGGAAAAGACCGAGCTCGTCGTGCGCTCGCTGGGCAACACCGACCGCGTCGTGGCGAAGGACGCGGAGCTCGTCTTCGTCGGCTACGGCATCGTCGCGCCCGAGCACGGCTGGGACGACTACCGGGGCATCGACGTCAAGGGGAAGATCGTCGTCCTCCTCAACTTCAACCCGCCCTGGGCAGGGAAGGACGTCCGTCTCTGGTACGGACGCTGGGACTACAAGTACCTCGAGGCGGCGCGTCACGGCGCCCTCGGGGCTCTGCTCATCCACACTCCGGAATCGGCGAGCTACCCATGGCAGGTGGTGGCCTCGTCCAACGTCCCGGTCAGCTTCGCGCTCCCCGCGGACGAGGATGCCGATCCCCACCTGCCATTCCAGGCGTGGATCACCCACGACGCGGCGGTCCGGCTCTTCGCCATGGCCGGGCGTGACCTGAAGCGCGACGAGGCCGCCGCGACCGACCCCGCGGGCAAGGGAGGCCCGTCCGCCCCGCTGGGCGTGACCGCGTCGTTCGAGATGCCGGTGCTCCGCGAGCGCATCGAGACCTCCAACGTGGTCGGAGTTCTTCCCGGGTCGGATCCGAAGCTCGTGGACGAGGCGGTGCTCTACACCGCGCACCACGATCACCTCGGGACCCGCAACCCGCCCGTGCCCGGCGAGCGCAACGTGTACGCGGGGGCGCTCGACAACGCATCCGGATGCGCGACGGTGCTGACGATCGCCCGTGCGCTGGCCGCTTCGCCGCCGCGGCGGTCCGTCGTCGTGGCCTTCGTCGCCGCGGAAGAGCAGGGATTGCTCGGCTCACACTGGTATGCGGCCCACCCGACCGTGAAGGCAGGACGGATCGCGGCCGTCATCAACATCGACGGGATCGACTTCCTCGGCCGGACGCACGACGTGGGGTTCCTGGGCCTGGGGAAATCCAGCCTGGACGGCGTGGTCAAGGCGCTGGCCGCGGCCCAGGGCCGGACGGTTCACGGAGATCCCTTCCCCGACCGGGGGAGCTTCTACCGGTCCGACGATTTCGAGCTTGCCCGGGTCGGCGTCCCCACCGCCCGGATCAAGGGCGGCCCGCGGTACGTGGGGCGCCCGGAGGGCTGGGGCAAGGAACAGGGCGATCTGTACGTGCAGCGGAACTACCACCAGCCCAGCGACGTGTACCCGGCCTCCCCTGCGTCGTGGGATCTCAGCGGGGCAGTGGAGGATGCCCAGCTGCAGCTGCTGATCGGGCTACGCGTCGGGAACGACCCCCAGCTTCCCAGCTGGAGGCCCGGGGACGAGTTCGAGCGCGCTCGTCTGACTGCGCCGCGCTGACGATGGGGGCCTAGTGCCCGGTGCAGGTGAGGACGAGCCCGCCGCCCAGCGTGTGCAACGTCTGTTCGCCGTTCCGGTTCACCGAGAAGAAGACATCGGCAGCCAGTCCGAGACCGACCCCTGGCGTCACCGGCCACTCCTTGCCGAGCCTGAATCGCAGCCCGAAGCCGATGTCCGAATGGGCGCCCTCCAGATAGCCGCCGCCGTCGGTGATGGCCAGGCGCGTCCCGGCGATCACCACCGTCGCGAACAGATCGATCGGGACGATGTAGCGGGTGACGTTGAGACCGAGCCCCTCCAGCTCGACGGACGTGTCCGGTCCGAGGCCGCTCGCAGACAGCGCCTTCCATGCAAACCCCTCGAGGCCGAGGGCCCACTCCTCGTTCGGCGCCCAACCGATCGCCAGACCGACGCCGATCGCGCCGCCCTGGCCGATGAACTCGGAGCCGCCGGTCGAACCCGTGGTTCGCAGGTAGCCACCTCCGACGTCGGCATGGAAGAAGAGCCCGCTGTGCCGGTGCTCCTCGGCGGCGGCGTCGACCGGACGTGGAGCGGCGGCGCTCGGGTCCGCCACCGGCGCCGGCGACGCGGAGACCGGAGGCTCCATCACGGGTGGGCTAGGAACCACGGGTGCCGGGACCGGGGGCGCATCGAGTGGCGGATCCACCACGGGCCGGGTGGGTTCCCCCGCCGCGGGCGCCGGCGCCGCGCTGGACTTGCTCGCCGGCGGTGACGCGGTGGCCGCATCCGGGGATGACGCGCTCGCATCCTGGGCAGCAGCCGGGACGGCGAAGAGCAGGAGCGTCAGGGCTCCGCTGCATCTCCACGGTCGTGCGCCGGCACGCCCCAAGCGCCACCTCCTCGAGGGCGCGTCCGCTTGAAACGCACGCGCAACCCCATTGTACCTGGCGTCGGCGGGCGCGCGCTGCCATTCGCAGCAGCGCATCGATGTCAGGGCACGGGGGCGGCCGGCCGCATCGCCCAGATGTCGCCGCCCCAGTTGTCGTCGCCCCCGGTGTGCTTGCCGCTGAAGATCCAGAGCCTCTGCTGAAACACGATCCACCGTGGGCTGCGCGGCCCCCAGGGAGCGTGGGGGGTCTGGGCCACCCAGCTGACTCCGTCGGTGGAGGCCCAGACGTCGTTGCGAGCATCGGTCGGGCGGTTGACCCAGCCACCGAAGACCCAGAGCTTGCCGTCGAACGATGCGCGTCCGAACCCGTGACGGACGCCCCAGGGAGCGCCGGGCGTCAGCTCGGTCCAGCTCTGGCCGTCGGTGGAGCGCCAGACGTCGGCGTGGCCCTCCCCGCCCACCAGATGGAGCGCGTCCTGATGCACCACCACCGCCGGCGCATCCCGCGCGGGCCATGGAGCCGCCTGCGTGGCCTGGACCCAGGTCAACCCGTCCTCCGAGCTCCAGACGTCGTTCAAGGTGCGGGTGGCGTTGAACTGCGAGTCGACCGCTGCCGTTCCGCCGAGGAGCCAGAGGCGGCCGTGGTGCACCACCACCGCGGCGTTCTCGCGTTCCGGCCAGGGGGCGAGCCCCGCGGCGTGCCATTCCTTCCCGTCCTCCGACCACCAGATGTCGCGGAGCGTCCGGCGGGTCCCGTACTCGAGGCCGCCGAACATCCAGACCCGGCCACGGAAGAAGGCGAAGCTCTGGCCGATGCGCTCGCCCCAATCCGCCTTGGGGTGCTGGGCCCAGCTCAGGCCGTCGGGCGAGGAGAAGGCGTGCGTCTGGGCCACCATCCAGAGGTCTCCGCCGAAGGCCTGGACGGGGAAGAGCGTCAGCGGGAACCTTCCCGGTTCCCACTTGGGCTGGTCGTTGGAACCCGGTTCTGCCGGGAAGCCACCGCTTCCAAGCGGACGGAGCTGCTCCCAGCACCCGCCGGCCGGGGGAGGAGCCGTGCAGAGCGGCCCACCGGGCTGGGCGGTCGAGCAGGCGCCGAGCGCGAGGCTCACCAGCGGTGCCCAGATCCCGGCGAGGACGTGCGAGCTGCTTCTCATCCTGACCTCCGCCCTCCCCACCGTAGCGGAACGGCCTTCCGGCGGCCAATGCCGAGAGGACCTGCCGTTCGGTTGACATGCAAGCATTTACTTGCCTATTGTCATTCGGCGTGAGCGACACGGATCTTCTCTTCAAGGCGCTCTCCGTTCTCGGGCGGCGGAAGCTCCTGGACCGCCTGCACGCTCACGACGGCCAGACGCTGAGCGAGCTGTGCCAGTACCTGGACATGACCCGGCAGGGAGTGAGCCAGCACCTCGCCGTGCTCGAGGCGGCGAACCTGGTCGCCGTCCAGTGGCGCGGCAGGGAGAAGCTGCACTTCCTCAACCCGGTGCCGCTGCAGGAGATCTACGACCGCTGGGTTCGCAAGTTCGAGCGTCCGCGTCTCAAGGCGCTGCGCGACCTGAAGCGCCGCCTGGAAGGGCGCGGCGAGGACGGGAAGACCTGAACCGACGACCGGAGAGCACCAGTGGACAGAACGACCTTCGTTTACGTGACCTACATCCGCACAACGCCCGAGAAGCTGTGGTCGGCGTTGACCGATGCCGAGTTCATGAAGCAGTACTGGTTCGGCACCTACTGCGAGAGCCGGTGGACGGCGGGCTCTTCCTGGAAGCACCTGTCCTCCGACGGTCAGACATTCGACACCGGTGAGATCGTCGAGGCCAAGCCACCACGGCGCCTCGTGATCCGGTGGCGGAATCAGCACAAGCCCGAGCTTGCCGCCGAGGGGGACTCGCACTGCACCTTCGAGGTGGAGCGGAGCGGTACGGCGGTCAAGCTCTCCATCACCCACACCATCGAGCGCGAGGCTTCGAAGCTCATCGCGGGTGTCGCGGGCGGCTGGCCCAAGGTCATCTCGAACTTGAAGTCGCTGCTCGAGACCGGCTCCATCGCGCTGGACGAGCCGTACCCTCCCCCCGGCGAGAGCGCTCGCTCGACTCGCAGCTGAGCAGCGGTCAGCTCCGATCCTGCGCCAGCGCTCTGGCGGCGGCGGCTGCCCCGGCCGGGTCGGCGCGTCCGGCTCGCACCACGCTGACGCGGATGCACGACCTCCCCCGCGTCAGATAGACGTCGTCGGCAGCGCCCCAGGTCGGGGTGCCCAGCGCGAGCGACTCGAGAGCGTCGTCGCCTGCGAGGGCGCGGCACTGGACCTCGGCCTCGGCCCAGCTGAACCGCGTTCGCACCTCGAGCCGGAGCTCGGTGTCGCCGCCGGCGAGCGTCCACCGGGTGGCGCTGGCGAGCTCCTCGCCGCCGGGCCCGACGAGCGCGACGCCGAGGGCGGTCTCCAGCGCGAAGCGGTCGAGCCGCAGCGCCCGGCTCGGGGCCCAGGGGCCCGGAGTCTCGACCGCCTCGCCGGGAGGCGTGTCGTCGCGAGCGGGCGGGTCGGTCGAGGGCGAGCCGGACGGGACCGTCCCCGTACCGCAGGCGATCACCACCGCCGAGGCTGCGATCAACGCGTGAACGGTGCTCCGCCAGGCAATCACGATCGGCTCACCGGACGTTGCGCCTGCCGGTGGGCGCCAGCACGTTCACCCTGCCCGTCGTGCCGTCGAAGCTCGTCGAGTCGGCCGGGTCGAAGACTTCCCAGATCCCGGACACGAACGAGAGCTGGACCTCGTCGACGAGGGTGCCGGCAACGGTCTTCTCGTTGAGGCCCACCACGTTCACGTTCAGGAGCGTGATTCGGTAAGTGGCTGCGCTCTTGCCGCCGTTCCCCGGTGCGAAGAAGTCGATGAAGACCTTCGGGATGATCTGGGCGGACAGCAGCGCCTTCAGGAGCTTGATGCTCGCCACCCCCTGCGGCTTCTCGAAGACCACGGGGCCCAGGGTCGGCTTGGCGGCACCCCCACCTCCCCCACCGGAGGCCAGAGCGAGTCGAAAGGTCTGCGAGAAGTTCGAGCCCTCGATCTGGCCCTCGTGTCCCGTCCGGGTCGATTCGCCCGGGATTCCATCGATGGTGACGAAGGCCACTCCGGAGTCGTCGGCGAGCGCCTCCGAGCCGTGGACCAGGGTGAGCAGCAGGACTGCCGAGACGAACGACCTCTTCATGCGTGCGTGACCTCCCGCCCACCGGACCCGTCCGATCCGTGACGTTGCGCGCGGAAAAGCTCGCGCTCATGCGGGTTGGTTCGACGCTCATGGATGCGTCCGACGTCCCTCTCTGGAGCGCGTAGGCACGCACGCAACACGTCCTCGGCTGCTGGCGGTCCACTGGGGTAGCCTCGAGCTCTCGATTGCCTCACCGCCTGGTCGCGTTGATCGAGACCCGCGCGGGAACGGCTTCACGAGCGCGTGAGGTCCCATCTCCGCCGTGGACCTGACGTCTCGGCGGCACCGAGGACTCTTGCGAGTGCACGTATCCAGAGAGTGGTTCTCTTGACCATGCGTGAAACCAAGGGGGACTGTCACGACCTCAGGCGTTGACCTGAGTTGGCGCTGAGCACGCCTGCTCCGGCTTTCTTGCGCGATCTCGGGAACCGTCCGAGCCTCGCGGCGATGGCGGAGGGGAACCGGAGACGCTGCCGGGCCGTGCTCGTGGTGGAGGACGATCCAGACGTCCGTGAGACCGTCACGGAAGCCATCGCCCGGACGGGGCGAACGGTCCTCAGCGCGGGCGACGGGAGCGAAGCGCTCTCGGTGCTCGATTCGGGGACGCTCCCGCGACCGTGCTTCGTGTTTCTGGACCTCATGATGGGCCCGGTGGACGGGCACGCCTTCCTGAAGCGCCTGCACGACCGGGACGACCGGGATCAGTTTCCCGTCGTGGTCGTGTCCGCCACGCCGGGTGCTGTGCCGAAGGACCTTCGCAGCAGCGTGCTCGAGACGCTGCAGAAGCCCTTCCAGATCGAGACGCTCCTCGCGCTCCTCGACCAGCACTGCTGAGAACGCTGCCGCCTACGGCCCGACGCGAGCCACGCCCCAGAACCCATCGTTGTGGGTCATCGATCGCTCGGTGTGGGTGAGTGGGCCGTCTCGCGTTCCCGCCATCAGGAGGCTTCCGTCCGGCAGCATGCGGAGCGCGCGCACCTGCACGTCGCGCGGCATCTCCAACTCGAGGACTGACCGGCGCGTGAGATCAGGCCCCAGGGCCAGGAGCAGGCCCTTCCCGTTCTCGATCTCGCTGTTGGTGTCCACCTGGACGTAGTCGGTCCGGCCGCCGACGATCAGATCGCCACCCGGTGCCGTGGCCAGCGCCCAGCCGAAGTCGTCGCGGGAGAGATCGATCGTCCGGTACTCGATCGGTGACGCATCGTCGATCCGGCCGCGCATCATCGCGATGTCCCACTCCATCGTCCGGTTGGGCGCATCGTGCTTCGTGATCCGCGCCCCGCCGGCGACGACGACCACGCCGTCCTGCACCGTCATCGCGCTCGGGTGGTCGACCGCGGGGCCTCCGAGGAGACGCGCGCCGAGGAAGGTCCCCTCCGTCGTGAAGCTCTGGACGAGCGCGTCGTAGCTGCCCAGCGGGGCGAGCGCGTCCCGCCCGAAGTGCTCGCCATAGACGTGCACGTCGTCCTCGAAGATCTGCGTCGCCACGTAGACGGCGTCGCCATCCCGTGCGACCAGAGAGGGCGAGAGCTCGAACACCATGCCGATGTTCGCGGGCATCACCTGGGTGCCCCAGAGGCGTCGACCGGCGGCGTCGAGGCGGTACAGCTTCGGGCCGTAGGTCCACTCGGCGAGGAGGTAGAGGCCCTCGCCGTCGGCGACGCCCTCGACGTGGCTGGTCCAGGTCAGCAGGAATGGCCTGTCCACCGGGAGCTCGTGGACGCCCGCGTCGTCGTAGTAGAGGTTCTCGTGAGGGCCGGGGAGCTCCTCGAAGGTCGTCGTCGCGACCGCCTCCCCGTCGGGCGAGAGGTGCGTCAGCTCGAGGCCGTATTCCAGGTGCCGATCATCGCCGCGCATGACGAAGACGGTGAGGTTGCCGCTCGGATGGACGAGGAAGCCCGGGACCTTGGAATTCGCCGGGAAGGTGAGGCGCCGCTCCAGATGACCCGTCGGCGCGTACCGTTCGAGGACTGGCGCCCCGAACAGCTGGGTCGCATCGGAGAACTCGTCGCGGAGGAGCCACACCTTCCCCCGTGGATCCACGTCCAGGGCCGTGATCGTGGTGCGGAAGGACCCGGGGACGCTCCGCACCACGACCTGGTCCGGCCAGCCCGCGGATGGCGCGAGACCGAACGAGTCCAGCTCACCCGGCAGGAGGGCCTTTCCGTCCGTCGCCCCGCATCCGACGAGGCAGACGACGAGAACGGCAAGCTTCGATGCATCGACACAGGCACGCATCCAGGTCGATGGAACCGACGGCCCCTGCTCCAGTTTTCCACTCACGACTCGTCTTGGAAGACCCACTTGCCTCTCTCCGTTGCATGACAGGTTGATTCCGGGAAGCCAGCGACCTGGGTCCGGTTGGAATCGAAGGAAACCGAGAGACGGTTTTAGGCAAGCGTGGGTGCGACACCGTCTACCCCTGGCCGGGCTTCCGGCCGATGCCCTTCTGCGAACACAGGCCAGCGGGCATCACGTGTCGCCGCGAAGGGGATCACTAACGTGCGTGCATGCGCTACCTCATGCTGGCGTGCGACTACGACGGAACTCTCGCCCACCACGGACGGCTGGATCCGGCCACCCGCGAGGCCCTCGAGCGGGTGCGCAAGTCCGGCCGGCGCGTCCTGCTCGTGACGGGACGCCAGCTCGACGAGCTACGGCTTGCATGTCCCGACCTCGACGCGTTCGACCTGATCGTCGCCGAGAATGGCGCACTGCTCCACGATCCACACACCCGGGAGACGACGCTTCTCGGCGACCCGCCGCCCGCTGACCTGGTCAAGGCTCTGGAGCAGCGGGGCGTGACCCCGCTCTCGGTCGGCCACGCGATCGTCGCGACCTGGGAGCCGCACCAGAACACCGTGCTCGACGCCATTCACGAGCTGGGTCTGGAGCGCCAGGTCATCTTCAACAAGGGCGCCGTGATGGTGCTGCCGAGCGGTGTGAACAAGGCGAGCGGGCTCACTGCAGCCCTCGAGCGTCTCGAGCTCTCGCCGCACAATGTCGTCGGGGTGGGCGATGCCGAGAACGATCTCGGCTTTCTCGAGCGCTGCGAATGTGCCGTCGCGGTCGCCAACGCGCTCGAGACGGTCAAGAAGGCCGCCGCCTGGACCACCGACCGCGATCACGGGGCGGGAGTCATCGAGTTGATCGACGCGCTCCTTTCGGACGATCTCGCTGCGCTCGAGCCGCACCTCCGGAGACGCATCGCCGTGGGACGGTCGCGTGACGGTGGCGTCTTCGAGGTGCCGTCCTATGGTCCCACCATCCTGCTCGCGGGGACGTCGGGCTCGGGAAAGTCCACGTTCGCGACCAGTCTCATCGAACGCTTCATCGAGGCCAAGTACCAGTATTGCGTGGTCGATCCCGAGGGGGACTACACCGCGCTCGAGTCCACGGTCGTGCTCGGCGATCCGCACCGCGTCCCGGCCCTGGCCGAGGTGAGCTCCGTGCTCGCCAAGCCCGACGCCAACCTGGTCGTGAATCTGCTCGGTGTGAAGCTGGAAGACCGCCCGTCGTGGTTCGCGACGCTCTCGGCTGCCCTGCTCGAGATGCGCGAACGCCTCGGGCGGCCACACTGGATCGTGCTCGACGAAGCGCATCACCTGCTGCCGGCGAGCCGGAAGGAAACCGCCGGCGCGGATCTGCGCAACACCATCCTCATCACCGTGCACCCGGAGCAGCTGCCTGCCCCGCTGCTCCGAGCAGTCAATCTCGTCCTGGCCATCGGGCGCCAGCCGGCCTCGATCATCACCGCCGTGGCGCAGGCCCATGGGTCGCGGTCGCCGGCCGTCACGGCGGATGCGCTTCCGGCCGGACATGCACTCGCCTGGGCGCCACACGCGGGCGGAGAGGCACTCGAGCTCGAGGTGATTCCGCCGCGCACCGAGCGCCAGAGGCACGTACGCAAGTACGCCCATGGAGACCTCGGCCCGGACCGCAGCTTCTACTTCACGGGACCCGATGGGCGATTGCACCTCCGCGCTCAGAATTTGCTGCTGTTTCTGCAGATCGGCGAGGGCGTCGACGAGCCGACCTGGGAGCACCACCGCCGTCAGGGTGACTACTCCCGCTGGTTTCGCGAGACCATCAAGGACGGCGAGCTTGCGGACGAGGCGCGTCGAATCGAGCGGGCGAAGGAGCTCTCCATCTCCGACGCCCGCGCACGTCTACGCGAGGCGGTCGAGGCGCGGTACACGGCTCCTGCCTGAGGACGCGCGCCACCCCTACCGGATCCTGGGGCGCAGTGATCGGAGGCCGGCGCGCACTTCCTGGCAGAAGATCGCCGGCTGCTCGAACGCCGCGAAGTGGCCGCCCTTCTCGACCCTGTTGTAGTGAATCAGGTTGGGATAGGCCTTCTCCGTCCAGCTCCGGGGCGCAGGATAGAGCTCGTCCGGGAAGACGCTCACCGCGACCGGGATGGTCACGCCCTTGGCACTGAAGTACGCGAGCTTTCCCCAGTTCTCCCAGTAGAGACGAGCGCCGGAAACCCCCGAGTTCGTCAACCAGGTGATGGTGATGTTGTCGAGGACGTCGTCGCGGGTGAGGCCCTCGGATTTCCCGGCGAAGACGCGCGAGATCAGATCGAGGCTGCGGGCGTCGTGATCCAGGAAGTAGCCCGCCAGTCCGACGGGCGAATCCGCGATCCCGTACAACGTCTGCGGTCGCAGCCCCATCTGGTACCCGTACGCGATTCCCTTCTGGTAGACGAACTGCAGGCGGTCATAGGCGATCTTCTCATCGGCCGAGAGGCCCGCTGGCGCCGGCGCTCCGGAAAAGGCGGCCTGGTCGATCTCGACCGGGAAGATGCCGGGCATGTTGGTGTGGATGCCGAGCAGCTCCGGCGCGGCCTGGACGCCCATCTGATCGACGACGACCGCGCCCCAGTCTCCGCCTTGCGCCGCGAACTGCGAGTATCCGAGACGCTTCATCAGGACGACCCAGGCACGCGCGATGCGCGCCACGTCCCATCCCGTGGTGGTCGGCTTTCCCGAGAATCCGTAGCCCGGCATCGACGGGATCACCAGGTGGAACGCGTCGGATGCCGTCCCGCCGTGTGACGTGGGATCGGTCAGGGGCTCGACGATCTTCAGCTGCTCGACCACCGACCCCGGCCAACCGTGGGTCACGATCAGCGGCATCGCGTTCTCGTGCTTCGACCGAACGTGGATGAAGTGAATGTCGAGGCCGTCGATCTCGGTGATGAAGTTGGGCAGGGCCTTGAGCCTCGCCTCGCATCTGCGCCAGTCGTATTCGTTGGCCCAGTGACGCGCGAGCGCCTTGATGGTCGCGAGCTGCACGCCCTGGGTCTGGTCTGGAACCGTTTCTCGGTCCGGGAGCCGCGTCTCCTTGATCCGCCTTCTCAAGTCGGCGAGCTCCGCCTCGGGGACATTCACCTCGAAACGACGCACGGGCGTCGTGTCGGTGCTCGACTGCTGAGGACTGGTGGGCATCGGTCTTCCCTTCCCTGCCCCGCGGAATTTCGGGACCGGGTGCCCGGCAGCATCGGCCGTGCCCGAGGGTGGGAACGGAAGTAGGCGTACTTCCGGGCCGAATGAGCTCTTCCGATCTGTGTCAGCGGTCGCTTCACACGCGCCGTCCCTGTGTCATCGGGCTGAGGAGGCGCTCAGGAAGACAGCAAGGCCTCCGGCCTGGGCCCGCGCCTCGCTGGCACGTCGCCTGCTCTTGCAGCCGCCCGGCGGAGCCAACCGGGACGCCCGCCGGCGTCCGTTGCCCGTCCGCAAAGAGGAGACACGCATGACATCCAATTCAGCACTCTTGTATTCCCTGGCCCTGGTGGCCTCCGCCAATGCCAGCGCCGCTCCGCGACTGGAGCCCACGACGCAGGCGTTCGTCAGTGGGCTGAGCGGCCCTCCGCTCTATACCCTCACACCTGATGCCGCTCGGGCCGTTTTGTCCGACGCGCAGAAGTCGGTGGCGGTCAGCCTCTCCAAGGTCAGCAGCGAGGATCGCGTCCTCAAGCTCGGCCCGCTGGGGCGCACCAGCATCCGGGTGGTGCGCCCTGCGGGTGTGAAGGGCCAGCTTCCAGGGATCGTCTACATGCACGGAGGCGGATGGGTCCTCGGCGACAAGGAGACCCACGACCGCCTGGTCCGGGAGCTCGCGGTAGGGAGCGGCGCAGTCATCGTCTTCGTCGACTACGACCGCTCGCCGGAGAGCCACTTCCCGGTCGCGATCGAGGAGGGCTACGCCGTCTTGAAGTACGTGGCCGAGCACGGCGCCGAGTTCGGGGTCGATTCCGCCCGACTCGCGGTCGCTGGAGACAGCGTGGGCGGCAACATGACCGCAGTCCTCGCGCTGATGGCCAAGGAGCGCGGCGGCCCCGCGCTGGCCGCCCAGGTCCTCCTCTACCCCGTGACGGACGCCTCTCTCTCCACCGCATCCTACGGCGAGTTCGCAGACGGCCCCTGGCTCACGAAGAAGGCGATGGCGTGGTTCTGGGACGCGTACCTCCCCGACGCAAGCAAGCGCAGCGACATCCACGCCTCCCCGATCAACGCCACGGCCGACCAGCTGAAGGGACTTCCCCAGGCGCTGGTCATCGTCGACGAGAACGACGTGCTGCGCGACGAGGGCGAGGCTTATGCCAGCAAGCTCGCCCAGGCAGGCGTTCGAGTGACCTCGGTCCGCTACAACGGGACCATCCACGATTTCATGTTGCTCAACCCGATCGCGACGACACCGCCCGTCCGGGGCGCCGTCGATCAGACCAGCAGCTACCTCCGGACCGTGCTCTCGAAGAAGCCCGCGACGGTCGCGAAGCGTTGACCTCGCGGGCGTTGCACCCGGGAGCGCGTGGCCTCACCGACCGAGAGTCGGTGGGGCCTCAGTGCTCGCCGCCGGCGTGACCGCGAACGAAGCGCGCTCAACGGGGATCCTCGGATCCTCCACGCCATCGCCCGAGGCATCCTGGCTGCCGTCGAGGAGGTCAGGCCGGACCCGTCCGCTTCCCTCGCGTGACTTCGCTCGAAAGATGATCGAGGCTCTCTCCGTCCGCTCTCCCATCTCGAGGGCGAGCCGACGCAGGGGGGACGCTCGTGAGATATGCCTCGATCGCGGTTCTCGTCCTGGGGTCGTTCTCTCGGGCCGTCGCCGGGTCATTGACCCTGAACGACGCAGCAAGCGGACTTCGAATCGATAGCCACCTGGACGGGGCGACCGTCTGCGTCCTGAAGCCCGTGGAGCTCACTCGGCCAGCCGATTGTGAGGGCGTGGACCTCGACGCCGTTGCTGGCCGCGTTCCCCCGCAGGCGGCGTTGATGGCGCTCGTCACCCAGGGCGATTGGACGTTCAGCGTCGCGCTCATGAATCAGCCCAGACCGTCGGGCCCCCTCTCGAAGACGAAGGCACGAGACTTTCTCCGTGGCGCCAGGCGGAGCGCGACCGGATTCAAGTTCGAGAGTGAGGAGCCCGACTTCGACGTCATCAACCGCCTGCGCGTCTTCAGCTACACCGCGGTCTCGAACGATCCCGGGCTCCCGTTCAACGCCATGGTGCAGTACGTGGTGGTCGGGGAACGGTCCATCAGCGCCTTCAGCTTCGCCTCGGACGTCGAGCATCTGGGTGCTCTCAAGCGACACGCTCGTGACTTCATGAACGCAGTGACGAAACCCGGCGCCGCGAGCACCCCTTCGTGGTCGGACGGGGGTGAGGACTCCTCGGCAGGGGATCCCTACTACGAGGCGGGGAAGGCCTTCGGAGCGCTCCTCGCCAACGTCCTCCTTCTCGCGGGGATCTGCGCCGGCGCGGTGCTGATCTACCGATCGTTCCGGCGCCGGGGCCGAGGCACGTCTCGCGAGCTTTGAGGACCGACGGCCCCTCAGGGCGCTCCGACCAGGATCGGCTCGGCCTGTCCGGGGCCGACGTCATCGCCCGAGCTGGCCTCGCGCATCGGGAAGGACTGCTCGGTGGTGACGGCCGCCTCGCGCGAGGGTGATGCGCCCGGCGGCGGGCTCGACGCGAGAGGGCCGCTGATTCCGAAGCGGAAGAACCCTGCCAGGACGATGGCCATGAGCGCGGTGAGGAACAACCGAACGACGACTCGTTCTCTCTTCGAGGAAGTGTTCATTGCAGACTCCGTTGTCGTCTCATTCGTCGAAAGGTGCGTTCGCGAGGAGGTCCACCGTCGAGAGCTGCGGGCGATAGCCCGGGACGAAGCGCTCGCCGAAGTCCCGGACGAAGTTCTCGTAGGTGGTCTCCGGCCTCTCCCGTGCGATGCCGCACAGGCAATCCCGGAGCTGAGTCTTCATCTGGAGCCGAGGAAAGGCGGCGAGGATGCGCGCCGCGCTCTCCTTCGGGATCCGGTCGAGCAGAAAGCCCGCGTAATCGATCCCGGCTCCACCGGTGCAGATCCCGACCTCGGGCTCTGCATGAGGGCTGATCGAGAGAGTCGCGTTGAGCGCGACGCAGTACCAGACGAGCTGCGCTCGCCGGTCACCCACTCCGCCGGCCTTCGCCAGCGTCCGTGCCGCGTCGGCTCCCTCGACCTCGAAGCGCCGGGTGCCCTGGTACGCCTTGGTGAGGCCGATGTCGTGGAGTAGAGACGCGACGGCAACGACCTCCTCGTCGTAGCGAAGCCCCTGAACGTCGGCCAGCTGCACCGAGAAGAGCCAAGACCGGACGGCGTGATTGAAGAGGTAGGGGTCGGAGACCGAGCGGGCCTCCTCCATCGACCGAGCCACCAGCGGCGTGTCCGGAACGCTCACCCCGGCAATCTCGCGCCTGGGAGTGCTCATGGCTTCTGCTCCTGTGGGTGCTGAGCCAGCCAGTCCTCGAGGTGGATCTCCCCGAGGCGAGCGCCCTCGCCCGCAGTCAGCGATCGATCGTCGAGCACCGAGCCGAAGTACGTCGCCGCCGGATCGGCGATCACCCGCCGGGTGTCCTTCCGGGCCGCGAGGAACTGCCTGGCCATCTCCACCAGCGGCCGCCGTTCCGGGCCGCCCACCTCGACGGTCGCATCGAGTGGGGGCTCCAGCGCGAGGTCGGTCAGCGCGGCGACGACCTCGTCAGCCGCCACCGGCTGGAAGAGAGCCGGCGAGAGGCGTGCCTCGCCGCGGACCGTCGCCGAGTCGATGATCGCGCCGATGAACTCGAAGAACTGGGTGGACCGAAGAATCGTGTAGGGGATGCCGGATGCCTTCACGAGCCGCTCCTGCGCCGCCTTGGCGGGGAGGTACTCGTTGTCAGCCAGGCGGTCCGTGCCGACGACCGACAGGACCAGGTGGTGCTGGACCCCCGCGGACTTCTCCGCTGCCAGAAGGTTGTGGCCCGCCGTCTCGAAGAACTTCAGAGCGGCCTGGGGTTCGAACGAAGGAGAGTTCGCGACGTCGACAACCACCTCGGCGCCCTCGACTGCCTGACTCAGCCCTTGCCCGGAGATGATGTTGACCCCGGACTGGAGAGAGGCGGCGACGACCTCGTGGCCGCAGCGACGGATCCTGGTCACGAGCTTCGTGCCGATGAGCCCACTGCCTCCAATGACGACGATCTTCATCGACGGCTCTCCCTTGGAGCGCCGCTCCGCGCGACTCGGGACGGCGAAACTGCCGCCGCGGAGAGCATCGGCCGTGCCAGATGATCCAGCTTCGAGCTCCACGACTCCCGACGAGGTCGAGCCCGACGGGGACCGGGTGAGGCGCGTCGAGCGACCCTGTGTTGCGTGTCAAAGACACGCGTGTCGCGCGGATCCCCCCTCGCTTCGTGTCCTCCCCCACTCCTTCCGATCACGATCTTCATCGCTCGCTCCCAGGTGCGCCTGGCGGGCCTCGGTGCGTCACCGCCATGGACGCCGCAAGGATGCTCGGGAGCAGGAACGAAGACCTTGCAGGCAGCTTGGAATCCTCGTGGATTTGCGCTGGCTCCTCGTCCAAGGACCAGGATCGGGCTTCGAGCCCCCGGCAGCGTCCTTCCGAACGGTGGCATGCGAGATGCTCACGATCCCGGCCCGGGAGGCCCTCACCCTTGAAGTCCTACCCGGGTCTCATCGCTCTCTGTACCGTCCTTCCGTTCGCGCTCCTCGGCACCAGTCCCTCCGCTCTCGACGCCGGCACCGGGTCGACGTCTCAGAACCGCTCACCTTCGGTGACTCAGCAGGGACGGCAGCAGCTGATCGGTCGCCTCGATGCCATGAAGGAATCGCTGGATGCGCTCGAACAGGCGATGCGGGCCGGGTCCGTGGATGCCCAGCAGCAGCAGATCACCGAGCTGCGGCGACAGCTGGCGGCGATGCGAACCGAGCTCTCGAGCGGCGGGGACCGACAACCCCAGGGCGGTCGCGACCCTTCCAGGTGATCCCGCAGCCGCGGCCATCGAACGCCGTTTCGGAACGTCTGTTGACGTGCCGACGTTGAAGAGCGCTGGTCTTTGGAACGGATTGCCGGCACCCGCTCGCAGAGTTGGGCGTGACCTCTGGAATCAGGTCGCTACAATCGCGACCGTGCACCAGAAGGGAAACACCCTCTCTCTGGTCGAGGTGAAGGGGCCGGACGGCCCGAGGACGGAGCCGTGCCTCGACCTGGAGGTGGAGTGCGAGCGGCCCATGGCTGGCCCCGCGCGGTTCAGTCTCACCGGCCTGGACGAGGTGCTCCTGGGTCGGGGCCCGCATCGAGGCGCACGCCGGGACGGAGCGGCGCGACTCGAGGTCGAGATTCCGGACGCTTCCATGTCCGCGGTTCACGTGCGCATTCAGCGCCGTGGTCGCGACTGGCTGCTCGTCGACCAGGACTCGAAGAACGGGGCGTGGGTGGACGGCGAACGGGTCCAGCGCACGGTGCTGCAGGAAGGCACCCGCTTCATGCTCGGCCGAACCTTCTTTCGGTTCTGGCCCCAGGCCGGGCTGGTCCCCGGGGGTGTCCGCAATCTCGAGTCAGAGGGAATCGGTGTCCTCACGACCTTCTCGACGCAAATGTCGGAGCTCCAAGAGCAGCTCGAGGCCGTCGCCCCGGAAAGGTTGCCGGTGCTCCTGATGGGCGAGAGTGGCACGGGCAAGGAGGTGCTCGCGCGGACCCTCCACGAGAAGTCCGGGCGTCCCGGACCACTGGTGGCAGTCAACTGCGGGGGGATTCCGTCGAACCTGGTCGAGGGGGAGCTCTTCGGCCACAAGAAGGGCGCATTCTCCGGCGCCGATCAGGATCGCCTCGGGCTCGTCAGGGCGTCCGACACGGGGACCCTCTTCCTCGACGAGATCGGTGACCTCCCCCTCGCGGCGCAGATCGCCCTGCTCCGCGTCCTGCAGGAGTCCGAGGTCGTCCCGATCGGCGGGCACAAGCCGACACCGGTGGACCTTCGCGTCATCGCTGCGACGCATCACGACCTCGAGGAGCTCGTTCGCCAGGGGAAGTTCCGCCACGACCTGCTCGCGCGTCTCGAGGGTGTTGCGCTCAGCGTCCCACCGCTCCGCGAGCGCCCGGAGGACATTCCCATTCTCGTCGCGGCGCTCCTCGAGCGTCTCGCGCCCGAGCACCCCGACGTCCGGCTTCGACCCGAAGCGGCGGTGATGCTCCTCGAATACTCCTGGCCGCTGAACGTCCGGGAGCTGCAGCAGGCCCTCTCCGGGGCCGTTGCGCTCAGCGGACCCAGGCCCATCGAGGTCGCACACCTTCCGCCGCGGGTGCGGGAGAAGCCCCCTCCGGAGAGCCCCGCCCGCGAGCTGACAGCCGAGGAGAAGGCGCACCGCGAGGAGTTGCTGAAGCTGGTGCGAGAGCACCGAGGCAACCTGGCGGCGGTGGCCCGGACGCTCGGGAAGGGCCGAACGCAGGTCGTTCGCTGGGTCGAGCGCTACGACATCGACGTGCGAGCCCTCGCGGAAGACTGAGCTCACATGACGGATCGCGAGCTGCTCCTGGGAGTTCTCGCGACGCAGGTCGGCTTCGCCACGCCAGCCCAGGTCATGGCCGCCGCGTCGGCGCATTTCAGCGCACGCGATGGACGGAGCCTTCTCGACCACCTGGTCGATGCGGGCGCCCTCACTCCCGACAGGAAGGCGACGCTTCAGGCGCTCGCCGATCAAGCATTGCGGGGCGACGCCGTCACGATTCTTCAGGACGAACCCGGACGTACCATCGATCCGGGTGCCTCGACCCCGCCAACCCCGAGCACGACACCGGGGAACGGGGAATCCTCGAACGTCGCCGAGGTCCCCCTCGAACGCCCGGAGCAGTATCGACGCCTCGACGAGCTCGGCCGCGGAGGGCAGTCCGTGGTCTGGCGCGCCCTCGACCGATTCGTCGGACGCGAGGTCGCGATGAAGGAGCTCACCGGACCTCCGCATGCGGGAGCGGGTCGGCCGGGAGGGGCGTCCATCCAGCGCTTCCTGCGCGAGGCACGACTCGTCGCCAGCCTCGACCATCCAGGGATCGTCCCGGTGCTCGAGCTCGTCCGCCGGCCCGATGGAACGCTGGTCTGCGTCCAGAAGCTCGTCGTCGGAGAGACCCTGAAGGCGCGCTTCGCCGGGTGCCGCCGGCTCGAGGACCGCCTCCAGCTGCTCCCGCACCTCATCGCCTCCTGTCAGGCCGTCGGATACGCGCACGCGCATGGCGTCGTGCACCGCGACCTCAAGCCCTCGAACATCATGGTCGGGCGCTTCGGCCAGACCGTGGTCGTCGACTGGGGACTCGCGAAGAGGATCGGCGATCCGGAAGGGGAAATGTCCGGCCCCGCGATCCTGCGAAAGGATCTGACGGTCGTCGGATCCGCCCTGGGGACGCCGGAGTACATGAGTCCCGAACAGGCCAGCGGAGAGGTTGACGCGATCGACGAGCGGACCGACGTGTTCAATCTCGGCGGCATTCTCTTCGAACTGCTCGCTGGCCGCTCCCCGTACGAAGGAGCTTCTTCCGAGGATGTCCTCTCCGCCGTCCGGGAAGGGCGTCGCGCCTCGCTCACGCGCCTCGAGCCGCGCGCACCTCGAGAGCTGGTCGCGGTGGCGGAGCAGGCGCTCGCACTGGACCCGCAGGGTCGCTACGCGAACGCCGAGGCCCTGGCCATCGATCTCGCCGCCTACGTCGCGGGTGGCCGGGTCCGGGCGTACCGTTACAGTCGGAGGGAATCCGTCCGACGATTCATCTCCCAGCACCGGGCGCTCACGACCGGTGTCGCCGTCGCCCTCGTCGCGCTCTGCATCGTCGCCGGGCTCGTCGGCCTGCGACTCCGTGACACCCGGATCAGTCTGGCGGCGGCCCTGCTCCAGCGGGCGCGCTCAGCCGAGCAGGAGTCCGACTTCGCAGGCGCAGCAGCGTTCTTTGCTGCTTCTCGTGTGCAGCACGACACGAAGGAAGCACGATGGGGCACCACCCTGGCCTTGGCACGCGCACCGACGGTGGCAGAGGTGCGCCGTGGACCTTCGGGAGCCTTGCTCGAAGTGGGGTTCTTGCCCGACGGGAGGGCGGTCCGGCTCTCTCTCGAGAACGGGAAGCCATCGATCGTGCTCCTCGACAACGGCAGCGTCCTGTGGAGCGGAGCCCGTGCTCCGGTCCTGGCAGCCGCGCTCCTCCCGGGTAGCACCGTCCGCTTCTCGGTGCCGGACGGCTGGGACTTTCACGATCTTCGCTCGGGAGCGTTGCTCCACCACCAGGCGCGACGAGATGGGCGCCCCTGTCCCGGGCCCACGCCGCCTCGGGCCGCCATCGTCGAGGGTCAAGTTCGTGTCCAGGGAAGCTCGAGGGGACCGCTCGCGGAAGGTGTGGAGGACAAGTGCGTCGTCTCGGACGACGGACGTCTGGCCGGCGCGGTGGATACCTCCGGGCGAACGACTCTCAGCCGCCTCGAGGATGGGAAGCTGCTTGCGAGCGCTTCGTCCACGGTCCCCATCGGGTTCATCTTCACGGCGCACGGGCTCGCCTTCCGGGACCGCTCGGCGCTTCGCATCTTGAAGGAGACGGGCGACAGGCTGCAGATCCAGATGCCTCAGTGGAAAGGGAGCAATGCATTCAACGCGGACATCAGTGGATCGGCGGTGACGCCGGACGGGCGCATCGTGGCCATGACCCGAACGGGTGATCCGCGCGTCGAGGTCATCGACGTCGATGCCCAGGTGGTGATCGCGTCACTGCGTCCCCAGAATGGGGGCTCTCGGCTTGCATTCTCGACCGACGGTCGGAGCCTGTGGGCGGCGAACCTCCAGAACGCGACTCTTGCCGTGCGCTGGAACCTGCCCATCGATCCGCGCTCCGAGAGGCAAAGAGGTCTCGTGCAGGACATCGGGTATGTGTCCCAGAATGGGAAACGGATCCTCGCGCGGAACGTCGACCACCCGGGGGACCTGCGCGTCATCGACGTCGAGCGCGGCGAGATCGCCCGGCTGTCGACGAGGGTCCATGACCTGCCCGATCTCTCACCCGACGGCAATGTGCTCGTTCTCATGGAGCTCGAATTGGAAGACAGCTGGGTCAGTGTGCGAGACCTGGAGTCGCAGAAGCTCCTGGCGAGGCGACCGTGTTCGCAGTGCAGGAAAGGCTCGGTATCGAACGGCGCGGCACGGCTTCTGTCGACGTCTCCATTCCGGGTCGAGGTCTGGGATGTCGAGGCTGGCCGGGTGGTCTTCGAGGACACGAAGCGAGTTCCGAATCTCGTCGACCGCAAACCCGCGATCTCCTCGAACGGCCGGCGGATCGCCTGGAGCCGCGGGGCCACTGTCTGGACAAGGGAGCTCGAGACTGGAGCTGAAAACGAGATCGACCTCGAGACTCCGATCGTCGCCTCGGGACTCGATGCCGCCGGCCAGCGGCTGGTGATCTGCACTGCCAGGGGCCTCGAGCTGTGGGATCTCGAGAAATCGAGGTTGAGCTGGCGGCGGGAATCCTCGGAGCTGAGCCTCTGCGTCGACCCGGTTTTCACCGTCGACGGGGGTGCAATCGCCTTCCAGCTGGCCGAGGCCGGTTCGGGCGTTCTCGACGCTCGGACGGGCGAGACGCTCATCAGCATGGTCTCGTCGAACGACACCAACACGCGGTGGAGGTCACTCGTTCTGCCCGACCTCCGCCATCAGATTCTGGAGGATCGGGAGACGTGGTCGGTCGTCCCTCTTCCGGAGCCGGACACGCGCAGTCCGGAGGCCTCCTTGAGCGAGACTCTGAAACGGACGGGCTTGCGCTTCGAGGGGACGGACCTCGTGGCGGCGCACTGACGGGGGGTTGCCGAGGGAAGCCTTCGGAGGCATACCGTCGCCATGGGGTCGGGTGGCGAAGAGGTGACGCGCCGGTTCGCGCTCGGGATCGGCCTGACGAACGAGTGCAACCTCGCCTGCGCTTTTTGCTATCGCGATCCCTCTCGCGTCGACCGCCTCGACCTTCGGCAGGTTCGCGAGGTCCTCGACGCACTGCCGGTTCAGTCGGTGAACCTGGGCACTGGCGAGAACGGCATGCACCCGCAGTTCCACGAGATGCTCGCGCTTCTGCGAAGCCGAGATCTCAAGCTGACCATGACGTCGAACGGGCTCAGCGTCTCGATCCTCGACGACGAGGAATTGAGGGCATTCCACGACATCGAGTTCTCGCTCGACTACCCCACCCGCGAGGAACAGGACGCTCAGCGCGGTCCCGGGAACTGGGACCTCGTCCACGAGCAGGCCGCGCGCTGCCGCCGGCTGGGCGTGCCGGTGACCTTCATCGCGGTGATGATGCGCACGAACTTTCGCCGCCTCTCCGAGCTCGCCAGCATCGCGGGCAAATATGGGGCGCCGCTGCGGCTGAACGTCTATCAGGCGGTGCGCACGGACGCGTTCGCGCTCAGCTACGAGCAGTACTGGGAGGCCTTCCAGCTGCTCCTCTCGCACACGGATGTCCTGACGGTCGGCGAGCCTCTGGTACGCGCGATTCTCGGCCTGCCGCCGGGGACGGGTGGATGCGGCAGCGGGACGGTGCGGGTCACTCCCCGAGCGACGGTGCAGCCCTGCGTCTACTGGCCCGGGACCGGCGAACCTCTCTCTCGCCTGCTCGAGACGGGCGCGAACGTGGTGTCAACGCCCCCCTTCCAGGCCGCGCGGTCCGTTCCCGCCGCGTGCGAGCCCTGCGAGCTGCGGGAGGCGTGTGGAGGAGGATGCGCCGGCCGCCGGCGCCTCGATGGGGCGCTCGACCGGCCGGATCGATACTGCCCCATCGTCCGTGGTGAGCGACCACGTCTCCCGATGCGTCTCGCGCCGGGCCGCGACCTGCCCAAGGCGGGGAGCGCCTGCACCACCATCGTCGTGGCGCGCTCCTAGCAATCGGCTCGACGCATCACCACCCGGCGCGTGTCGCGGGACTTCGGGTAAGCTGGACGCCGCTCACGATCGTGACCCAGGCGAGGCAGACGAGCGGCGAGACGAATCGCGAATACGCTCCGTCCGGCGCCCAGACTCCATCACCGACCCACGTCGTCCCGCCGAGCAACACCAGTACGAGCGCGGCGACCCCCACGGCGAAGAGCCCGTTCGAGATCAGCCGCGCCCGCCAGAGGCCGAACGCCCAGGACATGATCAGCATCGCCCGCGGGAACGAGGTCAGCACGATGAGGGCCCATCCAAGGTCGTGCAGGCCCGAGAGGAGCGCCCGATTCCCGGAGGCTCCCAGCGAGTACGCCAGGGTCCCGCCGATCGTGACGAGGAGCAGGAACAGAGCGCCGAACGCAGCGCTGGCGGCGGTCGACGCCGCACCCCACCCGTCCAGCCCCGCGTCGGCCAGCGTCGTCCGCACCGAGGCCGCGAACCAAAGGAGGTTGAGCACGTTCAGGCCCGAGAGCGCGGTCGCGACCAGGATCCGGGTTCGGTCGGCGCCATAGAAGCCTTCGAGCGCGGCACCGGACGCGCCAACCCCCGGCAACTGGCCGTAGATGGCGCAGGTGATGACGAAGAAGACGACGAACTGGATGCCGGCGCTGCGCCACAGGCGCTCCCAGAACGCCGGTGCGTTGTACACGCTGCTCGGCGCCGCGGCGGGTGCGGTCGATGCGCTCATGCAAACCCCCTCCCGAAAGCAGAGAGCTCCTCGTTAACATGCGAGGGTGAAGGGGTTCAAAGACTCTTCGAGCGCCGCCGATGGAACCCACCCGCAGGATCGTGCTGAACGACGGCCACGCCCTCCCCTCCGTCGGATTCGGGACCTGGACCTTGACCGGGGAGGACGCCACCCGGGTCGTCCACTCGGCGCTCGAGGTCGGGTACCGGCTGGTCGACACCGCACCCCGATACGAGAACGAACGGGAGGTCGGAGCGGCACTCCGCACCTCGGGAATCGCACGCCGCGAGCTCTTCGTTGCCACCAAGCTCCGGGGTGCCGACCACGGGTATCGCTCGACGCTCGCGGCGCTGGACCGGAGCCTCGACCTCCTCGGCCTGGAGGACGTCGACCTCTATCTCATCCACTGGCCACTGCCCCGGCGGAAGCTCTTCGTCGAGAGCTGGCAGGCGATGATCGAGCTCCGGGCGAAGGGAAAGGCCCGGTCGATCGGAGTCTCGAACTTCGAGCCCGAGCACATCCAGGCGCTGATCGACGCCACCGGCGTCGTGCCCTCGGTGAACCAGGTCGAGCTCCATCCCGAATTTTCTCAGCCGGTGGTGAGGACCTTCGATGCCTCGCGTGGAACACTCACCCAGGCCTGGAGGCCCCTCGGAAAAGGCAAGGCGGTCCAGGAGCCGCTGCTGATGGGCATCGCCCGGAAGCACGGGAAGACGCCGGCGCAGATCATCCTGCGCTGGGAGCTCGAGCTCGGCGTTGCGCCCATTCCGAAGACCGTCTCGGTGGAGAGGATGCGCGAGAACCTCGCCCTCTTCGACTTTGCGCTCGATGAGGATGACCGGGCCCGGCTCGCCTTCCTCGACCGCGGAGTGCGCTGGGGCGGGGACCCCAACGTCCACGAGGAGCTCTGAAGCTCCTACTCCGGCACCCCGGCTCGTCGCAGGCCATCCGCGAGAAGCTCGACGTCTTCCGGTCGCCGGAGCGGAAACCAGTTCTTCGCGCTCGAGACGCGCACGTTCGGGTTGCTGCGTCGGAGCTCCTGCGTTGCGAGCCGGGCTTCCTCCATGCGGCCAGCCAGGGCGTGGCTTGCCGCGAGGATCCCCCCCGCGACGACGAAGCCCGGCGACTCACCGAGCGCCTTCTCGGCCCAGGATGCCGCGTCATCGAGGCGCCCGGCGAAGAGGTGAGCGATCGCCGTCCCCATCAGAATCCGGACCATCTCCGGGTCAAGTGGGCTCAGCCGCATCGCGCGCGCGAAGCGCGGGATCGCACTGTCGGGCTCGCCGCGGAAGACGCGCTCGAAGCCGCTGAGATACCAGGCCGCTGCGAAATTCGGGTTGAGCACGAGAGCTCTGTCCACCGACGCGATGGCTGTCTCGAGGTCGCCGAAGTGGGACAGCGCATGACCACCTCGGGTCAGGGCCACCGGGTCGGCCTTGCCCAGGTCCACGGCCCGACGCGCGAGGCGAGCGCCCTTGGCGTACTCCTGCACGGCGTCCGTCGTCCAGCCGTTGATCTTTCGCCAGAAGTAGCACCACGCCGCCATGCCGTGCGCGGCGGCGTATTCCGGATCGAGATCGAGCGCCTTGTAGAAGAGCCCCAGGGCCGCGTCGGTCGACTCCTTGGTTCCGAGATGAAAGCTCGCCATTCCGCGCAGGTAGTAGTCGTACGCGTCGAGGCGTTCGGTCGGCTTGTGCTTGGCGCGCTCGATCTCCGCACGCTCGAGCGTCGGCGCGATCGCGCCGACGATGCTTTCGGTCATCTGGTCCTGCAGCGCAAAGATGTCGTCGAGGGGGCCTTCGAAGCGGTCCGCCCAGAGATTGCCTCGCGTGGTCGTATCGACGAGCTGCTCGGTGATCCGGACGCGATTGTTTGATTTCCGCACGCTGCCTTCCAGCACGTACCGGACCCCCAGCTCGCGACCGACCTGCCTCACATCCACCGCCTGTCGCTTGTAGGCAAAGCTCGAGTTGCGGGCGACGACGAACAGCCATGAGATCCTCGACAGGGCGCTGATGATGTCCTCGACGAGCCCGTCCGCGAAGTAGTCCTGCTCCGGGTCTCCGCTCAGGTTCGCGAACGGCAACGCGGCGATGGAGGGTCCGTCGGGAATCGTCAGCTCGCTCGTCGCACCCTCCTTCGTCGCGACCGACTCGACATGTGACGGAGCGGTGGTCTCCTTCTCCCGTGCCTCGGTGACGTCGCCGACGAACCGGAACCCCTTCCGGGCGACGGTCCGGAGCAACCGCTGATCCTGGCCGCTGTCACCGATGGCCTTGCGGACCGCGTTGACGTGACTGGCGAGCGTCGAGTCCGAGACGATCCGCCCGCTCCACACCGAAGCCAGAAGATCTTCCCGGGTGACGACGCGTTCCCGGTTTTTCAAGAGATAGACCAGCAGGTCGAAGACCTGGGGCCCGGTGGGAACTGCCCTTCCCTCACGGGAAAGCTCCCGCCGGTCCAGGTCGAGCACGCAGTCGCCGAAAACGAGCCGCATTTGGACGAGGAGCCACCACAAATCCATGAAGATTCCAAGACCCTTCCAAGGTCTTGGGCTCCGCTCCCGGACATCTTCCCGGCATCGACGGTGGCAACGCACCAGCGCCGGTCAGTCCGACCAGGGAGCGAGCGATGAAGATCGTGGTGATTGGAGGAACTGGTCTCGTTGGTTCGAGGGTCGTGAAGCGGCTTCGCCGGGGAGGTCACGAAGCCCTGCCGGCGTCACTCGCCTCGGGCGTCAATCTCCTCACGGGCGAAGGGCTGGATCGGTCCCTGGCGAACGCCGAGGTCGTCGTCGACGTGGCGAACTCGCCCTCCTTCGAGGCCCGGGCCGCTCTGGAGTTCTTCCAGACCGCGGGCCGCAATCTCCTGGCTGCCGAGAAGGCGGCAGGCGTCCGGCACCACGTGGCCCTGTCCATCGTCGGGCTCGGACGGCTCCCCGAGCTTGGCTACTTCCGAGCGAAGATTGCTCAGGAGGCCCTGATCAAGGCCGGCAGCATCCCGTACACGATCCTCCGCTCGACCCAGTTCTTCGAGTTCTTCCCGGCTCTGCTCGAATCGGCCGCGGACGGGAACGTGTTCCGGGTGTCACCCGCCCTGTATCAGCCGATTGCAGCGGACGATGTGGCGGTGACGGTGGCGGACCTGGCGGTCGACGCCCCTCTCGAGTCGACCGCCGAGGTGGCCGGGCCCGAAGCACGACCGATGGACGAGATGGCCCGGGAGTACCTCGCCGCGACCCAGGACGAGCGCCAGGTCATCGCGGACGTCCGCGCGGGGTACTTCGGGTCACCCATCGACGACCGGTCGCTCACTCCACGCGGACGCCATCGCGCTGGATCGATCCACTTCTCGGACTGGCTCCGCGCCTTGCCTCAACGGAAGACCGCGTAGTCCTGGCAACAACCCACACAGGAGGAGTTCCCCCGATGAGCGCTTCAGAACCGTCAGTCACGTCCCGGAGGCGGCCACGCCTCCTCGTCGCCGCGGTGCTGGCAGTCCTGGGCATCGCCGCCGCTTCCTACGGAACCCCCTCGGGTGCGGCCCTGGCAGAGCCAGGATCGCCGTCGCTCCGTCGCGCGACGATGCCGGTCACCCCGCAGTCCGTGCAGATGCATCCTGCAAACGCGGACGCCGACTTCGGCCCCGGACAGTGTGAGCCGTGCGTCGTTAGCATGGAGTGAACAGCCTGACTGAAGGACGCTTCGCGGGGTCCCCTCTCAGCGAGGCAGGCAGAGATGCGTGGACGTCGGCACGTCCGTCCCGTTCGGAGGCTCGAAGATCACCTGCGCGACGCAGCGTTCATTCTCTGCGCAGGAGCTGTCCTCCACACAGGTGAGATGGCACTTCAGGTCGCCGGTCTCGGGAGTCTGACATCCGCCGGGAGGCGGGCCACAGGCGGCGGTGCTGAAGCACTTCTCCGCGGCATTCGAGCAGGCCTGGTGTGGCCCGCAGGCCGAAAGACTGGACGAAGGCCCGTGCATCGAGTCGCAGGTTGCGGCCCCCTCGGAGCAGTCGGTGCCGTTGCAGCCCACGGAAGCGGCGGAGAGGATGAGACCGAGCGTGAGCCATTGCCGGGCGAGCATCCTCGGAGGCTACCCGTTCGCCGGCCTTCGTTCCCCGTCCGCCCTCACGGACTGGCAACGTGCCCGGCGACGGCGCCCGGTGGGCCCGTTCGCCACACCTGCGCGAGCCCCGCCTACCAGGTGAGCGGGATGAGGGCCTCAGCGCCCGGACGGTAGTGCCGCGAGGATCGCCGCAGCGATCGTCTCGTCGCCGCGCGGTCCCGGGTGAGCCTCGTCGCTCTGCAGCTGGTCCGGCGGAAGATCCACCAGGATGAAGGGCAGGCCTTGCTGCACGAACACCGCACGGAGGACCCAGGCCTCGGGGTGTTCATCGAGCGGCCGGTTCGGGCCCCGGCTGGGGACCACGAAGAGCGCCGCCGCACCACGGGCCCGTGTTCGGGTGTTCGTCTCCCGGAGAATCGCCGAGGTCAGGGCCAGTGTCCGGTCGATCGCCCGATCTCCGAGATAGGGAAGATCCTTCCAGAACAGCCTCCGGATTCGTAGCTTCGACAAGAAGTCGTCTGCGGCCGGCAGGAGCTCGAGCTCCCCGGATGGCCGCTGAGCCAGTCGAGGCCGGTCGTCGTGTAGGTTCCGGCTGAGCTGCAGCGGAATGAGGACCGTCACCGTTGCCACCAGGCGCTGGAAGCGGGGCATGGCGTCGACGAGGCGGAGATAGGCCTGGTCACTCGCGTAAGCGTTGGCCGCGAGATTCACGCACTGCACCCCCCGCCGGGCGGCGATCAGCGCGGGGAACGTCTCGGCATACTCGAGCCCGAAGCCGTCGGCGATCGACTCTCCGGCGAAGAGGATGGTGGGAAGCTCCGGGTCGGGCTCGTCGTTCTGGTCTCTGACCCGGATGCCCCCGCGGTCCACTGCCACGTGGACGTCACGCCCCGAACGCCACTCCGTGGTCGTCGAGGATGGACGAAAGGTCCATCCGTACCGCGGATGCGGAACTCCGTGCTCATGCCCGGCCGCTGGTCCAGTCCTGACGACTTCCAGGATCAGTGCATAGACGGCGACGGCCAGGAGCGCGGCCACGGTCGAGCGCACCAACCCACCGAGTGACGCCTTCGAGGACAGGGCGATGAGAACCGGCCGCAACCCGATGAGCAGAGCCGCGAGGAGGACGAGGACGGCACGTGCGCGGGTGCTCCAGGCTTCCCCGTCACGCGCGGGCCAGAAGTGCAGCACCGTGACATGGCGCGACATCCACTGCGCATCCATCCGGTACGCCGTCACCAGGAGGACGGAGACGGCGGTCACGACGAGGAGCTCCGCAACGACCCTGCGTGTGCGCGTTGCAGAACTCGGCAGTCCGAGCATCAGGTGACCGTATACCGATGGAGGCAGCTGATCTCGCGGCGGTCGAAGCCGAGCAGGTGCGGCTGACACTCGACCGCGAGGTCGAGATCCTCGAGCGCATGCTCGCCGACGCTGTGAAGTCAGGTCAGCTGAAGGACATCCACTCCGATCAGCTCGAGCGCGTTCAGAACGCCCAGCTCCTTCCCGGCACCGTCGTGCGATCTTGGTCCGTCAGAACGTCGCGGTATCGGCGACGAGCTGGATGCGTTTCACTCACGGACGAACGCGGATGATCGTCATCCCCTTGCGTCGCTCGGTCCGGTTCAAGGCGGCGACCGCATCGTCGAGGGTAGCCACCTTGCCGATGTTCGTCCGCAGTCGTCCGTCACGCACCCGCTGGACAATCTCACTCAGCTGGGCACGATCTGCCTCCACGACGAAGTCGACCGCCGTTCCGGCGGCGGGCCGCGCCTCGGCGGGGCCCCCCATGGACACCAGGGGTCCTCCCGCTCCAATCACGCCCGCGGGCCGCCTCCCCCCGGCGCCCCCCCTGGCGGCCAGGCCCC
>Ga0081540_1000378_pt1 | contig 44580 bp, 43 predicted proteins | sample TabmetS2T1R1_FD_71024 | JGI IMG/M metagenome (GOLD analysis project Ga0081540, IMG submission 71024) | Tabebuia heterophylla rhizosphere microbial communities from the University of Puerto Rico - S2T1R1 | ecosystem: Host-associated > Plants > Roots > Rhizosphere ...
GCCCGGCGGGTACGGCACCTGGATACTGTGCACCCCTGGTGACGGGCCGGACCTGATCATCACCGTGGAATCGCTGGCCACCGACCCCTGCGACCACCGGTACCAGGCCCGCGGCCACGACCCCGGGGTCAAGCTGAAGCACCTGATCCAGGTCCGGCATGCCACCTGCACCAGCCCGGTGTGTCGGCGGCCCGCCGCCCAGTGCGACGTCGAGCACAACACCCCGTACGAGACCGGCGGCCGGACCTGCCGCTGCAACACCGGCCCGAAGTGCCGACACGACCATCGCCTCAAGCAGCACCCCGGATGGACCGTCGACCAGCTCCCCGACGGAACCTTCCGCTGGACCACCCCGGCCGGCCGCACCTACACCACCGAACCAACCCGCTACCCCATCTAAACCCCCGGGCTCCGCGGCCGTGGCAACAGCCGCGTTACCCGATGTTGGCCTATGGGACAGATTCCATTCGCAACATGGATGAAGTCGAGCATCCTGGCCGGTATCGTCCTTATTTGTGGAAGATGTGGTCCTGGCCGGTGATGTCGACGTCGGCGACGTAATCGTGCTTCCCGATGCCGACGAGCCGGTGCTCGTCAGCCGGGTGCGCCTGGGTCAGGGCGGGCTGATCTTCACGGTGGCCTCTGCCGCCGGAGACTCGCCCGAGCAGGACAGGCCGGTGAAGCTGACGACGAAGGTCAGGCTGCGCAGCCGGGCCCGGGACCTGGACACATAGCTGCCCGCCCACGGTCGCTTATCCGCCGGGTCGCCGTCACCGACCGGCGATTCTCTACTCTGGGCGGATGATGGTCAGCAACAAGACGGACCTCGGCGAGCGGATGCGCACGGCATCAGCCGGGCAGCGCGTGACCTGGTCCATGCTCGCCGGTGCTGTCGCCGGTGCGATCGTCTCGCTGATCACCGTGCCCAGCGCCGCGATCCTGGTCGGGTGGGACGTCGCCGTCGTGATCTACCTGGCCTGGGTCTGGATCGCGGTGTGGCGGCTGGACCCCGGCACCACCGGCCGGCTGGCGAAGCGGGAAGACCCGAGCTCCCCTGTGGCCGAACTTGTCGTGATAAGCGCGGGCATCGCCATGCTGGTCGCGGTGGGCTTCGCGCTCGTCAGGGCGGGCCAGGCCACCGGCGGCATGCAGGCGTTCCTGGTCACGCTGGGCCTGGTCAGCGTCGTGTTGTCCTGGACGGTGGTGCACACGGTGTACGCGCTGCGGTACGCCCGGGCCTACTACTCAGAGCCGGACGGAGGTATCGAGTTCAACGAGGAAGAACCGCCGACCTACACGGACTTCGCCTACTTCGCCTTCACCGTCGGGATGACGTACCAGGTGGCGGACACCAACATCACCTCGAAGGCGATCCGGCGGATAACCCTGCACCACGCGTTCCTGTCCTACCTGTTCGGCGCGGTCTTGCTCGGGCTCGTGATCAACGTGGTGGCCACCCTGCTGAAGTGACAGCGGCCGGCGCCGTGCTACCGCAGCCCGAAGGCCCATTCCAGGCCCAGCAGGGAGATAACCCGCCGTACCCGCGGCGAAGCGCGGATCAGGTCGACCGAACCGTTTTCCAGCCCGGCCCGGCGCCGGGTCGCCAGCAGTACGTTGACGCCCGCGCAGTCGATGAAGGTCACGCCCGCGAGGTCGAGGCCGAGCTGCGGGCCGTACCGGCGTATCACCCGGAGGAGTTCGTCTCGCAGTCCCGGGGCGGAGAGGATATCGATCTCGCCGTGGATCTCGACGACCAGCGACGGGCCCGCGAACATGGTTACCTGCAGCCCCGCCGTCCCGGTGCCGTCCGGGGCGGGCGGCTGTGGGCTGGGCTGGGCAGATGGCATGGCGGATCCTGACCGGTTCGAGCCTCATCCTCGCTGTTGGTCACCAGTGAAGGGGAGACCAGACCTGGTCGGCAACCATCTGCCGCCAATAGCCGGATAGCCGCGGTCTCTGCGGGCCGGGCAGGATCGGGCCGGAGCAGGCAGGGGGAGCGGGCCGGAGCGGGCAAGGGGAGCGGGCCGGAGCGGGGCTGCTCAGGCGTGCTTGCCGTCCCCTAGCTCGCGCAGCCGGCGCCGGGAGGCTTCGACCTCGGCCTCGGCCGCGGCGCGAGTCGCCCAGGCGGTGTCGCGGACGGCCTTGCCCGGTTCCAGCTCTTTGTAGACGGTGAAGAAGTGGTGGATCTCGAGCCGGTAGAACTCGGGCACGTCGTCGAGCTCGCGCAGGTGCTCCTGCCGCGGGTCGTCGGCCGGCACGCAGATGATCTTGTCGTCGCCGCCCTTCTCGTCGGTCATCCGGAACATGCCGATGGCGCGGCTGCGGATCAGGCAGCCGGGGAAGGTCGGTTCCTGCACCAGGACCAGCGCATCCAGCGGGTCGCCGTCCTCGCCTAGCGTATTCTCGACGAATCCGTAGTCGGCCGGGTACTGAGTGGCGGTGAACAGCGTCCGGTCCAGCCTGATCCGGCCGGTGACGTGGTCGACCTCGTACTTGTTGCGGCTACCGCGCGGTATCTCGATCAGGACGTCGAACTCCATGCCCGTTACCTTACGGGGGCCTGATCGCGGTACCTACCCCGCCCGCTACGCACGGGAGCCCGAGGGAACCTGCTGGGCGTCGATTCGTCCGGCTCCGGTCAGGACGCGGGCCACGATCCAGCCGAAGACGAACCCGCCGACGTGGGCGAAGAAGGCCGTGCCGCCGCCGTTGGCCGAGGTGCTGAACAGCCCGAAGTTCGCCTCGATGAGCTGGTAGAGGAACCACAGCCCGAGGAAGATCCAGGCCGGGATGCGGACCAGGAAGACGGGGAAGATCCAGGTACGGACCCGGGAGCCCGGGTACAGGACGAAGTAGGCGCCCAGCACCGCGGCGATGGCGCCGCTGGCGCCGAGCGTCGGCACCCGCGCGTCGGCGGCCGAGCCGAACAGCAGGGTCATCCCGCTCTGCGTCAGCATGGCCACGAAACCGCCGGCGAAGTAGAAGATCAAGTACCGGACCGGCCCGAACGCATCCTCGACGTTCTTGCCGAAGATAGCCAGGAACAGCATGTTGCCCAGGATGTGGTCCCAGCCGCCGTGCAGGAACATAGCGGTGATCCAGCTCAGCCCCCACGGCTCAGGCCCGTGGCAGGCGCCGTCGAGGGTGCACGGGTAGAACGAGGCGTGGAAGATCGCCCCGTTCAGGTTCGGCAGCTCGTAGAAGAGCCACACCGCGAAGTTCGCGGCGATCAGCAGGACCGTGACGACCGGAAATCGCCGAGCGGGCACGCCGTCGGACAACGGAAGCATGACCATCCTCCCTTCGGGCTCATTCTTCCTTCAGGCTCACTCACCAGTCCACACGGCGACGGGGCCGCGGTAAAAGCGCGCGTGGCTTTCGTGGCATTGGCCCCCGCTATGGGATCCGCGCGAACAACATCGGCGGCCAGACTTGATACCGGGGACCGTGGACGGCTGGCCCTCGTGGCCGGGACGATAGGAGCATGAAGCTGCTGATGATCGCCGCGCCCGGCGGCGGCAAGGGCACGCAGGGCGACCGGCTGGCCGTGAAGTTCGGCGTGCGGCACATCTCGTCCGGGGACGTGCTGCGCGCCGAGGTGCGCGCGGGCACCCCGGCTGGCCGGCAGATCGCCGCCTTCCAGCAGCGTGGCGACCTGGTGCCGGACGAGATCGTCTTCGAGCTGCTCACCCCGGTGGTCTCCGCCGCGGCCGCGCGCGGCGGGTACATCCTGGACGGGTTCCCCAGGACCGTTCCGCAGGCGGTCGCAGCCGCCGACCTCGGCCGGCGGCTCGACTTGACCCTGGACGCCGCCGTCTACCTGAACGTGCCGGACCCCGTGCTGATCCAGCGGCTGCTCGCCCGTTCCCGGGCCGACGACACGGCCGAGGTGATCGAGCACAGGCTGCAGGTGTTCGCCGACGTGGCCGCCCCGCTCGTCGCCTACTACCGGGACCGGGGCATCCTGATCGAGGTGAACGGGGATCAGCCGCCCGAGGCCATCACCGAGGAGATCCAGGCCCGGCTGCCCTAGCATCGGCCGGCCCGTAGCATCGGACGGCCAAGGCCACCGCCCTTACCGGTCACCTCTCCCAGCCGGGCGGTGCCTGTCGACGGTCCGCAGGCACAAACCCGGCTGGGAACGGTGCGCCCAGCCCTCATGCGGCCTTGGTGGCCTGAGGCATGACGGAGTGCAGGCTCTTGCCGGTCCGGCGGAGTTCGATGCCCTGGGTGATCATGGTGCCCCCGGCGATCAGGCTGAACAGCCCGAACAGCAGGGCCAGGGTCACCGCGCCGGCGTCCGGGTGGGCGAACAGCACGACGCCGAACGCGACCCAGATCAGGCCGGTCAGGATGAACATGGTGCGGGTGCCTGCGGTCTCCCCGGGGAGGAACCCGGCGAAGATCCCGAGCAGACCGCCCAAGACCGCCCAGACCCCGACTACCAGCGTCAGCACCAGCGCGGTAGGCGACGGCCAGACCAGGGCGACCACGCCGGCCGCCAGGCCGATCAGGGCGAGCAGCAGGTGACCGATGACCGGCCCGGCCTTCTCGCTGCTGAAGGCACGGGCCAACTCGAGACCGGCGTCCAGGAACGCGTAGACCGCGAACAGGATGACCAGGGCGAGAATTGTCACGTTGGGCCAGGCGATGGCGATGACCCCGACGATGAGGGCGAGTACGCCACGCACGATCAAGGAGGTCGATGCGTTCTTGAGCATGATGGGGTCCTTTCGATGGGTGAGTCGAACCCATGGAAGACCGATCCGGCACGGTGATCCAACACCCGGTAGCAATACCGCGATAGGCACCGCCTTTGGCCGCGGGCAAGGCTCTCGGCACCGCCTGGCGAGATAGCCCCGGTCGATATCACCAGAGCCACGGTCGCCTTTACCCTCGCGGAATCCCGCGATGGACTTCCCTGGACGGCCGACCACGGACGAACCGGGAGTCCGGGCGCCACCGCAACTGAGGGGCCGGCGGCGCCCGGCGGGCCGACGGCTATTGCTCTGGCGAATGCCTCTAAAGGTGCCATCGCCTTCCCAGGCACGGCCATCCGGAGTGGACTCTAGGGGAGACCACAGGGAGGTACGCCGATGGCCAGGCTCGGAAAGCTCCGGCCCATTACGCTGCCGATTCAAATCCAGCATCATCCGGTCGTCCTAGCCGAGCAGGCGCAGCGGGCCTCCGACATACAGTTGCGGATCGCCGACTGGATCACCGGGTTCGCCGGGTCGATGAACTTCGTCTACCTGCACGTCGTGCTGTTCACCGTCTGGATGCTGTTCATCGAGTCCAAGCCGTGGCCGACGCTGACCCTGATCGTGTCGCTGGAAGCGATCTTCCTGTCCACGTTCGTGATGATCGGCCAGAACAGGCAGGCGGCGTTCCAGCAGGCCAAGGCCGATCACGACTTCACCGAGCAGGAACTGGAACTCAAGACCAACACCCAGCTGACCCGCGAGATCGACCGGCTCACGGCCGAGGTGCACAAGCGGGTGATGGGGAACACCACCGACGCGGGAAAGGGGACGTCATGAGCGCAGGCGGGTTCTGGCGCCGGAGCCGGGCCAGGCCGGAGTACGAGGAAGCCACGACCCTGACGGCGACGGACCGCTGTGACCGCTGTGGCGCCCGGGCCTACGTCCGGGTGCTGCTGCCCAGCCGCCTGGAGTTGCTGTTCTGCGCGCACCACACCAGGGAGCACGGCCGCGCCCTGGCGGAGATCGCGGTGGAGATCCAGGACGAGACCCGGCGGCTGACCCGTACCGCGGCGTGACGGGTGTCGGCCGTCCCCGGGCCACGATGGCCGCGGAGGGGAGACAAGGACCGCGCGACGACGTACGATCCGTCGATGAACAGGTCGAACCTGTCGGCAGCGGAGAGCGCGTCCGAGGTCTCGGCCGCGCTCGTCCCGCGTGCGGCCGACGTGGCGGCGGACATCTACCGCCTGATCGTGCAGGAGATCCCGGCGCTGCGCGGGGACAAGCGGGTGCAGGCGCTACTAGAGGCCAGCGTGGCAGAAAACGTCTCCACCATGCTGCACATCCTGCAGCACGGCATCGATCTGGAGAACGTCCGCGCCCCGGCGGCAGCCGAGGAATACGCTCGCCGGCTAGCCCAGCACGGCGCTCCCGTCGCCGCCCTGTTGCGCGCCTACCGGATCGGTTCGGCCCGGTTCGAGGAGTGGTGCCTGCAGGAGCTCGGGCGGAGCACCGAGAGCGCGTCAATCGTCAGCGCCGCCGGGATGCGCATCGCCGGCACGGTGGCCTCCTACATCGACCTGGTATCCGAAGAGGTTTTCTCCGCCTACGAGGCGGAGAAGGAGAAATGGCTGCGGAACCAGAGCGCCGCCCGGGCCGCCCGCGTCCGCGCCCTGCTGCGGAACGAGCAGCCCGACGTGGCCGCCTCGGAGGCCATCCTGGGCTACCGGCTGCGCCAGCACCACCTGGGCACGGTGACCTGGATCACCGGAGCGCCAGCCGACGGTGGCACGCTCGGGCTGCTCGAGCGGGCGACCGGAGAGGTGGCGGCGCAGGCAGGCTGCGACGGGCGGCTTATGTTCGTCCCGCAGGACGAGTCCAGCGCGTGGGCCTGGCTGCCGCTGGGCGGACGGCGCGACGTCGCCCTGTCCGAGGTGAACGTCAAGGGCATACCCGGGGGGGACAGGATCCAGTTCGCGTTCGGCGAGCCCGCGCTCGGGGTGGCGGGCTTCCGCCGCACCCATCAGCAGGCGGTCAGCGCCCAGGCGGTGGCGCTGGCGGCCGGGCCGGCCGCCCCGCCGGTCACCGCCTTCGCGGAGGTCGCGCCGCTGGCCCTGATGTCCGGCTCGCTCGAGCTGCTGCGCGCCTGGGTCGCCGAAACCCTCGGGCCGCTGGCCGACGACGACGACCACAACGCCAGGCTGCGCGACACCCTGCGCGTCTTCCTGCAGGAGAACGGGAGCTACAAGTCCACCGCGGAGCGTCTGGTTCTGCACAAGAACACGGTCCAGTACCGGGTGCGCAAGGTCGAGGAGAGCTTGCGACGCCCGGTCGTCCAGGATCGGCTGCGCATCGAGCTGGCGCTGCTGGCCACGCAGTGGCTCGGCCCGGCCGTGCTGCGGTCGGTCGACAGCCCGCCCTAGGCCGGTGCCGTAGGCCGCGTCTAGGGCAGGCCCGCGTCGGCCCGTACTTCGATGTCGTTCGTCACCCGGCGGACCCCGGTGAGCGCGGCGACCAGCATCTCGGCCGCGGCCCGCTCGGTGGCGTCCCGCACGACCCCGGTCAGGATGACGTCGCCGTTCGCCGCCTTGGCCGCGACGCCGACGGGCGCGGCTTCGTTCAGCGTGAGCGCGTCGTTCGCCGCCGTGGCCAGCTCCGTATCGTCGCGGACGTCGCCCGGCGGCAGCCGGACCTCCAGATCGTCCCGCACGTTCCTGCTCCCGGCTATCCGCCGCGCACCCGCCGTCGCCGCTAGGTACTGCGGATAGCTCGGCACCGTTCCGGCCAGTGTGACCTCGCCGTTCACGATCCGCACCGTGATGCCGGACGCGTCGACATCCGGGTCGAAGGTCAGCTCATCGGCGACCGCGTCGCCGACGTCCTCGATGTCGCCCATTCGTGCGCCTTCCAATCTGGCGGACTCCTCCGACACCAGTTCAGCCGGCTGGCTGGCCGTTGCCAACACGGTCCTGCCTAGCCCGCAATTGGCACGGTCAATACGACCGCGCGTCAGAGCCTGCGGGCTCAGGGACTGGCCGGCTCCTTGTCCACTGACGCCCGGTAGATCTGCTCGACGGACGCGTCGAGCTGGGCGTTGAACTGCTCGTCGGTCTGGCTCTCCGTCAGCCCTTCCAGCAGCGCGCGCGAGAAGCTGGCGATGAGGGTGGGATCGCGGGCGAGCAGGTAGCAGGCCTCGTCCCGGCTGTAACCGCCGGACAGCGCGACGACCCGCAGCACCCGCGGGTCGGACGCCAGGTCGCCGTACAGGCCGGCCTGGGTCGGGATGGTGACCTTCAGCATCACGGTCGCGTCCTCGGGCAGCGCCTGGACGTGTTTGGCGATGGCGTCGTGCAGCAGCATCTCGGCCTGCCCCTTATGCGGGCTGGAGATGCTGACCTCGGGCTCGATGATCGGCACCAGCCCGGCGGCCATGATCCGGCCGGCGTAGTCGAACTGCTGGTCCACGATTGCCGTGATCCCGGCCTCAGCGGCGTCGTTGATCACGGACCGCATCTTGGTGCCGAAGATCTGGTGCCGCTGCGCGCGTTCGAGCAGGTCGTCGAGCGTATCAATGGGCTTCATGAGCTGCACGCCGTCCTGCTCGGCGGCGAGTCCCTTGTCAACCTTCAGGAACGGCACCACGCTCTTCTCGTCCCACAGGTACCGCGCGGTGGGGACGCCGTTGACCTCCCGATCCATGGTCTGCTCGAACAAGATCGCCGCCAGGATGCGCGAGCCGTCGAACGCCGGGCTGGTCAGCACGCGCGTTCGCATGGCGTGCACCAGGTCGAACATCTCGGCATCTGAGCTGTAGCGATCCCGCTCGATGCCGTACTCAGCGAGTGCCTTGGGCGTGCTGCCGCCGCTCTGATCCAGGGCCGCGAAGAAGCCGCGGCCCGTCCTGACTTTCTCGGATTGTGTAGTGTTCACGTTCCGCATTCTGTCACCGGCCGGGCGCGTCCCCCAGGGGAGCCGGGGTCTCGCGGCGGATAGCAGATGTGACGATGTGCCGACGAGGCGGGGACGGCCATGCTGGCACCTGCTGCTGCTGGCGGAAAGGAACCGCATGGTGACCTGGGATCACGTGACACGCGCTGAGGTGTTGCGCGCGATACAGGAGTACGACCGGCTGGGGCCAGAGGCGTTCTTCGCTGAGCACGGCTTCGCCCGGACCACGACCTATGAGCTCCTCTGGGATGAGCGCCGCTACCCGCCCAAGGCGATTCTGGGCACGGCCTATGAGTTCGCCACCGGCCAGCGCCTGGCCTCCGGTGATTTCGAGGGCGGGCGGAGCGGTGCGGTCAAGGTGCTCGGAAACCTTGGATTCACCGTCCAGGAGATAAGCCGGCGTTAGGCCGGCATCCCGCGTTTCGACGCCGCGGCGTACCGCTCGATCAGCTGATCGGCGATCGCATCGAGGTCCTTCCCGATGTAGTCCGAGCAGGGTCTCGTTGACGTCAAAGACGATGATCGGTCGTCCGGGCACCAGGAACCTTCCGGTCGCGGGTGGGCAGGAGACGTCGGCCAGCGTGCCCGCCGGGGCCCGGCGGGCACATCGTCAGATCAGCCATCCCGGCCGATCCCGCTCCGCGCGCTCCGGGCCTGCCCGGCGGTAGCGCAGTCTGACAGAATGCTGGTTGTCGATCACATGATCTGCGCGTCCGCCGCGGTAAGGGTCGCGGCGCAAGAGCCGCACCCTGCCTGCCCTGCGAAGGGACATCCCAACGGTCTTCGAGCCCGCCGCCGACACCGGGAACATGGCCGCGGCGCGTACGACGTTCCGCCGCGACGCCACCCCGGAGGCAGTGGTACCCCGTCCGGCACTGTGGGAGCGGCTGGGCGGGGCGGCGCGGGTGACGGTGGTCTCGGCGCCGGCGGGCAGCGGCAAGACGGTGCTGCTGCGGTCCTGGATCAGCGAGGCTCACCTGGCCGAGCGGGCCGCGTGGGTGCCGGTCGGGCGGGACGAGCGCGATCCGCAGCGGTTCTGGCTGGCGGTCCTGGGCGCGCTGCGCCGCACGGGCCCGGGGTCACAGCTGGTGCGGGAGCTGACGCCGGCACCGGACCTGGACGGCTGGGCGATGATCGAGCGGCTGCTGACCGACCTCGCGCCGCTGGACGAGCGGCTGTGGCTGATACTCGATGACCTGCACGAGCTGGGCGCGGACCAGGCGCCGCGGCAGCTGGAGCTGCTGGTGATGCGCGCGCCGGAGGAGCTGCGGTTCGTGCTGGCCACCCGGCGGGACGTGCGGCTGGGCCTGCACCGGCTGCGGCTGGAAGGCGAGCTGACCGAGATCCGCGCGGGCGACCTGCGGTTCAGCCTGGCTGAGGCGCGGGCGTTTTTCCAGGCGGCCGGGGTGCGGCTGACCGATCCGGCGCTGGCGCTGCTGATGGCCAGGACCGAGGGGTGGGCGGCGGGGTTGCGGCTGGCGGCGTTGTCGCTGGCCGGGCATCCGGATCCGGAGCGGTTCGCCGAGGAGTTTTCCGGGAGCGAGCGGACGGTGGCGGAGTACCTGCTGGCCGAGGTGCTGGAGCGGCAGCCGGGGGAGGTGCGGCGGCTGCTGTTGCGGACCAGCGTGCTGGACCGGGTCAACGGGGAGCTGGCTGATCTGCTGGCGGGGGACAGCGGCGGGGAGCGGGTGCTGCAGGATCTGGAGGAGGCGAACGCGTTCGTGGTGGCGGTGGATGCGGCGCGGTCCTGGTTCCGCTACCACCACTTGTTCGCCGACTTGCTGCGGCTGGAGCTGCGCCGCACCGAGCCGGGCGAGGTGGCCGGGTTGCACGAGCTGGCCGCGACCTGGCTGGCCGGGCACGGGTTCGGCGTGGAGGCGGTCCGGCATGCCCAGGCGGCGCGGGACTGGGGGCGGGCCGCCCGGCTGCTGGCTGATCACTGGCCGGGCTTGTGGCTGGACGGGCAGGCGGCTACCATCCATGAGCTCCTGGCCGGGTTCCCCGCCGCGGCCCGCGCGGCCGATGCCGAGCTGGCGGCGGTGGCGGCGGCCGATGAGCTGGCGCAGGGATCGCTCGAGGCGGCGGAACGGTACCTGAGGATGGCCGAGCGCGGGCTCGAGGGCGCGGCGTCGGCCACGTCCGGCCGGCGCGGGCAGGCGCTGGTGCTGCTCGGGGTGGTCCGGCTGCTGCTGGCCTGGTACCTGGGCGACCTGCCGGCCGAGGCCGAGCAGGCGCGCCGCCTCCGGGCCCTCTTCGAGGCACAGGACGCGGCACAGGACGACCTGGCGCCTGCGACGCAGGCCAGCCGAGGCGAGGAACTGCGCGCGCTGGCGCTGATCGGCCTCGGTGACACCGAGATCTGGACCGGCCGGCTCGATCTGGCCGAGCTGCACATGGAACAGGCCGTCGCGCTGGCGCGTCGGATCGGGCGGCCCTATCTCGGGTACATCGGCCTGGCCTACCAGGCGGTGGGCGAGCTCTCCCGGTCGTTTCCGCGCGCGGCGGAGCGCGGCAGGCAGGCGATCGAGCTGGCCGAGCGGCACGGCTGGACCGACGAGACCACGGCGGGCCTCGCCTACATGGCGCTCGGATCCGCGCTGGCCTGGCAGGGGCGGGCCGAAGAGGCAGAGCCCTGGGTACAGCGCGCCGAGCGTACCGTCAGGCCGGAAATCGCGCCCGTGTCGGCGATGGGGGTCCAGTACGTCCGCGGCCAGGTCGAGCTGGTGTGCGGCCGGGCCGCCGAAGCGGTGGCCGCGTTCCGGGCCGCCGAACGCCTGGCCGGGCAGCTGCCCGCGCCGCACCCGCTCGCCTGGCCGATACGGGCCTGGCTCGTGCACGCCCTGGTGCGCCTCGACGACCCCGAGCAGGTCCTGGCCGGCCTCGGCGAACGCGTTCGCGATCGAGGGGAGATGCGTCTCGCCGCCGCGGTGCTGCGGCTCGCCCAGGACAACCCGCGTGCCGTGACCGAGGTGCTCGCGCCGGTCCTGGACGGCTCCGCCCGGGTGGGCTGGCGGTCCTGGCTGGTTGAGGCGTTCCTGCTGGAGGCGATCGCCCGGGACGCGCTGGGCGATCATTCCACCTCCAGCCGGGCGCTGGAGCGCGCGCTGGACCTGGCCGAAGCCGACGGCGCGCTCTCGTGGTTCCTGCTGCATCCGGCGCCGGGCCTGCTGGCGCGCCAGGCCCGGCAGGGCACCGCGCATGCCGCCCTGGTCGCCGAGATCCTCGGCCTGCTGTCCGGCAGCGCTCCTGCGCCGCCGCCGGCCGGGCGGCGTCCGCTGCTTGACCCGCTGAGCAAGAGCGAGCTCCGGGTGCTGCGGTACCTGCCGACCCATTTGTCGGCGCCGGAGATCGCGGGGGAGCTCTACGTCTCGCCGACCACGGTCAAGACCCATCTGCGCAACTTGTACGGCAAGCTCGGCGTGCACAGCCGGTCCGACGCGGTCGAGGCCGCCCGCGCCCTGGGCCTGCTCGCACCGCCCCCGCAGCGGGGCTGACCGTCCCCGGAATCATCCGGATCGTGGGTTGGCCGCTCATCCTGACGGCGTCCAGGCTCGGTGACGAGGAATCGCCAGCCGAGGAGGACTACGTGACCGGCGCACACGGCGGGCCGCAGCACTACGAGATCAGCGTGCGCGGTCACCTGGGCGAGACGATACGCTCCGCGTTCCCCGCCCTGCGGGCTCAGCCGCGCGGGCCGGACACCGTGCTGGCCGGAGCACTGCCGGACCAGGCCGCGCTGCACGGCGTGCTCGCCGAGATCGAGGCCCTCGGGCTCGAACTGCTCGAAGTCCGCCGCGTGAATCCTCCGGATCGTACGACGCGGGCTCATCCGCCCGGGCACGAGACTTCAAACGTGGAACGAGACTCAGACGACGGGACAGGTTCGCCCGGATGATGTCGATGAGAGCGCTGGAGTGCCTGGTCACCATCGTGGATCAGGGGTCGCTGACGCAGGCGGCGGCGGTGCTGCACATGTCGCAGCCGGCGTTGTCGCACCAGATCGCGGCCATCGAGCGGGAGCTGGGCACGCCGGTCATCGAGCGCTTGCCGCGAGGCGTCAGGCCGACCGCGGCCGGGCTGGCCGCCGCGGCCGAGGCGCGGGTCGCCCTGGCCGCGGCCGACCGGGCCGTGATCGCGGGCCAGAGGGTGGCGGCCGGGGCCGGCGGCCGCATCCGCATCTCCTGTGTGGAGACGATGACGGCCTGGGTTCTGGTCCCGGTGCTGCGTCACTGGCGGCGCCGGTTCCCCGACGTCGAGCTGGACCTGAAGGAATACACCAGCGCGGACCGGATGCAGGACGTCCTGCTGGCGGGCGGGGCGGACATCGCCGTCGGGCCCCGGCCGACCCGGACCGACGAGCACACCGAGTTGCTCGGCCGCGAGGAGATCGTGCTGGTCGCGTCCCCGGAGCACCGGTTCGCGGGCTTGGCCTGCGTGCCGCTGGCCGAGCTGGCCACCGAGCCGCTGGTTCACTACCACCCGGACAACGGGTTCGCGGTCTGGGTCGACCAGTTCGCGGCCGAACAGGGTGTCGTGCTGCCGCAGCCCGCCCTGCGCACGGCTTTCCCGCGTACGGCCGCGCAGCTGGCGGCGGCCGGCATGGGCGTGACGATCGTGCCCTACTCCGCGTTGACCCCGCTGCCGGGCGCGACGATCAGGTCGCTGGATCCGCCGGTGCTGCGCGACGTGATCGTCACCGTGGCCGCCCCGCACGATGACCTGCTCCGGCGGTTCACCGGCGACCTGATGCGGCGCGGCCTGCCCGAGTCACGACTGCCCGGGCCGCGGCTACCGGAGCCGGGCCGGCCGGGACCGCTGGCCGACCTCGCCCGCGCGTCAGGCCCCGCCTGCGCGACGGTGATGACGCGCGACGCGTACCCGGTTGCCGCATACGCCGGGCGCGCACCATGAACGCCGGGGGTTCACCGCAATGAAGATCATCGAACAGGCCGGGTTCGCGCACCGCCGCAGCTTGCTGACCTTCGACGGGTCGGACAGGAACGCTGCGGCCTGGCTGGCGATGAACGCCAGCCGCGGATTCCCGCCGTACTCCCCGTGCCAGTGCGTCTCCGCGTGCAGCCCCGTTCCGGTCAGCCGCAATCGCGTGCTGGACGGCGCCGAACGCGTGAAGACGTTGAGGTCGGACACTGCCGCCAGCGGTACGGGACCGTCGTCTATCAGCGCCTCGATCAGGTCACGCAGCGCCGAACGCAGCCGGCGCAAGGCCTGGATGTCCGGCAGGCCCTCGCCCGGCACGCGCGCTCTCTCGATCCGCCACCAGGCCGCCGCGCCGCGCTCCGCCGACAGGAGATCATTCGTCACGGCCGATCCGGGAGCCGCGACGGTATTAATGAGATCCACGGCGACAATGGGTTCGCCGACAATGGCGAGCCGGCCGCGGCCGGACGCGCTGGCCGCCATGTCAGGACCATTGACATTAGAGATATTGATAAGTGGCATGAATTCTTCGAAACCTTCAACCTCTTGCCGTAGTAATAAGTAATGTGTCATGCTCGTTCCAATGCATTAAGAGTAACTGCAGAAAGCCGTCATTTCCTCGGCCGGCCGCACGGCCTGGACTTTGATGAGCTTAACAGCCGCCGTTCCTACCGTAAAGTAGTAACTACAATTTGTCAGCCGATGGTGCGCGACAGAGATGAGATAAACGCCAGGTAAGGCGGTACGGTGACCAGGTGGAGGCTTAATTGGCGTGCCTCCAGAGGAGAGAACAATGCCATCCTTGAAAGACAAGACCGTGCTGATCATCGGCCGCGGCAGCGGTATTGCCCGGGCTATCGCCGTGGCGGTCGGCGACAACGGCGGACGGGTTATCGCCGCCGGGCGTCACCCGGACGATCTGGCCGGCGCATATCGCGGCATGGATATCGGCATCGAGCGTGCCGACATCACGGACGAGTCCTCCATCGCCGCGCTGGCGGACCGGATCGTGACGGTTGACCACGTGATATCCACCGCGTCGGCCCGGGCCAGGGGCGGATTCGCCGAGCTGACCGCGAGCCTGGTGCACGCCTCGTTCGCCACCAAGGTGACCGGGCCGCTGCTGCTGGCCAAGCACTTCGCGGCGAAGCTCGAGGCGGGCGGGTCGTTCCTGTTCATGTCCGGGGCCACCGCGCTGAAGCCGGCCCCGGGCATGCTCACCGTCGCCGCCACCAACGCTGCCGTCGACGCCGTCACCGCCGGGCTGGCGGTCGAGTTGGCCCCGATCAGGGTCAATGCCATCGCGCCCGGAACCATCGACACCGGCGCGTACGACGCGCTGGGTGACGGACGGAAGGCCGCGCTGTTCGCCGCCAGGTCCGCGGCCAATCCGGCCCGGCGCATCGGCGCCGCCGACGACATCGCCGCCGTGGCGCTGGCGGTCCTGACCAACGGGTTCCTGACCGGGGTCTCCATCCCGGTCGACGGCGGCGAGCACCTCGTCTAGGCGAAAAGGAAAACAGACATGCACGCTATCCACTACCGGTACGCCACTGTCCAAGGTCAGCGGCTGTTCTACCGGGAAGCAGGCCCGGCCGGCGCACCGACCGTGGTGCTCCTGCACGGCTTCCCGGCCAGTTCGTTCATGTTTCGCGACCTGATCCCGCGCCTGGCCGGCCGGTATCACATCATCGCCCCGGACCACCTGGGCTTCGGCCTGTCCGACGCCCCGCCCGCCGCCGAGTTCGGCTACACCTTCGACGCCCTGGCCGGCCTGACCGCGGACCTGCTGGGCCAGCTCGGCATCACCCGGTACGCAATGTACGTCCAGGACTACGGCGCCCCGGTCGGCTGGCGGCTCGCCCTGGCCGCCCCGGACGCCATCACCGCGGTCATCAGCCAGAACGGCAACGGCTACGACGCCGGGTTCACCGCGGACTTCTGGCAGCCGCTGCGGGAGCTCTGGCAGGACCGCAACCCGGCCACCGAGGCCGCCGTCCGCGCCGCGCTGACCCTGGAGGTGACCCGCTGGCAGTACCTGCACGGTGTCGCGGACGAGACCCTGGTCAGCCCCGATACCTGGCTGCACGACTTCGCCCAGCTGTCCCGGCCTGGCAACGATGAGATCCAGCTGGCCCTGTTCGCCGACTACGCCACCAACCTGCCGCTGTACCCGAAGCTGCACGCCTGGCTGCGCGACAGCAAGGTCCCGGTGCTGGCCGTCTGGGGTCGCAACGACCCCATCTTCGCCCCCCAGGGCGCGCTGGCCTTCGCCGACGACGCCCCCGGCGCCGAGATTCACCTGCTCGACGGCGGCCACTTCCTGCTGGAAAGCCACCTGGACGCCGCCGCGGACCTCATCTGCGGCTTCCTGGCCAGGACCCTGCTGTAGGGAGTGCTCTCATGACCGTGGTGATCAGTGACTCTTCTGCGGGGGCGCGCGGCGGGCTGATGCCGCGCGAGCGACCGGCGAGCCGCGAAATTGCGCGCGGACGTGAGGCGGAACGAAAGATGATCGGTGACCTGCTGCGGCGTGCCCAGCGGGGAATCGGCGGCGTGCTGCTGGTGGACGGGGAGCCGGGCATCGGCAAGTCCCGGCTGCTTCGTGACGCGACCGACACGGCTGCCGGGCTGGGTTTTTCGCTGGCCGCCGGGGCAGCCGACGAGCTGGGCCTGCAGGTCCCGTTCTTCGCGCTCCGCGCGGCGCTGCGCGATCCGTTCGCCGGGCTAGCCGCCGAACATCCCGGTGGCAACCTGCCCGATGACGCGGCGTGGTGGATTACCCAGGTACGCACGCACCTGGAACAGCGGGCCGCGGCGGGGCCGGCCCTGGTGTGCCTGGATGACCTGCACTGGGCCAGCCCGGCCACGCTGGCCGTGCTGCGGTCGCTGCCGCGGGAGCTGAAACGGCACCCGGTCGCGTGGCTGCTGGCCCGGTCGAGCTTCCCCCAGCGCGCCGCCGATCACATGTTCGGCCTGCTGGAGCAGGACGGCGCCGCCCGGGTCACCCTGGCCCCGCTGGATCAGGACGCGGTGGCGGGCATGCTCACCGACGCGTTCGGCGCGCCGCCTGACCATGCCCTGGCCGACCTGGCTCGCGGCGCCGCCGGCAACCCCTCGCTGGTGGCCGAGCTGATTGGCGGGCTGCGCGACGATAACGCCGTGCGGGTCACCGCCGGACGGGCCGTGCTGACGTCGGCCCGGCTGCCGGGACGGATCCACCAGCTCGCGCAGCGGCGGCTGGACGGGCTCAGCCAGCGGGCCCGGCACCTACTGGCGACCGCGGCGGTGCTCGGCCCGGCGTTCCGCCTGGAGGACGCGGCCGAGATGCTCGGCGAGACCCCGGCCACGCTGCTGCCCGCGATCGATGAGGCGATGGACGCCGCGATCATGAGCGCCGCGGACCACACGTTCGCCTTTCGTCACCAGCTGCTGCGCCGCGCGGTCGGTGAGATGATCCCGCGGCCGGCCCGCGAGGCGCTGCACCGCCAGTACGGCGAGATGCTGCTGAACCGAGGCGAGTCAGCGGACCGGGCGGCCGGCCATCTACTGCAGGCCGCGCATCCGGACGATCCCGCGTCGCTGGCCGGGCTGGACACCGCGGCGGCGCGGACGCTGGACCCGGCGCCGCAGGCCGCGGCCGGCCTGGCGGTGCGGGCGCTGGAGCTGACAGCGGCGGACGACCCGGCCGCGCTGGCCCGCGCGGTGGCCGCCGCCGAGGCCCTGGCCGCGGCCGGCCGACTGGACCAGGCCGCCACGATCGCCGGTGACCTGCTGGCTACGCCGCTGCCGGCGGCGGCCGAGGACCGCCTGCGGTGCGCCCTGTCCTCGGCCCTGTGCTCCGCCGGGCGCCCCCGGGACGCCGCCGGCCAGGCCGAGCTGGTACTGGCCCGGCCGCAGCTGCCGGCCGGCCTGCGGGACCAGGCGCTGGCCGCGCGCCTGCAGGCCCTGGCCGGGCTGCGCGACCAGGACGCCGTCCTGGCCGCCGACGCCGTCCTGGCCGCCCCCGGCCAGCACGGCAGCCACGCCACGGCGGCGGCCCGCCTGGCCGCCGCGTTCCTGGGCTGGGACAGCGGCCAGGTCGGCGACAGCCTTGAGCTGCTGCGGGAAGCCGCCCGGCACGGCGGGGGAATCTCCCCCGATGCCCGTCATCCCCAGCCGCTGCTGGCGCTCGCCGCCGCCCTGACCGACCTGCGCGACCTGGCGGAGGCCGGGTACATCCTGCAGGCCGCGGACAACCCGGCGCTGCACGGCATCCCCGCCCAGGCGGGCCTGTCCCTGCTGCGCGCCCGCGTCCACCTGGCCGCCGGCCGGCCGGACCAGGCCGCCGCCGAGGGCCAGGCCGCCCTGGCCATCGCCGGGACCCTCGGCGCGGACGGGTACGCCTCGGCCGCGCGCAGCGTGCTGGCCATGATCGAGCTGCGCCGCGGTGACATCGCGGCCGCGGCCGGGCACCTAGCCAGCCGTCCCGTGGCCGGCCCGCAGTTCGCCGACGTCTACGCCCGCCCCGAAACCACCGCGGCGCAAGCACAGGTCACCGAGGCGCGCGACGGGCCGGCCGCCGCCCTGGGCCACCTCCGCTCCCTCTGCGCCGACCTGGAGGCCCGGCCCGGGCTCCTGGCCGGCGACCCTGCCCTGGCACCCTGGCTGGCCCGCACCGCGCTGGCCGCCGGCCACCCCGAGCTGGCCGCCGTCGCCGCCCGCGCCGCCCAGGCCCTCGCCGGCGCCCACCCGCAGTCCGCGGCCCTGGCCGCTGCCGCGGCCCACAGCCGCGGGCTGGCCCGCGGTGACCCGGCCCTGCTGGCCGCCGCCGCCGCGCGGCATCCCGACCCGTGGGCCCGGGCCTCGGCCGCCGAGGACCTCGGCGTCCGGCACGCCCGGCTCGGCGGGAGGGACGCGGCGATCAGTCACCTGAAGCAGGCTCTCGGCGGTTACCGCCAGGCCGGGGCCGAACGGGACCAGGCCCGCATCCGGCACCGGCTGCGGCAGCTCGGCATCCGCCGCCGCCACTGGGCCACCCAGGCCGCCCGGCCGCTCACCGGGTGGGACAGCCTGACCGGCACCGAGCAGGCCGTCGCCGGACTGGTCGCCGAAGGACTGAACAACGCCCAGGTCGCGGCCCGCATGTACATCAGTACCCACACCGTGGCCCACCACCTGCGTCAGGCCTTCCGCAAGCTCGCCATCGCCTCCCGCGTCGAGCTCACCCGCATCGTTATCGAACACGCAGCGGACGGCACGTTAGGCCTCATTACTCAGCTGGAAAGGAGCTGAACGGCTATGACCAACCCACCCGTCTCGCGCGGCTTCCACCGCCGCCGCCCGGCCGACGAAGACGGCAAGCTGCCGCCCGGCCAGTACCTGACCGACGACTTCCCGGTGCTGTCGGCCGGCCCCACGCCGCACACGCCACGGCCCGACTGGACGTTCGCGATCCGGCGCGGCGGCGACACGCTGGCGTCCTGGACCTGGCCCGAATTCCAGGCCCTGCCGGCCGAGACCGTCACCGTGGACATCCACTGCGTGACGCGCTGGTCCAAGCTCGGCACCACATGGCGCGGCGTATCCGTGGACACGCTGCTGGCTCAGGTGAAGCACGACGCCGGCTACGTGCTGGCGTTCAGCGACGGTGGCTATACCACGAACCTGCCGGTCAAGGACGTCACCAGCGGCCAGGCGTGGGTGGCCTTCGGCTACGACGGCCAGCCGCTCGCCGCCGAGCACGGCGGCCCGGCCCGGCTGCTGGTGCCGCACCTGTACTTCTGGAAGAGCGCGAAGTGGGTGCGCGGCCTGGAACTGCTCGACCACGACCAGCCCGGATTCTGGGAGAACTACGGCTACCACATCTACGGAGACCCGTGGCGGGAACAGCGGTACGCGGGCGACTGACCTGGCAAGTCGCCACGGTGGCCTCGGTGATCAGGGAAACGGACTCGGTGGTCACGATCGGGCTGGAGGTGCCCGGCTGGCCCGGACACCGGGCCGGGCAGCACCTGGACGTCCGGCTGACCGCCGAGGACGGTTACCGGGCCGAACGGTCCTACTCCATCGCCACCTCCGACGGCGAGCCCGTCGCGATCACGGTGGAACGACTCGATGACGGCGAGGTCTCGCCCTACCTGACCGACGAGCTGCGCCCGGGTGATCAGCTCGAGGTGCGCGGTCCGATCGGCCGCTGGTTCGTCTGGGATGCCAGCGACGCCGGGCCGCTGCTGCTGGCGGCCGGCGGATCCGGGGTCGTTCCGCTCCGGTCGATCCTGCGGCACCGCCAGCGCATCGGCAGCACCGTCCCGGCGCGCCTGCTCTACTCGTCCCGCACCCTGGCCGATGTCATCTACCACGGCGAGCTGGACCAGTACGGCGACGGCGCCCAGGCCATCTACACGCTGACCCGCCGTCAGCCCCCGGGCTGGACCGGCTATTCCGGCCGGGTGGACGCCGCCATGCTGGCCGAGGTCGCCTGGCCGGCCGGCCAGCACCCGCTCGCGTTCGTGTGCGGGCCGAACAGCTTCGTCGAGACGGTCGCCGGGCAGCTGGTCACCCTCGGCTACCCGGCGGGCCGGGTCAAGACCGAACGATTCGGAGGGACCTGATGGCGACGCTGGACGGCAACGCGATCGGCGGCTTGCTGCTGGAGGTGTTCGGGACGGACATGACCGACGCCGCAGCGACGTGCGCGACCTGCGGCGCGGTCCGCCCGCTCGCCGAGACCGCGGTCTACCTGCGCGGGCCGGGGACGGTGGTCCGCTGCCGTACCTGCGCAGGCCTGCTCATGGTCATCTCCCGGATCCGGGGTGTGAGCTGTGTCGACCTCACCGGCCTGAGCGCGCTCGGATAGGGTCCTGTCCCGGCTTCGCCGTCCTCCTTGACGATGTGCCGCGGCCGGATCCGCCCGATGCTCAGCCCATGAGCACGTATGACGTGATCGTGATCGGCGCCGGGCCGGTCGGGTACACCGTCGCCGACCGGGCCCGCGCGGCCGGGCTCAGCGTCGTCGCCGTGGAACGGGAACTGGTCGGGGGTGAATGCTCCTACTGGGCCTGCATCCCGAGCAAGGCGATGCTGCGGCCGGTCGTCGCGGTCGCCGACGCCCGCCGGGTCGCCGGCGCCCGCCAGGCGGTCACCGGGACGGTGGACGCCCCGGCGGTGTTCAAGCGCCGGGACGAATGGGTGACCGACTGGAACGACGAGGGCCAGGCCGCCGGGCTGAAAGGCTTCGGTGCCGAGCTGATCCGCGGCCACGGCCGCCTGGACGGACACCGGCGGGTCGCGGTGGCAACCCCCGATGGCGGGACGGTGACGCTGACCGCCCGGCACGCCGTCGTGATCTGCACCGGCAGCCGCCCGGCCCTGCCCGAGCTGGCCGGGCTGGCCGAGGCGCGCCCGTGGACCAACCGGCAGGCCACCGACTCCCGCGCCGTGCCGGCCCGGCTGGCCATCGTCGGCGGCGGCGGGGTCGGGATCGAGATGGCCAGCGCCTGGCAGGGCCTGGGCTCCCGGGTCACCCTGCTGGCCCAGGCCGACGGGCTGCTGTCCCGGATGGAGCCGTTCGCGGGGGAACTGGTCGGCCGCGGCCTGGCCGAGTCCGGGGTGGACGTGCGGATCGGCGTCACCGTCACCGGGATACGCCGTCCGGGCGGGGCCGGCCCGGTCACGCTGACCCTGGAAGAAGGCGGCGAGGTAGAGGCCGACGAGGTGCTGTTCGCCACCGGCCGGCAACCGCTCACCGACGACATCGGCCTGGACACCATCGGCCTGCTCCCCGGCTCCTGGCTGGAGGTCGACGACACCTGCATGGTCCGCGCCCTGGGCGACGGCTGGCTGTACGCCCTGGGCGACGTCAACCACCACGCCCTGCTCACCCACCAGGGCAAGTACCAGGCCCGCATCGCCACCGCAGCGATCGCCGCCCGCGCCGCCGGGCAGCCCGTCGACACCTCCCCGTGGGGTCCGCACGCCGTCACCGCCGACTACCGCGCGGTGCCCCAGGTGTTCTTCTGCGACCCCCCGGCCGGGGCCGTCGGTCTCACCGCCGACCAGGCCGAACGGGCCGGACACCGCACCCGCGTCGTCGACGTGGACCTCGGCCAGGCGGTGCCGGGGGCGGGCCTGCACGCCGACGGCTACATCGGCCGGGCCCGCATCGTCGTGGACGAAGACCACGGCTACCTGCTCGGCGTCACCTTCGTCGGCCCCGGCGTGGAAGAGCTGATCCACTCGGCGACGGTCGCCGTGGCCGGCCAGGTCCCGGTCGGCCGGCTCTGGCACGCCGTCCCCTGCTTCCCCTCCATCAGCGAGATCTGGCTCCGCCTGCTCGAGGGCTACCAGCGGGTCGTCACCGATGACCGATCTGACGATGTGCGGCGCAGGCGCGGCGCCGAGGCTGATCCGTGAGCAAGCAGCAACCATCCGAAAGGAACGTTCGAATGAGCATGAACTGGCTCGAGGGCATGCGCCCGCAGATGGACCAGATGGAGCAGATGAACCGGCCTGACCTGCCGATGGCCATGCCCGTCTTCGCCAGGCAGAAGCTGGTGGTGGTCGGCGGCAGCAGCGGGATGGGCCGCCAGACCGCCGCCGACGTCGTGGCCGCCGGCGGCAGCGCCGTCATCATCGGCCAGAACGCCGACAAGGTCGACGACACCGTCCAGGACCTGGCCAAGGAGGGCTCGGCCTGGGGCATCACCGCCGACCTGGCCGACCGGGAGCAGGTGGAGCGGGTCCGCGAGCAGCTCGCCGCCGAGCACGCCGACGCGACCCTGCTGGTCAACGCGGCCGGGCTGTTCATCCCCAAGCCGTTCCTCGACCACGACGGCGCCGACTACGACTCCTACGCCGAACTGGACCGGGCCACCTTCTTCATCACCCAGACCGTGGCCCGCGGCATGGTCGCGGGGGGCCAGGGCGGGTCCATCGTGATCATCGGTAGCATGTGGGCCAACCAGGCCGTCGGGGCCACCCCGTCGTCAGCGTACTCGGTGGCCAAGGGCGGGCTGCACGCGCTGACCCGCAACCTGGCCCTCGAGCTGGCACCGCACCAGATCCGGGTCAACACGGTCGCCCCGGCCGTGGTGGCCACCCCGATCTACGAGCGGTTCGTCCCCCAGGACCAGCTCGACGCGACCATGCACAGCTTCGACGGCTTCCACCCGCTCGGCCGGACCGGCACCGCCCGCGACATGGCGAACACCATCACGTTCCTGCTCTCCCCGGCCACCAGCTGGGTCACCGGCGCCATCTGGAACGTCGACGGCGGCGTCATGGCCGGCCGTAACTAACCAACCCCGGCCCAACCATGATCGTGGCCAGTTTCCGGTGCTCTGTGCCGCAAACTGGCCACGATCATGAAACCGGCCCCACGTGGGCCACGGCGGGGCGGGCCTGGCGGGTGGCGCGGGCCTGGTCGTTGGCCTGGTGGATGGCCCGGTACGCCTCGACCGTGCGCAGCTTGTGCCAGCGGGCGTACGACTCCACGTCCTCTTTGCTGCCGCTCTCCAGCAGCTCGATCAGGTGAAGGTGCTCGCCGAGAGCCTCCTCGGAGCGGTGCGGCAGGTACGCGAACATGGTCGAGCGCAGCCGGTCGAGCCGGGAGTTCGTCTGCTCGAGCAGCTCCATCAGGTAGGTGTTCGGGCACCGGGCCACGATGGCGGCATGCAGCAGCCGGTTCAGCTTGCTGAACCGCATCGGATCGGCGCGGGCGGCGGCTTCCTCCATGCCCGCGGCGATCTTGCGCAACCGGGTCAGGTCGGACCGGCGGAGGTTCTGCTGGGCTTCGGCGCTGGCCGCGCCCTCCAGGATCGCCAGGGTGATCATGGCCTGTTCCCAGGTCGTGGAGTCCACCGGCGATACGACCGCTCCCACATTCGGCGTGAACCGCACCCAGCCCTCGGCCTCCAGCCGGCGCAAGGCCTCGCGCACCGGTATCGGGCTCACGCCCAGCTCGCGAGCCAGCGCGTCGATGTTGAGCCGTTCCAGCGGTGCGAAGCTGCCGGAGTGGATCCGGTCCCGGAGGATCGTATAGGTGCGTTCCTGCTTGTTCACAGTTATCTAGCGTAACCGCAGCGGTGACGTTCCGGCGCAGGCTATACGATGCCGGAATGACCGAGCCGGTGCGCGTGCCGCTGCCGGACTGGGTCGCGGCGCTGGCCGCGTCTCGTCCCTTCGGCGCCGGCGACCGGCGCGGCACGGCGAACCTCATCGACGCCGCGGCGCGCGCGCGGGCGGCCGCCTGCGTCAGGACCGGCGATTCGGTCAGCCTGGCCCGCCCGCTGCTCGGCGGGGACTACAACACGACAACGGACCGGCCCGGATTCCGGCACGAGACCTGGTACCGTCCTGAGGCCGACGGCACCGGCTGGGGCCAGGACCATCTGGTGCTCAACCCGCACGGCCTGCAGAACACCCACCTGGACGCACTCAACCACGTCGCCGTCGACGGCACCTTCTACGGCGGGCGGCCGGTGGCGGACCCCGAGCAGGGCTCGGCCGACGTGCTCGCCCCCGACGGGCTGGTGACCCGCGCCATCTACGTGGACATCCCGTATCTCCGCGGCACGGACTGGGCCGAGCGCCCGGTGGACGGCGCGGACATCGACGCCGCGCTCGCCGGGGCCGGGCTCATCCTGGAGCGGGGCGATGCGCTCTGCCTCGACATGGGGCGAGACCGGTTCGAAGCGGCCGCGGGCCACATGCTCGGCGGCCCGGAGACCGAACAGGACGCGGGCGGGGGGCTGTCCGCCGACGGCGCCCGCTGGGTCGCGGAGCACCGGGTCTCGATCCTGGCCTGGGACATGCTCGACTCCAGGGACGCCAAGGCGGCGTACGCCTCCGCGCACGTCCTGACCTGGGCGATCGGGCTCTTGCTGCTGGACAACTGCGACTTCGCCGCGCTGCGCCGCGGGCACGCCCGCGGGACCAGGGTGGCGGGCGCGCTGGTGGTGTCGCCGCTGGCCGTCGCGGGCGCGAACGGGGTCAACCTCAACCCCCTGGTGCTGACCTAGCCATATAGGATCCGCTTCTCAGGCCGGTCAGCCCAGCCCGGTCAGCGCGGGCGCCAGCCGGCGCCAGGCATCGAGCGGCAGCTCCTCGCCGATGCCGCCGACGACATAGATGCACACATGATCGGCGCCCGCGTCGTGGTGCGCGCGCACCCGGGCCGCGATCGCGTCCTCGTCGCCGCGGGCGACCAGCGCGTCGACGAGCCGGTCACTTGCCGGGCCGGCCAGGTCGTCATCGGTGAAGCCGAGACGGCGGAGGTTGCGCACGTAGTTCGGCAGGGCGAGGTAGTCGTTGACGAAGGCCCTGGCGATCTCGCGGCCGCGCCGCGGATCGGCGACGAGCACCACGGCCTGCTCCGGGGCGAGCAAGACGCCGGGGCCGAGCGCCTGGCGGGCCATGGCCGTGTGCTCGGGCGGGACCAGGTACGGATGGGCCGCGCCCGCCCGCGTCCGCGCCAGGGACAGCATCCGCGGGCCGAGAGCGGCCAGCATCCGCAGGTCCGCGGGCACCGGCGGCTCCGCCTCGTCCAGCGCGTCCAGGTACGCCGTCATCTTCGAGTACGGACGGGCGTACGGCACGCCCAGGGCGCTCTCGACCACCGGCGCGTGGCTGTTCCCGAGCCCGAGCAGGAACCGCGGGCCGAACCGCGCCAGCAGGCTCGCGCGCCCGCGCGCCACCTCGGCCGGGTCGTGCATCCATATATTCAGCACGCCGGTCGCGAACGGCACCCGCCGGGTCGCGGCCAGCAGGTGCCCGACCGCACCGAGCACGTCGCCTCCGGCGTCCGGGATGAAGATGGCCTGGTACCCGAGGTCCTCCAGTTCGGCCGCTGCGGCGGCCCGCGCGCCCGGGTCGGGGTTATACCGGAGCTCACGGCTCCAGATCCCTATCCTGCCCAGGTCAACGGTCATGTCTGTCGCTCCTCTGTGTCGTGGGCGCGGTCGCGGCGGCACCGGCCGTGACCCGGGCTCGTCCCGCTCGCTGCCGCTGACGGGCGTCAGCGCGAGACAAGATCGTGATGGTTAGCTCTCGACGCTCCGCGCGTGCCTGGTCTATCGTTTCATATATGTTTCGCCCTGGATAAGGCGATTAGCCTGGAGGTTCTTGAGCATGGTGGGCTCAGGTAGCACAGCCGCGATGAGGGCTCTCCCGACCGACGACCGTGCTGGCCGCACTCCTTTCCGCACCGTGCAGGCCTCCTGGGACCAGGTTGACGAGGGCCGCACGGCGATTCGCGGCGGTCGCCTGAGGTCGGACCTCGTTCCTGCCAGCCAATCCGCATACCGGAAGTCGTATATCGCCGGGGAGTCATCGCGGTGACGTCGGACGAAGGCGCCGCGGTCATCGACGCGCCCGGTGCGCCGAGCGTCCCCGACATCCTGGTCCGGGTGGAGCACGTGGCGAAGGCGTTCGGGCCCACCCAGGCGCTCAGGGACTGCTCGTTCGAGCTGCGTGCCGGTGAGGTGCACGCCCTGGCCGGGGAGAACGGCTCGGGCAAGAGCACGCTGGTGAAGATCCTGAGCGGGGTGCACGCGCCCGACTCGGGCCGGGTCGAGGTCGCCGGGGCCGAGGTCCAGCTGCGCAACCCCAAGTCCGCCCAGCAGCACGGCGTCGTCACCGTCTTCCAGGAGGTCCTGGTCGCCGAGGCCCGCTCGGTCCTGGACAACGTCTGGCTCGGCGCCGACGACACCTGGCGGACCAGGATCCCGGCCCGGGATAAGCGGCGCCTGGCCAAGGCGGCGCTCGAGGAGCTCTTCGACCGGCCGGTCGACCTGTCCACGGCGATGGAAGACCTCTCCCTCAGCGACCGGCAGGCCTGCTGCATCGTGCGGGCCCTGCTGCGCCGGCCGCGGATCCTGATCCTCGACGAGGCGACCTCGGCGCTCGACGTGGTCACGCGCGACCGGCTCTTCGCGCTGATCGCCCGGCTGGCCGCCGACGGCGTGGGCGTCATCTTCATTACCCACCGGATGGACGAGATCGAGGAGATCGGCGATCGCATCACGGTCATGCGCTCGGGCGAGACCGTCGCGAGCCTCGGCCGCGGGGCCTGGACGCCGCGCCAGCTCGTCGGCCTGATGACCGGCGCGGCGGAACTGGTCACCGTCGGCCGTCCGGAGAAGCGGCTGGCCGCGACCGGCCACGGGGCGCCGGTGCTGAGCGTGCGCGGCCTGCGGCTCCGCCCCGAGGGCCTGCCCATCGACCTGGACGTACACGCCGGAGAGCTGATCGGACTGGCCGGATTGGAGGGGCACGGTCAGAACGAGTTCCTCGAGGCCCTGTGGGGCGAGACCGTCGCCGCCGGCGAGGTCATCCGTCACCTGCCCCACCGTGACGTCGTCGTCCGCTCCCCGGTCCACGCCGCCGACTGCGACATCGCCTACGTCCCGCGCGAGCGGCGGCTCGACTCCTTGTTCAGCTGGATGACGATCCGGGAGAACTTCGCCCTGCCGACGCTGAGCCTGGACAGCCGGTTCGGCTGGCTCAGCCCGCGCTCCTCGCGGCGCCGCTTCGCCTCCTACGTCGACCGGCTCAAGATCGTCCTAGGCTCTCCCGAGGACCAGATCACCACGCTGTCCGGCGGAAACCAGCAGCGCGTCATCATCGCCCGCTGGCTCGCCTTCGGGCCGCGGATCCTGCTGCTGAACGACCCCACCCGCGGCATCGACATCAACGCCAAGCACGACCTCTACGCGCTGTTCGACGCGCTGGCCCGCGAGCAGCTGGCCGTGGTGATGCTCTCGACCGAACTCGACGAGCACGTCGAGCTGATGGACCGGGTGCTCGTGTTCCGGGAACACGAGCTGTTCCGTGAGCTCGACCGGAGTGAGCTGTCGCGCAATGCGCTGGTCGGGGCGTTCTTCGGGGAAAGCGGCGAGGACTGAGATGGCACCGGCATCCACGCTGTCCACCCGGCCGCAGGGCGCGCCCGCGCGCCAGGCCGTGCAGCGGGCCGTGCGCAACTACAGCTTCGGCTTCGCGGCCGTCCTGGCCATCGGGATGCTCGTCGCGAACATCGCCACGGTGCACGGCGGATTCGGCGTCGCCGACCAGCTCGCCAACGTCGCCCCGGTGGCGATCGCCGCGATGGCCAGCACGCCCTCGATCATCGCCGGCGGTTTCGACATCTCGATCTCTCCGCTGATCGTGCTGACGAATGCCGTCTACATCGTCTGGCTGGTCCCGAACGGGCTGGGCGGCGCCGTCTCGGTCCCGATCATCCTGGGTCTCGGGCTGGCCGTCGGCGTGCTGAACGGCCTGCTCATCATCGTGCTGCGGGTCCAGGCGATCGTCGTCACGCTCGCGATGTTCTTCAGCCTCCAGGGTGTCGTCCTGCTCGTCGCCCCGAACCCGGTCTCGCTCAGCGGCAGCGGCTGGATCCAGCATCTCGCCGGGTCGGTGGGGCCCATACCCGGCGCCGTGTTCACCATCGGGCTGCCGCTGCTCATCTGGTTCAGCCTGCGGCTGGTCCCGTTCGGGCGGCTGCTGTACGCCGTCGGGAGCAACGACACGACGGCCTTTTCCAGCGGCGTCAACGTCAACGTGGTGCGGGTGGCGAGCTACGGGCTCGGGGGCCTGTTCGCCGGGATCGGCGGCCTGGCCCTGACCGGCCTGGTGAACTCGGCCAACGCGTCGAACTCCACCGAGTACACCCTGGTCGCGATCGCGGCCGTGGTGCTCGGCGGTACCCCCCTGGTCGGCGGGCGCGGCGGCCTGGCCGGGCCGCTCCTCGGCGCGTTCTCCATCTACCTGATGCAGAACCTCCTGGCCACCTTCGCGATCAACCCCGCGTACCTGCAGATCGTCTACGGGGGCATCCTCATCGTCGCGGTCGTGCTCGGCGGCGCGGTCTCCCGGGAGAGCGGCGGCGGGCTCCGCCGCACGGGCGCGTCGCCGGGCCCGCGGCGCAAGCGGCCGGTCCAGCCGGCCCTGACCCTGCCGGACGCGCCGCCGGCCAAGGGCGATCGGGCAGCCGAACCCGTCCCGGCCGGCCGGGGGCAGCAGGCCCCGCTCCGGATGGCCTGGGCCAGATTCGGCGCGGTCCAGGCCAGGTTCCCGGTCGCCCAGGTCGTGGCGCTCATCGTGGTCTTCATCTACGGCGCCATCTCGCTGCCAGGGCTTGGCTCCTGGACCGCCATCCGCTCGATCCTCGTCCTCGCCGCCCTGGTGGGGCTGGCCTCCGGAGGGCAAACCCTGCTGATCCTGATCGGCGGCTTCGACCTGGGTGTATCCGGCTTCATCGTGGCCGGCGCGCTCACCGTGACCGCGCTGCGATCCGCCTACCACCTGTCGTTCGGCGTGGCCCTGCTGCTGGCCATCGTCGGGTCCGGCCTGCTGGGCGGGGCGGCCGGCTATATCTGCCACCGGTTCGCGATCAACCCGCTGGTCGTCACGCTGGCCATGGGCACGCTGGCCGTCGGGATCGTGGCCGTCCTGAACGGCGGCCTGGTCAACGGGAATGCCCCGCCGTGGCTGTCCGACCTGGCCGAGCCGGCCACCAGGACCTTCGGTCTTTCGATTCCGCCGTCGATCGTCATCTGGGCCATCGTCCTGGTCCTGTTCGCCATCCTGCTGCACCGGACCAGGATGGGGCGCAGCCTGCTGGCGACCGGCGCTAACTCCCGGGCCGCCGACTACGCGCTGGTCAGCACCAGGCGCGTGTGGACCTCGACGTTCGCGTTCAGCGCGATCGCGTCGGCCCTCGTGGGCCTGCTGATCGGCGGGTTCGCCGGCACGATCAGCGACGGCCTCGGTGACCCGTACCTGTTCCAGAGCGTGGTCTCGGTGATCGTCGGAGGGACGGTGTTCGGCGGGCCGGGGGATTACACGCGCACCTGCGTCGGCGCGCTGTTCCTCACCGTGCTGACCACCGTGCTCGTCGGCCACGGGGCCAGCCCGGCCGTCGAGGAGATCGTCTACGGCCTGATCATCCTGGCCGCCATCGCGGTCTACGGCCGGCAGCGCCGGCTCCGCGACCGCCTGTGACCTGCGGGCTCAGCCAGACACCGCCACCCAGACCAACCGAGAGTGAGGGATGAACCTATGAAGCTTAGAAAGAACGGGTTCGGGACCCGGTTCAGACAGATCGGAACCGGCCTGGCCGGTGTCGTGCTGGTCTCGGCGCTCGCCGCGGCCTGCTCGTCGTCGTCCTCGTCCACGTCCTCGTCGGGGTCCACGGCCGCCGCCGGCTCCGGCGGCGGGGCCGGCACGACCGGTTCGTGCGGGACCGCCGTCGCGGTCGGCCCGAAGAATCCCGACGGCGTCTACAGTTCCCTCTCGCCGGAGCTGAAGAAGATCTACACGAGCTATCCGGACGACCTGATCGCGAGCCCGTGGGCGACGACGAAGATCACCGCCAAGCCCCCGTGGAAGATCGGTTACGTCGCCTTCGCCATCACGAACCCGTACAACCAGCACGTGCTGGACGGGCTGAAGCAGCAGTTCGCCCAGGCCAAGGCGGCCGGCCTGGTGACGGGCAGCCTGGTCACCAACATCCCGGCGACCATGGCCGCGTCAACGGCCGAGCAGCAGATCTCCGCGATCCAGCAGATGGTGCGGCAGGGCGTGAACGCGATCATCGTGCTGCCGGTGGACAGCGTGGCCGAGACCCCGGCCATCAACGCCGCCGGGAAGGCGGGCGTGCCCGTCATCCTGGCCGACACCCCGCCCGCCCCCGGCAACAACTACGCGGTCTCGGCCTGGACCCAGAACCAGGTCCAGGCGGACGCCGGTGCCCTGGGCCTGATCGGGAAGGGCAACATCGTCATCGTCAAGGGCATCGCGGGCAACCAGAACGACGTCGTGCTCTACAACCAGAAGATCGCCAACCTGAAGAACTGCCCCGACATTCACGTCGCGGCGACGCTCTACGGCAACTGGGACGAGGGCACGGCCAAGACGGTCGTCTCCCAGTACATCGCCTCGCACCCGCAGCCGCTGGCTGGCGTCCTGCAGGACGGCGGCATGATGGCCGGGATCGTGCAGGCCTTCGAGGCCAACGGGCAGAAGGTGCCGGTGATCGCCGATGGCCAGTGCGGCGGCGGCGACCTGTCCTGGTGGCTGCAGCACAAGGACACCTACAAGACCGTGGGCGGCTGCATCAACGGCTTCCAGGGCGCCTACACCTACTTCAACGTGACGCTCCGGGTGCTGGACAACAAGGGCCCGAAGGTCAACATCCTGTCGATGCCGATCACGCCGATCACCAACGCGAACCTGGCCACGTTCGCCAAGCCCGGCCTGCCGCTCAGCTCGCAGGAAGAGGTCGGCGGCCCGGCGACCGCGTGGTGTGACAACACCTGCCTGGACAAGTACTTCAACACTCCCGGCGCGGCGAGCGCCAGCTAGGACCGGATCTCGCGCCCCCGGGGCCCGGCCCGCGGGGGCGCGAGACCTGACCGAGGGAAAGGACAGGCGCGAATTCCGACGCCCGCAACCGGATTGCCCTGGTGCTGCTGCGGCCCTTGCAAGCCATCGTGACCAGTGTTACGTACCCGCCGTCCGCTCTTACAGCATGGATGTCCCAGCCATGCACATAGAACGACATGGCTGGGACATCCATGTCGTTCGGCCGCGGCGCCGCGGTCCGCGGCCCTGCCCACGTAGCGGTGCTGGTGTTACCAGAGTCACTGATGCGCTTCTGTGCTGTGCGCCGCTCCCGCCTGTCGACGCTCCAACGCCTCAGCCGATGTCGGTCGGGGCTTCGCGGCGCAGGAACCGCCACCGGCCCGCCTCACGGATCAGCTGGTCGTCGTAGTGACCCAGCTTGCACAGCGCGGGTGCGCCGTCCTCGCCCTTGACCACGTACAGCCACGTCACCTGGGCCCGCGCCCGGTCGGGGTCGGCGGCGTCCAGCTCGATCAGCGGGTTGACGACCACGTGGAAATCCGCGCCCGGCTCGGATCCAAGCAAGCTGCCGGGCATCGCCTCCACCAGCGCCTGGATGGCCGCGGGCCCCTTGGCCTGCTGCAGGCCCTGCTCCGGGGTCGCGATGAACTCGCCGTCGGCGGCGAACAGCGCGCCGTAGGCGGCGAAGTCCTGCTGGTCCAGCACCATCTTGTACTCGACGAACAGCTGGCGGATCTGCTCCAGGTCCTCCAGCCGGCGCAGCCGGGCTTCGGCATCGCCCTCAGCGTGCGCTCCGCTGCCAGGCCCGGGCACCGGGGCCTCCGCCCACGCCGCTGGAACATCGAGCTCGCGGTGGGGGATGTCGGTGCGGGCGATCCGGCGCTGGTAGCGCCACCGGCCGCGCTCGCGCACGTAGACGTCGTCGTAGTGGCCGAGCAGCCGCATCACCGGCGTGCCCGCGTCGCCGCGCCCCACCCAGGTCCAGGTGACCGTGGCGGTGGCCCGGTCGCCGTCCAGGCTGAGCTCCGGCTCGGTGACCAGGTGCCAGGCCGTCGGGGCGCCCGGGCCGCGGGCGGGCAGCCGCTCGTTCAGCATCGCCGTGATCCCGGCCGGCGTCTGGCCATAGCCGGTGCCGCCCAGCCATTCGCCGTCCTCGGCGAACAGCCGCCCGTAGCCGTCGAGGTCCCGGGCGTCAAGGAGGCGGCGGTACTCCTGGGTGAGCTTGCGGATCTGCGCGGCGTCCTCCAGCTGGCCCAGGCGCGCATCGAGGTCGTCGGGGCCGGCGGCCGCCGGCGACGCAGGCCCGCCGAACTCGGCCGCCGCCCACTCCGGTGGCACGTCCAGCGCACGGTAGGGGATATCGGTGTAGGCGATCCGCCGCTGGTAGCGCCACCGGCCGCGCTCGCGCACGTAGACGTCGTCGTAGTGGCCGAGCAGCCGCATCACCGGCTGGTCGCCGTCGCCGCGCTGGATCAGCGCCCAGGTGACCGTGCCCGTCGCCCAGTCGCCGCGGACGTCGACGCCGGACTCGGTCACCAGGTGCCAGGACGTCGGCCCGGGCGGGGCGGGGTTGCCGGCCAGCCGTTCGGTGAGCATCGCGGTGATGCCGGCCGGTCCCCGGCCGTAGCCGGTGCCGCCCAGCCATTCCCCGTCGTCGGTGAACAGCCGCCCGTAGGCGTCGAGGTCCCGGGCATCGAGCACACGGCGGTATTCCAGGTTGAGCTGGCGGATCTGCTCGGCGTCCTCGAGCCGGCGCAGCCGTTCGGCGAAGGTATCGCCCATCACAATCCCTCCCTCAGTAGGGGAGCGGGGCCGGGCCGACCGTGGTCCGGATCAGGTGCATGCTGGTCGAGGTGCACACGAACAGCGAGCGCAGGTCCTCGCCGCCCCAGACCAGGCTGCCGGACACCTCGGGTGTCTCGATGATGCCGAGCAGCCCGCCGGACGGGGCGAGCACCCAGATCCCGCCGCGCGCGGTGCACCAGACGTTGCCGAGCGCGTCGCACTCCATCCCGTCCGGGTTGCCGTTGCCCGGCACCCCGGTGCTGCCCATCTCGTCGTGCACGACCCGCACGTTCGACAGCGACCCGTCCGGCGCGACGTCGTACGCCTTCAGGTTCTGCCGGTCGTTGACGTACAGGATGCTTTCGTCGGGCGAGAAGCACAGGCCGTTCGGCTGCTCGAATTCCTTCTCCGCCACCACGAGTTCCGCGTCGCCGCCGCCGGGCGGCACCCGGAACACGCCCTGGAAGTCGAGCTCGCACTCGCGGGCGACGCCGACGGCCACCGGCCAGCGGCCGTAGTTCGGATCGGTGAAATAGATGCTTCCATCCGAACGGACGATGACATCGTTGGGACTGTTCAGGTACTTGCCCTGGTAATGGAAGGCGACGACCTGCCGCAGCCCGTCCGGCCTGATCCGGATGAGGGAGCTCGTCACCTGCTCGCACACCAGCAGGCTGCCGTCGGGCTCGTACGCCATGCCGTTGCCCTTGTAGGTCGGCCACGCGTCCAGCTCCATGCCGCCCTGCTCGCTCCAGCGCCAGCGCCGGTCGCCGGGGATGTCGCTGAACATCAGGTAGTTGCCCGGGGTGTTCCAGGCGGGGCCCTCGGTAAAGCCGAAGCCGGTGCCGAGCAGCCTGAAGTCCTGGTCGCGGTCGATGAGCTCGTCCAGCGCGCCGGTGGCTTGAGCGAACGTGAGCATCGCTGACTCCTGTCGTTGCTGCCGCATCCGGTCATGATCATATATGAACGCTCTAATCGGCCGCTAGGTCGATCGGCCACCACTGCTTGTGCGCCTCGGAATGGTCCGCGGCAAAGCCGAGCGCGCCCGCCGCCTCGGCCCAGCGGTCCCTGACGAGCCGGCAGGCCGGGGCGTCCACGCCCACCGCCTCGGCCAGGCCGGCCGCGATGCCCACGTCCTTGGCCAGCAGGCCGAGGGCGAACCCGGTACCGTACCGGCCCGTGATGACGTCGTCCTTCAGCACGACCTCGGTGTTGAAGCTCCGGCCGGTCGAGGAGTTGACCACGTCCAGCATCACCCGCGGATCGAGGCCGAACTCCTTTCCGATGGCCAGCGCCTCCGCCGCGGTCGTATACGCCGAGGCGCCGAGGAAGTTGTTCAGCGCCTTCATCGCGTGGCCGGATCCGAGCGGCCCGGTCCGGAAGATCCGCTGGCCCAGCGTCTCCAGCACGGGGCGTACCTGCGCGAACGCGTCCTCGTCCTGGCCGCCCACCATGAGCGACAGGGTGCCCGCCTCGGCCCGGGTGATCCCGCCAGAAACCGGCGCGTCGATCACCCGGATCCCGGCCGGCGCGAGCTCGTCCGCCAGCGCCTTCGTGCCGACCGGGTCCGACGAGCTCATATCGAGCACGACCGCCCCCGGCTTGAGCGCGGCGGCGATCCCGCCCTCCCAGCCGAGGATGGCCTCGCGCACGGCGCCGGAGTCGGGGAGCATCGTCACCACGACGCCGACGTCGGCGAACGACGCCGGTGAGGTGGCGGGCTCCCCGCCGTGCCCGGCGACGAACCGCTGCTGCGCGCCGTCGTCGCTGTCCCTGACGACCAGCGGGAAGCCGGCCGCGGCGAGGTTGGCGGCCATCCGGCGGCCCATGTTGCCGAGGCCGACGAACCCGGCCGGGCTCACTCCAGCCCCAGTTCGGCCAGCACGGCGGACGCGTTGCGGAAGCCGTCGACCGCGGCCGGGATGCCGCAGTAGATGGCCGAGTGCATCAGGATCTCACGCAGCTCGTCTTTGGTGACCCCGTTGTTGATGGCGCCCTTGACGTGCCACCGGATCTCCTGGGCGCGCCCGAGGGCGACCAGCATGGCGATCGTGAGCATGCTGCGGGTGCCGCGGGAAATCCCCTCGCGCCCCCAGACCGAGCCGAAGCAGTACCGCGTCACCAGCTCCTCGAACTCGCGGGTGAAGTCGGGCTGGCTCTCCACCTTGGCCCGCCCGTGCTCGGGGCCGAGCATCTCCTCGCGGATCGCTATCCCCTTCTCGTACAGTTCGTCGTCCATGGGTCCTCCCTAGTCAGCAGCATGGCAAACGATATACGATTCAGCCAGCCGCCGACGAGTACCGGAGGACCTCCGATGACCGAGAACCTGCACCTCGTGTTCAGCAAGCCGCCGGAGGCGATCTCCGACGAGGAGTACAACCGGTGGTACGACTTCCACCTGGGCGAGATCCTGGTGGTGCCGGGCTTCGTATCCGCCCGCCGCTACCGGCTGCAGACGGTGAAGGGCGACTGGACGCCCTCGGGCCACCGGTACCTGTCCGCCTACGAGATCGAGGGCGACCCGCGGGACGTCATGAACGAGCTCGACAAGGAGGTCGCGTCCGGCCGGATGCAGCTGCCCACGTGGTTCCCGCAGATCACGTTCGCGTCCTTCAACTGCCACACGCACGGCAACCCGGCCGGGGCACGCCTGGCCGATCACCTCTACCTGGTGTTCAGCGCGCCACCCGAGGGGCTCGACAACGACGAGTTCGTCGCCTGGTACCGCGAGCACGCCGACGAGAACACGCAGGTACCCGGTTTCCTGGCCAACTGGAGGTTCCGCCTCGAGCCCGAGGTGATCGACCCCACCTCCGCCACGGTCGCCACGCACCTGGCCATCTACGAGGTGGACCGGGACCTGGCCACGCTGCGCGCGAACCTGGGCGCCGCGCGGGTGACCAACGAGGCCGGCTGGCCGTCGTGGTTCGACCCGACCCCGTGGACGTCGCTGGACGCCAACGCGATCGGAGACCGGGTGCCCGCGCCCGCCCGCCGGTAATCCCCAGAAAGGATCCCATGTCCGTACGCACCACACCGCCCTTCCGGGCCGATCACGTCGGCAGCCTGCTCCGTCCCCCTATCCTGCTGCAGGCCCGCGAGGACGCCGCCCGCGGCGCGATCTCACCCGATGACCTGCGGGCCGCCGAGGACGACGCGATCCGCGACGCGGTCCGGATGCAGGACGACATCGGGCTGCGCTCGGTCACCGACGGCGAGTTCAGGCGGGCCTCCTGGCACATGGACTTCATATACGAGATCGCTGGGGTGCAGAAGGCCGAGCAGAACCTGCGGAGCGTGTTCCACAACGAGGCCGGCGACATCGAGTTCACCCCGTCCGCGATCAAGGTCACGGGCAAGCTCGGGATGGACCGCACGATCTTCGGCTCCGCGTTCGAGTTCCTCCGCGACACCGCCGCCACGGTGGCCCCGGAGGCGACCCCGAAGCTGACCATTCCCGCCCCCAGCCTGGTCCACTACCGCGGCGGTCCGGCAGCGATCGACCAGGCCGTATACCCCGACATCGACGTGTTCTGGGAGGACCTCGGCGCGGCCTACGCGGACGAGGTCCGGCGGCTGGCCGGCCTCGGCTGCACCTACCTCCAGCTCGACGACACCAGCCTGGCGTACCTCAACGACCCGGCGCAGCGCGCCGAGATCGCCCGGCGCGGCGAGGACGCCGAGCACCAGCACGAGACCTACATCCGGTCCATCAACCGGGCGCTGCGGGACAAGCCCGCCGGGATGACGGTCACCACGCACATGTGCCGCGGCAACTTCCGGTCCTCGTGGGTGGCCCAGGGCGGCTACGACTTCGTGGCCGACGCCCTGTTCAGCCAGCTGACCGTGGACGGCTACTTCATGGAGTTCGACGACGAGCGCTCCGGCGGTTTCGCGCCGCTGCGCTTCGTGCCGAAGGGCAAGTACGTCGTCCTGGGTTTGGTGACCAGCAAGAAGGGAGAGCTGGAGGCCAAGGACGACATCAAGCGCCGGATCGAGGAGGCCAGCAAGTTCGTGGACATCGACCAGCTGTGCCTGTCCCCGCAGTGCGGCTTCTCCTCCACGCTGGACGGCAACTCGCTGTCCCGGGATGAGCAGGTCGCCAAGCTGCGCCTCGTGGCGGAGACCGCCGAAGAGGTCTGGGGCACCCAGTAGTGCTGAATGCCCTGCCCTCGAAGATCATCGCGGTCCACGTGAGCTACCGGAGCCGGGCGCTCCAGCGCGGCTCGGTACCGGCCTGGCCGTCGTTCTTCCTCAAACCGCCGTCAGCCCTCGCGGCCAGCGGCGATCCGATCGCCCGGCCGCCGGGATGCGCGCTGCTGTCCTTCGAGGGCGAGGTGGCGCTCGTCATCGGCAGCCGGGCCAGCCGGGTCGAACGCGGCGCGGCCTGGAGCCATGTCGCCTGGGTGACGGCCGCCAACGACTTCGCCGTGTACGACCTGCGCTACGCCGACCGCGGCGGCAACGTCCGCTCCAAGGGCATCGACGGGCTGACGCCGCTCGGCCCGCGGCTGCTGGACGCGCGCACGATCGATCCCGCCACGCTGCACCTGCGCACCTGGAAGAACGGGGAGATCGCGCAGGACGCCAAGCTCGGCGAGGAACTGCTCTTCGGCCTGGCGGACATCGTCGCGGACCTGTCCCGGCTGATGACCCTGGAACCGGGGGACGTGATCCTGACCGGGACGCCGGCCGGGTCGACGGTCGTCGAGCCGGGCGACCTGGTCGAGATCGAGGTCACCGCCGGGGATGCGGCGACGGGACGGCTGCGCAGCCCGATCGTCGAGGCCCAGTACACCCTGCCGCCCTTCGGCGCGATGCCGCGGATGACGGACGAGGCCAGGGACGCCGCGTTCGGCGTCAACAACAAGCAGAGCGAGACCGGGCCGGCCGGCGGGCGTCCGGTCGCCGCCGCGGCGCTGCTGGCCGGCCTGGCCCAGGTGTCCACCGCCACACTGGCCTCCCAGCTGCGCAAGCGGGGACTGAACGGCCTGACCATGGACGGGCTCCGCACGACCAAGCCGGGCCGGCGGATGACCGGGTTCGCCAGGACCCTGCGCTACCTGCCGCTGCGCGAGGACCTGTTCGCCCGGTACGGCGGCGGGATGAACGCCCAGAAGCAGGCGATCGAGCAGATCCGGCCGGGTGAGGTGCTCGTGATCGACGCCCGCCGGGAACCGTCGGCGGGCACCATCGGCGACATCCTGGCCCTGCGGGCGCAGGCCCGCGGCGCGGCCGGCATCGTGACCGACGGTGCCATCAGGGACGCGGCCCGGCTCGCCGAGCTGGAGATCCCGACCTATCACGCGGCCGTCCATCCCGCCGTGCTGGGCCGGCGGCACGTCCCGTGGGAATGGGGCGTCACGGTGGCCTGCGCGGGCGTCACGGTCCAGCCGGGCGACCTGGTGGCGGGCGACGACGACGGCGTGGTCGTGCTCCCGCCGGGCCTGGCGGCGGAGATCATCGCCGATGCCCGCGAGCAGGAGCGGCAGGAGGAGTTCGTCACCGCCCAGGTCGCGGCAGGCGCGGAGCTCGACGGCCTGTATCCGCTCGGCGAACACTGGCGGGAGGCCTACCAGGCCTGGCTCGCGGGGCGTGAGTCATGAGGTTCCGCTCCGACCCGTCGTCCCTGCGCGGCTCCATCGCCCCCGTGGTCACCCCGTTCACCGAGGACGGGCAGCTCGACACCGAAGGCCTGCGCCGCCTGATCGGCTGGCAGCTGGACTCCGGCTCCCACGGCATCTCGCTCGGCGGCTCGACCGGTGAGCCGAGCGCGCAGACACCCGGGGAGCGGATCGCCGCGATGACCGAGGCGGCCCGGGTGATCGCGGACCGGGTGCCGTTCCTGCCCGGGACCGGCTCTGCCCGATTGGACGAGACGCTCGAGCTCACCGCGGCAGCGGCCGGCCTGGGCGCGGACGCCGCGCTGGTGATCACGCCGTACTACGCCCGGCCGACCCAGGAGGGCCTGTTCCGGTGGTACGCGGCCGTGGCGAGCGAGAACCCGGACCTGCCCATCGTGGTCTACAACGTCCCGTCCCGCACCGCCGTCGACATCGCGCCGGAGACCATCGCCCGGCTGCGGCGGCGGTACGGCAACGTCATCGGGGTCAAGGAGACCACCCGGGACTTCGAGCACTTCTCCCGCGTGCTGCACCAGTGCGGCCGGGACATCCTGATGTGGTCGGGCATCGAGCTGCTGTGCCTGCCGTTGCTCGCCCTCGGCGGGGTGGGCTTCGTGAGCGCGGTGGCCAACCTGGCCCCCGCGGCCGTGGCGCAGATGTTTGACCTGTGGACGGCGGGTGAGCAGGAGAAGGCCCGCGAGCTGCACTTCGCCCTGCACCCGCTGGTGGACGTGATCTTCACCGAGACCAACCCGGCCCCGGCCAAGTGGGTGCTGCAGCAGGCGGGCCTGCTCGGCTCCGCGCACGTCCGGCCGCCGCTGGCCGGGGTCAGCGAGGCCGGGCAGCGCCGGATCACCGAGCTGCTACGGGCCGGTGCCCCCGCGCTGACGCCACCACTGACGGATCTGGTAACACCGTGATAAGCGACCTGCCCGGCCGTCTCGACCACTTCATCGCGGGCGCCTGGGCGCCGAGCACGGACGGGGGCACCTTCGCCGTCACCGACCCGGTGGGCAACCGGGTCTACGCGCAGGTGGCCGCAGGCGGCGCCGCGGATGTCGATCGCGCGGCGCGGGCCGCGCACTGCGCGTTCACCGACGGCCCGTGGCCCGCGATGGCGGCCCGCCAGCGGGCGCGGGTGCTGAACCGGATCGCGGACGGCATCGAGCGGCGCGGCGCGCGCATCGCCGAGCTCGAGACCTTCGACACGGGCCTGCCGGTAACCCAGGCGCACGGTCAGGCCGAACGGGCGGCGGAGAACTTCCGCTTCTTCGCCGACATGATCGTGACCGCGCACGAGGACGCGTTCCGGACCGGCACGTCCCAGCTCGGCTACGTGATCCGCAAGCCGGCCGGCCCGGCCGGGCTGATCACGCCGTGGAACACCCCGTTCATGCTGGAGACCTGGAAGCTCGCGCCGAGCCTGGCCGCCGGGTGCCCGGTGATCCTCAAGCCCGCGGAGTGGTCGCCGCTGTCGGCGAGCCTGCTGCCCGAGATCATGACCGAGGCGGGCGTCCCGGACGGCGTGTTCAACATGGTGCACGGCATCGGCGAGGTGGCCGGCGCGGCCCTGGTGACCCACCCGCTGGTGCCGCGGATCTCGTTCACCGGCGAGACCGCCACCGGGCAGGCCATCATGGCCGCGGCCGCGCCGGGCCTCAAGGGGCTGTCGATGGAACTGGGCGGCAAGTCCCCCTGCATCGTGTTCGCCGACGCCGACCTCGACGCGGCTACGGACAGCGCCCTGTTCGGGGTGTTCTCGCTGAACGGCGAGCGGTGCACGGCCGGCTCGAGGATCCTGGCCGAACGGCCGGTCTATGACGCCCTGGTCAGCCGGCTCGCCGACCGGGCCGAACGCATCCGGGTCGGCCCGCCGTCCGACCCGGCCACCGAGGTGGGCGCGCTCATCCACCCGGACCACTACCAGCGTGTCCTGTCCTACGTCCAGTCCGGGCTTGACGAGGGGGCCAAGCTGGTGGCGGGCGGGCGGCGCCCGGCGCACCTGCCGTCCGGCAACTACCTGGCGCCGACCGTGTTCGCCGATGTCCGGCCGGAGATGCGCATCTTCCGCGAGGAGATCTTCGGGCCGGTGGTGTGCGTCACCCCGTTCGAGGACGAGGCCGACGCGATCCGGCTGGCCAACGACACCCGCTACGGCCTGGCCGCCTACCTGTGGACCCGGGACCTGCGCCGCGGCCACCGGGTCGCCGCCGCGGTGGACGCCGGCATGCTGTGGCTGAACTCGCACAACGTGCGCGACCTGCGCACCCCGTTCGGCGGGGTGAAGGCCAGCGGCCTCGGCCGCGAAGGCGGCCAGCACAGCCTGGACTTCTACACCGACTCCCGCATCGTGCACGTCGCCCTCGAGGACGCCAGGGTGCCGCGGTTCGGCACGGAAGGAACGTGATCATGGCCACTAGCGTGCTGCCCCCGCCGCCCGACATCGTCCGCTCGGTCTTTGCCGAGCTCGTGGTCACCGACCTGGCCCGGGCCCGCTGGTTCTGGGTCGACGTATTGGGCTTCGTGGTCACCGAGTCCGGGCCCGGCGTGCTCTACCTGCGCGGCTACGACGAGCTGACCCATCACAACCTGATCCTGACCGAGGGCGCCGAAGCCGCGGCCGGGCGGCTGGCCTTCCGCGTGCGCACACCAGCCGACCTGGACCTGGCGGTGGACTTCTACGCCAGCCTCGGCGGCCGGACGGCGCGCCTGCCGGCCGGGACCACACCCGGGATCGGCCCGGCCGTGCGGGCCGAGGACCCGCTCGGCTTCACCGTCGAGTACTTCTGCGAGGCGGCGACCGCCGACCGGCTCCAGCAGCGCTACGACCTGCGCCGCGGGGCCGAAGTGGCCAGGATGGACCACTTCAACATCGTGGTCCCCGACGTGCAGGCCGCGTACGAGTACTACACATCGCTGGGCTTCGGCCTGTCCGAGACGATCGAGGACGCCCAGACCCTGTACGCCGCCTGGATGTTCCGCAAGCAGACCGTGCACGACGTGGCCTTCACCGGCGGCGCCGGGCCCCGCCTGCACCATCTGGGCTTCTTCGCGCACGAGACGCACCAGGTGCTGCGCATCTGCGACATCCTCGGCTCGCTGCACGAGGAGGGGCACATCGAGCGCGGCCCCGGCCGCCACGGGGTGTCCAACGCCTTCTACGTCTACCTGCGCGATCCGGACGGTCACCGGGTGGAGATCTACACCAGCGACTACTACACCGGCGATCCCGGCCACCCGGTGCTGCGCTGGGACGTCTCCGATCCGCGCCGCCGCAGTTTCTACGGTCACGCGGTGGTCCCGTCCTGGTACGCCGAGGCGTCCACGGTGCTTGATCTGGACGGGCAGCCGCGCCCGCTGAGCGACGAGCACCAGATCCTGGAATATTCCGTCGGGGCGGACGGATTCCCGGTCCGTTAGGTACTCAGGCCGAGCAACTCGGCGAACCGGCCCACCATCATGTCCCGGCCCTTGAGCTCGGCCACCGTCTCGGCGGGCAGCAGGTCGTCGCGGCCCGCCAGCTGCCCGGCGCCGCCGTCGGGCCCGATCGGCACGATGATGCTGGCCGCCGGCGGTTCGTAGCGCGCCAGCTCGCCCTCGCCGGTGATGAGCGCGCGGATGTTGCCGGCCACGACGGGTGCCTGGCGCCCGGCCGCGCCCGCCCCCTTGTTCGGGTCCGCGGCCGACACGTCGCCCAATGCGAAGACCTGGTCCTGCCCGGCCACGAGCAGCTCCGGCGTCACCTCGACGAAGCCGTCCGGGCGGCGCGCGGCGGCCAGGCCGCCGGCCAGGTAGTCGCTGGCCGGGGTGACGCCGAAGCAGCGGAACCAGATGTCGGCGGTCACCTCGGCGCCGGCCCGCGTGATCACCGTGAACGTGCCGAGCTCGCCGGCCGCGGTCGGCGGCCCGGCTTCTAGCGGGCTGCCCAGCTGCAGTTCGGCGCCCAGGCCGGTGAGCTGGCGGCGCAGTTCCGCCTTCAGGTCCGGGCGGTACCGCTCGCCCAGCACGTCGCCGGCCACGTCGACCAGCGTCACCTGCTTGCCCGGCCAGACCGCCTTGATCTCCCCGGCGAGCTCGATGCCGACCGGGCCCGCACCGAGCAGCAGCACCCGGTCGGCCGCGGCGAGCGCCGCGTGCGTGCCGCGCACCTTGCCGTGCGCGTCGCCGGTGCCGGGCAGGTCGGGTTTGGCCGGGAAGGGGTAGCCGGACCCGGTGGCCAGGACCAGGTAGTCCGGGAAGAGTTCGGCGCCCGAGGCGAGCACCACCCGGTCGGCATCGGCCTTGACCGCCCGGTCCTGGATCACCCGGCCCGCGCCGAGCAGCCCGGTGTACGGCAGGTAGATGCGCTCCAGCCAGGACGGGTCGACCAGGGCGCGCAGCGCCGCGACGTTGTGCACGAAGTGGTCCTTGGGCTCCACGAGCACCACGTCGGCCAGGTCGTCCAGCGGCCGGGCGACCTGGACTCCCGCGTAGCCGCCGCCGAGCACCACCACGACCGGCCGGGCCGGGGAACCGTGCGTCATCTGGGACTCCTATCCGCTATCCGTTATCCGCGTCGCGTTGCGTCGAAGATAGTCTGCATCACAGAACATCTGTTGCGCAACCCTTCGGTCAGACAGCTGATCTGAGGTACGCTGGACCGCATGACCGCCGTCGAGAGCTGCACCCTCAGCAGCGACCTCGGCTGGGCCCTTGGCGTCCTGTCGCGGTTCTACGTGAAGGCGGCCGCCGCCACCTTCGCGGAGGTGCCGGGCGGACCGCGCGGCTACCAGGTCCTCGCCGCGGCGGCCCGGGACGAGCACGGCAGCCAGCTCGCGCTGGCCCAGCACCTGGGCGTGGACCGGACCGTGATGACCTACCTGCTGGACAGCCTGGCCGAGGCCGGCCTGGTCGAGCGCCGGCCCGACCCGGCCGACCGCCGGGCCCGGCGGATCGTCGCCACCGCCCACGGCCGGGCCCTGCTGGACAAGCTCGGCCAGCGGCTGCGGGAGGCCGAGGACCAGGTGCTGGCCGGACTGGACGAGGCAGCGGACCGCCAGGCGTTCCGCACCCTGCTGCGGCGCCTCTCCATGCACGCCGCGACCGCCCTGGAGTCAACCTCTGCCGACCCCTGCACCGCCGGCTGCTAGCGCCGGACCGTACTGCCTCGGCCCCCTGCACCGTCGGCTGCTAGCCCTGCCGTCCCACACCTCAGGCCCGCCAGTCACACTCGTATCTTTCTTCGAATATTGACGAATGAGCTGGTGATCATGCTAACCGAGATCGAGGACGCGGCCGCGGATGAGCTGCTGGCCGTGGAGGCAGCCACCTCCGGCCGGCGTGGACCCGGCCAGCCCGGCTCCGCGCGGGTCTTCCCGGGCGAATCCTCTAGCCCGGCGGCGGCGTTCGGCCCGGGGATGGCCTTCGATGTCATGCCTGGCTGCGCGCAGCTGGCCGTGGCCGCCGACGCCGCGGCCGAAGACGACCGGTTCGACGGCGTCTCCGAAGCTGAGCTGGTCGGCGTCATGTGCGCCTGGGACCGGGTCGAGGCCCACGCCGCCGCCCGCAAGCTCGCCGCGATCGCGGAGCTGGACCGGCGGTACCCCAGGCCCGAGGACGCGGAGTTCACCGCGGACCAGATCGCGAACGCCCTGGCGGAATCGCGATGGCGCGCCGATGAACTGCTGGGCACCGCGGGTCACCTGGACACGCACCTGCCCGGCACGAGCGCGGCGCTGCGCGACGGCACCCTAAGCCTGGGCAAGGCCCGGATCATCGCCGTCGCCACCGGCCTGCTCGACCCCGCCGAGGCCACCGCGGCCGAGGCGGGGGTGCTGGACCGGGCCGGGCGGCTGACCCCTGGGAGCCTGCGCGCCGCGATCGCCCGCGCCGTCGTGGAGGCCGCCCCGGACAAGGCGCGGAAGCGGCGGGAGACCGCGGCGAGGTTCGCCCGGGTGGAGCGGTGGGCCGAGGACTCCGGCAATGCCGCGCTGGCGGGCCGGGAGCTGCCCCCGGACGAGGTCCTGGCGATAGACGACCGGATCACCGCCTGGGCCCGGGAGCTGAAGAACGCGGGGCTGGACGGCGGGATGGACGAGCTGCGTGCCCGCGCCTACCTGGATCTCTTGTCTGGCCGGGACTCCCGCCCCGGCCAGGACCAGCCCGGCCCGCCCGCCGCGGCGCCCGCGGGGTTCGCCGGCCGGGTCACCCTCACCATCTCGCTGTCCACCCTGACCGGCCTCGCCGACCGGCCCGGC